>ULQU01002766.1_pt1 | contig 18153 bp, 11 predicted proteins | sample 1954841 | NCBI WGS metagenome assembly ULQU01 (sample SAMEA4835664, study PRJEB28245) | human gut metagenome | biome: gut microbiome; material: fecal sample | place: Denmark | collected 2008
AAGGCAGATGCTCTGAACCAGCTGAGCTAAACGCCCGAATATCTTGTTCTTAATTGCGGATGCAAAGGTACATCTTTATTTTGAATTTGCAAACTTTCCGTCAGTTTTTTTGGAGAAAACATCCGCAATTTATCGTCCAACCTGATTACGTAAAACCGGTTGTTACTGAAAACCAATATTTTACCATCCTGACAAGATTTACAGGATGGTAAAATAATAAACTATCATTCTTCCGCGAAACGTTTGGCCTGCTCGGCAATCAACGCATCGTCATCAAAATAATTGATCTTCATGGCACGGCGTACTTCATCCAAAGTCCGGGCTGCAGTTTCACGTGCTGTTTCACACCCTTTCTTCAACATGTCATACACAGCCGGAATATCTTTCGCGAATTCTTTCCTGCGGTTACGGATAGGGTCCAACTCTTCCTGCATGATGGCGGCCAGAAATTTCTTGACTTTCATATCTCCCAATCCTCCACGGGTATAATGAGCCTTCAGTTCATCAAGTGAAGCATAATCGGGCAGATAACGTCCGAAATGTTCCGGCTTACAGAATGCGTCCAGATAAGTGAAAACGGTATTCCCTTCCAGTTTCCCGGGATCACTCACTTTGATATGCGTCGGATCGGTATACATACTCTTCACCTTCTTTTCCACCTCATCGGCCGAATCGGACAGATAGATACAGTTACCCAACGATTTGCTCATCTTTGTCTTTCCGTCTGTTCCCGGCAAACGGAGACAGGCAGCGTTGTCCGGCAACAGTATTTCCGGTTCCACCAAAGTGTCACCGTAAATATGGTTAAAGCGGCGCACTATTTCACGTGCCTGCTCCAACATAGGCTCCTGGTCTTCACCAGCTGGAACCGTAGTTGCCTTAAAGGCTGTTATATCGGCGGCCTGACTGATCGGATAGGTAAAGAAGCCCACCGGAATGCTGGTCTCAAAATTACGCATCTGTATTTCAGTCTTTACCGTCGGATTACGCTGTAAACGTGATACGGTAACCATATCCATATAATAAAACGTTAACTCACACAATTCAGGAATCTGAGACTGGATAAAGATGGTCGACTTTGCCGGATCCAACCCTACGGCCAGATAATCAAGAGCTACTTCAATCACATTCTGGCGGACTTTCTCCGGATTGTCTATATTGTCCGTCAAAGCCTGTCCGTCGGCCTCAAAAATAAAGATCTTGTCATACAGCCCTGAATTCTGCAGCTCGACACGGCGGCGTAAAGAGCCTACATAATGTCCGATATGTAGTTTCCCGGTAGGACGGTCACCGGTCAATATAATTTTTTCTTTTTTCATACTAGTTACCTGTTTGTTCATTGATGACGGCAAAGATACATAAATACTTTGTTTTCTTCAAAATAAATTGTTTCTTTGCAGGTAACGGATAGAGATACCTGTTCCTCCGGAGCAAACTGTATCCACCATACTCTTGTTAACAATCAAAATCTATCATATCATGAAAAAAGCATTGAAAAAAGTACTTGTATTAGGCTCCGGCGCCTTAAAGATAGGACAAGCCGGCGAATTCGACTACTCCGGTTCACAGGCATTGAAAGCCTTGCGTGAAGAAGGCATACGCTCGGTCCTCATCAATCCGAATATCGCTACAATCCAGACTTCGGAAGGGATAGCCGACCAAGTTTATTTTTTGCCTGTCACTCCCTATTTCGTAACCGAAATCATCAAAAAGGAACGTCCCGACGGAATTCTGCTTGCATTCGGAGGACAAACCGCCCTCAACTGCGGGACCGAACTGTATCAGAAAGGTGTATTGCAGGAATATCAGGTCGAGGTACTGGGAACTTCGGTCGAAGCGATCATGTATACCGAAGACCGCGACCTCTTTGTCAAGAAAATGAATGAAGTCTCACTCAAGACTCCCGTCAGCCAGGCTGTAGAGAACATGAAAGAAGCACTTGCTGCCGCCCAACGTATCGGCTATCCGGTGATGATCCGCTCAGCCTATGCCCTTGGAGGTCTGGGAAGCGGTATCTGCCCCGATGAAGCGACTTTCATCGAATTGGCCGAAAGCGCCTTCACCTTCTCACCGCAGATTCTGGTAGAAGAGTCACTGAAAGGATGGAAAGAAATAGAATTCGAAGTGATCCGCGATTCGAACGACCATTGCTTCACCGTTGCCAGTATGGAAAATTTCGATCCTCTGGGTATCCATACAGGTGAATCCATCGTAGTCGCTCCGACCTGTTCATTGACAGAAGAACAGGTAACAGCCTTGCAGGAACTCTCAAAAAAATGCATCAGACATCTGGGTATCGTAGGCGAATGTAATATCCAGTATGCTTTCAACGCCGATACCGACGACTACCGTATCATTGAAGTCAACGCCCGCCTCAGCCGTTCTTCAGCGTTGGCCTCCAAAGCGACCGGCTATCCGCTGGCCTTTGTTGCCGCCAAAATCGCTTTAGGCTATACGCTCGACCAGATAGGTGAAATGGGAACTCCCAATTCGGCCTATGTGGCCCCGTCACTCGACTACCTTATCTGCAAGATTCCCCGCTGGGACCTGACCAAATTCGCAGGTGTTTCCCGACGGATCGGTTCCAGCATGAAATCGGTAGGCGAAATCATGTCTATCGGACGTTCTTTTGAAGAGATTATCCAAAAAGGGTTAAGGATGATCGGACAGGGCATGCATGGCTTTGTTGGCAATAACCACACACGTTTCGACAACCTGGACGATGAGCTGGCCAATCCTACCGACTTACGGATATTCGCCATAGCACAGGCACTGGAAGAAGGATACAGCATTGAACGGATCTACGAGCTGACCAGAATAGATCCCTGGTTCATCACACGCCTGAGAAATATCGTCAATTTCAAGGCAAAACTGGAAAGTTACAACAGCCTGGAGGAACTCCCCGAAAATGTACTCCGTGAAGCCAAACGACTGGGATTCTCCGATTTCCAGATTGCACGTTTTGTCCTGAAACCGACATCCGGAAACATGGAAAAAGAAAACCTGCAGGTACGTGAATACCGTAAGAAACTCCATATTCTTCCAGCCGTAAAACGTATCAACACAGTGGCATCCGAACATCCCGAGCTGACCAATTATCTCTATCTGACCTACGATGCGGAAGGATATGATGTAAACTACTACAAGAATGAAAAATCGGTTGTCGTACTCGGATCGGGAGCTTACCGCATCGGTTCGTCCGTAGAATTCGACTGGTGCTCGGTGAACGCCATCCAGACTGCCCGGAAACTGGGCTACAAAGCCATCATGATCAACTATAATCCCGAAACCGTATCGACCGATTATGACATGTGCGACCGGCTGTATTTCGATGAACTTTCTTTTGAACGGGTAATGGATATCATCGATCTGGAACAGCCTCGCGGTGTAATCGTTTCGGTAGGCGGACAGATTCCCAACAATCTTGCCATGAAGCTTTATCGCCAGTCGGTGCCCATCCTGGGTACATCACCGGTTTCAATCGACCGTGCGGAAAACCGGAACAAGTTCTCAAGCATGCTCGACCAGCTCGGTATCGACCAACCCGCCTGGCAGCAGCTCACCAGCATGGACGATATCAAAAACTTTGTAGCCCAGGTAGGGTACCCGGTTCTGGTACGCCCTTCGTATGTACTTTCAGGAGCTGCCATGAACGTCTGCTATGACGAAGAAGAACTGGTCCGCTTCCTGCAGATGGCCAGTGAAGTTTCCAAGGAATATCCGGTTGTCGTATCCCAGTTCATGCAGGAAACCAAAGAAATTGAATTCGATGCCGTAGCCCAACAAGGCGAAATCGTAGAATATGCCATTTCTGAACACATAGAATATGCAGGAGTCCATTCTGGCGACGCAACCATGGTGTTCCCGGCACAACAGATCTATTTCTCTACCGCCCGCCAGATCAAGAAAATCAGCCGCAAGATTGCCCAGGAACTGAACATCTCAGGCCCGTTCAACATCCAGTTCCTCGCCAAGAAAAATGAAGTCAAGGTCATCGAATGTAACCTGCGTGCGTCGCGGAGCTTCCCGTTCGTATCCAAAGTTCTGAAACGTAATTTCATCGAAACGGCTACCCGTATCATGCTGGATGCGCCATTCACCAAAGCCGACAAATCGGCCTTCGATATTGACCGCATCGGGGTAAAGGCCTCACAATTCTCATTCGCACGCCTTCAGAACGCCGACCCTGTACTGGGGGTAGACATGTCATCGACAGGTGAGGTGGGCTGCCTTGGCGACGATTTCAATGAAGCCTTGTTGAACGCCATGATAGCTACCGGTTATAAAATACCGCAGAAAGGGGTACTGTTTTCATCTGGAGCCACGAAATCGAAAGTCGACCTGCTGGATGCCAGCCAGATGCTGAAAAAGAACGGCTACCACATCTACGCTACAGCCGGTACGGCCGCTTTCCTGAATTCACATGGTGTCGCCACTACCCCGGTGTTCTGGCCCGACGAACGCCCACACGCCGAAAACAATGTCATGAAAATGATATCCAACCATCAGTTTGACCTGATAGTAAACATTCCGAAGAACCACACGAAACGGGAACTCACAAACGGATACCTGATCCGCCGTGGAGCCATCGACCATAACATTCCGTTGATCACCAATGCGCGTCTGGCCCAAGCCTTTATAGAAGCGTTCTGCAAGATGAAGCAGGAAGATATACAGATAAAGAGTTGGCAAGAATACAAATAAAAATATCATAAAAAAACGACTTGACGTTATGAAAAGATTTCAAAGAATCCTACACAAAACGTCAAGTCGTTTTCTTTCAAACTCTATAATGTCCCGACAATTATTTCAAGTTCTTTCCGGAAAAAGATCAGGTTCTTTTTTTACATATGGGCTTAACCTTCAGTCTCTACCCTACTTGAACATCTTTTCTATATCCTCTTCCTTCAACAAAGAAAGGACAGTTTTGCCGTCGGGTGTATAATTCGGTGTAGAAACAGCAAACAGTCCATCCACAAGACTGTTCATTTCCTCATTGGTCAGCACCTGCCCCGGGACTATAGCCGCAGCCTTTGCCAGAGACAGGGCAAGCATGCTCTGCACTTCTTCCTTTACCTTACATCCCTTTTCAACCGCTGTCTGCACCATATCGGTAACCAATGTCTCCGGATTCAAGCCTTCAATTCCGGCAGGGACACCGTTAATGGCATACGAACCTCCGCCCAGACTGCTCAGATCAAAGCCCAATGCCGTCAGATCGTCCATTATCTCTTCCAGAACAGGGACCTCGGAAGGCGGGAAATGCACCATATCGGGAAACAGCAAGCGCTGCGATACATTATGACGGTCGGCTATCTGCTGCATATACTGCTCATACAGAATACGGATATGTGCCCGTTGCTGATCAATGATCATCAGCCCCGACTTTACGGAAGTAAGGATATAACTGCCTTTATACTGATAATGCTGTGCGGCCTTTTCTGTTACAGCGGCTTCGGGATGTCCGTCGTACAAGGACGGCATCTCTTCCTGAGAAGGCGTTCCGGAGTATTCCTCTTCCTGAAAGCCGTCGGCAGAAGTTTCCCATGAACGTCTCTCATTCTTTTCCAGTCCCTGGAACAGAGGTTCCCATTCCAGATGCTTCTTGCTGGAAGATGAAGGCGTATACGAGGAAGGAGGCGTATCGAACGGATTATAGGAAGGGTCATACGACGTTACCGGTGGATGTACCCCTTCGGGTACTGCATCGAACGCCGGTATATCAGGCATGCCTTCCGTATCAAAATCAATAGACGGAACAGCATTGAAACGCCCCAGCGTCTCCTTTACGGCTGCCGACAGAATCTGCCAGATAGCCTGTTCATTTTCAAACTTTATCTCAGTCTTTGTAGGATGAATATTGACGTCAATATTAGCCGCATCGACATCGAAATAAAGGAAATAAGAAATCTGTTCCCCCACCGGAATCAGATTCTCATATGCATCGGCAACGGCCTTGTGAAAATAAGGATGCCGCATATAACGGCCGTTCACGAAGAAAAACTGACGCGCACCTTTTTTACGGGCCGTTTCCGGCTTTCCTATAAATCCATGAATCTTCACCATCGAAGTCTCGACTTCGAGCGACAACAGATCCTGGTTCAGTTTTTTCCCGAAAACGCCCATAATACGCTGGCGCAACTGGATAGCCGGCAGATTCAACATCTCCGTACCGTTATGGTGCAAGGTAAAGGAAACATCCGGATTGACCAAGGCTATACGTTCGAACTCGGTCAGAATATTACTCAACTCAGTCTGGTTCGATTTCAGGAACTTACGTCGTGCCGGAACATTAAAGAAAAGGTTTCTGACAGAAAAATTACTTCCTACCGCACACGCAACAGGCTCTTGCGATTCAACTTTCGAACCAGCTATATTGACAAGTGTACCCAAGGATTCTCCCTCCTGACAAGTACGTAACTCTACCTGTGCAACCGCAGCAATCGAAGCCAGCGCTTCGCCACGGAACCCCATGGTATGCAGAGAAAACAGATCGGCGGCCTCACGGATCTTGGAGGTCGCATGCCGTTCAAAAGCCAGACGGGCATCGGTTTCCGACATTCCCTTGCCATCATCAATAACCTGAATGCAAGTTTTTCCGGCATCGGTTACCAACACATCAATATGATGTGCACCGGCGTCTATAGCATTCTCGACAAGCTCCTTCACTACCGAAGCCGGACGCTGAATGACCTCTCCCGCCGCTATCTGGTTAGCTACAGAATCGGGTAATAAACGGATTACATCGCTCATAGTTAAAAGATGATTTAAACACTTCAGGCTATCAGAACGTAAGTTCGCCTGTCACCAGATAATGCATGATATAGATCAATACAGCAAGTGCTATAAAAATAGTAGCATAACTCAGAGGCTTACGTCCGCTTTCCTTCCGGCGCTTCAAGTAAGTAGTACCTTCAATGAATTTTCCACGGATATCTTCCGGTGAAAACTCTTTAGGAGGAAGCATTCCTAATTCACGTTTTGCAGTCTCTTCTATCTTCTGCAGCTTCTCCTTCCGCTCGTCCACATAAATATATTCATGATGGAACGGGCGTGGCTTTCTCATCGTAAATAATCCCATAACGCTTACTTTTTATTTTCAAACAAATGTTGGTTAGGCAATTCTATCGGCCCGCGGACACTCTTCTTCAACTGGTCTTCAACTTTCTTTCCCCGCCAATTAAAGATATCGTTCTTGTCGAGCGGCCGTATATAATCGAACCAAACAAAATTTTCAAGTTTGTCTTTACCTTTCGGAATCTGGGGCAACGGGTAAAGAGTACCGCTTGATTGCGGGCTCATCACCATCCTCTCTATCTTCTGATCCTGCAGATAAACTTCCAGCTTACTGGTTTCAGAAACATTCATCCCTATCAGGGTACTGTCCGAGTCCATCGGATAATAGACTACCCGTACCGAACCTTCCACTTCAGTCTTATGCATCTGTCCGTCCCGGAAATAAGCCTTCATCTCTTTTCCCGATACCTGATTATACATAGTGGAATCAAGCTCTTCGACCGATAACGCCTGATTGATTATATGTGCCCAGTCGACGGTACTGTCATTCATATAGATCAGAATTTTCTCTCCCACCAACTGCTGCTTGTCATTCCACAGGATAGGATCATGATACATGGTCAGGCAACTGTCCTTGCTCGAAAACACCAGTGAATCGGCAGTCCCCTGCAGGTCGGTACGGAAAAAACGGACTTTATGGAAAGCCCGCATTTCACGGAACATGGAATCGGTATCCAGATGGAACGTCACCATCATCAGCGTATCGGCATGCAGAAACAGGCTGTCACCCTGTGAATAATCCACAGCTACCGCCTTTTTTGTGGCAAAAGCATATTTTGTCTTGTCATTATAATATCCATAATCACCCGTCATCATGTTCTTATTGATGGTATCAGTCATGACCATATTCGAAAAAGCTTCACCAACGCCGCTGTTCCGGTCATAAAACAACGTATCTCCCGTAAGCTGTTTCCCTTCATTGGTTATGACAGAACGGTTATACAGGTCAGCTTTACCTGTCACCGTATTGTAGGTACCTAATTCGGAATAGATATGGTTCTGGTCGCTGTAAATATCCGATGGACCTACAATATCTGCAATCTTAGTTGCCGTATTGTAACGCAAGGTATCCGAGGTTAAAGTAAACTGTGGATTCACCAGTTTCACATTATAATTGAATACCGACTGTTTGGTCTTTGGATTGTATTCCCCCCACTCGGAAGTCAGCACATTCTGCTCATCCATCAAGGTTCCCCCGTCGAAATAATAACCCAGATTGTATAGACGGTCATAGTTCAGACTGTCTGTCAGCAATGTCGTGTTACGGTTTTCCATCCGCACATTTTCACGGACCTGAGCTATCTGTGTCATTCCGTCGTAATACAAACGGTCACCATACACAAACAGTGTATCTCCCTGTTCCATCTTTACATTACTGAAAGCCTCAAACGAATTGATCTTATCATAATAATAGGCACTGTCACAATACATATACATGCTGTCATGACGGAACGCCACATTACCTACCACTACCTGTGCATCGGGATGGCGTGAATCTTTCCGCAACAAGTCCGAATGAAGCAGATACACTTTACTTTTAGGTTGCTGGCTCTGCTTACCCTTATCCGATTGCTTTACCTGACCTGCTTGTGTGCCAGCAGACTGTTTTTTCTGCGGACCGGTAACGGGCTTCTGCGCCAATAAACAAAAGCCGAACAGGCACAGAACGCCGAAAAGCAACGTTCTATGCCCGCTAGAAGTATGTCGATTTCTATTCTGCATATATCCTTTTAAACATCTGTCCCTCACGGAACAGACCGAAACTATTATTTATTATTTAATCCATCCCGGATACCTGAAGTCACACTTCCTCCATTCCGGATTGATACGGACATAGGTGGATTTCTGTTTCTCAACAATCCACTTCTGAATCTTCTCTTCGCTCCGCTTAGCCGTCACAATGCCTTTCAATCTCTGGTAATCCTCGGTAATAGTCGCCTTATGGCCGTCAATACGGTTCTTCAGCTTGACTATAGCACAAACCTGTTTCCCCTTCGAATTGATCATTGTAAACGGCTTGGAAATCTCACCAATCTGCAAGCCTTCAACTACCTTGGCCACATCCTGGGATATCAGCCCGGCCAATTGCTGCATCTCAAAACGCGACGTGTTTGTCTGCGGATTAGCCAACAGACCGTGGTTGTTTTTTGTATCCTTATCCTGAGACAGCCACGTTGCAGCATCGTCAAAAGAAAACTTATTCTTCCGGATATCATCGGCAATGGAATCCAGACGTCCCAATGCTGCATCGATGTCTTTTTGATCAACCTTCGGACGCAACAATATGTGACGGTAGTTCACACGGTCACCCCGCTTCTCGATCAATTGTGCTATATGGAAACCGAACTCTGTTTCGAATACTTTTGATACCTTCTTCGGATCTGTCAGATTAAACACCACATTGGCAAATTCAGGAACAAGTTCACCACGTCCGGTAAAACCTCCTTCACCTCCTCTACGGGCTGTACCCGGATCTTCCGAATAGAAACGGGCCAACACCGAAAAGGTAGTCTCCCCGCTATTCACCTGTTCAGCATACTCCCTCAGCTGGGCCTTGACGCGCTCTATCTCCGCTTCCGGAATCTTAGGTTCCAACGTTATGATCTGTACCTCAACCTGAGTAGGTATAAACGGTATACTGTCCTGCGGCAACTTACTAAAATAATTACGAACCTCCGCCGGTGTCAGCTTGATATCTCCCACAATTTTGTCACGCATCTGCTGGACCGTCAGACCGTCACGGATGTTCTCACGGAGCATTTCCCGAATCTGGGTATAACTCTTGTTATAATACTCTTCCATCTTCTCCTTTGACCCGATCTGATCCATCAACCATGCTGCACGCTGTTCTACCTGCTGGAGTACTTCCTGATCGGAAACAGTCACACTATCAATTTCAGCCTGATGCAGGAACAGTTTCTGTACGGCAAGCTCTTCAGGAATAACGCAATACGGATCACCTTCAAAATGACGGTTCTCATATTGTGCATTCAGACGTTCATTCTCTACATCCGATTTCAAAATCGCTTCATCACCGACTACCCATACTACCTCATCTATCACATTATTCTGGGCAGAAGCCGGAATACCAGCCAGCAACAGAAGCATACATACATAAATTTTAAGCAATTTACACTTATCCATTGTCCGTGTTCTAATAATAAATTATATCCTTGTCATCCGAAGCTTCCTTATACAAGTTCTCTTTCATCTCATTTATAAACTCAACCCGCTTCAGATTAACCAATATTTCCTTTATCTCATTCTTTGCATACTCCAAAGGAAGACGTTCCCCTTTAGGCAGGAACTTTTCAACATGAAGAAAATAGCAGAAAGCTGTATCGCGCAATTCCACGTTTCTATTACGGTCCAGATAACCGACATCACTATCCAAAGCTTTTAACGGCATTTTAACCGCGAAATCGGATACAGGCTTCCATCTGTCGTAAAAATAATCATAAACGATCGCATTTCCCACACTGAACTTTTCAATCTTATCAATTGCATCCTGTGTATTCTTTCTATACCAGCTACGCAGGTTATTCAAATGAGGAGTATTCAACGGCACCTTAATAAACAGGCCTTGAATATAAGGTTGGTCAGCCTGAAACATGCCACCATTCTGTTTATAATATTCTTCTATCTCTTCATCGGATATGTTACTACCCAATTTCTGGTTTACCAGTTCCTCCTGATAGACGTGCATAATCAACGCACGACGGTAAGACGCTACCAGTTCATCCACCTTTACATTATCCGGGATATTTCCTTCAGCCTTCCGATAGAGCAATATATCTTCTACCCAGTTATGGATATATTCTTCAGCAAACCGGGTACTGTCTTCTCCATGAAGACCGGGAGGCATAGCCGACTGCAAATCTTCCTTGTACAGAAAGTCATGGCCGACTTCCACCAAAGGGGTCTTACCTTTATGATCGACCGTCTGACTGCAACCTGTCAAAAAAGACAGCACAGCGGCAAAGATACTTAATTTATTCATCCCAGCCATCAAATATCAATTAATGAACGAAGATACATTAATAATTAATTACTTCCGCCACAATTAACGGTTTTTAAAACCTCTTGATTGATTTCTACAGGGAAACGCTTGCGCAAATCTTCAAACTCCGTTCTGTATTGCTCCTCCTGATAATCCTTCAACACATCATCATACACATCCTTGAATACTTCCGGGCCCTTCTTCAGACGCTTACCTACCAAAAAAGCATAATGATACACAGAATCAGAAGGCAGTTCGCCACATTTGAATGCCAACTTATCGACATAAGCATTGGTTCCGATCTGAAACAACCCTACCTGCATATCTGCCTTCAATGACGGATTGTCCTTCAAATAAGTATCCAATGCTTCTTTCCAATCAGACATTGGAGATTTTTTCAACAATTTCTTTATCTTTTTTGCGGCTTTTTTATCGGAACACCGTATCACCGCTCCCTTATAATGAGGAAATTCCCATCGATATGCATCCTTATGCTTCTCAAAATAACCGGCAAGGACTCCGTCTTTTCCAACAAGAGATTCCGTATCGGGCCGATGAACGGCATCCCAACATTCCACCAGAAAACGGTCCTTTACCTCTCTCAAGGCAACAGCAACATCCCCCGTGACAGAACGTCCCTCTACCCATCCGTCGTAATATTTCTTCTTCAAGAAAGAAGAAATATCATGCTGCTCAAGGTAGGCTTCCAAATAAGGACGTGCCTCTTCATAAGAAAGCCCCTGTTTCCGGTCTACCAGACGGATGATATGCATTCCCACAGGAGAAAAGAAAGGAGCCGAATAGCCTCCTTTGGGAAGAACGACCAATTCATCCACAAACTCCTGCAGCAAACCGACAAGAGGCAACCATCCGCCAGATTTTCTGAACTTCAAGCCGGAACCTCCTCCCTGCTGTAAGACCTTATAAACAGAATCCATGTATACCTTTGCAGCATACTCTTCCTTTTTAGAGGCATGTTGGGACAATGGGACTGTAATCTGATCAAACTGTACCCAATCGTTCATTACCAGACGGGAAGCAGAAGAATGAAACAGATCCCTGCAACGGTCTTCCATTTTCCTATTATCTATAAAATATGACTTCAGAACTTCGCCCTGCCGCACCTTACACTGTTGTCTGAAAGTAGGCAAAGTATCCCATCCACACGACCTGGCGGCAAATACCTTCAGCTTGAAACGGATAAAATCCTCCATACATTTATCGACAGAATTCGTAAAACGATCTTTCGGCATATGGCTCCGGCAATAATGCTCAAATTCGCCTTTTGTCACCCCCTCCCCTTGGATATGTAACAATACCCTATCCGGTTCAGCCGCATAAAATGACAAACTTACCAGACAAGCTGCCACCGAAACAAAAATTTTCCAGACCAATACCTTCATACGCTAAAACAAAAAGAAGAATTCCGTATACACTAACATGACGTAAATGTACACGAAATTCTTCATTCTACTTTAACGACATCTATAAATATCGCTAAATCTATATTAAAATTACTGTGGACGGCTATAATTAGGAGCTTCACTGGTAATGGTTACATCGTGTGGATGACTTTCCAGTACTCCGGCATTGGTTATACGCGTAAATTTCGCATTATGCAGTTCCATGATGTTGTGAGCACCACAGTATCCCATACCTGAGCGCAATCCGCCTACCAGCTGATAGATCACTTCATACAGGCTACCTTTATATGGTACACGCGCCGCAATACCCTCCGGAACCAGCTTCTTGACATCCACCGTATCAGCCTGGAAATAACGGTCCTTTGAACCATGTTCCATGGCTTCCAATGAACCCATACCACGATATGACTTAAACTTACGGCCATTGAAAATAATGGTATCACCTGGAGATTCTTCAGTACCGGCAACCAATGAACCAACCATTACGCTATAAGCACCGGCTGCCAAAGCCTTGACAACATCCCCTGAATAACGCAGACCACCATCAGCAATCAAAGGAACGCCCGTACCTTCCAATGCTTTGGCAACGTCATATACCGCAGTCAACTGAGGAACACCGACACCGGCAACCACACGGGTAGTACAGATAGAACCCGGACCGATACCGACCTTCACCGCATCAGCTCCGGCCTCAACCAACATCTTTGCAGCCTCTCCCGTTGCAATGTTACCGACAACGATATCCACATTCGGGAAATTCTTCTTAGCTTCCTTCAACTTATCTATAACCCCCTGAGAATGTCCGTGAGCAGTATCGATTACAATAGCATCAGCTCCCGCATTGATCAGGGCTTCCATGCGTTGCAAGGTATCGTTGGTTACGCCAACTCCGGCAGCTACACGCAAACGGCCCTTGGCATCCTTACAAGCCATCGGTTTATCCTTAGCCTTCGTTATATCCTTATAGGTAATCAGACCGACCAGCTTTCCGTCTTTGTCTACAACCGGCAATTTTTCAATCTTGTTTTCCTGCAATATTCTGGCTGCAGTTTCCATATCTGTCCCGGGAGCCGTTGTTACGATGTGTTCCTTGGTCATCACTTCATCAATGTTCTTGTCCATATTCTTTTCAAAGCGAAGATCACGGTTCGTCACGATACCTACCAAATAATTTTCATCGTCTACCACAGGAATACCGCCAATCTTATATTCGGCCATCATATCCAGTGCCTGCTTTACTGTAACACCACGCTTGATGGTTACGGGGTCGTAAATCATACCGTTTTCGGCACGTTTCACAATAGCTACCTGACGGGCCTGTTCAGCAATCGACATATTCTTGTGGATAACGCCGATACCACCCTCACGAGCAATGGCAATTGCCATCTGGGCTTCTGTAACCGTGTCCATTGCGGCAGTCACAAACGGGACATTCAAAGTAATATTACGTGAAAATTTCGTCGAGAGCTCGACAGCTTTAGGTAAAACATTAGAATAGGCCGGAATCAACAATACATCATCATAAGTCAATCCGTCCATTACAACTTTATCTGCAATAAATGACATAGGGCTAATGCGTTTAGATTATATTGCGTGCAAATATAGCAATTTTATTCGGATTTTATAAAATTATTAACACTTTTTCAAAAAAGCACAAGCAAGTGAAGACGCATATCCTCACTTGCTTGTATCATAAATTCCAATATTGCAACCGGTCGGTCAGTTCGCCATTTCAGAAATGAACTTGATACGGACCAGACGGATCTCTTCTTCCGTATAATCTGCACCCAATTCATCCATGGCATCATCTATATTATCGGTTGTAGACTCCTTGAAATAATCATAGATGTCCAACATATGGTCTTCATCCATCACATCTTCCAGGAAATAGTCAATATTCAACTTAGTACCAGAATAAACAATAGCTTCAATCTCATCAAGCAGCTCATTGAATTCAATCCCTTTCGCCACTGCGATATCATCCAACGCAACCTTACGGTCAATACTCTGGATGATAGAGACCTTCAACTTGGATTTATTGGCAACGGTACGTACACGCAAATCTTCCGGACGGTCTATTTCATTCTCCTCACAATGTTTCTTGATCAGTTCGCAGAATTCCTGCCCGTAACGTTTTGCCTTACCGGCACCTACTCCTGGAATATTCTGCAATTCCTCCAGCGTGATGGGATAAATAGTCGCCATTGCCTCCAGCGAAGGATCCTGGAATATCACATAGGGCGGAACATCCAGTTTCTTGGACATCTTTTTACGCAAATCTTTCAGCATAGAGAAAAGCACCGGATCTACGGCACACGATGCACCGCTACGCATCGGAACTTCTTCTATCTCTTCCTCATCAAAATCTGCATCTTCTACAATTTTGAATGACTTCGGCTTTTTCAAGAACTTATGTCCTTCCGGAGTTACTTTCAGCAAACCGTAATTTTCAACGTCTTTTGTAAGATACCCTGCAATCAGAGCCTGACGGATAACGGAATTCCACATACGTTCGTCTTCTCCCATTCCTGAGCCGAAGACCTCCAGATCCTCATGCTTATGCGCCAGCACCTCCGACGTCTCGTTTCCTAAAAGTATATCTATAATATAATCTTGTTTGAAATTTTCTTTTACCGCAATGATTGCTTCAATCACTGCACATAATGAATCCTGAGCCTCCACTTGTTTTTTCGGATTTAAACAGTTATCACAATTACCACAATTATCTTCAGTATATTCTTCTCCGAAATAGTGCAACAATATCTTTCTGCGGCATACCGATGATTCGGCATATGCTGCAGTCTCCAACAAAAGCTGTTTACCGATTTCCTGCTCTGATATAGGCTTGCCCTGCATAAACTTTTCCAGTTTCTGAAGATCCTTATTCGAATAAAAGGTTATGCACAGGCCTTCCCCGCCGTCTCTACCGGCACGTCCCGTTTCCTGATAATATCCTTCCAGACTTTTCGGGACATCATAATGAATCACAAAACGTACATCCGGCTTATCAATCCCCATTCCAAAAGCAATGGTAGCCACAATAACATCAATATCCTCCTTCAGGAACGCATCCTGATTCGCATTACGGGTGGCAGCATCCATTCCTGCATGATATGGACGGGCCTTGATACCGTTGGCCTGAAGGATTTCGGCCAGTTCCTCAACCTTCTTCCGGCTCAAACAATATATGATCCCCGACTTTTCGGGATTCTGTTTGATGAATTTGATGATATCCTTATCTACATTGTTGGTTTTAGGACGAACTTCGTAATAGAGATTCGGACGGTTGAATGAAGATTTGAATTCTGTAGCATCCACCATCCCCAAACTCTTCTGGATATCCATTTTCACCTTAGGGGTTGCAGTTGCCGTCAATGCAATTACAGGAGCCTTACCTATTTCATTAATGATAGGACGGATACGACGATATTCCGGGCGGAAATCATGTCCCCATTCAGAAATACAATGTGCCTCATCGATCGCATAGAATGAAATCTTGACATGCTTCAGAAAATCTACATTCTCCTCCTTGGTCAATGACTCGGGAGCCACATATAATAACTTGGTTTTCCCCGTCAAAATATCAGATTTGACCTGATCAATGGCCGACTTGGTCAAAGACGAATTTATAAAATGCGCAATCCCGTCTTCCTCACTGAAATTACGCATCGCATCAACCTGATTCTTCATCAGAGCAATTAAAGGAGATATCACAATAGCAGTCCCTTCCATCAACAAAGAAGGTAACTGATAACATAGAGACTTACCTCCACCGGTCGGCATTAAAACAAAAGTATCCTTTCCGGCAAGCAGGTTACGAATTATAGCTTCTTGATTCCCCTTGAAGGTATCGAAACCAAAATACTTTTTTAATTGTTCCGCTAAATTGATGTTTTCCGTCATGGCCCTTGATTTAAGAGATTTTCTAACTCGTAGGGGTTTCCCCCCTATACACATGTAACAAAGTTATAAACAACTTTTGATATTATGCAAATATTCCGATGATTATTTTGCTAAAAAAACGCGGTTTTCAGAACTTTTCGTCAAGCAGTCTGCAAACGCGAAAGATTAGCCTTGCCCATCTGCTCCTTTGCATAATCCAATGTCACAACAAACTTGTCAACAGCATGAGACGGAATTTCAAACATGGTATCCATCATGATTGTTTCAACAATAGAACGCAAACCACGAGCACCTAATTTATACTCAATCGCCTTGTCTACAATATATTCAAACACTTCCGGCTGGAACTCAAGCTTGACTCCATCCATTTCGAACAACTTGACATACTGTTTGATTATGGAGTTCTTCGGTTCCGTCAGGATATTGCGCAAAGCCGTACGGTCCAATGGCTTCAGATAGGTCAAGATAGGCAGACGCCCGATAATCTCCGGAATCAATCCGAATGACTTCAAATCCTGAGGAGCGATATACTGCATCAGGTTGGCACGGTCAATCTTCACCGTTTCCTTGGCTGCACTGTATCCGACCACATTCGTATTTAACCGCTGTGCAATCTTACGTTCAATACCATCGAACGCACCACCGCAAATGAACAGGATATTCTTCGTGTTGACCGGAATAAGCTTCTGCTCCGGGTGCTTGCGTCCACCCTGAGGAGGAACATTCACAATAGAACCTTCCAACAGCTTCAACAACCCCTGCTGAACTCCTTCTCCACTTACATCACGTGTAATGGAAGGGTTGTCTCCCTTTCTCGCAATCTTGTCGATTTCATCAATAAAGACAATACCTCTTTCGGCTTCCTCCACGTTATAGTCCGCAACCTGCAGCAGACGCGTCAGAATACTTTCGATATCTTCACCCACATATCCGGCTTCAGTCAACACCGTAGCGTCAACGATTGTAAACGGTACATGCAGCAATTTGGCAATCGTACGTGCCAGCAATGTTTTCCCCGTACCGGTACTACCGACCATAATGATATTCGACTTTTCAATCTCCACATCATCCTTGGTATTCGGCTGCAGCAACCGTTTATAATGATTATATACAGCCACGGCAAGATAACGCTTGGCATCATCCTGACCGATAACATACTGATCAAGAAAATCCTTGATGTCTTTAGGCTTGGGCAGATCCTTCAGATTCAGGTTGTTCGCTCCTCTTTTCTGCCGCATAGACTCCTGAACAATTTCATGTGCCTGTTCAGAACAACTGTCACAGATACATCCGTTTATACCTGCAATCAGAAATCCTACCTCATCCTCCGAACGTCCACAAAAACTGCAACGTCTCCTATTTCTACTAGACGATTTATTTTCCAATGTTCTAATGAATTTAATTATCATACTCCAGCAGTATTCCACATGCTGAAATTTCATGTCTACTATCGATTATAATGAAGGTTTACGGGACAATACTTCATCAATCATGCCATACTCTTTGGCTTCTTGGGCCGTCATCCAATAGTCACGGTCCGAGTCAGCCCATACCTTGTCAAAGTCGGTATGTGAATGGTCGGCGATGATTGTATAAAGTTCCTTCTTCAGTTTCTGGATTTCACGGGCCGTAATCTCGATATCGGAAGCCTGTCCCTGGGCACCACCCATCGGCTGGTGTATCATCACACGGGAATGTGTCAATGCCGACCGTTTACCTTCCTTACCGGCAACCAGCAGAACGGCAGCC
>ULQU01027825.1_pt1 | contig 18121 bp, 15 predicted proteins | sample 1954841 | NCBI WGS metagenome assembly ULQU01 (sample SAMEA4835664, study PRJEB28245) | human gut metagenome | biome: gut microbiome; material: fecal sample | place: Denmark | collected 2008
CAGTGCCCCGTCATGGACGGCATATTCCACATAGGCCGTATGCCCTTCGGCCTCCACCCGGAAAAGGTTCCGGGCCTCATCATGCATTACATCCATAGATTCTATATTGTTATAAAGGTTATTATTGAAGGCAATATACAAAATCTGCAACAATAAGACAAAAATCATATTTTATGTTATACAACATATCGGATTTTTTTACGAAATTTGCATGACCCTTATAAAGAGGGATTTATAGATCTATGGAAAAAGATAGTTTATTGAAACGTTACCTTGTATTTATTGTAGGACTTTATTTTCTGGCTTTAGGAATCGTTCTGATTGTACATTCCGCCCTGGGAACAACCCCCATTTCGAGTATCAACTATGTGCTGAGCATCAATACACCGCTCACACTGGGTACGTGGACCTTCATCACGAATATGATCATGATCATTATCCAGCTCCTGCTTATCCGCAACGGATACGGTACCCGCAAGGATTTCATAGAGATACTGCTTCAGATCCCGCTTTCGTTCATATTCTCGGCCTTCATAGACTTGAACATGTTCTTCACCCGGGGACTGGTTCCCGGCAACTATGCCATGTCGGTAGGTATCCTGCTGGTAGGATGTATTATCCAGGCTATGGGCGTAGTACTCGAAATCAAACCTAAAGTAGCCATGATGAGTGCGGAAGGACTGGTAAAATACATCTGCCGCCACAGCCACAAGGAATTCGGAAACGTGAAAGTATATGTAGATATCACACTGGTGGTTCTGGCCATTGTCACTTCACTGGCGTTCACCATGCGCATAGAAGGTATCCGTGAAGGATCGGTCATTGCGGCACTTATTACAGGATATATAGTAAACTTCCTGAACCACAAGATTATGACACGTAGAATGCTTTACAGACTGATTCCTGTAAAACACTGATGGAAAAAAGAAAAAGCCATTCCAGACACATACTGGAATGGCTTTTTTGGCAATAGATCATTTCACATTTACCGAAGTACGGACAGAGGTCACGGCATCAGCCTGAGGGTTGGTAGCCTTGCGGGTGCAATAGTCGAACTCGGTCGACTTCTCTCCGCTGAACGAATTCCATTTCAGTTTCAGCTTCACCGTCTTGCCTTGTGTATCGGGCAGCCCATCAAGCTTGAAGGCAACCAGCGCATCGTCCATCCGTCCATCCGTATCACCGTACGCATTGTGACGGAACTCCACTTCGTACGGATTCTCCGGATTGTCCGTCGGAACCAAGTTGACGAAATGTGCCTTTCCGTTTCCCCACCGGGTAGCGAAACGGAGTGTCAGGTATCCGTCTTCGGCTATGGTAACCCAGTCATTGAAAATCTCAACCGGATCATTACCGTAGGTACGGTCGTTCTCCTCTTCACCCAGGTTCAGGGCCATCGGTTTGGTCAGCAGACTGTCAATCCAGTTGACGAAAACCGCCCGGCTGTATCCCTGCGGATCTTCATCGGAAGCCGCAATATTCGCCAGTGCCCTCACTTCCTTTTCACCGAACGGAGAACGTGACATATTCACCGGCCGCAGGGTAGTACTGTCGTCCAACTGCAGGTAAGGTGCATTGTCGGCGTTCAGTTTCACGGTTACAAGCGCATTGGCATAATAATTAGAGAAATACAAAGTGTCGTCATCGTCATCCAGGCATGACTGTAATCCTACTGAAAGAAATACAGCCAGCATGGCGACAAGTCCTTTACGCAATAATGATTGAGTCTTCATAATTCATCTTATGGTTTAAAATTTATTCTTATTATCTGCCATATAAATGAAGCATAAAGACAAATCCTGCATGTCCAACCGTTAAATATCGTTTATTTTCTGTCAGTTTGTTCCATGATATGCTTGAATGCGGAGCCGAAGATGATGTACTGCGTATTTCCGGCAATGGTACCTTCGTTCTGTCCCCAAAGGAAAGGCCAGTCATCGAAATTCTCAAAATGGTCGGGCTTACGGAAGAGCAGTCCGGGAGCCACATTTCCGGGAATGAACGAAAAGTCGGCACGGTTATTACCATAGAACACCAGTTTAGGACGGGCAGCTCCTACAGCGGCAACAAACGAATAGTTGTGGTAAGGATGGCAACCGAAAAGCCAGTTGGCGGTACGGTACACATCATCCTTTGCAACGATATCGGGGAAATACAGATGTGCGAAACATACGGAAGTACCGAACCCAAGCAGCTGGCCGCTTCCGGCCCAGTTACCCAAACCGATAGGCACACCATAAGGATTGTCGGTGTCGAAACTATGGATATACTGTGCATATTTCTCTACATAAGGGCGCAACTTGCTGCGATATGCATCATCCATATAAGGTATAGCGTCAAGGGCAGTCTGGATATTGAATTCCAGATTACGGTCCAGATCTTTCCAGATCTCTTTCTTGAATACATCGAGGTATTTCCGGTCGTGGGTAGCGGCATAAAGCTGCAGGTTGGTGGCGGCAAGACCACGGCTTTTCATACGGGAATCTTCCTTATCGGCAGATTTACCTTTGCGGCTCATAAGTTCCTCGGCTTCCTGCATGAGACGCGTAGACTGCTTCAGAGCACGTGCCGCCAGACTGTCGTTATAACCTTCCAATGCATGGGCGGCGGCGGCAAACATGGTAGCGGCACGCATGTCGAGCTGGGGATTTCTGGTAGTGAAGGCCCACATGTCATCGGGGGTACCGCTCCTCTTGCCGTCGGCCGATACTTCATACGGTTTGAGCGACGGATCATAATGGAGTCCGTCGGTAATGGATGCGGCATCTCCCAGGTGATGATAATTGTCGAGTACGGAATTCGACAACGTAGATGCCATATGGCCTATCTGTTCGGCCTGTGCCACAAGGTTAAGTGTACCATGCTCTATGTATTGCAGGATATCGGGTATACCGTCGGGACGGTGCAGGTCGACGTAACGCTGCCGTTCACTGACGAATGTCTCGTCACGCTCCGGCTTGAAAAGCTCCCATGCACGGATCAGGTTCTCTACCACACTGATGTTCGAACCCGTCTCGATATCGAAATCGCCCGCATCGAAAAATCCGCCCACATTCAGCCCCGGAATAAGTTCCAGCGACTTGTATTTGGTATCAGACACAGGACCCTGGTAATGCAGGTCGAAATGGTCGCTTGGAGGCGCCTGCAGGTAACCCTCCTTGAAAGGTTCGCCATGCCATACCCGGTAAGCCTCGTTCACAAACATGTGGTTCATGTGGATAGGCACCCACACATCGGTGGTTGCATCGGTGATCTTGTCGTACACGTGACTGTCGATAAGGAAATTGTTGGTCTTCACGGTATCATACTGGATATAATAGATACCCGGATCCTTCACTTCCGAAAAATCGAACTTCACATAATTATATTTAAAATAAGGACCCCATGTCTTGATTTTCCCCTCGTAAGCCTTCGAAACCGTCCCGTCATTGTTGATGCGCATCAGGGAAGCGGTAGCTTTCGGCACATCATTCTTATCCAGTTCGATGACACTCACCTTCGGCTGGTCGGGAGTATAGCCCACCTGACAGAATCCGATATTGGGTTTCCTGATCCATCCTTCAATGGCATGCGGCTCTACCGTCCAGCTCACCACCTTTCCGGTCTTGCCTCCGGGCAGCACACTGCGCAGCACGAACCAGCCATTCTGCGCCAGCATACGGCCGTCATAAAGTTTCAGTTCGGAATCATCGCTATGGATGCTGACCATCCGTTCCGGATCGTCCATAGCCATGGTAATGCTATGCCCCGTTTCCAAAGGCAAAGGATCGACAAAGCGTCCCGTCCCTCGGTCATCGTACGTCTTGAACCCCTTGAACTGCCGGGGTTTCTCGGCATTGGGCCGGGTAACGGTCCTACTGGTAGCATAACGCGGGAAACGGTTCAAACGACCGTCCATAGTAAACGTCTTCAGCCAATATCTCGAAGGAAGGAATTCCAGGTTCAGACCGGCCTCTCCCACCAGCTTCTCGGGCACAGGCTTGTCGAGCCACACGGCTATCTCCACCGCTTCTCCCTTTGCCGTCACAACAATACGGCTGTCAAAATCATAATCGTCATAACGTAACCCCACTTCGATGCAACCTTTCTCACGGTCCACATGCCGGAAAGTCATCTTCGGTACCAAATCCCACTGTTCCGGGGTATTGTTCAACCGAACGGCTCCGCCCTGAATGGAACGGACGCCATGCTGGATAATTTCGATGCCCGAATTCTTTTCGTCGTTAAACCCACCGTCAAAACTGTTGCTGAATACCAGAACATTGATGCCTTGCCGTTCAAAATAATCTTTCTCATTCAGCTTCAAATCCTGCGCCTGTACAAAGGCTGCAGCCATAAGCCCCACTAGCCCTAACATTTGTTTCATATGGTTTTTCATTAGATTTTGGTTTGTCATTGGATAAAGATATAAAATAAATGTTTAACCGGAACGGTTTTATTTTACAAAAAATTAACTAAACGATAAAAATACTTTCTCCAGTAAAATAAAATCTTCGCACTTATTGACATATAGAATCCTGATCTGCTCCAGAGATATCCCTTCATGGTTCCTCCACTAAACATCCATTAAGAAAAGTATACTGATTTATAACCATACATTATCAAGAACACCAGCATTTCATTGCAGTTCGGAAAAGCTTTATTTACTTTTGTTATATTGTAAACAAATGTATGATAGATATAGATGACAGATTAAACAAAAAGTTCCATCAACAAATGGATGGAGTATATGCACAGGACGAAGAACAACGTCTTTGTCTTGTCGCACAGTCATACGCTATCTGTGAGAACTCCATTGCTGTATTAAGCAATTTGCGTACCGACCAAAGCCATATTTTCTTCGGAAAGTCTTGTGAAATATTGGGATTAGGTAAATCCAATACGATTCAAACGGTTGATTCTGTATGGGAGGAAGAGATTTACAACCGGATTCATCCGGACGACCGGAAAAGACGATGTCTGCAAGAACTGACTTTTTTCCGTATGGTATCTTCATCCCATTCGAAAGAAATATTCTCATGGTACTTCGAAAACGCCATACGGATGTGCAATAAAGAAGGTGAATACCACTATTGGAGGCATCGTATCTTTTATTTCTCAGGAAACGGACAACAAGGGATAAGTTATTCTCTCTGCCTATATAATCCGACACCTGAAGATAGCGGAGTGGCTTATCTGATAAATACGATGACAGGGGAAAAGAAAATTCTTTTGACGGATGAGGACCAACTTCTTTCTGTCCGAGAGAAGATCATATTGCAAATGATACAAAGCGGGAAATCCAGTAAAATGATTGCAGACAAATTGAAAATCAGCAAACATACGGTAGACCGCCACAGACAGAATATCATAGCCAAACTACAGGTAAACAATACCATCGAGGCATGTCACAAAGCAAAAAGACTGGGCATGATCGGTTAATGGAAAAAACCCGGGCCAAATGAATATGAGAGATCTCGACTGAATTAATTATAAACCTATTAAATATAATAGAACCATGAAAAAATATCTTTTTTTAGCTATGGCTGCGATGATGGCAGCCGCCTGCTCCAACAAAACGGCAGATAAGACCGTAAAAGTTGCGGAAAGTTCCAGACTGACAGAATGTAACGTCTCCTTAAATGGTCTTCACTTTACCAAATCACTCAACGGAGCAGAAAAACAGGTAAGCGATTCGGCTGGGATTGTCACCTTCCGTGCCAAACCTCAAGCCGATTTTTTCTGTGACCCTAACGGAAAAATATCGCAAGATGATGCCGCCATCCTTTTTATGGAAATAGACAACAAGAAACCTTTCACGTATTCCGCCAAAGTCAGAACGGGTTTCACTCCGGAAGGGACATACAATGCGGCCGTACTGTTTGTATATGCCAACGATACGCTTTGGCAGAAATTGTGTTTCGAGCAGGATGAAAGAGGGACACATCGCGTAGTCAGCGTACGTACCATCGGAACATCCGATGACAACAACCATGAAGTGGTAAATGATGACACGGAATGTATTTATTTTAAAATATCATCCGACACGCAGACTATAGCCAATTACTATTCATTGGACGGTAAGACATGGCAGATGGTCCGTCTCTATAAAAACGAGTACGGTGATAAGATCTATCTGGGCATCTGCAGCCAAGCCCCTCAATCTGATGAATGTATTTCAACCTTTGAGAATCTACAGCTGACCACTGATCACGTAAAAGATTTCAGATTGGGAGAATAAATGTGGACTCCCCCACATATCCAGTACAGATGCTGTAGTCATTCATAATTGGGAAAGTGGTAAGGGCATGTGTGCCCCATTCTTAGCTATAAAAAAAGAAAAGGTGTGAAACCGCTTGAGTTTCACACCTTTTCTTATGGAGTTTATCGTTTGTTTACCGATATTATTTCACTTCCTCGAAGTCAGCATCCTGAACATTGTCATTGTTCTTATTGCTTGAACCCTGACCTGCGTTGCCGTTTGCCTGCCCAGCATTAGGACCTGCCTGAGCACCACCTTGAGCACCGCTCTGCGCATACATTTCAGCACTTGCAGCCTGGAAAGCAGTCTGCAGTTCGGCACTTGCAGCATCGATACCAGCCAAATCCTGAGCCTTATGAGCGTCTTTCAGTTTCTGCAGAGCAGCTTCAATAGGAGCTTTCTTGTCTGCCGGAATCTTATCGCCAAGATCTTTCAACTGATTTTCAGTAGTGAAAATCAAACTGTCGGCCTGGTTCAACTTGTCAATACGTTCCTTTTCCTTTTTATCGGCTTCAGCATTTGCCTCAGCTTCGGCTTTCATACGGTCGATTTCTTCCTTGCTCAGACCAGATGAAGCTTCGATACGGATAGCCTGTTCCTTACCTGTAGCCTTATCCTTGGCAGAAACCTTCAAGATACCGTTTGCATCGATATCGAAGGTTACCTCAATCTGAGGAACACCACGACGGGCCGGAGCGATACCTGTCAGGTTAAACTGACCGATAGACTTGTTCTGGGCAGCCATCGGACGTTCACCCTGCAATACGTGGATGGTAACTTCTGTCTGGTTATCGGCTGCTGTAGAGAATACTTCACTCTTCTTGCACGGAATAGTAGTATTTGCATCGATCAACTTAGTCATTACACCACCCATTGTTTCGATACCCAATGTCAACGGTGTAACATCCAGCAATACGATATCACCTACACCAGCTTCCTTATTCAATACGGCACCCTGGATACAAGCACCTACTGCAACGACTTCATCCGGGTTTACACCTTTTGACGGAGCCTTACCGAAGAAATCTTCTACCAGTTTCTGAACAGCCGGTATACGTGAAGAACCACCAACCAAGATCACTTCATCAATATCAGCGTTAGTCAGACCGGCATCACTCATCGCTTTCTTACATGGTTCAAGACAAGCCTGAATCAGATTATGAGCCAAAGCTTCGAATTTAGCACGGGTCAATGTCTTTACCAAGTGTTTTGGAACACCACCTACCGGCATGATGTACGGCAAGTTGATTTCGGTAGAAGTAGATGAAGACAATTCGATCTTAGCCTTTTCGGCAGCCTCTTTCAAACGTTGCATAGCCATCGGATCGGTAGTCAGATCGGCACCTTCATCGTTCTTGAATTCCTGAACCAACCAGTCGATAATAACCTGGTCGAAATCATCACCACCCAGGTGAGTATCACCGTTGGTTGACAAAACTTCGAATACACCGCCACCGAATTCAAGGATTGAAATATCGAATGTACCACCACCAAGGTCGAATACGGCAATCTTCATATCCTTATTAGCCTTGTCGACACCATATGCCAACGCAGCTGCTGTCGGTTCATTTACAATACGTTTTACATCCAGACCAGCAATCTGACCGGCTTCCTTAGTAGCCTGACGCTGAGAATCTGAGAAGTAAGCCGGAACAGTGATGACTGCTTCTGTTACTTCCTGACCCAGATAATCTTCGGCCGTCTTCTTCATTTTCTGAAGAATCATAGCTGAGATTTCCTGTGGAGTATAGAGACGTCCGTCAATCTGTACACGCGGAGTGTTGTTATCACCTCTTACTACCGGATATGGAACACGTGCAATTTCTTTCTGAACCTGATCATAGGTTTCACCCATGAAACGTTTGATTGAATATACTGTACGTTTCGGATTAGTGATAGCCTGACGCTTTGCAGGATCACCGATCTTACGTTCACCACCGTCAACGAAACCTACTACAGAAGGAGTAGTACGTTTACCTTCACTGTTTGCAATTACTACAGGTTCATTACCTTCAAATACTGCAACACATGAATTTGTTGTTCCTAAGTCAATACCAATAATCTTTCCCATAATTGTATCTATTTTATTTATTATCTAATTAAGTTTATTCTGTAATGCCGAAGCATTACGCCTTAATATAAACAAATGGCATGCCAAAAGAAACTAGTGTTCTTTTCTTGAAACAAACCGACATTTTGACAGCGAAGCATGACAAAAGAATCAGAAAAAGCCTGTAACATACCTTAAACAGATAGATAAAATGACAGAATCGTTTCCGTCTCCTGAAGATGCCGACAACAATGGACAACAGATTCAAGTTTATTCTTAACTTTGCATCGGAACCATAGCCATGAAGACAGAGAAAATAACCATACTGCTAATATGCCTGTTGTCGGTCCTTCCGTGCCTGTTGCAGGCACAGAAACTGACAGTAAGCGGACGAGTAACTTCCATTGACATAAGCAATACGGTACAACCTCTTCCTTATGCCAACATTTCCCTGTTCGCCCTGCCCGACTCGACCTTTCTGAAAGGCTGTATCAGCACCGGCAATGGAGATTTCGAACTCAAGACAGCCCCCAGTACAGGAAACAGATACGTAATCAAAGTGTCCTACACCGGCTGCACCACCTATTACCAGAGTTTCACAGCCGATACGGATTCCGTTTCATTGGGAACATTGCAACTGAAAGACGATGCCCTGCAACTGAAGGAAATTGTAGTGACCGCCCCCGTCAAGGCAACGGAACAGAGAGCTGATACTATTATATATAATGTATCGGCCTACAAGCTTCCGGAAGGAAGTTACCTGGAAGCTCTGATCCGTCGGGTTCCGGGACTATCCTACAATCCGAAAGACCATACCATTACCTATAACGGCAATTCCATCAATGAAATTACGGTAAACGGAAAGGCCTTCTTCCAGGGAAACAATGCCGTAGCGCTGGAGAACCTACCGGTCAGCTTCCTTTCGAGAATAAGGGTATTCGACAAGACGACCGAAGAAGAGGAAGCTACGGGTGTCAAGAGCAGCACAAAAAATTATGTCCTTGACATACAGACCAAAGAAGAAATGAATTCTACAACCATGGCCAATGTGGAAGCCGGATACGGAAACAAAAGAAAACGGAACATTGCAGGCCAGATATTCAGATTCGATGAAGGAGGGGACAATTTTGGAATACTGGCAAATTCGACCAACCGTCATTTCCGCAGCATGTACAAAGGAAATATAGCCAATAACATCAACGGCAATATCACCCGGGAACTGAAAGAAGGCATGAACCTTTCGGCCAACGTCAACTTCTCAAACTACAAACAAGGATCGGAATCATCGGCCCGTAACGAACAATATCTTACCAGCCGGAACCAGTACAACATATCTGAAAGGAACATCATCAACAAACACAACTATCTGCGCGGGGCAAGCAGCTTCCACTGGGAAATAGACAAATCGACTACCTTGTTCATATCGGGAGGTTTCGGATTGGGATCATCGGACAACCGGAACAATTCACTCTCTGCCGGATTTGATGTCAATCCGGAACTGTCACTGCAACACCCGTTCGAGGGTTTTGACAAAACCGACCGGTCAAACAGGATAAACAAGAACGAGCAGCAGACATCCAACCGGATGGAATCACTGGATTATAATGTCAGTGCAAACCTGGTACGCAAGTTGAATGAAAAAGGAAACAATATCAGCATCATGGCCAATTCCAGCCTCAACCGGCAAGATACGAAAGACTACAGCCTCTCACAGACCACCCTTTACCAGAAGAAAAGCAGTGCCGGAACAGATTCCATCGCACGACAGAACCAATACCAGTACCAGCCGAACGTTTCAATAAACAATGAACTGAAGCTTGCATATACACAAGCCTTCAGTGACAAGATACATATGCAGCTTGCCTATGCCCTTAACCTTACCAGGGAAAGACAGGAACAGAACACTTACGACCTTTCGGCATGGGAAAACGGAGAATTGCCGTTCGGGCAACTTCCGGAGGATTATGAATCGGGATATTGCGACAGCCTGAGCAACCGGCAAATAGGACATACAACCGGACATCAGATAGGCATTTCCTTCAATTACGAAGGAGAATACTGGAATGCCAGAGCCGAACTGAACATACAGCCGCAGCGGAGATCACTGCAACAGAACAACCGTCATGCCGGAACAGACACCACGGCTTACTCGACGGAATGGAAACCTTCCTTCAACTTATCATACAACAAGAATGACTATCAGATTGAATTTTCATATTACGGAAGCACGTACCAGCCCTCGCTGCAGGACCTGCTTGCCCCAACCAGCTATAATTCACCTCTCTATATCCGGAAAAGTAACCCTAACCTGAAACCGTCATTCCAACAATACTTCAATATCCTTTTTTCGAACTATAATAAAGGTTTTTCGGCCTATATTTCGGCCAATCCGACAATCAACCAGATAACCTATGCCACCATCTATGATCCGGAAACAGGAGGAACCGTTACATACCCTGTGAACCTCAACGGCAATTGGAGCCTGCAAGGAAATGCCAGTTATGAGAAACAGATAAAACAGTTCAAGATGCAGTTCAACGGCTCCGGGAATTACCGCCACGACGCCAGCCTCATCAATGAAAACAGAAACGAAACGCTGGAACGGAGTATAACCCGTGCCTCCAACATCAATACACGCATATCGATTTCATACCTTCCCGCATGGGGAAATATAGACCTTACGGGAGAATGGAATTTCGACCAGTCCAAAAATTCCCTTTACGGAGGCAATACCTACAACCGTACCTATACAGCCCAGCTGGACGTATCATTTTCTTTGCCGGGACATTTGCAACTGACATCCGAAACCTCATACACGGCTTTAAACGGGACCGGAGTTTCCGGCAATGAAGAAAACGAACTGATATGGAACCTGAAACTTTCGTGGAAATTCCTGAAAAAACGCCAGGCCGAACTTTCCGTCTATTGGGCAGATATCCTGAACCAGCAAAAGAACATCAACCGGAGCAGTACTGCCAACGGATTTTACGAACGGTATGAACGGCAGCTCGGAAGCTATTTTATAGTTTCCATCAGATATCGGTTCAACAAGATGCAGTAATATCCGCCTGCCCGAACCGGAGAGGCTGCTTCCGCAAATAAAAAAGCTTGCCACCGGTCTATACCCGGCGCAAGCTTCATCATGTATGTAAAAAAGAACTAAGTATTTACTCTTCCACCTTGCTTAACGTCAATATCTCTACTCCGTTTTCATCAAGCAAAGCCAACGCCCCTTCGGGATTCGTTCCGAAACTGCGTACCTTGTCCAATGCCTGAAGAATACGGCGTTCCGTTTCCATATCCGGACATGCTTTCATGGTAGCAATCATCTGTCCGAATTTCAAGGAATTAGACTTTCCTTCCTCCTGTTTGAAATCTCCATTGATGATATTACAACCGGCATTCCCGTTTACACGGCCTGCAGCCAAATCAAAAGCCAGGAACGGAACTTCTTCTGTCTGTCCTACAGCGACACCGTCTACAGCTACAATATTCCATTTCCCGTTCAGATCATTGAATGAAAAGGTTACGGCCTCACGTCTTACCAACGACATGATATCCTTACCTCCGGCATCGGTCAATACAGCCCCTTCTTCCGTTCCCTTATATCCCGCAACATTTGCCAGAGCATCCAACACCTTGGTTTCTGTATCCATGTAAGGACACATCATACGGGTCGAAGCCACATTACCTAATTTGACGGCATAGGCAACCGTATCGATATCCAGTTCGCCCGACATCCGGTTACAACCGGAATTTCCGTATACACGCTTGCCGGCAACATCAAATCCTATATAAGGCATCTCAGCTATATCTATCTTTTCACCGCCGACCGATGTAATGGTCCATTCACCCGACAGATCAACCTGCCCGGCTATCTTCTTACCACTTCCACATGATGTGACCAACGCACCTGCACAGATGGCAGCTACCCCTAAAAAAATCTTCTTCATACTTTAATTTCAGTTTAGTTTGATAAATCAGTCTATTACAAAAATACGGATATAATCCAAATACTGCATGGAGTTTAAGAAAATTTTCTATCTTTGCATACTGAACGGTAACGTTTACCGGGCATAAATGATTAACTGACAGAAATGAGTAAAGTATTGATTATCGGTGCAGGCGGTGTAGGAACCGTTGTTGCACACAAGGTGGCTCAACACCCCGAAGTTTTTACTGAAATTATGATTGCCAGCCGCACTCAGTCCAAATGCGACGCGATTGTAAAAGCAATCGGTAATCCCAACATCAAGACTGCAAAAGTCGATGCAGACAATGTCGACGAACTGGTGGCTTTATTCAATGGATTCAAACCCGAAATCGTTATAAATGTAGCTCTTCCATATCAGGATCTAACTATCATGGAGGCCTGTCTGAAAGCAGGAGTCAATTATCTGGACACAGCCAACTACGAACCGAAAGATGAAGCCCACTTTGAATACAGCTGGCAATGGGCATACAAAAAACGCTTCGAAGACGCAGGTCTGACTGCCATTTTAGGCTGCGGATTTGACCCGGGGGTGAGCGGAGTATATACAGCATATGCAGCCAAACACCATTTTGACGAAATCCAATACCTGGATATTGTTGACTGTAACGCCGGTAACCACCATAAAGCCTTTGCCACCAATTTCAACCCGGAAATCAATATCCGTGAAATCACTCAGAACGGACGTTATTACGAAAACGGGAAGTGGATTACAACCAAACCACTGGAAATCCACAAGGATCTGACTTATCCGAATATCGGACCGCGTGATTCCTATCTGCTCTATCATGAAGAACTGGAATCACTGGTGAAGAATTTCCCGACCATCAAGCGTGCACGTTTCTGGATGACTTTCGGACAGGAATACCTTACTCACTTGCGTGTAATTCAGGATATCGGTATGGCAAGTATCGAGCCGATAAACTACAACGGCATGGAAATCGTTCCGCTGCAATTCCTGAAAGCTGTATTGCCGAATCCGCAGGATCTGGGCGAAAATTACGACGGTGAGACATCAATCGGTTGCCGTATCCGCGGATTAAAAGACGGAAAAGAACATACCTATTATGTATATAACAACTGTTCCCACCATGCAGCTTATGAAGAAACCGGTATGCAGGGAGTAAGTTATACTACCGGAGTTCCTGCCATGATCGGTGCCATGATGTATCTGAAAGGGCTATGGAAACGCCCGGGGGTATGGAACGTGGAAGATTTTGATCCGGATCCATTCATGGATGAACTGAACAAGAACGGATTGCCATGGCATGAAGTATTCGACGGCGATCTTGAACTTTAATTGATTTGCTAAAAATATTTAAACACATAAAGACGGCAGTAAATTTTTGAAATAACTGCCGTTTTTACTATAAAGCCAGTATTATAACGGCTTAATTTTTAAACATTCTGACTATGAACGTAGGAGATAAAGCTCCCGAAATATTGGGACTGAACGAAAAAGGAGAAGAAATCCGTTTAAGCGACTATAAAGGAAAGAAAGTGGTTTTATATTTCTATCCGAAAGACATGACTTCCGGATGTACGGCCCAGGCATGTAACCTGAGAGACAATTATGAAGCATTGCGTAAGGCCGGCTATGAAGTGATAGGGGTCAGCATCAATGACCAGAAATCACATCAGAAGTTTATTGAAAAGAACGGACTCCCATTCACCCTTATTGCCGACACGGAACACAAGCTGACCGAGCAGTTCGGGGCATGGGGCGAAAAGAGTATGTATGGACGGAAGTATATGGGTACTTTCCGTACAACTTTTATCATCAATGAAGAAGGCGTCATCGAACGGATCATTACCCCAAAAGAGATAAAGACCAAAGATCACGCCGCCCAAATTTTAAAGTAATATTCGATTATGGCAAAAAAAGACGAACTTGAATTCGAAGGAGGTATTGACACCCCTACCTCGAAACCCAATAATGCGGAAAAACTGAAGGCACTTCAGGCCGCGATGGATAAAATCGAGAAAAGCTTCGGAAAGGGATCCATCATGAAAATGGGTGATGACCATGTACAGGAAGTGGAAGTCATCCCGACCGGATCCATCGCTCTGAACGCTGCACTGGGTGTAGGAGGATACCCTAAAGGACGTATCATCGAAATCTACGGTCCGGAATCATCCGGTAAGACAACTTTGGCAATCCATGCCATTGCCGAAGCCCAGAAAGCAGGAGGCATAGCCGCTTTCATCGATGCCGAACATGCATTCGACCGTTTCTATGCGGCTAAGTTGGGAGTGGATATAGATAATTTATGGATTTCACAGCCGGACAATGGAGAACAAGCTCTGGAAATAGCCGAACAACTGATCCGTTCATCTGCAATCGACATCATTGTCATCGATTCTGTCGCAGCCCTGACTCCAAAAGCAGAAATAGAAGGTGACATGGGTGACAATCGGGTCGGACTGCAAGCCCGTCTGATGTCACAGGCATTGCGTAAACTTACATCAGCAATCAGCAAGACAAATACCACCTGTATCTTCATCAACCAATTGCGTGAAAAAATCGGTGTCATGTTCGGAAATCCGGAAACGACAACCGGTGGTAACGCACTGAAATTCTACGCTTCGGTACGTCTGGATATCCGTCGCGCTTCCCAGCTGAAAGACGGTGAAGAGGTTATCGGTAACCAGGTCCGTGTAAAAGTGGTCAAGAACAAGGTGGCTCCTCCTTTCCGCAAGGCAGAATTCGATATCATGTTCGGAGAAGGTATTTCACACAGCGGTGAAATCATCGATTTAGGATCCGAACTGGGAATCATCAAGAAAAGCGGTTCATGGTACAGCTACAACGATACGAAACTGGGACAGGGACGTGATGCTGCCAAACAATGTATCCAGGATAATCCGGAACTGGCTGATGAACTGGAAGGCTTGATTTTCGCAGCCTTGAAAGATAAGGAATAAATAACACTCCTATCATATAATAAAGCATACAGGCTTACACCTGTATGCTTTTACACAAAAACCAAATATTATGAAATTGACGCATACTATATTTACTGCAATACTCTGCCTGACCTCAACATTAGGGTTTGCTCAAACCTCGAAAAAGACTATTCCATACAGATTTGCGACACAGGCAGAAGCCCAAATGCTCATAACCGATATTGATGACTATACCAACGGATGGAATCAGTTTGATATCAATGCCCGTCTAGGAAAAACCGATGGCAGAAAATCACAATTATTGTCCCTGGCCATGAGTTCTACCTTATCATGGGGAGATGCCGACAAAGCCAAAGTAAACAAAGCATTCAAAGATATTGAAACAGCAATCAAAAAACAGAAACTGGACATTTCGTTTCCCAACGAAATAATTCTGGTCAAGTCTACTATGGAGGAGGAATGTGGAATTGAAAGCTATACACGCAAGAACTGGATTGCCATAGGAGAAAACATACTGAAAGCAGGAGCGGAAACACAGCTGAAAACAGCCATAGCCAAAGAACTGTTCCACCAGTTGACCCGTAATGACATGAATTTCAAGAAAGCGGCCTATGCCACTATCGGATTTGAAGTCACAGGCCACGAAATCTTGTTCCCGTCCGACCTGATGGAAAAACGGATATCCGACCCTGACGTCACCAGATATGACAGCTATATAACCTTACCGGTCAATGGTAAAGACGAAAAATGCACGATGGTCAAATATACCAGCCGTCCTTATTCCGGAGGTGAAATCTATGACTACATCGAAATCGGTCTTGTCCCTCTGAATGAACAGCTGGTCCCTATACAGGAAAACGGAAATACCATTATCTATCCGATAGAAGAAGTAAAAAGTCTGTATGATAAAATAGGAGCCAATACCAACGATATAGAAAATCCGGAAACGGTTCTGGCTTCGAATTTTGCACTAATCCTTTCTGGAAGGACGGATATCCCTAATCCGGAAATTACCGGTAAACTGAAAAGTGTATTGCAGCAGAAATTCTAATCTTTCCCACGACCTGGAAAAATTATTCCAACAGAACGACTGTAAAATAGGATATAAAATCCCCCTATTCCAACTAATATACAAAATATCGGAATAGGGGGATTTTCGATTACACAGACAAATATCTATCATTTCTTTCCCGACGCTGATTTCTTATAATCCTGCTCGATAGCAGCAGTAATCCAATTGGCCAAAGCCTGACGGTTATCGGCTATTACAAGACGTTTCTGGTCGCGCGCATTACGGATATTACCCAATTCCAGAAATACACCATATGGAATACTGTTACGTAACACGTGCAGATTACGTTCACTCACCGTTCCATCAAACCCTCTGTCCGGCTGGTGCCGATCATATTTTGCAGCAAAAGTTTTCTGTAACTGGAGAGCCAGACGCTTTCCCATCCTGCTACCCGGAGCATGATAGAAAAAGACATCGGTCTGATCCTTCTTGCCACGGCTGTCAATATGGATAAATACCGCCCGTTTATAACGGCTCTTATCTTTACGATACAACCTGTTTATCGCCTCACAACGTTGGTTCAGACGGGGAATCTGTCCCAATGGAATCGGATCTCCCATACAGGTTTCCCGCTTGCTGTTCTTCAAGACAGCGGCGTCACGGATACCATCCTTCGCATCCTGAATAATGAAATAAACTTTTGCTCCCCGCTTCAACAGCTCACGGCCCAGACGTAAAATGATATCGTACGCATATTCATCTTCATGGAGCTCCTTCCCATGGTACTTACCTATACAACCCGGATCAGGGCCTCCATGTCCGCTTACCAGATAGAATACCGCTCCTTTCAGACTACTGGAAGTGACGGAATAGGAAGCATAAGCCTTACCGAACAAAGGCTCATAATTCCCTTTCTTTTTTCTGGCAAAACCTGGAGAAACCAGCAGACAAACAAGCAGCAACAATAAGATCTTTACCTTTTTCATTTCAACAGCTCATCAATCTTTTTACATAATGCTGCAAACTCCTCCTCGTTATACAGACGGGTCATCATCACAATCCTGCCATCCTTGCCGACCAACACATTGCGGGTTATACCGGCGTTACGCTCGGCATATCTGGCAAAGATATCGGCTCCCGGATCCAATCCCATCGGATAAGTCACTTTGGTCTGAGCAATAAATGCCTTCACTTTTTCAAGAGGTTCATCACGATCTATACCGAACAAAGCGAACGAAGTATTGCCCTTGTGTTTCTGCCAGATATCACTTTCTATAAACGGCATTTCCTTACGACATACTCCACACCAGCTGGCGGTAAACTGTAACATCACTACTTTCCCCCTCAAGTCGGAAAGTTTCATTGTCCTGCCATCGGTCAGCGTCATTTCAAAGTCAGGAGCCATATCCCCTACTTTAACAATATAACCCGCGGCATCAGACCCCGACTGCCGGGCACATGCGGAAGTCAGGTTTCCCCATCCCACACAACATGCCAACAACATCATCATACACCATTTTTTCATAGTCCAAAACTTTTATCAGGATTCAAACTTACTAATTTTCAAAATATGACCGAATAACTTTTTATAAAAAAACGCACCGCCACTCCAAATCATGACAGTGCGTTCCATATGCGCCATATAATAATTGCCTTTGATTACAACGGCATATTTCCATGTTTCTTAGGCGGATTACTTACGCTCTTGTTCTGTGTCATTTCCAATGCCTGGATCAGTTTATAGCGTGTATCCTTCGGAAGAATGATCTCATCGATATATCCCTGCTCGGCCGCACGATAAGGATTCGAGAATTTTTCCTTATATTCTTCAACAGCCTTTGCCTTTTCTTCGGGAGTAGCTTTACGGTACAGGATATTGACTGCACCATCGGCACCCATTACGGCAATCTCGGCTGGCGG
>ULQU01038965.1_pt1 | contig 18104 bp, 17 predicted proteins | sample 1954841 | NCBI WGS metagenome assembly ULQU01 (sample SAMEA4835664, study PRJEB28245) | human gut metagenome | biome: gut microbiome; material: fecal sample | place: Denmark | collected 2008
TAGTCGCTGACAGCCTCCGTATGCTTTGCCTTCAGATCTTCGTATCTTTCAAATCTTTCTCTTACATTATCCTCAAGCTGATCGGGTTTTAAATAAAGAGAGTTGATTATGTTATGCTTTCTCTTGTTGCCGTGACCGCAGGCAGCCCACGGCTTCTTTGACGCATCGGACATCTTTATCTCGGTATCCTCAAAGGCAACAGGCTCCATCATCTGACCGAGAAGTCCGTCTGCCAATATAACGGCAGGCATTCTGTACTCGTCGGCAAGGTCGAAAGCCTTAGTTACCGTATCCACCATCTCCTGCACGGACGCAGGTGCGAATACGATAGCGTGGAAGTCGCCGTGACCGAGTGCGTGTGTTATCTGCCAGTAATCCGCCTGTGACGGCTGGATACCGCCAAGACCGGGACCGCCTCTTTGTACGTCAATGATAACGCAGGGTAAATCAGAGCCTGCTATGTAGCTTATACCCTCTGTTTTAAGCGAAATTCCGGGAGAGGATGAAGATGTCATACATCTGATACCGGAGCCTGCACAGCCGTAAACCATATTTATAGCCGCAACCTCCGACTCTGCCTGTAAAAATACGCCGCCAACCTTGGGCATTCTCTTTGACAGATATGCCGAAATTTCCGTCTGAGGTGTTATAGGGTAACCGAAAAAGCATTTACAGCCGGCTCTTATAGCGGCTTCTGCAAGCGCTTCGTTACCTTTCATAAGACTCTTTTCAGCCATTGTCGTCACCTCCTACAGTGATAGCGCAGTCAGGGCACATCATAGCACACAACGCACAGGCGATGCAAGCATCGTCATCTGTACATACGGCTGTGTAGTAGCCCTTCTTGTTGAGCTTTTCCGTCTGTAAAGCGACTATTTTCTTCGGACAGGCTGTTGTGCACAGTCCGCAGCCTTTACAGCGGTCAAAATCCACTTTCATTTTTGCCATATTTCTTGACCTTTCCTTTCGCCTAAAGTTTTATTCGGCTTACCATTCAGTTTTAATCAGATTACGGTAAGGAAACAGCTTTATTTTTCGGCTTCATCGCCGAATTCTTCCCACAGCTTCTTGACATATATATTTACGGGATACGCTTTGTCTATACCGTCAAGATAGCCTGCCTCGGCAGTTACAGCCACAAGCGGAAGTCCTGCCTCACGGCACACCTCATCCGCATAAGCGACCGAGCCGAGAACTATATCCCTGTCGGTTTCCCGACCGAGATTCGTGTTGTTGATTATTCCGTCGCACTTCATACCGGATGCGTTTTCAATCTCATACATCAGCTGTAAAGCCTCTGCAGGTTCTTTTGTGAGATACCTGCAACGATTGATAACGTACAGCATCTGCGTGTCGTACTTTTCAAATACTTTTCTGTATCTGCCAAGAGCCTTTGCGCCCTCGTCATCGCCGCCCACGTCGATAATAATATAGCCTTCCCTGTCAGCGATACCGTTCATATCAAAGCCGAGAGCCGGTATGTCAAGGTTTGAGTTTGCATAGGTCGGAACGGTAAGGCTGATATTATGCTCCCCGAACAACTCCTTGAAATCGGCTGTTCTGAAATAGGGGTTTACTATATCGAGATCGACAACGGTTACATTCTCGCCTTTTTCTGCAAGATCAAGCGCCATATTGACGGATACATTTGTTTTACCCGAGCCATAATGACCGGTAATTATATTAATTTTTCTGAAATTCATTTTTATCCTTTGACTTTTCATTGCATCATACTTTTCAGCCGTCCGCAAACGGCGGCAATATGATGCTATTGTTCAATATTACTATTATAGCACTTTGAATTAGGTTTGTAAATAGGCAATTTCCGCAAAAAGACTTTCTGCGGTCTTACTGTAATGCCGAAAACAGAGCGGTTTTATCCCGTTCGGATTACCTTTTAGGCTATGCCTCTGTTATTTTTCCCGTTGGCTTTGAGGAATATTACCTCCTGCCGATAGTTATTTACAGTAAAACCGCCGCAGAATTTCTCCTGCGGCGGTGTCAAAATCACAGCAATATTTCATACGGGGCAAGCCTGCCGTCAAGACGTTTAGTTGCGTCCGGATTTCAAGCGATTCTTATTTATTCTCTTTTCTTACCGCAGTTATAGCAGTAATCATTCTGAATTTTATTATACACGCCGCATCTTGTACAGCTCCACGAAGCGTCCTGTTCGTCATAATATGATTCCGGTTCATCTTCATATTTGCTCAGCTTGTAAACAATTCCGTTCAGCTTTAAAATAACTATAACGCCGGCAATGCCCGCTATTGCGAAAATGATTATGTTCGGTTGAATATCCATTGCAATCAGCTTTGTGGTATAGCTTGAGAAATAATCGCTTGATGAACCGCTTGTGTTTGCCGATACAGCCAAATTCCACAGTACGATTATAACAAACGAACCGATATTGATCACTGCATTTACAAGGCAGGTGTTTTTAAAGCAATAAAGGCTCTCCTGCGGGTCATTTGATATTTTGGTGATTCCTTTAATAAAATAAACGCACCATATTATGACCATTACGCAAAGTCCTATGCAGATAAAAACAAACAGTCCGAGTATGCCTCTGGTCGTATCCGACAAATAATTTGCATTGGTTCCGCCCATAATCTCGACCAGCTTTACCACCCTGTCAATAGCATTAAAGGCTGATACGCTTCCTATGCTGCTCGCTCCTATCAGCGACAAACCGTTCAGCGTGAAAAGCGTAAAGAACATACCGAGCGACACAAAGAGCGAAATTGCAAGCGCCAGACAGCAATACAACACCTTTTTTGTATGCATCGACATCGTGCCGTATGTAGAGTACTGTGTCTGCGGTTGGTACGGCTGACTTATCGGTGCCTGAGGTCTGATAACAGATGCCTGCCCTTTTTGAAGATCGGAATGGCAATAGCGGCAGATTATTGCGTCATCCTGTATTTCCTCAGCACAATAAGGACATTTCTTCATAAAAATTCCCCCTGTTGACAATCAATGTATAGTCCTGCTTATGAAACAAATGCGTTTCTTTATTTTATATATAATACCCTTTTACTCTAACTTTTTCAATCCGTCAGGCAAAACAAACGCATTTCACGGCAAAATCGGCATATTGCGACATTTTGCAAATGCAAAAAACAAGATTCCGGTCTGAAAACAAACCGGAATCTCTGAAGTCGTATTTATCCGCAAAGGCGGACATTTTTTTCGGGCAATTAAACCGTTGCGCCCTTATTTACAAATACGGGATATGTTTCTGTTCCTGCAAGCGAACGGTACTCGCTGATAGTAACGTTCTTATCTGTGATGACGAAGTTCATCTCAGCCTTTGCGCCTACTGTCGTATCCTGCATAAGTATGCAGTTCTTGACCTTTGCGCCCTTTTCAATCTTTACGCCTCTGAACAGAACACAGTTCTCAACCGTACCCTCGATAACGCAACCGTCGGCAACAAGAGAATTCTTGACATCTGCGTCAATGCCGTACTTTGCAGGGGCATCATCTCTTACCTTTGTATAGATAGGAGCGTCGCTCATAAAGAGGTGATCACGCAGGTTCTTGTCAACGAGCTTCATATTTGTTTTGAAGTATGTATCCATACTGTCAATCTGTGCGAAGGGCTTGTCGAACTTGTAGCCGAGTACCTTTATCTCGTGGAGCTTCTTCTGCAGTACGTCTATCTCAAAGCTGTAGAGGTTACGGCTTTCAGCGTCACGAATCTCGTTGAGCAGGAAATCCTTGCTTACAACGAACATATTAAGGCTTACATTGTGTTCGCCGCTGATTTCGGGTCTGATAAGCACATCATATATAACGTTGTCGGAATTTACAGCAAGAACGGTCTTTGTCATTGTCTGCTCTGTTGTGAATGTTCCTCTGCCGTATACAACAGTAATGTCTGCGCCGTTTTTCTCGTGGAAATCAATTATCGGTCTGTAGTCGATATTTGCCACTACATCTGCGTCTGAAAGCAGTACATATTCTGCGTTTGAGCTTTCGATAAAGGGCTTTACCTGAGCCATAGCCTCAAGTCTGCCTCTGTAAAGAGCGTTGCTGTTTCCGTAAGGGGGAAGCAGGTGCATACCGCCTGTTTTTCTTGAAAGATCCCATTCATCGCCCGATCCTAAGTGATCCATAAGCGATAAGTAGTTGTCCTTTGTGATGATGCCTACGTTGTCAATATCGCTGTTTACCATATTTGACAGCGGGAAATCTATCATTCTGTATCTGCCGCCGAAGGGCACGCTTGCAAGTGTGCGCTGTTTTGTAAGATCGGCTACGCTCTGCTCGTGCATATTAGCGAAAATCAGACCGAGTACATTTGCCATATTAGCCATTTCTGTTTTCTCCTCCCGTTCACACATCAGCCGAGATCATTGCCTTGGGCTTGATCTCCGCATTGTCGCTTACTGTTACGCCGTGTCCGATTACCGCAACGCCCCATGTATCCTTATCCTCGATAGACTCGGGTCTTGCACCGACCTTGACGTTTTCACCTATTACGCAATCCTCGCCGACAATAGCATATTCAACTACAGCACCCTTCTTTATCGTGGTGTTCGGCATTATGATACTGTCACGCACGACTGCACCGGGTTCGATGGTTACACCTGCGAACAGCACCGAGAAGTCGATATGACCTTCAATGTTGCAGCCCTCAGAAATAAGAGAGTTCTGGATAACGCTCTGGGGGCTTGCGTAATGAGGAGGCATTACAGGGTTTCTCGAATAAATTCTCCATCTTGAATCGTGAAGCTCCAGAGGAACGTTGGGATTAAGAAGATCCATATTTGCTTCCCACAGGCTGTCGATAGTTCCGACATCCTTCCAGTAGCCGTCAAAGTGATAAGCAACGAGCTTGTTGCCCTCTGCCAGCATTGCAGGGATAATATTCTTACCGAAGTCCTTGCTTGCGCCCTCGTCATTTTCGTTGGCGATAAGGTGCTTTTTCAGATTCTGCCACGAGAATATGTAAACGCCCATTGAGGCAAGGTTTGATTTAGGCTGTGCGGGCTTCTCAGCAAATTCGTAAATCACATCGTTCTCATCTGCACTCATTATGCCAAAACGGGGTGCTTCCTCCCACGGCACTTCAAGAACGGCTATGGTAGCGTCTGCATTATGTGCCTTGTGGAATTCGAGCATCTTGTTATAGTTCATCTTGTAGATGTGGTCGCCCGAAAGCACTGCAACATATTCGGGGTTGTATCTGTCGATAAAGCTGATATTCTGGTAAATAGCGTTTGCCGTACCCTCATACCACGACTTGCCCGATGACGATTCATAAGGGGGCAGTACATGAACGCCGCCGTGAACTCTGTCAAGTCCCCAAGGGTGACCGTTGCCGATATATTCGTTAAGCACCAGAGGTTGATACTGTGTAAGTACGCCTACTGTGTCAATACCGCTGTTTACGCAGTTTGAAAGCGGGAAATCAATGATTCTGTATTTGCCGCCGTAAGGAACGGCAGGCTTTGCCATATCCTTTGTCAGAGCGTAAAGTCTGCTTCCCTGACCGCCTGCGAGCAACATTGCCACACATTCCTTTTTTACATGTTTCATAAATAAGTTCCTCCGTTATTTATTTCTTAGCTTTGCCGTTTTTCTTACGGTTCGCCGTATTTGCTTTCTTTGCCGCCGGTTTCTTTGCGGAAGCTCCGGGCTTTGCGGCGGTTTTCTGTGCCGTTTTCTGCGCCTGTGTTTCAGCCTTTTTTTCTGCGGTTTTTGCAGGCTTTTCCGTCTTTTTGGGCTTTGGCTTGTCGCTTTCGGGACTGCGCTTGTTGACGGGCTTGAGGAATACTACGGACATTGCGGGTATCTTCATTGTTATCGAATACTCAAGTCCGTGCATACCCTCGCACTTTGCAGTGTATGAAGCGTTGCCGTCGCTGTCGCCGCCGAACTTCTTATCGTCCGTCGTGAACACTTCCTTATAGTCGGCATAATAAGGAACGCCGAAGCTGTACTGCTCGTGTTCATTCGGCAGGAAGTTGCATACTGCGATAAGCTCGTCACCGTTTGACGCAATACGTCTGAATACTATGACGCTGTTCTTGTTGTCATCGTTTGAAATCCAGCTGAAGCCGCTCCAGTCATAATCAATCTCCCATAAGGGCTTGTTATCGAGATAGAACTTGTTCATAGCCTTTACGAACGACTGATACTGTGAATGCTCGGGGAATTTCAGAATATCCCAGTCAAGACCTGTCTTGTAATTCCATTCCTTGAACTGTGCGAATTCCTGACCCATGAACATCAGCTTCTTACCGGGGTGTGCTGTCATATATGCAAGGAACGTTCTGAGAGATGCAAAACGCTTTTCTCTCGGTCCGCTCATCTTGTCAAGCATTGAACACTTGCCGTAAACCACCTCATCGTGTGAAATCGGCAATATGTAGTTTTCGGAGAATGCGTAATAGAACGAGAAGGTCAGCTTGTCATGGTTGTACTGTCTGTACTCGGGGCTCATTGACATATATGAAAGCATATCGTTCATCCAGCCCATATTCCACTTGAAATTGAAGCCAAGACCGCCAATATCGACAGGCTTTGTAACCATAGGCCATGCGGTCGATTCTTCCGCTATCATCAGAAGTCCCGGGTGCCGTGAGAAAAGGCAGGAGTTGAGGTTCTGAAGGAAATCGACAGCCTCAAGATTCTCGTTTCCGCCGTTCTTATTAGGTGTCCACGCTCCGCCCTGCCTGTCATAGTCAAGGTAAAGCATAGAAGCTACCGCATCGACACGCAGACCGTCTATATGATATTCGGAAAGCCAGTAGTTAGCATTTGAAATAAGGAACGACTGTACCTCGGGCTTGCCCCAGTCGAAAACTCTTGTACCCCAGTTATAATGCTCACGCTTGTTGGGGTCGGAATATTCATAGCAGTAATCGCCGTCAAACTCGTAAAGTCCTGCCGCATCCTTGGGGAAATGTGCCGGTACCCAGTCGAGTATCACGCCTACTCCGTGAGTGTGGCAGTAATCTACAAATTCCATAAAATCAGAGGGAGTGCCGAAACGTGACGTGGGAGCGTAATAGCCTATCTGCTGGTATCCCCACGAACCGTCAAACGGGAACTCGGCTATAGGCATCATCTCGATATGGGTATAACCCATTTCCTTAACATAAGGAACGAGCTTTTCCGCAAGCTGCATATAGCTGAACAGCTCCTCCTCATCGGTCTTTGTAAACCACGAGTTGAGGTGTACCTCGTATATATTCATAGGAGAACGGTATACGTCCTTCGTCTTCTTCTCATCCATCCACTTTGAATCTTTCCAGTTGTATCTGGAAATATCATACACCTTTGATGCGGTATTTGGACGTGTTTCCATATGATAACCGTAGGGATCGGCCTTCAGCTTTATCTGTCCTCTTTCGGTCTTTATGCTGTATTTGTAATTATCAAACTTCTTGAGTCCGGGGATAAAAAGCTCCCAGATACCGCCGTCGCTGATTTTTTTCATATAGCTTTCTTCACGGTTCCAGTGATTGAAATCACCTACGACGCTGACATCAGCAGCCTTTGGTGCCCATACTCTGAAAACAACGCCTCTCACGCCGTCTTTTTCGGCAAAATGAGAGCCAAACAGCTTATATGCTTCGGCGTTCTTTCCCTGATGGAAAAGATAAAGGGGAACTTCATATTCCTTAGGCACATTAATAGCCATAACAGATACTCCTAACATTTTATTTTACTTTTTTAATAATAGCACAATTCCCAAAAGCTTTCAATAGATTTGTGCCGATTTTATGAATTGTGCCTTGTTTCAACCTATCTTTTTGTGCAGATTGACAATTAGTTTTCCCATCCGGTTATAAAGCCGAACAGTTCATCAGCCATCTCTGTCTGCTCGGGGATACGGGGATGTCCGGGCGTTGCCGCACCGTTTCTTCTGAATTTGAAACGTTTTACATTGTCCATTGCAAGCTCGTTCACTATTTCGTCAAGAGCATCGTCCCATGTAGGCTCGTGCATAAGTACAGTGGTTATAACGATAAACCTTGCCTTGCCACCGTATTTTTCGTTAAGGTCAAGCACCATATTCTTATATACGGTCTTCCACTTTTCACGGTATTCTTTTTCGTAAATACGCTTAGGATCGGGGTTTGCGTCATTCTGACCCAATGCGATTATAACATAATCGGGAGTGTAGCGTGAAAAATCCCATTCGGTAAGCTCAAAGTGAGGCTCATAGCCCATCTGCTTATAAACGGTTTCCATACCGACATAATTATCAAAATAGCCTGCGCCGTTGATGAGCGAAATTCCGCCCTGTGCGTTGCAGTTGATGCGGGCGTTCAGTTTTCTTGCAAGCTGGAGAGAATATGCAAACCAACTGTTGTCGAACTGGTTGATATGCTCGGGGTCGGTATGCTCGCAATAGTTTACTGCCTCTACCACCTCGCCTGCCGAAACGCTGTCGCCGTAAACCTCGATATTCATATCATATTCGTGGTTTTCCGCTCTTACCTCCGCATTCTCATCTATCATAAGTCCGCAGAAGTTGAAATAATGATGTGAGCCGGCAGTTCTTTTATATATGATAACGGTATGCTCTCCCTCGTCAAGTCCGTCGATTATCGGTATATATACCGGAGTGTCGGAATGGTTCAGTTCGAATTTATACTGAATGCCGTCAACGATAACGCCTATCCAGGTAACCTTATATATAAGGTGCGGAAAAATCATCATACCTACCGAAGTGCCGGTAAACTTTGCGCTGACCATACTGCCTGCGTAAATGAACAACGGGCTGTCCGGTTCTGAAAAGTCAATTCTTCCCATGTATGAGAATGCCTCATTTGCAGGGCTTATTATCTTCTTGTCAGTCATTTATTTAATTCCTCGCTTAAATTTATCATAGTACCGAAATTAAATCGGTTTATATTTATTTTAACATATTGCGGTATAGTTTTCAACAGAATTATGTAAATATTGCTCAGAAAATTTTACCGTTTTTTCTTGACATTCGGTAAAAATAGTGATATATTTGTGTAAGCGATTACCTAAAAATCGCTTAACATGACTTAAATTTGTTTAAAGAAAGGCAGTAATATGAAGAAAAGAATACTTGCGATACTCTTTACAGCCGCTCTTGCGGTATCTGTAACAGGTTGCGCAGGCAATGAGACAAGCAGTAGCGATAGCACCCCCGCTTCATCGGTTGCGGAAAGCTCAGACACAAGTACACAGACATCGGCAGACGCATCTTCCACAGAAGAAAGCTCCGATAACGGCGCAGAAGAAAGCAAAGACAACAATTCACAGGAGGAGTCAAAGGATTTGGAAGCAAATTATACAAAGTACACTCTCGATGGCGATCTTACACAGCATATGATCGATATGTCACGTCTTAACGAGGGCAACAAGGTAAGACTTGCAAACGTAATAAAGAAACTGAAAAACGGCGAAGAAGTAACGGTAGGCTTCATCGGCGGTTCTATCACACAGGGTACAAGTGCCGGCAACGACCTTTGCTACGCAAAGCTCACGGCTGACTGGTTACAGAAGACCTATTCGAATGCCAAGATCAATTATGTCAACGCAGGAATCGGCGCTACAGGCTCATATATAGGCGTACACAGAGTAGAAAACGATCTGCTCTCAAAGAAGCCCGACCTCGTATTCGTTGAATTTTCTGTAAACGATACTACAGAAAACACCGAGCGTAACAAGAAATCGTATGACGGTCTGCTCAGGACTATCTGGAAATCATCAACAAACCCTGCAATAATCACAATTGCAACTACTCAGGAAGACGGTACAAGCTTCCAGGATCAGCACGCAGAGATAGTAAAGCATTATGACCTGCCGATGATTTCATACAGAAACACGATTCTCGACACTATAAAGCACGGCGATATTGTATGGAAGGATATTTCGGACGATAATATTCACCCCAACGTACCCGGCCATAAGATAGTATCACAGCTTCTTCAGGCATATATTTCAGATGTTGACAAGGACGTTGACAACATAAGCGGCAGTGAGAGCGACTTCACAACTCCCGCAACAGACGCACCTATCGAAAACGGCTCGCTGATACAGCCTTCATCTGCTACAGATGTGACCGCAACAGGCGCATTCGGAAATTATGAACAGCAGTTCGGCGGTTTTGACGGATTCTGGCTCTTCAAGGGTACAAGCGATGCGGATATAAGCGCAACCTCGCTTACATTCAAAGTAAACGCAAAATCTATCGGCATTCTTTATCAGAAGTACACAAAGGCAGGCTGTACCGCCGATGTTTATATCGACGATGAGCTTGTCACTACCCTGAACGCCGATTTCACAGGCGGCTGGGGCAACTATGTCGAGTGTGCGGAGCTTAAGAGCTTCGACAGTGCAGGCGAACATACCGTAAAGATCGTACCCAAGGGTCTTGAAGGAAAAGCAAGCAAATTCGGTATATCGGCACTCGCCATTGCATAAAAACGTAAATAATCCTTGTCAGCCGCTTTGTCTTATCTGCGGCTGACATTTTTATATCGGCGGAAAAACCAAATGAACGGATTTTTTGCAAAATATCCCGGATAATAAGATTATCCTACAACGCATTAAATTGCACAAAAACTATTGCCGTTTGTCACAAAATATGATATAATTTATAAAAACGTTTTTACGAAAGGAATCTGTCTATGAATATCAAGATAACAGCCGACAGCACCTGCGATCTATCAGAGGAGCTTGTTAAAAAGTATGACATTGAAATTCTTCCGCTTTATATTGTAAAAGACGGAAAGTCCTATAAGGACGGGGTTGAGATAACTCCGTCGGATATTTTTGAACACGTTAAGGCAGGCGGTGCGCTGACCTCTACCGCCGCAGTAAACGTTGCGGATTACATTGATGCGTTTACTCCGCTGAGCAAGGAATATGACGCAGTTATCCACGTTGATATAAGTGCGGATTTTTCAAGCTGCTATCAGAATGCCTGCATTGCGGCAGAAAACTTCGACAATGTTTATATCATCGACAGCCGTAATCTTTCCACAGGCAGTGGTCTGATCGTGCTTCGTGCGGCAGAAATGGCGCAGGCAGGCGAAAACCCTGAGGATATTGTAAAGGCAATGAACGACCTCACATCCAAAGTTGAAGCCAGCTTTGTAATTGAAAAGCTCGACTTTCTGAGAAAGGGCGGAAGATGTTCTGCACTTGCGGCACTGGGTGCAAATCTGCTTTCACTCCGTCCGTGCATTGAGGTCAAGGACGGAAAGATGAGCGTCGGCAAAAAATACAGAGGCAAATATGCCGCTTGTATAGAAAAATACATCACCGAGCGTCTTTCGGGCAGAGATGATATTGATTACAAGCGTATATTCATCACGCATTCGCCAAGCGACAAGGAAATAATCGATATTGCACACAAAACGGTGAAGAAGCTTGGCAAATTCGAGGAGATACTCGAAACCGAGGCAGGCTGTACGGTATGCAGTCACTGCGGACCCAATACGCTGGGTGTACTGTTTATAAGAAAGTAAATAAAAAGACAGCAGGAGCGGTTTCCTGCTGTTTTTGTTTCAGTTTATTTAAGTATTCTTTCCCTCTGCTTGTAATCAGGCATATACCTTGCAAGCTCTTCATAGAACCTTGCGCTGTGATTTGCCTGCAGAAAGTGTGTGAACTCGTGGGCAACGACATATTCCGCCGCCGGCATAGGATATTCCATAAGATGAACGTTGAACGTAAGTATCTTCTTTGACGGTATACAGCTTCCCCAGCGTGAACGCATATCCTTGACCTTTATTGTGGGAAAATCTATACCCAGCTTTCCGTAATGCTCGTCATATGCTCTTTTGCAAAGAAGTGTCATAAGAGGAAGACACTGCGACCTGAGCCACGTTATGTATGTCTTGTATTTCAGTTCATAATCATCGGTATCGGTAACGTACAGCGTTATATTTCCGTCAGAATCCGTAGCATAATTTCTGATGCCTTTTTTTACATACAGGATATGCTGTGTGCCGAGAAGCGATAGCTTTTCGCCGCTGACAAAAAGGATTTTTCTGTTCTCGTTTTTTGCATTGAATTTATCTATTGCGCCGAGTATAAAATCGGCTCTTTCCCTTATAAAACGCTCAATCACAGCTATTGTAACAGCGGTTGACGCCGAAACATGAACTGTGCCGTCGGGCTTTATCCTGAGGTTTATATTCTTAACCTTTTTCCGTGTAAGCTCATAGGTTATTTTTCTGTCGCCGGCTGTTACCGTGTGGGTCATATTTCCTCCTTATGATTTACCCTGAAAAATGCTGTAAAAATTAATTCGCAGAGCTTTTAAATCTGCTCTGCGAATAATTTTTCTGCGTATATTTTCTATAACCGTTTTATACCGTGATATTATTCTGCGGCTTCATCGTCACTGCTTGTATCATCAGAAGCGTACTTTGTATAAACGGAACAGGTCTTTGATGTTTTCTTTATGCCGTACTCACCTTCAACAAGCGGCTTGCCCCACTCAGTAGTGAGATCAACGCCTGCCCAGTCACGAGAAATGTCAAGATAGCTTACATCGTCGCCGTTACCCTTCCACGACCAAGCAAGGTATCCGATATTCTTCTCTGTCGAATACTGCATGATAGTATCATAAGCCACATTACCGTCCGAATGCTTCCAGCCGAACTCGCCGATAAGCAGGCAGATATTGTTCTTTATAGCTGTATCTATCGTGTTCTTTACAGTTTCTTCGTTCTTGCCTGCCGTGCCGTACATATGTACCGCAAACATCGTGTTTGCTTCCTTGTCTGCCTTCAGTATTTCGTTTCCGTATTTGAGAACGCTGTCTGCACACTGTCCCCAGCCTGCGCTGTCGACTATCAGCGTATTCTCTATTCCTGCGTCACGCAGTTTCTTTACGGCGTTGATATAAGCGTCACGCCACGTTTCAAGATTATTATATGTTCCGTACCACTCGTTAGCTATATTGACGATAGCATAAGCCTTGTTCTCATTGAGCAGATCCTTCATTTCTATCCAGTAATCCACTGCGTGTTCAAGATAGGAAACCTCATCCTTACCTGCACCGTCATGTATTTCAAGTACGGCTATAAGGTTTTTCTTCTTGCATTTTCTGATAAGGCTCTTAAGCTCGGCTCTTGAGACCTTATCCCACTGATCGCCGTCGGAAAGTACAAGACGAACCGTATTTGAGCCGACATATTCTATACCCTCAAGCGCAGTGTCTGTATCGCTCTTAAACCAGGTATAAGCATGGTTTACTCCACGCATTACAAATTCTTCGCCGTAACCGTCTATCAGCTTTGTTCCGTCAACCTTGAAGCCGTCGGGCTTAGGAATCTCAACCGCTGCTGAACTTACGCTGTCTGTCGATGCCTGTCCGTCACTGCTCTGTGCCGTTTCATTGCTGCAGCCTGCAAACAAAAAGCACATAACAGCACTCATAAATATTGCCGTTAATTTTTTCATCTTTATATCCTTTCGCAAAATCTGCCAAAATAATTACCATTAAAAAAATCGTTTACATTATACTAAATATAATTCCGATTGTCAACCTTTAATTCAAAATTTTCAAGAAATGGGGCATATTTATTCGGAATAACAGGCTATTGACCGGCTGTTCTTGAAAAATCGTCTTTAATGTGCTATACTAAATAAATACGGCGTTTACGGTAACGTTCATATTATATTCACATTTTAATTATACAATCAATCAGTTTCACACGGTCGGTTACGGAGGCATACGGATGGCAGAAAACTACGATAACGGCGACAAGGACCGCAGAGAGCTTCTCAAGCTGAAGCAGGGGCTTGTTGACGAAAAGGACAGCAATATAAAAGAAACCGGCTATGATGTGCGAATGGCGCAGACTCCGGGAGAAAAAACGAAGAATTTTCTTTGGTACCATAAGGTTATGATAGTTGTCGGTATTTTGCTGATAGCACTCGCAGCAGTTATCTATGCGGAGTTCTTTGTAAAGAAAAAGCCGGATATTACAATTTACAGCCTCGGAAATTACGCTATGTCCATCCGCACGGGATTTGAAGAAGGAATGTCGGCTTATACTCCGGACTTTGATAACAACGGCGAGCATAACGTAACCATAGATCAGGCTGTACCGGATCAATATCTCGGTGACGTGGATCTTTTCGACCAGATAAAAAACGGTAAATGTCAGGTATTTATCGGCAAGGAGAGCGAGCTTAAGGACACTTATAACAGCTTCAATAACGCCTACGGACAGCAGATATTCAGCGATCTGTCCGAAATAACCGGCGAGAGCGGTTATCTTATAAATCTCAAAAACACGGCATACGGCAAAAGAATGCAGATCTACTCAACGGAAATCTATGTTGCGGTACGCTGTACGGACGATGAAAGTGAACGCAATGCCATGCAGTTTGTAAAGAATCTGTATGACGGCGTATATTACAAGCAGAACTAAAATTATGATGAACTTCAGAAAACGAAATTCAGGAAGGGTTTCCGATGTCAAAAGAAAGTGATGAAAAAAGAGAGCTTCTCAAGCTGAAGCAAGGAATTATCAGCGAGAGCGAAGTTATAGAGCAGGATGTTCACGAACAGCCCGAAAAGCAGACTGTTGCCAAGAAAATCGACAACTTTTTCTTCCGCAATAAATGGTTTGTTGCGGCAGGCGCATTTTTTGCGGCTGTAGGATTTTTCCTTGTGTATCAGGCAGTCACCCGTGAACAGCCCGATCTGACCGTTATACTTGCGGTATCGGATACGTCAAAAGCTCCGGGCCTTTATCAGAAGGTCAACGATATTGAACTTGCGCTTGAAAAATACTGTCCCGACTTTGACGGCAACGGATATGTTCACGTTGCGGTTTACAGCATAGATCTCACAAAGTCAGGCAATATGCAGTATATCCAGTCAAACACAGCCAAATTCTACGGTGAAATAGAACGTGGCGTTGCTGAGCTGTATATATGCGACGCCGATCTGCTTACAGGCGAAACGTCAACGGAGGACTACGACCCCGATGAGAATACGATAGCGCTGACGTATGAAAATATGTTCAGCGATATAGGCAAGGCTCTCAAAATGCCCGAATATAACGGCAAGCTCAGGATAGATCTTAAAGATACGGGATTTGTGTATGACGCAAAGTGGGAAAATTCCTGCCCTGATACGCTTGCGTTCTCAGTAAGACGTGAAGAACCGGGTATGGTCAGCTACTCAAAATCGGAAGAATATCAAAAGCGTGCAAAAGAAGTGCTGAAGAACATTCTGACAGGCAACAAGGTAAATGATACAGAGGTCGGCGGCTCGACCGTGCAAGGAGAATAACTATGGACTATTACAGTAAATCAGGCAGACAACCGTTTTTCAAACTGCTTTTATCGGGACTTTTATTTATGGTGTTCGGAAATCTTCTCTGCACTATCGTTACTGTTTCGACAGCACCGTTTATGAATTTTGAGTTTTTCAAGGTGATAGTATTTATATTTACGCTTATTATATTCTATTCGCTGATGTTCACGGCAGGATACCCTGACGGCGACAGAGAGCAGAAATATGTCAGACTTCACAAGGCAGAGCCGCCAAAGGAAAGCAAATGGGTGCTTATCGGCATAATCCTTATGGCGATAATGTTCGTACCGTCACTGCTCCTGCTTCTTGACAAGCTGTGCGGATGGTATTTCGATATGACATTCGTACACAGGATAATAGACGGTCTTGTCTATCCCCTGTCGCTGATGATAGTTCCCGAAAACACAATTGATTCTATGGATATATTCGTGCCGTTCATCTATATGCTGTGCTACGCAGGTATACCGGCAGCAACGCATCTCGGCTACTATTTCGGATATACGCAGAAATTCAACAAGGACGATATAATGTATCAGTAATTATACTGCAAGATACAGAAAAAAGATGCAGAAAACCGCTGTTCGCTTATAAACGGACAGCGGTTTTACTTATACAATTATAGTTTTGCTCAATGCTTGCAGCCGTGCTCACCGCAGGTGTGACCCTCGCCGTGATTATGACCGCCGTCATGGTGTGAGCAATGTACCGCCGGGTTAAACTCAAGCGTTCCCGAAAGCAGAGCCTTTACCGCACTGTCCGCATCGCCTGTAACACCGCTGTACAGCTTGATTCCTGCATCGGCAAGCGCATTCTTTGCTCCCTCGCCTATTCCTCCGCAGATAAGCGTATCGACATTGTTCAGCTTAAGGAAGCCTGCAAGCGCTCCGTGTCCGCTGCCGAGCGTGGGGATAATGCTTTCGTTTTTGATGCTGTTATCCTCGACCTCGTACACCTTGAACATTTCCGTATGGCCGAAATGCTGAAAAATCTGTCCGTTTTCATAAGTTACCGCTATTTTCATCTTTTCCTCTTTTCCGTCCGTAAGGGCTGTTTGATAATATCATTATATCACTTATCCGCTTTTATATCAAGCGGCTGTTTCGATGCTGATAATACTATCACACATAGAATTCAGCCATATCTTCAAGTCTGAGACACGCAAGCCTTCCGCCAAAAGCCGCTCCGCAGTCAATCACTATATTATTGTGAGAGTGATATATTTCCCACTTGCCGCTTATCAACTTTGTAGGAGTATGTCCCGAAACGATGTAAACGCTGTCATCGTCAAAATATTGCCGTTCATAGTCGGGACGCAGTTCAAGCAGTTCGTAAAGAGCGTACTCGGATATCTTCTTGTCTTTTCGGAAATTTCCAAGCCCTGCGTGTACAAGAACAAATGTACTATCTCCTATATCTATCGCTTCATAAGCATAAAGGCTATCGATGAAATCAAGTACACGCTGTTGCTTGTCCGGTGGCAATGCAATGAGCCGGTTTATAGTCGGAATACCGCCGTTATGTTTATATATAGCAAGTTCAACCAGAAAATCATTATCAAAAGAAGCTGTATTTTCATCGGTAATTTCAGCGGTCAACCTACGCAGGAAATCCCTTGCCATCACCTCGTGATTTCCGAGAAGTACAGTGACGTTCGGCTTGTCCATAACATATTCCAGTATATCGACAGGGCGTTCCCCACGGTCGATTATATCACCTATAATAAACAGTTCATCGCTGTCCGAGAAATCAATCTTTTCCAGCATTGCGATGAATCTATCATACATACCGTGCAGGTCGCTCATAACGTAGGTCATATCTTTTCCTTTCTTTATAAACCAAAAACAAGGTGATATAAAGTATAGCACAAAAGCAAGCGGTTTTCAAATAAAAAACACCTCCCGACTTTACAGCCGCTGCAGAGTGTATATTTATAGCAGACTTAAACAGCGAGAATTAAAAATGTCCGTGTATCAAATTCCCACATAAAAGATTAAAACGTTTACACAGCCGTTTTTCTGCTATATACCCAAAAACGCAAGTAAATGAAAACTGAAAATCGTTAATATTTAAGCATCCGACTTGTTGACTTCAAGGTAATCGGTATTATGAAGCGTTTCAGGTTGCGTGTACTGTTCCAGAATGTGCCTAACTACATTATGATGGTCATAGGCACACTGCTTGTAACCATACCGCTGTCAGACTATCTGCTCGGTCAGCTGTTCGTAATATTCATGCGTGATTATCCGGGCTGGCTTCCCTACAGGTCTTTTGTTCCGGTATATGTAAAAACCGCTCTTATCGGCATCGGTTCATTTGCCGTTATTGCACTTGCTCTTACAAGAAAGATAAAGAAAGTGCCTCTTGCCGACGCTCTCAAGAATGTAGACGAATGACGGCAGTATAGCCGTTAAAACGCCGTTTTTACCGCATTTACCGATAATATATTTCTTCCGCTGTTTGCCTGATGGCAGACAGCGGATTTTTTATCGCATTGCGATTACAAATCCTGTCAGACGCACAGAAACACTTTACAGTTATTTTTCTTGACATCACAGCGTAAAAATAATATAATAAACAATGGCGGAGTGTGTGAAAATTCCGTCCGATGTTTAATTTTAATCAAACCGAAAGGTAAGAATGACCTTGTTTATTGATATAAACGATTTAAGAATAAACTATATTGATGAGGGCGAAGATAACGGCAGAGGGGTAATTCTCCTACTTCACGGCTGGGGCAGCAATATTACGCTGTTCAAAAATATTGTCGATATGCTGTCGCCTCATATGAGAGTGGTTGCGCCCGATATGGCTGGCTTCG
>ULQU01013103.1_pt1 | contig 17963 bp, 10 predicted proteins | sample 1954841 | NCBI WGS metagenome assembly ULQU01 (sample SAMEA4835664, study PRJEB28245) | human gut metagenome | biome: gut microbiome; material: fecal sample | place: Denmark | collected 2008
TATAGTAATTGTTTTTAACTATATTAGTTATGGATAAGATAGTATTATTAATAGTCTTTTGTTATCGTTATTTTTGTGATTGTAAAAAGAATGTAACACGGATGACTTTAATCTGATATTATGTAGGACAACTATTTGTAAGCTTCTCACATATATCTGAATTTTAAGAAGAAATTATTAACCATACTAAAAATATATTATGGATAAAAATGTAAGAAAATGCGTGCTGATAGCTGGTGCATTTGCTACAATCTCGATCGGAAATGTGCACCCGGCATGGGCTTCTGAAACAAGTATGTTGGAGGTTGCTCAGCAAGCTAAGAAGCAAATAAAAGGTAAGGTAGTTGATGCTACCGGTGAAACTGTTATTGGAGCCAATGTTCTTGAAAAAGGAACAACTAATGGAGTAATTACCGATTTTGATGGAAATTTTGTACTGAATGTTTCGGAAGGTGCAACGCTGGAAATTTCTTATATTGGATATGTTACTCAAACGATTAAAATAACTAACCAGACTTCTTTGAATATTGTATTGAAAGAAGATTCTGAAACATTGGATGAGGTTGTGGTTGTCGGATACGGTACAATGAAAAAAAGCGACTTGTCTGGTGCTTCTGTTTCTGTAGGTGAAGATGCTATTAAAGGATCTGTCATAACAAACCTTGATCAGTCCTTGCAGGGACGTGCGGCAGGTGTTTCGGCTGTAACAACTTCAGGTGCGCCGGGTTCTTCATCTTCTATCCGTGTTCGTGGTCAGGCTACTATTAACTCAAACGCAGAACCTTTGTATGTAATTGATGGCGTTATTGTGCAGGGTGGAGGTTCTTCTGGTTCTGATTTTGGACTTGGTGATGCATTGGGTAATGGCTCGGTTTCTACTATTTCTCCGCTGTCTACTATCAATCCGTCGGATATTGTTTCTATGGAGATTTTGAAGGATGCTTCGGCTACAGCTATTTATGGAGCTCAGGGAGCAAATGGAGTTGTGTTAATTACAACCAAGCGTGGTAAGGCAGGTGAAGCCAAATTTACTTATGACGGTATGCTGGCTGTACAGCGTCAGACTAAGCGTTTGGACATGATGAACTTGCGCGAATTTGCAAGTTTCTACAATGATTTTGTTGAAACTGGTGAGCTGGAGCCGAGTTCTACTTATGCAGATCCTTCATTGTTAGGTGTTGGAACCAATTGGCAGGATGCTGTATTCCGTACTGCTTTGCAGCATCAGCATCAGATTTCGGCTCAAGGAGGTACGGATAAAGTGAAGTATTATGTTTCTGGTTCTTATATGGATCAGGATGGTACGTTGATTGGTTCAAGCTTTAACCGTTATTCTTTCCGAACTAACTTGGATGCTCAGTTGAAACCGTGGCTGAAAATCGGTTTGAATGCTACTTATTCTGCTACGCAGGATGATTTGAAACTGGCAGATAGTGATCAGGGTATTATCAGTTATTCATTGCAAACTGTGCCGGATATACCTATTTATGATATTGATGGAAATTATTCATCTATTGTACGTGAAGGGTACACTAGTCCGAACCCGATTGCAATGGCTATGATGGATCAGATTCTGTTGTATCGCCAGAAATTGACAGGTAGTATTTTTGCAGACGTAACTTTGATGAAGAATCTAACCTGGCATACAGAATTTGGTTATGATATCAGTTACAACAAAGGTGAGCGTTATCAGCCGAAAGTAGATTTAGGAAACTGGAAGCGTGATAGTAACTCTAGCTCTATACAAAAAAATAATAGTACATTCTGGCAATTGAAAAACTATGTAACTTATAATGGTCAGATTGATAAGCATAGCTTCACTGCAATGTTAGGGCAAGAATGCTGGGAGTCTAATTATGATTATACTTCGGTAGCCAATACTAACTTACCTTCGGATATAGTTCATAATCCTGCATTGGGTACAGGTACTCCGTCTATTAATTCTGGATTTGGTAGTTCGGCGATGGCTTCTTTCTTTACTCGTCTGACGTACAACTATGCAGATAGATATTTGGCTACCTATACTTATCGTTACGATGGTTCATCGAATTTCGGGCCTGATAATCGTTGGGCTGGTTTCCATGCCGTAGCTGGATCTTGGCGTTTCTCTAATGAAAAATTCTTCGAGCCTTTGACCAATGTGATTAGTAATGGTAAACTGCGTCTTGGATGGGGACAAACTGGTAATTCGAATATTGGCGGATACCGATGGGGAGCAAGTATGTCGAGAATGCCGACCGGATTGGGATTAGGTTATCGCCAGTCTAATATTGCAAACTTGGGAGTCAAATGGGAAACTCAGGAACAAGTCAATGTGGGTATTGATTTAGGCTTTTTCCACGAAAGAGTAAATCTGGTTGTCGACTGGTATAAAAAGGTTTCTAAAGATATGTTGATGTCTTTGCAACTTCCTTCTTATATGGGTACGTCGGGAAATGCTTCTTCTGCTTTGGCTGCACCGATGGGAAACTATGGTGACATCGAAAATAAAGGTTGGGAAATCTCTTTGAATACTCATCCGCTTGTTGGAGCTTTTGAATGGGATTCAGATTTTCAGATTTCATTTAATAGAAATAAATTGCGTGCACTCGATGGTACGGCAAATGCCCAGATTGTAGGATATGGTCAGTGGAGTGATGTTGTAAGTGTGACTAATGTAGGCGAATCTCTATATAATTTCTATGGTTATGTATGTGATGGTGTATACGAAGATCTAGAAGATTTGCAGACATCGGCCAAACCCGTCAAATATCCGTCTAATGGTGTGTTCAACAGAACCAATACAGTTTGGGTAGGTGATATTAAATATAAGGATTTGAATGGCGATGGAGTTATTGATGAAAATGATAGAACCAATATAGGTTCTCCGCTGCCTAAGTTTACTTTTGGATGGACCAATACATTTAGATACAAGAATTTTGATTTGTCGTTGTTTATCAATGGATCGTATGGTAATAAGGTATACAACTATCTTGGCATGAAGTTGACTCACATGAATTCACCTTGGAGTAATCAGTTGAATACGGTTTTAGATCGTGCCCAGATTGTTCCGATAGATCCGAATAAAGATTATTCTGCGGGAGTTGTTGTTAATGGTGTGACAATATATAATTGGTATGATGATATTACCAATGTACGTGTTGCAAATGCTGGTACAACTATCCCTCGTGCCTCCATACAAGACCCTAATGATAACGACCGTATTAGTGATCGTTATGTAGAAGATGGTTCATATATCCGTTTGAAGAATATTACTTTGGGATACACTTTCCCTGGAAAGATGATAAAGAAATGGGGATTGGATAATCTTCGCATATATGCAAATATCCAAAACTTGTTGACAATTACAGGTTATGATGGTTATGATCCGGAAATTGGAGCCAGCACTGCAAGTGCGAATGTTTATGGTTTGGATAATGGTCGTTATCCTTCTCCTACTGTTTATTCTTTCGGATTGAATGTTTCTTTCTAAAAAAACGATGGTTATGAAATTGAATAATATAAAATATTGGGCTTTAGCAGCCGTCTTAGGTATCAATTTATCTGCTTGTGATGATTTCTTGGATCGTCCGGCAGAAGATTCATACAATGTCGATAACTTTTATCAGAATGATGAACAATGCTTTCAAGGTGTGAATCCTCTGTATAACTCTCCCTGGTTTGATTTTCAGCGCGGTTTCTTTAAAGTAGGTGAAGTACTGGCTGGTAATTACTATTGGGGCTCTTCTCCATACTTGACCTTTACTGTGAATGGCACAGATGAAGATTTGATAAATATGTCTTATTCTTTGTGGTCGGTAAATGCGTATGCAAATACAATTCGTGAAAGACTTCTGTCTGCTACAGTTTCAGATCAGACAAAAAATACATGCATAGGTGAATGTCTGGTATGGAAGGCTATGGCTTACTTTTATCTGGTACGTACTTTCGGAGCAGTGCCTATCGTTCACAGTAACTCTTCGGATATAGCGGAAGGCAACTACAATGAAAAGTATAAAGTACAGATTCCAGATGTTTATGAGTACATTGTTATGACACTGGAAAAGGCAATAGAACTGTTACCTCCTTCAAATTCGGAGGGTCGTATCGATCAGTATACTGCTAAAGGTTTGCTGGCTAAGGTTTATCTTACTAAGTCGGGCTATGGAATGAACGGATCTAGAAATGAAGATGACTTGCGTCAGGCTGCGGCTTATGCGAAAGATGTTATTGATAATTCAGGCAGACACTTGTTGGAGAACTATTCAGATGTATTCCGTCTAGCAAACAATTTCAATGAAGAGTGTCTGTTATCATGGCACTGGTCGGCTTCTTCTGATGCTTGGACTTGTCAGAATGCCTTACAGTCGGATTTAGCTATAACTGGTTTCGATGAATTTGGTGACTGTTGGGGAGGGTATAACGGACCGTCTGTCGATTTGCAAGATGCTTTTGGTGAGAATGCCTTAAGTCCTACACGTTATAATGGCGATTCACGCCGTAAAGCGACTATGATGATGTGTGGTGATGTTTATGAATATTTTTGGCAGGATAAAGGTGGTTTCAATTATATCAATTTCATTTATGATACAGATAATTTAGGTGGTCCGGGTACTTATCAAAGTGCGACAGGTGCAAATGAGGTAAAACAGTTATATGGTAATGCCAATGATCATTTGACGGCAACCGGGGTATCTGCCTCAACTCAGCACAGTCAGTTGAGTACTCATTTGTTACGTTTATCGGATGTCTATTTGATCTATGCAGAAGCTATGATAGGTAATAATGGGTCAACTACTGATGCCTCTGCAATCGATGCTTTTTATCAGGTACGTCATAGAGCTATCAGTACCTACGAACGTCCTTCCGTCATTACGTGGGAAGATGTATGGAAAGAACGTCGTTTGGAGTTAGCTTGTGAGGGAGATCGCTGGTATGACTATGTTCGTTTGTCTTATTATGATCCACAAAGAGCAATAGATGAATTGACAAATCAGCGCCGTGATGTTTACTATGGTTTGGATGATTTGTATAAAACATATTATCAGACTGGTACTTTTACCGTAAATCCGGAAGAACATCGGTATAATCCTACCGCAGTAAAACCTAATGTTACTATTTCAAGCTTTACATTGCCGTTCCCTACAGAAGATGTTGTCTTTAATCCTCATCTGATGGAAGACCCGATTCATGTGGATGTACGAAGTGAGTATAGTTATTAATAAAAATAGAAGTAAAATGAAAGCAATACTAAAATATATAAAAGGCTTGGTTATGATTGGAGCTATTATCTCTGGAATGGTAGTAACTTCATGTGAAGATGAACCAGATAAATATGAAATATCAGATGGACTTCCTACTGTGAAATACATACGTATGACAGATCCGGAGGTAGCCGATTCATTGATAACAGGGGCTTATATGGCAAATACGATTTGCTTGGTTGGAGAAAATCTGAGAAGTGTTTATGAACTTTATTTCAACGATCAGAAAGCGATTCTGAATACAAGCTTGATTACGGACAATACTTTGATTGTGGATATTCCTTCTACAATACCGAGTGTGGTTACCAATAAGATTTATTTGACTAATAAGAATCATGAAACCGTAACCTATGATTTCAATGTATTGGTTCCGGCACCGGAAATAACTTCTATGTCGAACGAATATGCTCAACCGGGTACGGTTGCTACAATTTATGGAGATTATTTTATCGATGACCCGAATGTTCCGTTATCGATAGAAATAGGGAATGTTCCAGTTACAGAGATAACTGACCTGACGAGAAATGCTGTAAGCTTCGTTATACCCGATGGGGCTGAAATGGGATACATTAATGTGGAATCTATTTATGGAACCGGACAGTCTACTTTCCGTTATATGGAGCGTGATGGTATTTTGTTCGACTTTGATGATGATGGCGATGATGCTATAGCAAAAGATAATGGTTGGCATGCAGCAACGATTGGCACATTGGACAAGGTTGCTTCATTGGATGGTAATTATTTGATTTTCCAGGGCGATCTGGATAACGGTGCTTGGAATGATACTGACTTTGCTTTTGAATATTGGCCTTATGGAGATGAAGCTACTCCTTATCTGAATACATTGGTCGATTTTGAAGACTTGAGTAATTTGCAATTGAAGTTTGAAGTAAATGTACCCGACGCTTGGAGCGCATGTGCTATGCAGGTATTGCTCACAACAAATAACGAGGTAAGCGGAAATAATATGAACAATACCTTCTTTCAAGGTGATACTTTCCCGCGTGCTTTGTGGATTCCATGGCAGTCTACAGGAAGTTATACTACTACCGGATGGACAACGGTAACGATTCCTTTATCAGATTTCCGTTACGGTGCTTCTGGTATTTCAATTTCTCCGTTGTCGGCAACAGACATTACTGGTTTGACTTTATTTGTATGGAACGGAGGAGTAACTGGAACAGCTTGTTCTCCAACTATCTGTATCGATAATATCCGAGTTGTTCCTATTTATTAATCAAAAAATGAATTACAATGAAAACAAATAAATTGTCAGTGCTTTGCTTGGCAGGAGCACTTTTATTGACAGGCGTTTCTTTTACTTCATGCCTGAAAGGTGATGAAGTAGATACTAACCAGTATATAGGAGGAATAAGTTTAAATGTTTTCGGTCCGTCTCCTGTTGCACGTGGCGGCGAATTGAGATTCTTGGGAAGTGGTATGAACCAGGTGACGGCTGTCGTTCTTCCGGGGTGTGCCGATATTACAGATATTCCTCAGGAAGCGCAACCGGGACTGGTTACTTTAAGAACTCCTAATGGAGATATCACAACAAAAACAGAGTTGACCTTTACGGAACCCATTTCAATAGAAAGCTTTACTCCGTCGGCTGTATTGCCAGGAGATGAGTTGACGATCGAAGGAGAGTATCTGAATCTGATTCATGAAGTCATTTTTGCAGATGAGGTGGTTGTATCGGAAGACAATTTTATTACGCATGAACGTAATACGATACAGTTGATTGTCCCTCAAGAGGCTCAAACCGGACAAATTATTCTGTCTGATGGTGAAGAACTGCCTAATTTAATTTATTCAGAAGATGAGTTAGTCGTGACATTGCCATCTGTAGAGAATGTTGTGAATAAGGAGAATGCTAAGCCGGGCGATTTGGTCGAAATATCAGGACAACATCTTGATTTAGTTCGTCAGGTGATCATGCCCGATGGAACGGAAGTTGAATTTACGTTGAATAATTCAACCGAAATAACGTTTGCATTACCAGAAAGTACCTCCGATGGTGATATTGTTGTTGTACCTGCTTCGGGAGTAGAAGTTGTTGTTGCTCATGTAAGCATGGCTGTACCGACAGATGTTGCTGCTGCTCCTGCTTCGGGTCTTAGAGGAGGAGATGAAATTGTTCTGTCTGGAACTAATCTGGATGTTGTTACTGATTTGTCTTTCCCGGGAGTTGATGAAGCGATTGTACCGACAGCTCAGTCGGAATGTGAACTGAAAGTAACTATGCCTGAAAAAGCTCAGAGTGGTAATCTTATATTGAATACGAAGAGTGGCAAACAGGTTAGTGTAACAATTGAAACATTGAAACCGCAGGTAGAGAGCTATACTCCTTCCTCGGTTCCGGCAGGCGAAAGTTTGCAGATAAATGGTCAAAATCTGGATTTGGTTACTTCAGTAACATTCAACGGCGGACAGACGGTAGAAGTTACTTCTTCTTCGGCACAACACTTGTCTGTAGTCGTTCCAATGCAGGCTGAAACGGGTAATATTGTGTTGAATATGCATAATGGAGAGCAGGTAGAAGCTCCTTCACTTTCCATCTCGAAACCTCAGTGCTGTTATCTTGTAAATGTCCCAGATAAAGTTGAAGCAGGAGCCTTGTTGGAATTGGATGTTGCCAACGGAGATAAGCTGGAACGAGTTATGATAGCAGGAAATCAAGTTCAATTTATCTTACGCGATACGAAGTTATTGATTTCTATACCTACCGATGTCGTTGGTTCCGTAAATCTGGAACTGATTTCTTCGAATGGTACAATTTCTTATCCGCTTGAAATTACAGGCTCTATGGGGACACTTATTTTTGAAGGTCCGCTAGATACAGGTTCATGGTCTAGTTATGCACAGATACCATCTGCTTCATTCGCAGCGGCTCAGGTAGGACAGGTGATTACCGTAGTCGTTTCCAATTTGCAGTCTGGAGCGCAAGGATCATTTAAGAATGGTAGTACTTGGGGAGCTATCGCTCCGGGTATGGAGTATTTTACTATTGATGGAAATTTTTCATTGACAATTACTCAGGATGTCTTGACTCAGTTGCAGGCTGGAGGTTTAATTGTTAGCGGACAGAATTATACAATCGAATCAGTTTATATTAAATAATAAGTTATAAAAGTATGAATAAAGTCTATATATATTTGTTGCTAATAGCAGCATTGTTCACTACGCTTTCCTGTTCTACAGAGGTAGAGCATGAAATAGCGCAGGTCGCATCTCCGACACTTGTTTCCTCTACTCCTGCATCTGGTGCTACTGGAATAAAGGCGGGAAATGTGACGATTAATCTGACTTACGATAAGAACGTTTTCTTCGCATCGCAGAAAAAAGATTTATTATCGATTTCCAATGATGGAAGCATCGTGAGTGCAGACGTGATTGGTTCAAGCCCTACATTAGTCGTAGTCGTAAATTGTCCTTCTCGCAATGCGACTTATACATTTTCTGTTCCGGAAGGATTGGTCACAGGTCCTAATTCCATGCCGGCTCCTGCTGTTGAAATTAGCTTTACCACTTTGGGAGTGGACACTGAACCTGTTTACACGTTGACAACCGAAGCTCAGAACGTATATAACTTCTTGCAGGAAACCTACGAACAGAAAACAATCTCGGGTATAATGGCCAATGTGGCATGGAATACGGAAGAGGCAGAACGAGTTTATAGTTGGACAGGAAAATATCCGGCACTGAATTGCTTTGATTACATTCATCTGAATGCTTCGGCAGCAGGAAGCTGGATTGACTATGGAGATATTACTCCTGTCAGAAACTGGTGGAATAATGGTGGGCTGGTTGCCGCTATGTGGCACTGGAATGTTCCTGTATCCGAAGGGAGCAGTGATGTCGCTTTTTATAAAGATCAGACTTCTTTTGATATAGATAACGCTTTTACCGAAGGAACATGGGAATATCAGACGATAAACAGTGATTTGGCAAAAGTTGCCGGTTATCTTAAATTACTGAAAGATGCCGGTATTCCAGTCATCTGGCGTCCGCTTCATGAAGCTGCCGGTGGATGGTTCTGGTGGGGTAAGAATGCTGAAAGCTTTAAGAAGCTGTGGATTCAGATGTTTGATTATTTCAAGGCTCAGGGCTTGGATAACCTGATATGGGTATGGACAACTGAAACGGGTGATACAGATTGGTATCCGGGTGATCAGTATGTTGATATTATTGGTCGAGATCTGTATGGAAACGATGCGGCAGATTGTGCCTCTCAGTATCAGATGACGGTATCGGAGCATGGAAATAAGATGGTGACATTGAGCGAATGTGGAGCTAATATCGATGCTAATGCAGAGTTGGGCTTACTTTCAGAACAGTGGAATGCAGGAGCTCGCTGGTTGTGGTTTATGCCATGGTATGACGGAGAAGGTGTTTCCTTATCGCATGCAAGTCAGGAATGGTGGCTGGATGCTATGTCACAAACCTACGTAATCTCTCGTGACCAACTTCCATCTTTTAAATAAGGTTGGATTCTCTCTCTGAATATAAGGAGTGGTCATGCTGAAAACATGCTCACTCCTTCTTTTATTCCGGAAAATGTAGAATTTTTTATAAAGAAAAAACGTATACATTTATGCTAAAATTGTATCATTTCGTGGTATAAAATTTCTCTATCTTTGCCGATGTTAAATAGTAAAACTAATTATTATGAAAATCTCGAAAGCTATTATTTCAACGATGATTATTGGTACTTGTCTGACAGCCTGCGGTGCTCGGCAGGAGAAACAACCGGAAATGGATAAAACGCCTGAAGCATATACGATGCTGGAGATTCTTAAAAAAATACCTCAGCAAAAACAATTTATGTTCGGTCATCACGATGATCCTGTATACGGAATCGGATGGGATGGAGATGAAAATAGAAGCGATGTGGAAAGTGTCTGCGGAGATTATCCTGCTATGATGTCTTTCGATCTGGGAAGAATGGAAATATACGGCGACAAGACTTTGGATAATGTTTCGGTCGACCGCATCCGGAAGGAAGTCATTGCACAGTATGAGCGGGGAGGAATGTCGTCATTCAGTTGGCATGTAGATAATCCTGTAACAGGAAAGGATGCATGGGACGTCAGTGATTCTACCGTAGTGAAGTCCATTTTACCCGGTGGAGTGAATCATGATAAGTTTATCGGTTGGTTGGATAAGATTGCCGATTACTTGAATTCTATACAGACTCCGGAAGGAGTAAAGGTCCCGGTACTGTTCCGTCCGTGGCATGAACATACAGGCAGCTGGTTCTGGTGGGGAAAGAACTTGTGCTCTGCTGAAGATTATAAGGCACTATGGAAGATGACATACGACCGCATGCAGGAAAAAGGGGCTACTCAGCTTTTGTATGCTTACTCTCCGGGTACAGAGCCTCAGGATTCTACTGAATATCTGGAACGTTATCCGGGCGACAGTATTATTGATTTGATAGGTGTAGATGCTTATCAGTTTGATAGAGATGCCTATGTAAAGAGTTTGGATAATGCACTTGCCATTATATCCCAAGTGAGCAAAGCCCATCAGAAAGCGATGGCTGTAACCGAAACGGGTTACGAAACCATTCCCGATTCTGTTTGGTGGACCCAGACGCTGATGCCGGTGATAGAAAAATACCCGATCAGTTATGTACTGGTGTGGAGAAATGCACGTGAGAAGAAGAACCATTTTTACGCTCCTTATCCGGGACAAGTTTCAGCTGACGATTTTGTAAAATTCTATAATGATCCGCGTACTTTGTTTGCCGGAGATATGAAAATGTAAAATAATTGATAGATATAAAACTTATTGCAATGAATGCCTTTGAAGAGAAAGTAAAGAGATTGTTCGATCAGTACGAAGAACTGATTACCCGTAAGAACGAACCTGTAGAACATACGAATGGTGTGTATACTCGTTATAAATATCCGGTGCTTACGGCTGCCCATACACCTGTATTCTGGCGCTATGATCTTGACGAAAAGACGAATCCGTATCTGATGGAACGTATCGGAATGAATGCTGCGATGAACTCGGGTGCCATCAAATGGAACGGAAAGTATTTATTGGTTGTGCGTGTAGAAGGTGCCGACCGTAAGTCTTTCTTTGCCGTAGCCGAGAGCCCGAACGGAGTCGATAATTTCCGTTTTTGGGATTATCCTATCACCATGCCCGACGACGTGATACCGGCTACAAACATTTACGATATGCGTCTCACTGCCCATGAAGATGGCTGGATTTATGGTATTTTCTGTGCCGAACGTCATGACGACAATGCGCCTGCAGGAGATTTGTCCTCAGCAACTGCAACGGCTGCGATTGCCCGTACAAAGGATTTTAAGACATGGGAGCGTTTGCCGGACTTGAAGTCGAAGAGCCAGCAGCGTAATGTTGTGCTTCATCCGGAGTTTGTCGACGGCAAGTATGCCTTCTATACTCGTCCACAGGATGGATTTATCGATGCCGGAAGCGGTGGAGGAATTGGCTGGGCGCTGGTAGACGATATTACTCATGCAGAGATTAAGGAAGAAAAGATTATTGATTGCCGTTATTATCATACCATCAAGGAAGTAAAGAACGGTGAGGGTCCTCATCCTATCAAGACACCGAAGGGATGGTTGCATCTGGCTCATGGTGTTCGCGGTTGCGCTGCCGGTTTGCGTTATGTACTTTATATGTATATGACTTCACTGGAGGATCCCAGCAAGCTGATTGCCTCTCCGGGTGGTTACTTCATGGCTCCTGAAGGCGAAGAACGTATCGGCGACGTTTCAAATGTCTTATTCACTAATGGCTGGATTGCCGACGAGGATGGAACGGTATACATTTATTATGCTTCTTCCGATACTCGTATGCATGTGGCAGTTTCAACGGTCGACAAGCTGGTGGATTATTGCATGAATACTCCGCAGGATGGTCTGACCACGACAGCTTCAGTAGAAACATTGAAAAAGTTAATTGATAAGAACATGAAATTGATGAAATAAAAAAGAAGGTAAGTACTACTATGATAAAACTCACGGAAAAGATTGGTTATGGTTTTGGGGATATGGCTTCTTCCATGTTCTGGAAGTTGTTCGGAGCCTATTTGATGATATTTTATACGGATGTGTTCGGACTGCCTGCTGCCATGGTGGGAACGATGTTCCTGGTTACTCGTATATGGGATTCTGTGTTCGACCCGATTGTGGGAGTAGTGGCCGACCGTACTTCCAGCCGATGGGGAAAGTTTCGTCCGTACTTGTTGTATCTGGCTGTTCCATTTGCACTCATAGGAGTACTTACTTTCTACACACCTCCCTTCGGCGATATGGGAAAACTGGTGTATGCCTATATTACCTATTCGCTGATGATGATGGTGTATTCGGCTATTAATGTGCCCTATGCTTCGTTGCTGGGAGTCATGAGTCCCGATCCGGCCGAACGAAACACGCTTTCTACTTACCGTATGATGTTTGCTTATCTCGGAAGCTTTATCGCGCTGCTGCTTTTTATGCCGATGGTAAATGCTTTCAGCGGACATAGTAAGGAGTTGGGCGACCAGCAGTTCGGATGGGTTATGGCTGTGATTGTGATAGCCGTGATGTGTGCCTTGTTGTTTTTCGGATGCTTTGCCTGGACAAGAGAACGGGTAAAGCCTATCAGCGACAAGAAAACTTCTTTGAAAGACGATATAAAGGACTTGTTCCACAATAAGCCTTGGTGGATACTGTTCGGTGCCGGAGTTTCCACTTTGGTATTCAATTCCATTCGTGATGGAGCTGCGGTATATTATTTCAAGTACTTTGTGATAGAAGATGAATACCGTACCATCTCGCTGATGGGGGTATCGTTTGTCTTGAGTGGGCTGTATCTTTCCATCGGACAGATTGCCAATATTGTAGGAGTTATTCTGGCAGCTCCTATGAGCAACAAGATCGGGAAGAAAAAAACATTTGCTCTTTCCATGTTGGTGGCTTCTGTCTTGAGTGTTATCTTCTTCTGGTTCGACAAAGACGATGTGATGTTGATTTTCATTTTCCAGTGCCTGATCAGTATTTGTGCGGGCAGTATTTTCCCGTTGCTCTGGTCTATGTATGCTGATTGTGCCGACTTCTCGGAATTGAAAACGGGTAACCGTGCTACGGGATTGATTTTCAGTGCCTCGTCGATGAGCCAGAAATTCGGGTGGGCGATTGGTACGGCTGTGACCGGATGGCTGTTGTCTTTCTTCGGATTTCAGGCCAATGCGATACAAAGTGCCGAAACCATCAACGGCATTAAGATGTTTCTGAGTATCCTTCCTGCAATAGCAGCATTTATTTCGGTTGTCTTTATTGGTTTCTATCCGCTGGGTGAACAAAAGATGAAAGGCATCATGGAACAGTTGAACTTAAAACGAAAATCGAAAAAAGATGTGCAATGAAAAAATAAGCCAGTTGTGTACTGAAGTAAAGGCAGAGCTGGAAAATAATATTCTTCCGTTTTGGATGACAAAGATGGTCGATCGCGAACATGGAGGCTTCTATGGTCGCATCACGGGAAACGATGTTTTGGAGGCATCGGCTTCGAAGGGAGCGATTCTGAACGCCCGTATCTTATGGACTTTCTCGGCTGCTTACCGCTTGTTGCGGAAAGATGAGTATCTAGAAACGGCGACACGTGCCAAACGTTATCTGATTGACCATTTCTACGATACGGAGTTTGGTGGTATTTACTGGGAACTGGATTGCGAAGGGAAGCCGCTCGATACGAAAAAACAAATCTATGCCATTGGCTTTGCCATCTACGGATTGAGTGAATATGTCCGTGCTACAGGCGATGCAGAAGCACTGGATTATGCCAAACGTTTGTTTGAAGTGATTGAAAAGTATAGCTTCGATGCGGAAAAGAATGGCTATCTGGAAGCGCTTACCCGCGACTGGCATCCGATAGAGGACATGCGTCTGAGTGATAAAGATGAGAATGAAAAGAAAACCATGAATACGCATTTGCATATTCTGGAGCCTTATACCAATCTGTATCGAGTATGGAAAGATGAACGCCTGAAGAAGCAGATTCGTAATTTGGTCAACGTTTTTCTGGATAAGATACTGGATGCAGATACTTATCACTTGAATCTGTTTTTTGAAGACGACTGGACCAATAAGTATCAGATTGTATCGTACGGGCATGACATTGAGGCATCGTGGTTGATTCACGAAGCAGCTTTGGTCTTAGGAGAAGAGGATTTGCTTAAAAAGGTAGAGCCGGTTATTGTTAAGATAGCAGCTGCGGCCGATGAAGGGTTGAATCCGGATGGCAGCATGATTTATGAAAACTTTGTAAGTAAAGGAAAGATCGATCGTGAACTGCATTGGTGGGTACAAGCCGAGAACGTAGTTGGTCATCTGAACCTTTACCAGCATTTTGCCGATCAGTCGGCCTTGGAGAAAGCGTTGCGGTGCTGGAATTTTATCAAGAACCATCTGGTTGACAGAAAGCACGGGGAATGGCACTGGAGTTTGTATGCCGATGGTACGGTCAATACCAAAGACGATAAGGCTGGTTTCTGGAAATGTCCTTATCATAACGGGCGTATGTGCATGGAAGTGCTGGAGCGTTTTTCTTAAAAACCGCAGCAGACTATTCCCGTAAAGACAGAAATACAGGCTCATCACGACGGGGATTGAATTGGTCTTTGGAGTGATGAGCTTTTTCCTTTATTGGAGAGTTTATAATCTTAGTGAAAATATTATGAAAAAACGATTATCTGTCTTATTACTTATACAGTTCATTGCCTGTTTGTCTGTCAGTGCGCAACAGGCAAGAGAAGCTATACTACTGAACAACGGGTGGAAATTCGCTTATGGCCACGCGGGCGACATGAAGAAGGATTTTACTCATGGTACAGAGTATTTCACCTATTTTGCGAAAGCTAAATCTTTTAATCAGAATCAGGGACCTAGTTCCGAACAATTTAATGACAGTACGTGGCAGACGGTCAGTTTGCCGCACGACTGGGTGGTAGATCTCCCTTTTTCGAAAGAGGCAAGCCATAGTCATGGATACAAGACCGTCGGATGGAAATATCCGGAAACCAGTGTCGGATGGTATCGGCGTAAGTTTTATATACCGGAAGGAGATTTAGGAAAACACATCAGTGTACGGTTCGACGGCATTTTCCGTGATGCGCAGGTCTTTTGCAACGGTTTTTATTTAGGTCACGAGCCGAGTGGATACGCCACTCAGGTGTACGATTTGACAGAATACTTGAATTATGGTGGCGAAAATCTGCTGACCGTCCGTGTGGATGCTAGTACAGAGGAGGGATGGTTCTACGAAGGAGCGGGCATTTATCGGGATGTATGGCTGGACAAGATGTCGCAGGTACATGTTGTTCCTTTCGGCACATTTGTTGCAACGCATATTGATCCTTCTTATAAGACAGCCGATGTGAATATAGAGATTCGCTTGGCGAACAAAGGGCTGGAAGCCGCAGATTGTAAAGTGGTCAACCGTATTCTCGATGAGACAGGAAAGGAAGTAGTCCGCACGCAGGAATCAAGTACGACCTTAGCTCCCAAGCAGGAAGAAGTGAAGTTGTTACAGTCGGCGACGATGGACAATATTCAGCTATGGGATTTGGAACATCCTTATTTGTATACCTTATATACAGATGTATATGTCGGCGAGAAACTGGTCGATACGTATACGACGAATTTTGGGCTCCGTAACATTGAGTTCAATCCGCAGAAAGGATTTTTGTTGAACGGCTGTCCCGTCAAGTTGAAAGGTACCAACTTGCATCAGGATCATGCGGGAGTAGGAACCGGTATTCCCGATAGATTGTGGAAATACCGGATTGAAAAAATGAAATCGATGGGCAGCAATGCGATACGTACTTCTCATAATCCCGTATCGCCTGCCATGCTCGATTTGTGCGATCGTATGGGAATGCTGGTCATCGAAGAGAATCGTTTGATGGGAATTAATAAGGAACATGTCGATCTGCTGGGACGCATGATTAAGCGCGACCGCAATCATCCGTGTATCATTTTGTGGAGTATCGGAAACGAAGAGTGGGCACTCGAAGGAAACGAACGCGGATTGCGTATTACTCAGTCGATGAGTGAATATGTACATCAGTTGGATCCTACGCGTTTGACTACACAAGGTACTGCCGGTGGACGGGTTTCTCTTTTTGGAGTCGATGTAAAAGGATATAATTATATTCGTCAGAATCCGATAGATGAATATCATCGCGAACACCCCGACTGGTATGCTCCGGTAGGTTCGGAAGAAACATCGGGGTGCGGAACGCGTAACGTTTATTACACCGATTCGTTGCGTGGCTGGATGGCTCCGATTAATCGTACGGCTGGTGATGATAATCGTATTGTCAATGCCATGGCACGTGGCTGGCAGTTCTATCATGAACGTCCCTGGCTGGCCGGACTGTTTTACTGGACGGGACTGGATTACAGGGGAGAACCGAATCCGATGCTTTATCCGGCAACCGGCTCGCAGTTTGGTATATTCGATTATTGTGGTTTCCCGAAAGATGAGGCTTTCTATCTGAAATCGTGGTGGACCGACGAACCGGTGCTGCATTTGTCTCCGCACTGGAACTTGGCAGGTCACGAAGGAGATAGCGTCAGGGTTTGGGCGTATAGTAATTGTGATGAGGTAGAGTTGTTTGTCAACGGAAAGAAGCTGGGGCGGAAGCCGATGCCTGCCGATGGTTATATTGAATGGAAGACGGTTTACCGTCCGGGAAGCTTAGTGGCTAAAGGATACAAAGGCGGAAAGAAAGTCATGGAAGAGAAAGTTGAAACCACAGACAAGGCTGACCGCATTTCCGTAGAGCCCTATAATACGAGCTTTAAAGCCGATGGTCAGGATATTGCAATCGTAGATCTGACGTTGAAAGATAAGAAAAATCGTGAAGTTCCCGATGCTATGAATGAAATGACTGTAGCCTTGACGGGTCCTGCTACCATCTTGGGATATGGAAACGGCGATCCGGGATTCAAGGAAATAGAACGTCCTGTCAACGGTGAGAAGACTTTCCGCATCAAGGCTTTCGGGGGAAAGGCACAAGTCATCATCCGCTCGCTGGAAGGACAGAAGGGAACGGTCCAACTGGAGGTATCGGGCACGGGACTGAAAAAAGCAACTCAACAATTTATAACTGATTAATCGTATGAATAACATTCGAAACTTGGCAATGGCTTCCATCATGTGTGCGGGAAGCCTCGCAGGAATGGCTCAGACTGCTCCTGCTATTCCTGCCGATCCGGTAATAGAGGCACACATTCAGGAATGGCTGAAGAAAATGACACTCGAACAGAAAATCGGACAGATGTGCGAAATAACGGTAGATGTGGTAACTGATTTTCCAGGGAGTAAGGACGGATTCAAACTTAGTGAGGCTATGCTTGATACCGTCATCGGGAAGTATAAGGTAGGTTCTATCTTGAATGTTCCTTTAAGTGTGGCCCAGAAGAAAGAAGTATGGGCTGCGGCCATTAAGCAGATTCAGGATAAATCGATGAAGGAAATCGGTATTCCTTGTATCTACGGTGTCGACCAGATTCACGGAACAACCTACACGCTCGATGGAACCATGTTCCCGCAGGGAGTGAATATGGGAGCTGCTTTCAACCGTGAGTTGGTGCGTCGTGGTGCCGAGATCTCCGCTTACGAAACAAAGGCCGGCTGCATACCCTGGACCTATGCACCGGTAGTCGACCTGGGACGTGACCCGCGCTGGCC
>ULQU01029297.1_pt1 | contig 17852 bp, 19 predicted proteins | sample 1954841 | NCBI WGS metagenome assembly ULQU01 (sample SAMEA4835664, study PRJEB28245) | human gut metagenome | biome: gut microbiome; material: fecal sample | place: Denmark | collected 2008
TCGCCCTCAGCCGCCGCGACCCGGCGCGCTACATCCCGATGATGGGGCTCCACCCCACCTCGGTGAACGACAACCCCCGCTGGCGCGAGGAGCTGGCGCTGGTCGAGCGGCTGCTCGACGCGCCTCCCGAGGGCATCGGAGCATTCTGCGCCGTGGGCGAAATCGGCCTCGACTTCTACTGGAGCCGCGACTTCATGTCCGAGCAGTGCGAGGCCTTCGCCGCCCAGCTGCGCATGGCCTGGCGACGGGGGCTCCCCGTGGCCATCCACACCCGCGCGGCGTGGGACGAGATGGAGCGCATCATCGCGGAGGAGAGCGCCCGGGCCCGCAGCGAGGGTGCCGCGCTGCGCGGCGTCTTCCACGCCTTCTCGGAGGATGAGGGGCGCTATGCCCGCCTCCGCGCCTGCGGCGACTGGCTCTTCGGCATCGGCGGGGTGGTCACCTTCAAGCGGAGCCAGGTGGCCGCCTCCGTCCCCGCAATGGAGCTCGACGACCTGGTGCTCGAGACCGACTGCCCCTACCTCACCCCGGTGCCCCACCGCGGCGAGCGCAACGAATCCGCCTACGTGCGCTTCGTCTGCGAGCGGGTGGCCGCCCTCAAGGGGCTCCCGCCCGAGGAGGTGGCCCGCCGCACGACGGCCTCGGCCGAGCGGATGTTCGGCCTCGGGGCGCTGCCGGCAGCCGAGGAGCCCGGGAAGACCGCAGCCAAGGAGCCCGGGAAGACCGCAGCCGAAGCGCCCGACGCACTGAAAACGCCCGCTTCGGAAGGTGTCGGCCGAACGACTGCAAACAGCTGAACGACAACGCACCGGATATCATGAAACGCATCCGCATCACCGTCATCCGCAAGGCCTGCTACCGCGACCTGATGGAGCGCTACGAGAACCCGCTCGAACACCCCTGCGACCTCAGCGAGGGGCAGTGTTTCGAGTGCGACGGCCTAAGCCGCCCCGAGGGGCTGTGCGAGAGCGCCTGGCAGAGCCTCTCGCCCTTCGTCATGGCGCTGGCCCACGGGGCGACGGGCCTCTACGACGGGTGGATGAAGAACCCCGCCTCGGCGATGCTCTCGTGCAACGACGGCTTCCGCCCGGTGAGCTTTCTGGTGGAGGCGCTCGACGAACCGACGCCCGACGGACAGGCCCCTGGCAAACAGACCCCCGACGGCGGAGAGCCCGCCGCCCGCAAAGAACCGGCCGACCCGACACCCGGCAGCGGAGAGCCCGCCGCCCGCAAAGAACCGGCCGACCCGACGCCCGGAAATGAGATGCCCGCCGGCAAAGAGCCCGACCGGCCCGAAACCCGGCCCGGCAACCGCTCCGAAACCCTCCGCAGCAACGCCTCCCCAACGGACGCCGCCCCTTCGGCTTCCGACGCCGCCCGACACCGCGGCAAACCCTCCGCAGCAACCGCAGCAACCTCCGCCTCCCCGGCGGCCGCACCTGCCGCGGCCCCTGCCTCCCCCGAAACCCGACCACACGAAAAAACCGAATCATAAGCTATGCGCGCATCCATCCTGATTATCTACACGGGCGGCACCATCGGCATGAAGACCGACGCCGCCACCGGCGCCCTCGTCCCGTTCGACTTCAGCGGCATCTACGAGGAGTTCCCCTCGCTCAAGCGGCTCAACGTCGACATCGACGTCGAGACGATGAACCCCGTCATCGACTCCTCGAACGTCTCGCCCGACAACTGGGTGACGCTCGCCCGCCTGATTCGCGACAACTACGCCCGCTACGACGGCTTCGTCGTCCTGCACGGCACCGACACGATGTCCTACACCGCCTCGGCGCTGAGCTTCATGCTCGAGAACCTCTCCAAGCCGGTGGTCTTCACCGGCAGCCAGATTCCCATCGGCGTGCTGCGCACCGACGGCCGCGAGAACCTCATCACGGCCATCGAAATCGCCGGCGCCAGCCAGGGGAGCCGCCCCGTGGTGCCCGAGGTCTCGCTCTACTTCCAGAACCGACTCTTCCGCGCCAACCGCACCTCGAAGCGGAGCGCCGAGGCGCTCAACGCCTTCCGCTCCTACAACTACCCGCCGCTGGCCGAGGTGGGGGTCAACATCACCTACAACTACGCCGCCATCCTCCACCCCGACCCCGCCGACTCATCGCCCGAGCTGCGCATCGCCACGTCGCTCAACGACGGGGTGGTCATCGTCAAGCTCTTCCCGGGCATCGACGCCCGCATCCTGCAGGGCATCCTCTCGGTCGAGGGCATCCGCGCCGTGGTGCTCGAGACCTACGGCGCGGGCAACGCCCCCACGAGCGAGTGGTTCATCCGCCTCATCGAGCAGGCCATCGCCCGCGGCATCCTGGTGCTCAACGTCACGCAGTGCGGCGGCGGACGGGTCGCCATGGAGCTCTACGAGACGGGACTGCGCCTGCAGAAGGCGGGCGTGCTGTGCGGCTACGACATGACCACCGAGGCGGCCGTCACCAAGCTGATGTACGTGCTGGGCAAGGGGCTTCCGGACGAGGAGAGCCGCGCACTGCTGCAACGCCCTCTCCACGGCGAATTTACCCGATAGGACGTTGCACAGATTAAATATTTTTCCTATATTTCGCACTGCAAAGCGGCCTTTTCGGAGCCCTGAAACGGGGTCGGAGCAGACCGCGATGCAAGGTACCGAGTTGATTGATACGAAGTTGCAAATTTTCCGGCGACGTTTTTCCCGCTCGGGAGCGCATCTCCCGCGGAGCCTTCGGAGACCCTCCGAAGGAGAAAATGGCGGCGAAAGAGCGTGCCGGAAGGAGAGAAAAACGATATTTTTTCGATTTTTTTGGACTTCGGGAAAAATTTAACGGAACCGTAATCCGCCGACACCGCACCCGGCTCCGCATGGAGGGAGGCGGCGGCAGGCAACGGAACAGAAAAGGAAGAAACAAACTTTAAAACAAAACCACAAACGATTACAAATTCAACTAATCAAATTAATTTTATCTAACACAACTATGAAAAAACTTTTTTTGATTCTGTCAGTTGCCTTGTTCTCGCTGGGTACTGTTAACGCGTTTGCGCAGGAGGCCGAGGCCGCTGCTGCTCCGGCAACCGAAGAGGCCACGGTAGCCGAGGAAACCCCGGTAGCCGAGGACGTAGTAGCCGCCGAGACCGAAATCGCCGGCGAGAGCATGCACCACATTCTGATGCAGAAGTTCCTCGAGGGCGGTTGGATGTGGATGCTCCCGATTCTGCTCTGCCTTGTATTCGGTCTTGCAGTAGCCATCGAGCGCATTCTCTTCCTGTCGCTGTCGACCATCAACTCGAAGAAGCTCATCGCAGCCGTTGAGGAGGCTCTGAAGAAGGGCGGCATCGAGGCAGCCAAGGATGTTTGCCGCAACATGCGCGGTCCCATCGCATCGATTTACTACCAGGGTCTGGACCGCTACAACCAGGGTCTCGACGCCGTTGAGAAGTCGGTTGTATCGTACGGTTCGGTACAGACGGGCCAGATGGAGTCGGGTCTGTCGTGGATTGGCCTGTTCATCGCCCTTTCGCCTATGTTGGGATTCATGGGTACGGTTGTCGGCATGATTGACGCATTCGACCAGATTCAGGCAGCAGGTGATATCAGCCCGACGCTGGTAGCCGGTGGTATCAAGGTCGCCCTTCTGACCACCCTGATGGGTCTTATCGCAGCCGTTATTCTCCAGCTGTTCTACAACTACATCGTATCGAAGATTGACTCTCTGGTAAACGCAATGGAAGACTCGTCCATCACGCTGATGGATATCCTGACTGCTTACAGCAAGAAATAATCGAACGCAGAAAAACCAAAAGCAAATATGAAAAAGGCATTTAACATATTGCTGAGCGTTCTGATGGTCATCACGGTTGCTCTTCTGGTCTACGCGATTGCGACCGGAGGATCGGAAGATGCAATCAGCGTCAACCTGATATGGGGCTACGCCCTGTTCGTGTTCGCGCTTGCATCGGCACTTTTCTGCGCCATCTTCGGGATGATCAAGAACCCGGCAGGCATCAAGGGGTCCATCCTGGCCCTGGCTCTGGTAATCATAGTCGTTGGCGTGGCCTACTTCTATTCGGCTGGCCATACGGTCAACATCGTGGATCTTCAGAACAACGGCTTCTTCGGGCACAGCGAAACCGTCATTACCGAAACGAGCATCATCGTAACCTATGTCGCTTTCGCAGCTGCATTCCTGACGACCGTTGTTACTGAAATTTGGAGAGCTTTCAAGTAACAGAGAACAATGGCAATAGATAAGAGAAAAACACCGGATATCAATGCGGGTTCGCAGGCGGACATCGCCTTCCTGCTACTGATATTCTTCCTGGTGGCCACTACCATGAACACCGACACGGGTCTGGTGCGCATGCTTCCGCCGATGCCTCCCGAGGATGTACAACAGGAGAACATCAAGGTCAAGGAGCGCAACCTCTTCCTGGTGCTCATCTCGGGCAGCGGCAACATCATGGCAGGAACGTCGGGCAACCAGGAGATTATTGATATCCATCAGCTCAAAGACAAGACGAAGGAGTTCATCCTCAACCCGATGGAGGACGCAAATCTTCCGGAGAAGGTGGATGAGACCTTCGACCTGCCCGACGGCAGCAAGTGGACCTACCCCGTAAGTCAGGGAGTCGTATCGCTGCAGACGACCCGTGATACCGGCTATCAGTCGTACATCATGGTTCAGAACGAGCTCACGCGCGCCTTCAACGAGGTCCGCGACGAGGTCTCGATGCGCAAGTTCGGCAGCAAGTTTGCCGACCTGACGCAGGGGCAGCGCGACGTCATCTCGAAAGCAATACCTCTGAAGATTTCGGAGGCCGAACCGCGTAACATAAAGAAGTAAGCTATGGCAGTAATGAAAAAGAAGGGCAACAAGACCTTGCCCCCTATCTCGACCGCATCGCTTCCTGACGTAATCTTCATGATTCTCTTCTTCTTTATGGTTTCGACGACCATGCGCGAACAGGACCTTCTTGTAAGATACAAGCTTCCGGAAGCAACCGAGGTGCAGAAGCTGGAGAAGAAATCGCTCGTCAGCTACATCCACATCGGACAGCCGACGCTGGCCATGCAGGCGAAGTTCGGAACCGCGCCCCGCATCCAGCTGAACGACTCCTATAAGACGACCAAGGACATTCTGGACTTCGTCGCCGCCGAGCGAGACAAGCTCAACGAGGCCGACCGTGCTTCGATGACGATTTGCCTCAAGGCCGACGAGAAGACCAAGATGGGTATCGTGACCGACGTAAAGCAGGAGCTTCGCCGTGCCAACGCCCTGAAAATTTCCTATGCGGCTTCCAAGTCGCTGGGTTACTAATCCCGGGGCGACCCTCAAAGCGAAGAGCGGACCTCACAGCGAGGTCCGCTCTTTTTTTGTGCCCGCCGACATGGGAAGGGGATGCATTGGCCACCCGCCGGCGCAGGGAGCAGGTCCGCCCGTCCCGGCGGGGGGGGACGACAGGCCTCCGCCCGTTTGCGGGCGGAAGAGAATGCTTCCTTCCTCTCGCACCCGCACACGCTGAGGGCGCCCCGGAGTCGGGCCGCAGACAACAAGACACCCCGCCCGGAAGAGAAGTGGAATTCACGAAAGGGGAAAAGCCCCCAAAAAAGGAGGGGAGAGGTGCAGGAGAGACAATGCGGAGAGGCGGTGTAGGGGAGACAGTGCAGGGGAGACGATGCAGGAGAGAGACGATGCAGGGGAGAGACGATGCAGGAGAGAGACGATGCAGGGGAGACGATGCAGCACGCCGGGAAAAAGCAGAACCGCCCATCCAAGGAACAAGAACCACGGACTCCCCGAAAACCACGACTTACCCGGAAAACCCGGCTCCCCTTAAAAAACCCGGCTCACCCGGAAAACCCCGGCTCCTCCCCGAAAAACCCCGGCTCCTCCCCGAAAAACCCCGGCCGGCCAGAATCAGAAAGAAAACTCCAGCTGGTCGTTGTCGTGAATGAACGAGAGACGGTGATAGGGCGTCAGCCCGTAACGGCGGATAGCCAGCCGGTGCTCGCGCGTGGGGTAGCCCTTGTTGCGCTCCCACCCGTACTGCGGATACTCCTCCGCCAGACGGCGCATGTACTCGTCGCGGTGGGTCTTGGCCAGCACCGAGGCCGCCGCAATGTCGGCATACTTGCCGTCACCCTTGACGATGCAGCGGTAGGGGATGTCGAGCGAGGTGTAGAAGAGGTTGCCGTCGATGGCCAGAAAGCCGGGCCGCACGCCGAGCCGCCCGACGGCGAGCGACATCCCCTCGAACGAGGCCTTGAGAATGTTGATTTCGTCGATACGCTCCGGCGAGACCGCCTCGACGGCCCACGCCACGGCCTCCTGCTCGATGATGGGACGCAGCCGGTCGCGATTGCGCTCGCTCATCTGTTTCGAGTCGTTGAGCAGCGGATGGTGGAAGTCGGGCGGGAGGATAACCGCCGCGGCAAAGACCGCTCCGGCCAGACATCCGCGCCCCGCCTCGTCGCACCCCGCCTCGGGAAGTTCGTATTGGAAAGAGGTCTCCAGCATGACGGGAACAAAGTTACGAATAATTTAGGCCCGTTCGGGCTTTTTCGCTACTTTTGTCGAGGCGAAACCGCGGAGCGGAGAGCCGGAAGCGAGTCAGCCCCGGGAATTGCGGACCGGGAGGCAGACAGACCTCCGGAATCGCGGACCGGGAGACAAACAGGGCTCGGAACAGTTAGCCGGGTGCCCGGCGGACTGAACCCCGACAGGCAACCGGAACCACCCGAACAAGCGGGACCTCCGGCGCAGCCGGAGCCGCCAGAACCAACGGATAAGGTTCCACCCCGGGCCCGAACCGAAGGAGCCGAGACGTCCGTCAAAAGATTTCCGGGGCCAGAGCGGAGAAGAGGGAGCCGCCCGAACCGAATGGGGACGCCCCGTCGGACCTGCACCGGCCCGACGGGCCCGCAGAGCGCAACCTAAGCCACCCGAACCCCAGGCCGCCCGAACAACCGAAGCCACGTCGCATCCGAGCCCGTCCGGACCGACGGATAAGGTTCCACCCCGGGCCCGAATCGAAGGAGGCAAGACGCCCGGAGCAAGCTGGACCCGCCCGGAGTGACCCGCTCCCCGGACTCCGGAAACGAGCCAAAACCGACCCCCGGAAACCGGCCAAACCGAACCCCGGAAGCCGCCGGCCACCGGTGGCCCCACAAAGCACAGGCAATGAACTTCGACATAGCAAGACAGCCGATTATTCCGGCATTCGTGACGCTGCTGCTTGTAGCCGGCGTCGCCAGCGTCGCCCCCACGGCTGCGCCGGAGGCCGTTGCGCCCCTCTCGCAGCTCGACGGCTGGCTGCTCGACTTCGAGCAGAGCGCCCCCGTATGGAGCCGCGTCATGAGCTTCGTGCTGCTGCTCTGGGCCGGACTGCTCACGGGGCGCATCACCGTCCGCTACGGACTCTACGCAACCAACAGCTGCGTGGCCATTCCCCTCTTCGGCATCGCCGCCGCCTGCGCCTGGCCCGCCGCCGGGCTCGTCGGCGCCGTCACGCTGCTGCTGCTCGCCCTCTCGACCCACAACTTCTGCCGTTCGTTCCGCAACGGCTACGCCTTCGACAACATCTTCCGCGCAGGGCTCTATCTGGGGCTCGTTCCGCTCGTCTACCTGCCCGCCGCACCGCTGATGCTGCTGCTGCCGGCCGCCGTCGTGCTGCTCAAACGGACGCTGCGCGAGCTGACCGTCACCCTCGCGGGCATGCTGCTGCCGCTGCTGACGGCCTGCTACCTCAACTGGGCCACGGGCGCGCCGTTCGACGCTCCGCTGCAGCAGGCCGTCGAGCTCTTCACCCACAACGACGGCATGCACCTCTGGAACCTTCCCTGGCCCGCGCTGCTGCTGCCCGGAGCGCTGCTGCTGCTCGACATCGCCTCGCTGGCCGCCTACCTCAACAGCGTCTACTCGGTCGGCTTCAAGGCGCGCGGCATCCTCGCGCTGGCGGGCTGCATGCTGCTGCTCACCGTCGCCGTCGCGCTGCTCCCCTGCGCCACCTCCGTGGCGCTGCTGCTCTGCGCACTCCCCACGGCGCTGCTGGCCCCCTTCCTGCTCGTACGGATGCACTACGCCCTCTCGCTGGCCCTCTACACGCTGCTGCTCGTCTGGGCGCTTGCAGCCCCCTACCTCTGGGCGCAGCTCACCGCCGCACTCCGGTAACGAGGCCCTCGCCACAGCACATCCCCTCCGGTCCGGGAAAAACCTGCACCGCACCGCGGCAAAGGATTGTTCAGCCCCAAAAAGGCTTGCCAACATCGCTGCAAAGGTCCACTCCCGATAAAAGGGGACACCGCCGCAAAGGGTCTTCCTCCCAACAAAAAGAACCGGTCATAACGCGCGGCAAAGGACCCCACGACCCCACCCACTGTCGCCCTGCCCCGGGACACTCCTCAAACCATCCACACTGCTATCCCCGCTGTCGGCTCCCGACAGCCTCCACGTCCACTCCCGCGCCCCTTCATTACGACCGCCCTTTCCGCCGCTGTGCCCCGTCTGCTTTCCATCCCGATAGCCCGCCCCGGGGACAGAAACCCCGCCTTCCGGTCAACTCCTCCACATCCATCCGCCGCCCCATACCGCAACAAAACCGGCAATCCCCACGCATTCCTCCCCCCGAAGCATTCCTTCCCCGAAGCAACCACTCCCGCAGCAAGTCCCCGCAACCGCCGCCCCGGCCTGCACCCAACTGCCTCCACAACCGGCCAGCCTACCGCAGCAGTCCCGCAGCTACCCCGCAAGAGGCCATCCGCAACTCGCCACAACCACCACCCGCGCACCCCTTCGTCCCGCCACCCCGTCCGCCCTCCATCCCGATAGCCCTCCCGCCGCAACACTCCCCCCCCCGCAACACTCTCCCCCGCAGTCGTCCCGCAACCCGCCCTGTTCCAACACACACGACGCCTCCGCATACCCCTGCATACCCCCGCACACCCTCGCGCAGACCCCCGCACAAAGCCCCACGCAGAGCCCTGCACAAGCGCCTGCGCCGCTGCGCCGATACCCGATTCGGACCCCCTCGCACCTCGTTCGGTCCTATTCGCCCCATTATGACACAAATAGGGTATTTATTATTTTATTTATTAAATATTATATTGTATATTTGGAGGTGAACACCTAGACGCAACTTCCTGTTCACCGAAACCAAAAACACAATTACTGCATGAAGAATTCTACAACTCCCTCGGCCCAACAGCCGATGATTGTGAAGTATGTCGAAACGCTTCACAACGGCATCCAGTCGCTGGCCCTCTCACGCTACGCCATAGGCTATATCCTGCGCGGCACGAAGTATGTCTACGACGGCGACAAACGCCAGGCCTTCAACCGCGGCGACGTCTTCTACCTGGGGCTCGGCCACCACTACGTGGAGAACGTCCCCGAAAACGGCCAGCCCTTCGAGCAGGTGCTCTTCTACTACACGCCCGCCGACCTGCAGCGCATCCTGCTCCACCTGAACATCACCTACGGACTCAACATCTCGAACGACCATTCGTGCGAAAACTGCCACAACCGCACCCACGTCGCCATGCCCGCATGGAGCTCGCTGCGCAACTTTTTCGTCAACACGAACAACTACCTGCGCGACGAGAGCTTCCTGCAGGACGAGACCGCCGAGAGCATCAAGATGACGGAGCTGATTTACCTCATCGCCTCGCACGAGGACTGCTGCATCAAGAGCAAGCTGCTGAGCAACATCGACACGGCCAAGGAGAACTTCGAACAGACGGTCTACGACCACATCTTCAAGGATATCTCCATCGAGGAGCTGGCGCGGCTGACCAACCGCTCGCTCACCTCGTTCAAGAAGGAGTTCCGGCGCCACTTCGAGATGCCGCCCCACAAGTGGTACATCCGCCAGAGGCTGATGCACTCGCGGCTGCTGCTTATCTCGACCTCGAAGTCCATCTCGGAGATAGGCGTGGAGTGCACCTTCCCCAACACGTCGCACTTCATCAAGCTCTTCAAGAAGGAGTACCGCATGACGCCGGCAGCCTACCGCAGCCGCCACCTCCGCGCCGCCGAGGGGGACAGCCTGCCCCGCACGCAGCCGGAGGAGGCGCTCTCCGCACGGCCGGGCGCTGCCGGAACGCCGCCCCGTGAGGCGCCGCACGAGACTCCGGCCCGCGAACAGCCTCAGCCCGCCGCTCTGGAGCCGGCCGAAGCTGCCATGGCCTGAGGTCCGCCCGCCGCTAAGGCTCACGCCGGAACGATGCTGCGAGAAGTGTTGCGCAAGACTCCGGCCCGCAAACAGCCTCAGCCCGCCACTCTGGAGCCGGCCGAAGTTGCCATGGCCTGAGGTCCGCACGCCGCCAAGGCTCACGCCGGAACGACACGCACCGGGGAAGCGGAGCGAAGAAAACGGTCGGACGGCACGACGGGACGGCAGCACGGCGGGACGACAGGACGGCGTGCCGGCGGAGAGCCCGGTACCTTGTCCACACCGGCCCTGCTCCTGCCGGGACGAACGGCCGAAACCCACATCCCGCTCCAGACCGGGAAATGCCTCCGAAGACGGAGCCCCGAAGCCTCACCGGCCCCGGAGCTCCGTTTCGTTTGTCCTCCATCCCGCCGGTCTCAGCCTGACACCAGACTGTCGCGCCCGTCCGCGCCCATACCACCGACCGCCAGCCCCGGCCGCCGCTTCCCTCACCCCTCCAGCTCCCTATCGGCCATCCCGCTGCCGAAGCGAAGCGGAACGGAAACCCGAACCGCACGCAACAAATCGGCCTCACCCGCCCTCGGATTCGTCCCTTCCAAACGGCCGAAAAAACCCGCCCCAGACCGCACAGCGGCGATTCGCCCCGTTGCAAAGAGCTGAGAACGGAGTTCGGAATTAGTTGAAAAAATTACAAATTTTGCACTAATTAAAAAATTTCAATTATAAATCATCGCATTCAAGGGGAGGAAATTGTAAATTTTGTAAGAAAAATATTTGGATTTCGCTAAAAATCGATTTACCTTTGTGTATCACAACGTGGGAATCTCCCGCTTCTCATTAACCTAACTAACCTAACCAGAGGGGCCCCGATACCGGCAGGTATACTCGGTCCCCTTTTTTGTGCCCTGACCGCAGGAACGGAATCGGTCCGATGCACCAAACGAAAAGAGTCGCCGTTTCGTCGGCACAAACCTTTTTGCAACCCTCCGCACCCATCAAATCCGTCCGACACCCCGCAATAGCGGCACGACCCCATCAGCCCCAACACGCCCCCGCCGACCCCGACACAACACACCTCCTCGACCCCAACTCCGGCCCGACCGCTGCCCCGGCAGACGACACACGTCATCGGTTCCGAAGCCGCCCGGTTCCCGCAGCCCCGGCACGTACCGGTTCCGAGCATCCGCCCAGAGCCCGGCGGAGGAGGAGGGCACAACCGCGCCGCTGGCCCGCTCTGCGTTCCGCAGCGGACATCCGCACAGAAGACCCGGCGCCCCGCTTCGCTGCCACCCGGAAACATCCTCACTCAGCTGCCGCCCGGAAACAGCCCGCCCTGGGCCCGCAAAGGAGCAACCGCGCCGATTGTTCCGGCTGTTCCGGCGAACCGACTGAACCGACCGCTCCTGCCGGCCCCTTCGCGCTTTTTTCCCTCAAGCCACCCCAACCGTACAAACCCGGAGACCCGCCGTCCGGAAACATCCCCGGGCCCGCGGCTGCCTGCCGCTGAAAGCTGCTTCACACCCCGGTTCCCATTTTTCACCCGTCCGGACCCCGCAAACGCAGCACGACGCCTGTTGACACCGCGGCGTCACCGCTCGGAAGTCCCCACGGCAACCCGGCACAAGTTCCCGCAACAGTCCGTCCCAAGTCCCCGCGGCAATCCGCCCGAATGACCCTCCGCCGCCCGCCCGGACCCCGGGCCTCCATCTTTTTTTTCGCCGCCGCAATCCCGTCTGCACAAGGCCCCAAGCCCCTTTCCGAACACTTTCCGCACCCCGAACGCAGCGCTTTCACCGCCGTTCTGTTGCTTTTCATGGATTATTTTTTTATTTTTGCATCAATTGGAAAATAATGAACTTAAATGCCGAAGTTGTATGACAACAAGGTCGATGTGCTGAAAAAACCCGATTGGCTGAAGATTCGCCTTCACCGCACGGCCCAATACGCCGAAGTGCAGCGCATCGTCCGGGAACATGGACTGCATACGATTTGCAGCAGCGGACTCTGCCCCAACAAGGCCGAGTGCTGGAGCCGTCGTACGGCTACCTTCATGATTCTGGGCGACATCTGCACGCGGGGCTGCCGTTTCTGCGCCACCCGGACCGGACATCCGGCACCGCCCGACCCCTCCGAACCGCAGCAGGTTGCGGAGAGCGTGCGGCTCATGCAGCTGAGGTATGTCGTCGTTACCTCCGTCACACGGGACGACCTGCCGGACGGCGGAGCCCAACACTGGGCCCGCACCGTCGAGGCCATCCGCAAGGAGGTGCCCGGCGCCGCAATTGAGCTCCTTATTCCCGATTTGGATGCGCAGGCCGAACATCTGGCCACCATCGTCGCATCCGGGCCCGACATCATCGGGCACAACATCGAAACCGTCGAACGACTTACTCCCGTCGTACGCTCGCGGGCCCGTTACCGTACGAGCCTCGAAACGTTGCGCATCCTTGCCCGGCAGGGGGCCACGACCAAGAGCGGACTGATGGTAGGACTTGGCGAGAGCGATGGTGAAGTATTGCAGACCCTGCGCGATTTGCGCGATGTGGGTGTGAAGATTGTAACGCTTGGTCAGTACCTTCGACCGACGCTGGAGCATTACCCCGTAGCGGCGTACGTAACTCCCCAAAAATTCGAATGGTACAGACTTCAAGCGCTGGAGATGGGATTCAGCTACTGCGCGAGCGCGCCGTTGGTGCGGTCGTCGTATCTGGCTGAGGAGGCACTCCGCAGTGTGAAAAGTTTGTAGCGATGAGACTCCGTTTGCGCGACCTCGGGTCGATGGACTACGGCCGCTGCTGGGAACTCCAGCGGCAGCTCTTCGACGCCCTGCTCGCAGCAAAGGGTGCAGCCCGCAGCGCCGCGGCAGCCGAACAGGCCAAAGCCGCCGGAGGGCAGCACGCCGCGGCAGCAGAACAGGCCAAAGCCGCAGAAGGGCAGCAGACCGGAGCGGAATCGCTGGCCGGAACCACCACAACAAAGCCGCAGGCCGGGGCCGCCAAAGCAGTCGAGGCTGACGCAGAGGATGTCGGCACGCTGCTGCTGGTCGAGCATCCGCCGGTCTATACGCTGGGCAAGAGCGGCCATGCCGAGAACCTGCTCGTCGGGCGCGAAATGCTCGAGCGGCTCGGGGCGCAGTTCTACCACATCGACCGCGGAGGCGACATCACCTTCCACGGTCCGGGGCAGCTGGTCGTCTATCCGATTCTCGACCTCGAGCGGCTGGGCATCGGGCTGCGCGCCTACATCGAGGCGCTCGAGGAGTGCGTCATCCGCGTGGCGGCGCACTACGGCCTCCGCACGGGTCGCATCGCCGGCGCTTCGGGCGTCTGGCTCGGAGCCGGCACCGACTACGGAGCCGCCCCGGCAGCCGCAACAGCAACGGAGGACGCAGCAACAACAACCGAAGGCGCAGCGACCGCAACGGAGGACGCAGCAACCGCAAAAAAGGACGCAGCGGAGGGAGCCGCCCGGTGCATCGGCACGGCGGCCGTCGGCCCGACGCGCAAGCTCTGCGCAATAGGAGTGCGCTCGTCCCGTTATATAACCATGCACGGCTTCGCGCTCAACGTATCGACCGACCTGAGGTGGTTCGAGCGCATCAATCCGTGCGGATTCCGCGACCGGGGCGCCACGTCGCTCGAGCGCGAAACCGGCCGCACGATTGCGATGGAGGAGGTCAAAGCCCTCGTCGCGAAGAACTTAAGTGAGATATTGAATGTTGAAATATATAAATAACAGAACGTATGCCCATGGAAAAACGATGGGTAGTGAAACCGCAGGGAGACCCCGCGACGGTAGCGATGCTCGCATCGGCGCTGAAGCTCTCTCCCGTGCTGGCGAATCTACTCGTACAGAGAGGTATAGACACACTTGAGAAGGCTGAGAAGTTCTTCAAACCGAGCCTGGCCGACCTCCATGACCCCTTCCTGATGAAGGACATGGACAAGGCGGTCGCGCGCGTCGAGCAGGCCGTCCGCAACCATGAGAAAATCATGGTCTACGGCGACTACGACGTCGACGGCTGCACGGCCGTGGCGCTGGTCTACAAGTTCCTCCGCCACATCGGACACAAGAACCTGACGTTCTACATTCCCGACCGGTATACCGAAGGCTACGGCATATCCATCAAGGGAATCGACCATGCGGCCCGCAAGGGCGTAGGACTCATCATCGCGTTGGACTGTGGCATCAAAGCCACGGAAAAAGTAGTCTATGCGAAGCAGAAAGGCGTGGATTTCATCATCTGCGACCACCATCTCCCGGCCGACGAAATACCGCAGGCCGTGGCTGTACTGGACCCCAAGCGGGTCGACTGCACCTACCCCTTCGACGAGCTGTCGGGCTGCGGGGTGGGCTTCAAGCTGGTTCAGGCCTATGCCCAGAAGAACCACATGCCCTTCGAGCAGATTCGTCCGCTGATGGACCTGCTGGTGGTGAGCATCGCCTCGGACATCGTGCCGCTGGTGGGGGAGAACCGCATTCTGGCCCACTACGGGCTCATCAACCTCAACCGCGAACCGTCGAAGGGGCTGCTCTCGATTATCAAAATCTGCGGCCTGGACAAGCACAACATCACCATCGACGACATCGTCTTCAAAATCGGGCCGCGCATCAACGCCGCCGGGCGCATGCGCATGGACGAGAACGACGAGAACGCCTCGCCCTCGGGGGGCCATGCCGCCGTCGAGCTGCTCATCGAGGGCAACGAGCGGGTGGCCCAGGAGTTCGGCAACGTCATCGACGCCTACAACCAGGACCGCAAGTCGATTGACCGCTCGGTGACGCAGGAGGCGCACGACTACATCGAGCGCAACCCCGAGCTCAAGGCGCGCAAGAGCACCGTCATCTACAACCCCAAGTGGATGAAGGGCATCGTGGGCATCGTCGCCTCGCGGCTGATTGAGACCTACTACCGCCCGACGGTGGTGCTGACGATGAGCAACGGCTTCGTGACGGGTTCGGCCCGTTCGGTGCCGGGCTTCGACCTCTACCAGGCGGTCGAGTCGTGCTCGGACCTGCTGGAGAACTTCGGCGGCCACACCTACGCCGCGGGGCTCACGATGAAGCCCGAGAATGTCGAGGAGTTCACGCGGCGGTTCAACGCCTTCGTCGAGGAGAACATCGACCCGCAGATGCTCGTCCCCCAGGTGGACATCGACAGCGAGCTGCTCTTCTCGGACATCACGCCGGCGTTCCGTGCGGCGCTCAACCGCTTCCAGCCCTTCGGGCCGGGCAACACGGCGCCGGTCTTCGTCACCTACGGGGTCATCAACCACGGCGAGGTGAAGCTGGTGGGGATGGACTGCGAGCACCTGCGCATGGACCTCATGCAGCGGCAGAAGCCCAACACGACGATGCAAACCATCGCCTTCCAGCAGCCGACGCACTACGAGTGGTGCCGTTCGGGGCGTCCCATCGACGTCTGCTACCAGATTGTCGAGAACCACTACCGGGGCAACGTCACCACGCAGCTGCGCATCAAGGACATCAAGCCGGTGCTCAACCGATAGGGGAGAGCGCCGCCGGAGCCTCCGACAGAAGCGGACAAAACGGGAGCCGACCTCATGGTGAGGTCGGCTCCTGTTTTCGATAATAGATGCCGCCCGTGCGTACCGGCAGGGGAGTATCCCGTCAGGCGCCCGAAGCGCACGGCCGGGCAATACAACGCCGTCCCGGTCTTCCGGCAGCTCCTCAACACAGCGTCCCCGGGCCGCTCCGACCGCCCCGGTGCCCCGGCTCAGAGGCGGATGATGCGGCTGCTGTCGTCGGCCTCGGGCAGCGGCGCCGGCACGAAGTCCGAATAGCCGATGGCCAGCGCGCAGAGCGGTTCGCACCCCTCGGGAATGGGGAGGAACGTCCGTAGATAGTCGGCCGCCGACTCCCCCTGAGGCTCCGCCTTGAGGCGGGGACGTCCGTCGATGTGGACCCAGCACGAGGCGAGCCCCTCGTCGACGCAGGCCAGGTGGAGCACCGTCGCCGAGATGGCGGCATTGATGCGCCACAGGTCGCTGCAGGCCGTGTCGCCCAGCACGACGATGGCCAGCGGCGCCCCCTTCATGAAGGCCGAGCCGTAGTCGCGCATCGAGGCCATGCGGGCCACCACCTCGGGGTCGTCGACCACGAGCAGCCGCGTCGAGCGCGAATTGCGCGACGAGGGGGCTCCGAGGGTCTCGGCAAGCAGCCGGTCGACCACCTCGGAGGGCACGGCCGTGGGCGCGAACTTGCGCACGCTGCGGCGTTTTTCGAGCAAAGTCTTGAATTCCATGGTATCTGTTCTCTTTTACAGGTTCGTTCACACAAAAGTAGCGATTTTTTCCGTATATTTGGACATTGTACGTGCGCCCTGCGTCCCTCCGGGGTCCCGACGCCCGGGCCGGCACTGGAAAAGCCCAAGCCGGCACTGGAAAAGCCCGTAAAGAGAACCGGAGGAGCCCGGAAGGAGCCACCCGGCGCCCGCACCCAAAACACATGCAGCCATGGAACAGAAAAGCATCACCATTGCCCTGATTTACGATTTCGACGGCACGCTCTCGCCCGGCAACATGCAGGAGTATGACTTCATCCCGGCCGTGGGCAAGAGCAACAAGGAGTTCTGGTCGGAGGCCAACTCGCTGGCCGAGGAGCAGGATGCCGACATGGTGCTCACCTACATGGCCCGCATGATTCAGGAGGCGAAGTCCAAGGGGCTCTCGCTGCGCCGCGAGGCCTTCCAGGAGTCGGGGCGGCGCGTCTCGCTCTATCCGGGCGTGCGCGACTGGTTCGGCCGCATCAACCGCTACGGCGAGCGGCACGGCGTGCGCATCCTCCACTACATCAACTCCTCGGGGCTCAAGGAGATTATCGAGGGAACGGAAATCGCCCACGAGTTCCGCAAAATCTACGCCTGCTCGTTCCTCTACGACGTCGACGGCATCGCCTACTGGCCCGCCGTGGCGGTCAACTATACCAACAAGACGCAGTTCATCTTCAAAATCAACAAGGGGGTCGAGTCGGTCTTCGACTCGAAGCTGGTCAACCGCTACATCCCCGAGAACGAGCGTCCGGTCCCCTTCAAGCGGATGATATACGTGGGCGACGGCACCACCGACATCCCCTGCATGCGGCTGGTCAAGAGCTCGGGGGGCCACTCCATTGCGGTCTACAACCCCGAGCAGAAGGGCGCGCGGCGCGAGCTGGGCTCGCTCATCCACGACAACCGCGTGAGCCACGTCTGCCCGGCCGACTATACGGAAGGGTCGGAGATGGACATTCTGGTGAAGACCATCATCGACAAGATTGTGGTGGACCACCGCCTCGAGCAGCTCGAAGTGGTCAAGTAAGCCATGAAGAGCCCCACGCCCGACATATCCGCCGCCCCGGAAACGGAACCGACACCGGCCCCGGCCGCCAAATCCGCCGCCCAGGAACCGACCCCGACCATCCGACCGTCCGCCCCGGCCCTGTCCGCCCGGGAAACAGCCCCGGCCGCAAACACCTCGGCACCGAGCGTTAAATCCGCCGCCCCGGCTACCCGGGAGACAGCCCCGGCTGCAAATGCCCCGGCCAGCGCTTCCGCTCCGGCCAACTCCCCGGTCCCGGCGGCGCCTTCGGACCCAGCAGCGCCCTCCAACCCCGCAGCTCCCGCAGCGACCTCCGCTCCGGCAACCCCCGCAGCGCCCGACGCGCCCCTCTTCCGCTCCGACCTCTCGCTCGGCAGGCTCCGG
>ULQU01001788.1_pt1 | contig 17769 bp, 15 predicted proteins | sample 1954841 | NCBI WGS metagenome assembly ULQU01 (sample SAMEA4835664, study PRJEB28245) | human gut metagenome | biome: gut microbiome; material: fecal sample | place: Denmark | collected 2008
AGTGGAGGGCTTTACAATGTGTATTTTATCGGATGCTTACACTTGACTTGGAGAAGTCAATTAATATACAAGACAAGAGAACATAAAAAAAGACCGCTGAAAATCAGCGGCCTTAAAAATACATTTGTGGAGCTGGAGGGATTCGAACCCTCGTCCAAACAAGGAAGCCATATGCTTTCTACATGCTTATCTCTGCCTTCGGTTTTCGTGCGTAAGCAAGACCAGAGCCACCCACTTGCGCCTTAGTTCCTAAAATTTCATTCCAACTGCGGAACAAGGCTGGAACTATTCCCGATTTTACTGCACCGCTTTATCAAACGCCTCGGAACAAGAGCTTTTGAGCGATGTCTCGTTTCCATCACTGTGACGGAAATAAAGTTAATCTACTATACTTCGATTAAGCAGCGAGAGCATAAGATTCGTTGCCAGATAAAAGTTCAGTAACTGAGATTATAGTGCAAATCACTGACGCACTGCATGCTTACATACCACATCTCTCGCTGTCAAATCCAGTCAACCCCGAATGATGAGTATTTGTGGTGCAAAGATAGATGTTTGCAAATGAATTACCAAATGTTTTGTGCCAAAAAGATATCGGGCCCGGATAAAGATACTTATACGTATGTCTCGAGAAACTTCACATGATGGTCAGGGATAACTGAAAGGCTTTCGGTTGTTGCGGGGAACAAAACGGATTCACCCGATTTTAGCTCCAGTCTGTATCCGTTATTGTCGGTAATAGTACACGAACCTTCCAGACATACATAGATTACGAATGAGTCCAGTTCCTTGTAGTCCATAGTCATGTTTTCCGTCAAGTCATAAAGACAGGTTGTGAAGTAGGGGCATGCAACCAGTTCTACCGGTTCGTTCATTTTCGGTGTATAAGGCGTTCGATAGTCCTTTTCTACCGTGTAGTTGATAGCCTCTTTTGCCAGTTCGGTATGCAGTTCACGTGGATTTCCATCCTTGTCTTTACGGTTAAAGTCATAAATACGGTAGGTGATGTCGGATGTCTGTTGAATTTCGGCTATCAGGCAACCTGCGCCGATGCTATGGATACGTCCGGCGGGCAGGAAGAATACGTCTCCCGGCTTGACGGTATATTCGGAAAGGACATTGCAGATGGTATTGTCTGCCACCATCTGTGTGTATTGTTCGGGAGTGATATGCTGTTTCAGTCCGGGACAGATACGTGAATTCCCGTCTCCGTTACTGATGACGTACCACATTTCAGTCTTTCCCATGGAATTATGGCGTTTCATAGCCAGTTCATCATTTGGATGTACCTGAATGGAAAGATCTGCCTTTGCGTCAATAAATTTGACCAGCAGTGGAAATTTTCCATTGAAACGTCTGTAATTTTCTTCACCTACCAGTTTTCCCCGGTATTCGTGTATTATGTCTGTGAGACTCTTGCCGGCATCACTGCCGTTGGCAACAATGGATTCATTGCCCGGGACATCGGATATTTCCCAGCTTTCGCCTACCTGCTCTTGCCGGTTGGTGAGATGCTTGAACGGAATTATCTTGTTTCCGCCCCAGATTGTAGTCTTAAGAATGGGCCTGAATTTTAAGGGATACATAAATTTAGTATCTTTTTGTTGTTTTGGTGGCAAATGTATTAAAAAGAATCCGCTTCATCAACGTGTTTTTTCATTTCAGTTGTTAAAGTATCAGTATTGGATATAAAAAAAGGATCAGGTACGGATTGTTGTCTGTACCTGATCCGGATTATAATAGGTTTGTTTCTTTTACATTAGGGCTGTATTGGAAAGCATCTGGTATACCGTACTGCAGATACCCAGCAGGATAACACCTAGCAGGCAGATGAAGAGGCTGGCACGTGTCAGTGCACTGCTTTTGAACGTTGGCAAAGGGTTATCGTTGGGAGTAATGTACATGGCTTTTACAATAAGCAGGTAATAGTACAGTGAGATGATTGTATTGACCAATGCCAAGAATACTACCAGCCAGTGTCCTCCGTGAAATGCGGATGCAAATACGAAAAACTTGGAGAAGAATCCGGCAAACGGTGGGATACCGGCCAGTGAGAACAGGGCCAGTGTCATTACAAAACTCAGTTTCGGGTTCGTCTTGTATAGTCCGTTATAGGCATCTCTGTCTACCGTTCCGTTATTGTGCTGTTCAATGGTGTTTATGACACCGAATACAGCCAGATTAGCTACGATATATACCACTACATAATATACCAGTGAGGCCATGCCTTGTGCAGAAGCTCCCATTACTGCCAGCATGATATAGCCTGCCTGAGAGATACTACTGTAAGCCATGAACCGTTTCAGGTCTTTCTGCAGGATAGCAAAAATGTTGGCTATGGTAATGGTAAGAACTACTACGATACTCAGCATCAGTTCCCAACTGTCGGCCATAGGGGCGAACACTTTCAGAAGGATACTCATCAGAGCAAATGCTGCTGCACCTTTTGATATGACTGAAAGGTAAGCACTGACTGTTGTGGGTGCTCCTTGATAGGTATCTGGTGTCCACATGTGGAATGGTACCAGGCTCAGTTTGAATCCGAGGCCTGCAAAGAAGAATACCATGGCCATAATCTGGAGTGGAGTCCCGGAAATTACCGTGACAATGTCATCGAAATACATGGTTCCGCATGTTCCGTAAATGAGTGACAGTCCATATAGCATCAGTCCGGATGAGAACATGGCATTCAGAATGAATTTAGCTCCGGCTTCGGCGCTGTGATGACGGAATCTGTCGAATGCAACCAGACATGCCATCGGAATGCTGGCAAGCTCCAGTCCTACGTAGAACAGCAGGAAGTTTCCCGCACTGACCATGTAGTACATACCTAAAAGAGTAGAAAGTGTCAGCAGGTAGAATTCACCGGCCTTGAAGCGGGTGTCTTTACGTGACAGCCATGTATCGGCCTGGAGGAATACAAGTAAAGTACCTGTAGTCAGTATGGTCTTGACGACTGATGCCATCGGTGTACTTTGATACATGCCTCCGAAGGCTTCGGCCGTAGTAGGAACTATGTTCAGCACAATCTGGACAATCAGAAGGCCGCAAGATAATGTCTGAAGCGCTTTGTGGTTAGGCGCTTTTAATATCAGGTCGGCAAGCAGTATGACTATCAGGATGATGGCCAGACTGATTTCTGCCTGCATGGAGAATATTGCACTTATATCCATATTTCAAGATTAATGTATTAATTGTGAAATGATTGGTTCAACACTGCCGCTGATAACATGGCTTACCCAATATGGGGCCAGTCCCAGACCGGCTACAGCAATGATCAGGCAGATAACGGCAAAGCGTTCGTCCCAGGTTGCGTCGGTCAGTTTCAGATGTTCCGGATTCTTACAAGTTCCGTATAGGATTTTACCTACTACACGCAGAATGTAGACAGCGGTGATTACGATACTCATCGTTGCTACGATGGTGCATACACGGTGGAATGTATCCGGATTCTGGAATGATCCGACGAATACGGTCATTTCTGCGATGAATCCGCTCAAGCCTGGCAGACCCAGGTTGGCAAGACCGGCAATGACATATCCTACAGCCAGGAAAGGCATGATCTTCATCAGTCCGTTTAACTGGCGGATGTCTCGGGTGTGGGTGCGGCCGTAGATCATACCGATCAAGGCAAAGAAGAGGGCCGTCATCAATCCGTGGCTCAGCATTTGCAGGATAGCACCAGTTGCGCTGACTTTAGTCATCATCAGTAAGGCAAAAAGTACGAGGCCGCAATGGCTCACGGAAGAGTAGGCATTGATGTATTTCAGGTCGGTCTGTACCACTGCACTGAAGGCACCGTAAACGACCGAAATAGTAGTAAGAACCAGGAAGAAATCTCCCCAGATAGCAGCTCCGGTAGGCATCAGGAACATGGCTATGCGGAAGCATCCGTAACCACCCAGTTTCATCAGTACACCTGCATGCAGCATAGATACTGCTGTAGGGGCTGAAGCGTGACCGTCAGGACTCCATGTATGGAACGGGAACAGGGCTCCCAGAACGCCGAATCCGAGGAATACCATCGGGAAGAATATGCGTTGCATTTCGGTAGGAATCTGATGTTTTACAATTTCCAGAATGTTCATGGTTTCGGCTCCGGCACCATAGTAGATTCCGAGAATACCGATCAGCAGGAAGGCAGATCCTCCCATTAACATCAGGGTCAGTTTCATGGCTGCATATTCTTTCTTGCCGCTTCCCCAGACACCGATCAGCAGATACATTGGTATCAGTGCCACTTCATAAAACATGAACATGGTGAACAGGTCGGTCGAAATGAAGAAACCGAAAACACCGGTACTCAACAGAGTAAACCAAAGGAAATATTCTTTTGTCAACGGTTTCAGTTTCCATGAAGCGAATGTACCGGTAAATACGATGATGGAGCTCAGCAGCAGCATCACAACAGATATTCCGTCTACTCCGACTGAGTAGGCGATGTTCAGTGGGGCGTACCAGGTGATACTGTCGGTGAAAAGCATCTCATCAGTGGCACCTCCGTTACGTAATCCTATATAGGATATAGTCAGATAGGCAGCAAGAACCAGCAGAATGGATGATCCTGCCACCATTACTCCTCGAACCTGATTGACGTTCCGGGCAATCCATAACCCGAGCAGCATCAGCAGAGGAATCAATACGAAAAGACTCAGTATATTCATTTTCTTGTTTACTTTTTCTTTTGGCGCGTCATTCCGGTTTTAGCGGATTGATGCATACCCTGGTTATACTAACAATAATACGGCAGTAAGTACAATGATACCACCTAAGAACCACATGGTATAGCTTTGTACTTTTCCGCTCTGGATAGGCTGTACGGTTTCGCCGGCTGCATTTGTACACCAGGCCATGAAGTTCATGAACTGGTCGATAACATGACGGTCGAACCATGCCAGCGGAGTGGAAACGCAACGGAAAATGATCTTTTTGGTTACGAAGAGCCAGATCTCATCCATATAGAAGCGTTTGTAGGCAGCTCGATGCAAGGTGCTGAAGCGGCGTGCCAGCATTTCGGCAACCGGCTGTTTTTCGCGTGCATACATCCACGTAGCCAGAGCAATACCTATGATGGCAATGATGATGCTGGTTACGGCTACCTGTGTATTCAGGTGAATGTCGTATGATTCTCCGTTTGCGGAGATGAAGTGACCGAATGGGATAAATCCGGCAACAATAGTTACCAGGGCCAGAAACATCAGTGGGAATGTCATTGTAAGCGGACTTTCATGTGGCGTGTGTGCTGCATGGAGTTCCTTGTTTTCTTTGCCCCAGAAGATGCAGTAATATAGGCGGAACATATAGAATGCTGTCATTCCGGCAATGATGGCCATGATCCAGCCGATTACCGGGCTGAACTGGAAGCAGGCTGTCAATATTTCGTCTTTTGAGAAGAATCCGGAAAATGGGGGGATACCTGCAATGGCCAGACATGCGATACCGAATGTGATGTGGGTGACAGGCATATATTTGTGCAGGCCTCCCATCGTTTCCATTTCGTTACTGTGTACAGCATGGATGATACAACCGGCACCCAGGAACAGGAGAGCTTTGAACATGGCATGTGTAAACAAGTGGAACATACTGGCCATATATCCTAAGCCGCCTTCATGAGGATTCATAGCGGTGCATACGCCTAAAGCAACCATCATGAAGCCTATCTGTGAGATGGTAGAAAAGGCAAGGACACGTTTGATATCGCTTTGGGCACATGCAACCGATGCAGCATAGAAGGCTGTGAAGGCACCTATGTATGCTACCCAATGCAATGTACCGGGAGCAAATCCGATGAACAGCGGGAACATACGGGCTACCATATAGACACCGGCTACAACCATGGTGGCCGCATGGATCAATGCAGATACCGGAGTAGGGCCTTCCATGGCGTCGGGTAACCAGATATGTAACGGGAACATGGCACTCTTACCGGCACCACCCACAAACATCAGCCCTAAAGCCCAGGGTAAGACCATGCCGGCTTTCATGAGCTGTTCTTCACTCGGACTGAATGTGAAGGTCTGCATGTAATATCCGTAGATCAGGATGCCAATCAGGAAACCTAAATCGGCGAAACGGGTTACGATAAAGGCCTTCTTACTGGCTGCGATAGCTTCCGGCTTGGTATAGTAGAAACCGATCAGCAGATAGGAAGATACACCTACCAGCTCCCAGAATACGTACATCTGGAAAATGTTTGTTGCGACAACCAGGCCTAACATGGAGAAGGTAAACAGAGAAAGGAAAGCGTAGTAGCGTTGGAATCCTTTCTCACCTTTCATATAGCCGAAGGAGTAGATGTGGACCATGAGTGACACGGTACTGATGACAACCAGCATCATGACAGAAATGGGGTCCAGCATGATACCCATGTCGATGTGCAGTGAATTGGTGAACGGCAGCCATTCGATGTTCCACGGAGTAAGTGTAGCATACACTCCTTCGGCAGTACGTGGCGCCGTAAAATAGTTGAACGCAGTGAAATAACTCAGTACGGCCACCGCAGCAAGCGACAGGGTACCGATGAATCCCGCTACGCGATGCTTCATATACATACCGGCCAGTCCCAGAATCAGGAAGCTCAGTACGGGAAGCAGAAGAATTAATATTGTATATTCCATGAGGATTTCTGTTAGTTTAATTCATACTCGTGTTAACCTTTCAGGTCGGTAATATCATCGGTAAGTACTTGCTTGATATTACGGTATACATTAATGATGATAGCAATGGCAACAGCTGTTTCTGCGGCGGCTATGGCTATTCCGAACAGGCTGAAGAAATGTCCTTCCAATTCTCCCGGAAACAAATAGCGGTTAAATACGGCAAAGTTGATGTTGGTTGCATTCAGCATGAGCTCAACCGAGATGAGCAATGCCAGCAGGTTCTTTCGAGTAAAGAAGCCATAGATTCCGCAAAACATCATTACAGTACTGATGACCAGGTAATGTATTACATGAATTTCTATTTCCATACTTATTTTTCCTCCTCTTCTTTGTTTTTACGGGCGATAAGAATACCACCGATCATACATGCCAGTAATAATACGCCTACAACTTCGAACGGCAGTACATACTGATATTTTCCGGTCCCGATCAGATCCAACCCGATTTCACGTGCTGGAAGTTCCTCTCCTTGCGGTATCATGTTCAGGGCGAAACCGTTCGTGAAAACCAGGAAAAGTACCAGGGCCGCACCTATGAGGGTGGTGAGCAGTACGCTGACCAGCTTGGCTTTACCTATTTTGTATTTCATATTCTTGTCCGACTGGGTCAGCAGGATTGAAAATACATAAAGTACTACGATACCTCCGGCGTAGACCATCAACTGGACGGCTCCCAGAAAGGTATATCCCAGGATACCGTAAATGGCTCCTGTTCCGAACAGCACAAACAGCAGGTAAGTAGCGGCGCGCAGAATTTTACCTGTCGTTACAGATAATATTGAGCAGACCATGATAGCGGCAGCTACTACATAGAATACGATTTCTTGAAGTGTTATTCCCATATTCTTTTTATTTAGCTAATGTTGAACCTTCATGGTTCAGTGTCATGACGAGTTTCTCTTTTTCGAACACCGCGTTTTCAAAGTCGTTGGTGAATTCGATGGCGTGGTGCGGACATGCATTTGTGCACAACTGGCAGAACATGCAGGATCCGAGATTATATTCGTATTTCACTAGAACCTTTTTCTTTTTTCCTTCTTCGTCTTCACGCATTTCCGAAACTACTTTGATGGTTCCGTTCGGGCAAGCCATCTGGCAAAGTCCGCAGGCAATGCAGTGGTGATGGTTTTCTGCATCGTGGATCATTACCAACCGTCCACGATGACGTTCCGGGATATGAAGTGTCGTATGGCGGTTCTCGGGATATTGTTCGGTAACCTTCGGCTGCCAGAAAACTTTCATAGAGGTGCGCATGCCTATCAACAGGCTCTTGATGCCGGAAGCATATCCTTCTATATATTCTTTAAAATTACTCATAGCTGTTTATTTCAAAAAACTAAACCAAAAACTTTACAAATGGTCATCAGTAAAAGAACCAATAGGGATGCCGGCATGAGGTATTTCCATTCCAGTGTCAGTACCTGGTCAATACGTAGACGCGGGAATGTCCAGCGGATCCACATAAGCAGGAATACGATGAAGAATGTTTTACCTACAAACCAGATAACTCCCGGGATATAGTTCATTACTGCGTTGAATCCGTCAAGTCCGGCTATATGGAACGGCATCCAGCCTCCCAGGAAAAGTGTAGTGGCGATACCTGCGGTGATGAACAGGTTCAGGTATTCGGCCAGGTAGAAGAAACCGAAGTGCATGCCGGAGTATTCGGTATGGTAACCGGCTGTCAGTTCCTGTTCCGCTTCGGCCAGGTCGAACGGGCCACGGTTCGCTTCAGCATTACCGGCAATCAGGTAGATGATGAAAGCGGCGATGGCAACAATATGTCCTTTGAAGATGTTCCATCCGTTAGCCTGGGAAGTTACGATTTCCTGTATGTCCATTGTCCCGCTCATCATGACCATTGTCAGTACGGTAAGTCCGATAGACAGCTCATAGCTGATGATCATCGCACCGCTTCGTACCGCACCGATGATGGTGTATTTGCTGTTACTGCTCCAACCGGCCAGCAGGATTCCCAACACACCGATGGAAGATGCGGCCAGCACGAAGAATATACCGATATTCATGTGAAGTATTTCACCTCCTTTGTTCCATGGCAGACAGGAAAATGTCAGGATGGAAGCAAGGATTACGAGAAAAGGAGCCAGATTATAAAGGAAATGGTCGGAATTCTTTAATTCGATGATTTCCTTGGTCAGGATTTTCAATACGTCGGCAGGGACCTGGAGGAGACCTCCTTTACCGCCTACGCGGTTCGGGCCTATACGGCACTGGAATGCTGCACAGACCTTACGTTCCATGTATATGAGGACGATGGCAAGTACGGCATAGAGCACTAGTATAATCACGCCTACAACTAATCCTTCCAGGAAGATAGCCAACCCTTCGGGCATAACACTGCACAGGGCAGAATGGATAGCCATGAAAAGCGGCTGCAGGTTATAGTAATCTAAAAATGACTGGTTCATAAATTTTTTATTAAGATTATTTATCTGTCAATGTCTGGCACTACATAGTCGAGTGTTGCACCGATTGCAATCAGGTCGGCTATTTTATTTCCTCTACAGGCTGTATCCATCGAATGAACCAGAGGAAGTCCTGTGGAGCGGTAGTGGAGACGGTAGGGCGATTTGTCTCCATGGCTTTCGATCATGACCCCGAATTCGCCACGGCTGCTTTCAACCGATGCCGAGAAGTTGCCTTCCGGTAATTTGATGATAGGTTTGGTCTTGACGCGGAATTCGCCTTCCGGAATATTGTCGATAAGTTGTTCAAGTATGTTGCAGGATTCCAGAATTTCATCCATACGGACCATGTAGCGGGCGAATGAGTCGCCTTCCGTATAAAGGATTTCCTTGAAGTCGACTTTGTCGTACACCCCGTACGGATGGTGCTTGCGCACATCGTTGGCCCATCCGGAGGCTCTTCCGGTACCTCCTGTCGCGCCCAAGGAAATGACTTGTTCCTTAGTAAGTACTCCTACACCTTTCAGACGGGTTTCGGCAATGACGTTGCCTGTAAATATGTCATGGTAGTCTTTGATGACACTACGCATATGTTTGATGAACTCTTTTACTTTACGCTGGAAATCCGGATGCAGGTCGGCCTGTACACCACCTATCATGTTATAATTCTGGATGAGGCGTCCTCCGGTAGTTTCTTCCAGAATATCGAGAACCATCTCACGTTCACGGAAGCCATAGAAGAACGGGGTAAGTCCACCCATATCCATTACGACGCAGGAGTAGAACAGCAAATGGGAGTCGATACGTTGCAGCTCGTCCATGATGGTACGTATATACTGTGCACGTTCCGAGATTTCAATGCCGGCAGCCTTCTCGATACACATGCAGAGGGCGTGGCGGTTCTGGTTGGCACTCAGGTAGTCCAGACGGTCGGTCATGGCCAATGTCTGCGGATATGTCAGACTTTCACTGATCTTTTCTACACCGCGGTGGATATATCCGCAGATCGGGTCAATCTTGCAGATTGTTTCTCCATCCAGTGAGGTACGCATACGGAGTACTCCGTGGGTAGAAGGGTGCTGCGGACCTATATTGATCACGAAATCCTTCTGGTTGAAAAGAATGTTCTTCTTGTCGGCTATGGTTCCGTCCGGATTCAGGTAATATTCGTCGGTCTCGTCGGCATTTTCTTCGTTTTCCATATTCAGCGGATTCGAATTCATGTCGTAATCTTTGCGGAGCGGATAACCTACCCAGTCCTCACGGAGGAAGATCCGTCGCATGTCCGGATGGTTCAGGAAGCGGATACCGAAGAAATCGTATACTTCACGCTCCTTGATTTCCGCTGTTTTCCATAAGTCGTATACTGAAGGGATAAATGCATTTTCGCGGTCGGGTGTCAATGTTTTCAATACTACCCGTGCATATGTTTTGCTTGATTCCAGATAATAGAGTGCTCCCAGGCCGGCTTCTCCCCAATCCATACCTACTATGTCGCGTAAGTAGTCCATCGGCTCCTCTTTGTCGTGGCGTAACGCTTCCGCTACTTTACGGAAAGAGTCGACCGGGATGGTTATGACCGTTTCCCCTTGCCCGGTGATGGTTGCATCGGGAACCAGCTGTAATATTTTTTCTTGTATATTCATCATATGTAATAATCGGCTAAATTATTTTTCTTCTTTCGGTTCTTCTTTCTGGCGGTTGGCGCCCAGGAATTTCTCTACTTTTATTTTGCGCTGCAACTGCATCATTCCGTAATAGAATGCTTCCGGGCGTGGAGGACATCCGGGAATAAATACATCTACAGGGATAATCTTGTCGATACCGTTTACTACATGGTATGATTTGATAAACGGGCCTCCGGAGATTGTACAACCTCCTACGGCAACTACATATTTAGGTTCGGCCATCTGGTCATAAAGACGTTTCAGTACCGGAGCCATCTTGTAGGTAATGGTACCCATAACCATGATGAGGTCTGCCTGGCGGGGGGAGTTACGTGTTACTTCAAAACCGAACCGTGCCATATCGTAGCGGGCGGCGCCCAAAGCCATGAATTCTATTGCACAGCAGCTGGTACCGAAGTTCAATGTCCAGAGGGAGTTGCTCCGTCCCCAGTTGATCACTTCGTCTATGGTGCTGAGTATGATTCCTGCGCCGTCACGGTTCAGCTCGTCGACCATTCTTTCAAGATAGTCGTTGTTCTTGAATTCATCGTACTCCATTGAACGGATAGCGGTACGTTTCTTTACTTCCATTCCAGCGCTCCTTTCTTCCAGGCATAAGCCAGGCCTAAAATTAATACCACCAGGAAGAAGCCGATGCATACCAATGCATATGTTCCTACTTCCTGTACAACTACAGCCCACGGGAACAGGAATACGGTTTCAATGTCGAACATCAGGAAGAGGATGGCAAAAAGGTAGTAACCTACCTTGAACTGCACCCAGCTCTTGCCTCGGGTCGGAATACCGCATTCATACGGCTCACCTTTCTGCGGATTGGTTGAGCGCGGGGCAATCAGTTTTGCAATCGTCATGGCCGCAACAACCAATGCAATGGCTGTAAGAATAACTACAACTAAAAATGTAAAAAACATATATAATTTTAATTTGAATGATTCAAAAAATAAGATACCTGCCGATAAAACGCTTTTACCGGCATACGATTGTGTTTATTGGATGGAATCAGATTTCTAGATTATGATATGTTCCAGCAGATAGATATAATTGCAGGAGTGTCTCCTGGCGGCATGCGGAGGGTAATATGCCTTGCCGGTCGTGTATGAAGGGGATAAGTCTATGGTTATGAGGGGCGACGTTGTAGTATATAACGTTGATTTTGTGTTGTATGTGTCAGGATGGGGAATTGATACCGTTTGAACCGGCTGGTTGGAGTTCTTTTGAAGAAGAAGGTATTCAATAGTCTTTGTCAGAGGATCCTGCGGAGATTCGAATTGTGCTTGTGGGGATACTGGAGTATTCTGACAAGCCTGTTTGGAGCCTGCCGGATCCGATGTGTTGAAAGAAAGCCCTATAATAAGATTCATTATAAGGATCAGAACGAAAATTATAATAGTCTCAGTCCGTTTACCCATGTCGCACCTATTGAAAAACGCTGCAAAGATAGTAATTTTTTTCGGTCGGTGAGGGGCATATATATAATAAAAAATGTCAGAATTGTCATGTCATGTTAAAAAGTTACCGGGCATTTATGTCAGTTGAAGAATTTTTCCAGCTTCTTTATCATCATGCCCAGGCAGAAAACCACTACGTGGTCGTTTTCCTGAATCGTTGTATTACCGGTTACCAGGATTCCTTCTCCATTACGGATCAGTCCTCCGATTGTAGCTCCTTTCGGAAGTCCGGCATCCTTGACCTGGCAGCGGGTGATCCGGGCATTAGGCTTGACTACAAACTCGGCTACATCGGCGTTGGCGAAAGTGAGGCATTTCACGTTAGATACGTCTGCATCCAGCATCATCTGGTAAATGTGGCTGGCGGCTATGAATTTCTTATTGATGACGGTACCGATATCCAGACTTTCGGCCATGCTGATATAATCGACATTTTCCACTTCGGCCACAGTTTTGCTGACACCCAGACGTTTGGCTGCCAGACAAGCCAGAATGTTGGTTTCGGAGCTGCCGGTCAGGGCCACGAAAGCTTCCGTATTCTTGATGCCTTCTTCCATCAGCAGTTCCATGTCACGTCCGTCACCGTTGATGATCATGACATCATTGTCTACCAGTTCCGTCAGGCGGTTGCAGCGGTTAATGTCACATTCAATGATTTTGCTGCGCATATATTCGGGCATATACTGGACGGTCCGGACGGCTATCCGGCTTCCTCCCATTATCATGACATTCCGGATATCGGCATAGTTTTCCTTACCGGCAATTTTCCGTATGTAGGGAATGTATTTTTTAGTTGTGGTGAAATATACGATATCGTATAGCTGTATGACATCGTCACCGCGTGGGATGATGGTTTCGTTGCCACGCTTTATGGCGACAATATGGAACGGGATGTTTCTTCCTCCCAGTTCATGTAAAGGTACGTTCAGGATTTCGGCGCTTTCACGCATTTTGGTTCCCAGTAGGACCAAAGCTCCGCCGGCAAATTCCCACCATTGCCGTATCCAGCTCATTTTTACGGCGTCGACAATGTCTTTGGCCGCCAGCAGTTCGGGGTAAATCAGAGAGTCGACTCCCAGTTTGGCGAAAAACTCCTTGTGCTTGGGCAGCAGGTATTCATAATTGTCGATACGGGCTACTGTTTTCTTGGCACCCAGGCTGGTCGCAAGCATACATGCTGTCATATTCTGACTTTCATTGGGGGTAACGGCTATGAACAGGTCAGCTCCGGCCACTCCAGCCTCTTTCAGTCCTGATATGGATGTGGGCGACAGGTTGACTGTCATCAGATCGAAGTTGTTACCCATGCGGCTGAGCTTTTCTTCATCTTCATCCATCAGAATGATGTCCTGTTTTTCTCCAGACAGAAGTTTGGCCAAATGGGTGCCGACGTTTCCGGCACCGGCAATGATTATTTTCATAGATTCAGCATGTGTTTTAAAGTGTTACATATATTGTCTTCTCCGAGTCCGCAGATTTCATACAGGTCTTTTACAGGACCATGCTGTATGAAGCGGTCGGGGATTCCCAAACGTCTGATTTCCGGGTAATAGCTGTTGTCCGACATGAATTCCAGAATGGCACTTCCCATGCCTCCCTTCAATACCCCGTCTTCGATGGTCAGGATTTTCTTGAACTTCCTGCCGATGGAATGTAGCATTTCCTCATCCAGCGGTTTCAGGAAACGCAAGTCATAATGGGCGATGCTGCCTCCGGTTTCTGTCTCGGCTTTCTGTATGGCTTTTGCTGCTGTATTTCCTATAGGGCCTATGGTAATGACAGCCAGGTCTTCCCCTTCTTTCATGATGCGTCCTTTCCCTATTTCAACCGCTTCCAGTTTGCATTTCCAGTCGGTCAGTACACCTTTTCCTTTGGGATAGCGGATAACGAACGGTCCCTGGTCGGGCAGTTGGGCAGTATACATCAGCTTCCGCAACTCGTGTTCATCGTAAGGCGAAGAAATGATCAGGTTCGGAATAGGGCGCAGGTAGGCCATATCGAATACTCCATGGTGGGTAGGTCCGTCTTCACCTACCAGTCCCGCACGGTCGAGGCATAATACTACGTTCAGTTTCTGTATGGCTACGTCGTGGATCACATTGTCATATGCCCGTTGCATGAAGGAGGAATAGATGTTGCAGAATGGCAGCAGTCCTTCTTTTGCCATCCCTCCCGAAAAGGTAACGGCATGCCCTTCTGCAATTCCCACATCAAACGCACGGTCGGGCATGGCTTTCATCAGTATGTTCATGGAGCACCCTGTCGGCATAGCCGGGGTGACACCGATAATCTTTTCGTTCTGCTGTGCCAGTTCCAGCAATGTATTTCCGAATACGTCCTGGAATAACGGAGGCATACCTGTAGTGTCGGCAACGATCCTTTTTCCGGTTTCCTTATCGAAAATGCCTGGAGCGTGCCATACGGTGGCTTCTTCTTCGGCGGGTTTGAATCCTTTGCCTTTGACGGTGTGTACATGAAGGAGTTTGGGCCCCTTCATGTCTTTGATCTCTTTTAAGACACGTGTCAACGTCAGTACGTCGTGCCCGTCTACCGGGCCGAAGTAGCGGATGTTCATGCCTTCGAAGATATTCTGCTGCTGGGTAAGCATCGATTTCAGGCTGTTGTTGAACCGTATCAGGCTTTTCTTGCGCTCCTCGGTAAGTATCCCCCATTCATGGAATTTTTGTGAAAGCTTGTAGCGTAGCTTGTTATATCTTTCAGAGGTTTGGAGGTTCAGCAGATATTGTTTCATGCCACCCACGCTACGGTCGATGGCCATGTTGTTGTCATTCAGTATGATAAGCAGATTGTTCGGGGTGGATGATGCATTGTTCAGTCCTTCGAATGCAAGTCCGCCGCTCATGGAACCGTCGCCTATGACAGCCACCACATGGCGGTCGTCTTCTCCTTTTCTGGCAGCTGCTACAGCCATACCTAAGGCAGCCGATATGGAATTGGATGCGTGTCCGCACGTAAATGTGTCATATTCGCTTTCTGCCGGTGACGGGAAAGGGCACAGACCGTTCAGCTTCCGGTTTGTACAGAAGCGGTCTCGTCTGCCTGTCAGAATCTTGTGTCCATAAGCCTGATGGCCTACATCCCATACGATGCGGTCATAAGGCGTATTGAAGGTATAATGAAGTGCAACTGTCAGTTCAATGACCCCTAAGCTCGAGCCAAAATGTCCTGGGTTGCGTGACAGTTCATCAATGATCATCTGTCGGAGTTCATGGCAGACTTCCGGCAGTGATTCGGCGGGAAGATGGCGCAAATCCTTCGGGCTATTTATTCTATTCAACAATTCGTAAGAAGTGGGTTGTTCCATCCGTTTGTAAATATTAATAATACAAAAGTACGACAAATACTTGTATTGTGCTTACATTTGCATCAAAAAATATAAGACCAGTTTAATATGGAGTTCCGGACTAAAGTAGAATTACCCGTCGGGAAATGGAATATCCGTCATTCCGACAGATTGATGTTGTGGGGGTCCTGTTTTGCCGAAAATGTCGGGAAATTGTTGGTCGACAGCAAGTTCCCGTGTATGGTCAACCCTTATGGCATTTTGTATAATCCAATGTCGATATCCCGTGCGTTGAATGAGACACTGGACGGGAAAGTCTATACCTTGGCCGACTTGCGTTGTGACAGGGGACTATGGTACAGCCTGATGCATCATGGCTCTTTTTCTGATCCGGATGCTGAATCGTGTCTGCAACGGATCAATCTCCGGATTGGTGAGGCATATAGTTCTCTGCCGGAAATCCGGTGGATGGTTTTCACTTTCGGAACGGCCCGGGTATACGAATGGAAAGAAACGGGGGAGGTTGTGGGTAACTGCCATAAATTGCCCGAAAAATGTTTCGAGAGGCGCCTGCTGGATGTGGAGGAGATTGTATCGGCATATACCCGGTTACTGGAAAAACTGCATGAAATGAATCCGGAGTTGCAGATATTGTTTACGGTGAGTCCCATCCGCCATTCGAAAGACGGATTCCATGGTAATCAGCTGAACAAGGCTGTATTGCTGCTGGCTGTCGACAAGTTGTGCGGTCTGTTCGATTTCTGTCATTATTTTCCTGCTTATGAAATCATGATGGATGAACTGCGCGACTATCGTTTTTATGCCGACGACATGCTGCATCCCAATCCGGTTGCCGTTGCGTATATATGGGAGTGTTTTTGTTCGACATCTTTTGACCGTCGGACAATGGCCGTCATGAAAGAGTGGGATGATATCCGTAAGGGGCTTAATCATGTACCGTTTAATGCCGATTCGGAATCATACCGGAGTTTTTTAAGTCAAATTCTGTTAAAGATAGAACGGTTAAAGGAAAATTTTCCGTACTTAGATGTGCAAAATGAAATTATATTATGTCAAGCTCGATTGAAGAAATAGCTTCTGTTTTGGGAGCCGAAAGATTTGGAAACAGTGAAGGGAGGATAGATTGGATTTTGACGGACAGCCGTTCGTTGTGTTTCCCTGAAGAGACTTTGTTTTTTGCTTTAAAGACTAAACGTAACGATGGACATAAATATATCCGCGACCTATATAATAAAGGTGTGCGCAATTTCGTGGTAACCGATATACCTGAAGATCTGGCGCATTATCGTCATACCAATTTCCTGAAAGTGGGGAATACCCTGAAGGCGCTTCAGAAACTGGCTGCCCGGCACAGGGAACAGTTCCAGGTTCCCGTTATCGGTATTACCGGAAGTAACGGGAAGACGGTGGTCAAGGAGTGGCTTTATCAGTTGCTGAGTCCGGAAAAGGTCATTACCCGTTCTCCACGCAGTTATAATTCACAGATCGGTGTCCCGCTGTCGGTATGGCTGATGAACGAGCATACCGAATTGGGTATTTTTGAAGCCGGTATCTCGGAAATGGGTGAGATGGAGTCTTTACAGCATATCATCCAACCCACCATCGGTGTCATTACAAACATAGGAGGGGCCCATCAGGAAAACTTTCCATCGCTGCAGGATAAGTGTATGGAGAAGCTGCAGCTGTTCAAGGATTGTGACGTGATTGTCTATAACGGTGATAATGAGCTGATAAGCAGTTGCGTTTCTAAATCTCTGTTTACCTCCCGTGAAATAGCGTGGTCCATGAAGGACAATGAGCGTCCGTTGTTCATCGAGCATATAGAGAAAGACGGAAGCGGTACTACCATCAAATACCGTTATCTGGGTTTCTTCAAGGAATACCGTATACCTTTCATTGATGATGCGTCTATCGAGAACTCCTTGAACTGCCTGGCGGTAGCCCTGTATCTGATGGTTTCTCCTGAGGATATTGCAGCGCGTATGGAGAAACTGGAACCTGTGGCCATGCGTCTGGAGGTGAAGGAAGGAAAGAACGGATGCGTTCTGATCAATGACAGTTATAATTCTGATTTCGCTTCGTTGGATATAGCACTCGATTTCATGTCGCGACGTACGGAGGACAAGAAGCGTCATCGTACGCTGATTTTGTCGGATATTCTGGAAAGTGGCCAGCCGAACAAGCTGCTATACCGTCAGGTGGCCGATCTGGGGCACAGTCGGGG
>ULQU01031679.1_pt1 | contig 17739 bp, 30 predicted proteins | sample 1954841 | NCBI WGS metagenome assembly ULQU01 (sample SAMEA4835664, study PRJEB28245) | human gut metagenome | biome: gut microbiome; material: fecal sample | place: Denmark | collected 2008
GTTTCAACGACGCTTCCGACGGTGGCGCTGGTGCGGTGGGCTTGAGCGACGCCCGTTCTCACGTCGGCAGCAACGTTTCGCTCCGTTCCGCTTTATTCTTGGAAAGCTGGGAACTGGTAACTGATTTACTGAAAGCGGGTGCGGAAGCACACGCAGGAGCGCAGGACGAATGAGCGCAGATAATTTCCCATACGTCGAGGGACAGCCAGCGGAAATCTATTTTGACGGCAAATGGCACCGGGGCAAGATAATTGCCGGGTACAGATTTAGGGACGGAATAGTGACCGTACAGACGGAAGATGGGCAGAAAATATGGTGCGGTGAGAGCCGCAAAGAGTTATACAGAGCATTGTAAAAATGGCAAGCAAAAAGCCTTTGAAGCTGTGCCGGAAACACAAAATCAAAGGCTTTTCAAAAGTCAATATGTTAATAATTCAATACACGTTTATTATACCATATTGGCGGTTACAAGTCAAACATTTTAGGGCTGAAAAGTCCTTGAAAATAGCGGGTTTTATCCCTGCTAAACGGGCTTGTATGGGGTATTAACATTCCTACGAAATATATAAATTTATATATACGCTGTATGGATAATAAACAGGATTGATGGAGGATAGAACCACCCCACTTCTGGTGTACCCTTATACGCTGAAAAAGGTATCAGACAGAAAAGGAAGTGCAGTGGTGTTTATCAGAGAGAAGAAGACAGACTGTGCCAATTATAGAGAAGTGGACATAATACCACGAACAGAAGCAGCAGAGCAGGCAGCCAGAGGGAAGAGGGGGAAGAAAAGGAAAGTCAATGCCCCAAAGCAAAAGGAGCTTAACGACAAGAACGCCAAACGGTATCTGGTGCAGCTGGGAAATGGCAACTTTCACATAGGGGACCTGCACACGTCATGCACCTATGACGCAGAGAACCTGCCGGAAACAGTCGAAGAAGCAGAAAACATTGTGACAAACTACCTGCGGCGCATAGCATACCGCAGAAAGAAACTGGGGCTTGAACCTTTGAAATACATACTTGTCACGGAATACAAATACAGCAAGGACGGGCAGTGCCTAAAGCGTATACATCACCACATCATTATGAATGGTGGGCTTGACCGTGACGACGTGGAACTAATGTGGACAAAAGACCGTATCAACTGGAAGAAGACCAGTGACCCGGAATACAGAGCCAGTATAAAGCAGATGGGCTGGGTGAACGCAGACCGCCTGCAAATGAATGAAAACGGAATAGAGGGACTTTGCAAGTATATTGTCAAGGACCCGCAGGGAAAGAAACGCTATTCCAGCAGCAGAAACCTTGACCGCCCGGAAACAACCAGAGAGGACGGCGGGGAAAAGCAGCAGCGTGACCAGAACCACTGGAAGTACAGCCGAAATCTGAACGCACCGGAAGAAAAGTGCAATGATTTTAAGTACAGCAAAAGAAAAGTGGAACAGTTGGCAAAGTCACCGGACGCAGGGCTGGAAGAGTTCAGAAAGATATATAGCAATTACAACATTGTGTCATGCGAAGCGGTCTTTTATGAACAGACCGGGTGGCATATTTACTTGAAAATGTGGAAAAAAGAGCCAAAAAAGGCAGGACAAGGAGGAAAACGAAGTGGAAACAGGAAGAAAAACAAGGCTGCACTGGATATTAAGGCGTAAGAGAATAAAAAGAGCAATTAAGGCATACGGAAATTACATTGCAGCAGGCGTGCTGGTATTCATTGTGTGCGTGGCTGTGGTAGGTGCGGCAGTAAAGCCGACAGCAAACACACTGCCGAAGAACACACCGGAACCAGTACAGACCACACAGCCGACAGAAAGCACCACAGAAGAAGTGGAAGCGTACCCGTTCAACCTCATGTCACTTGACTGGGACGGGGAAGCACTGGACGGCTGGACACGCTATGAAGTGCCGGAGGACTACGCAGACAACGGCGGGTATTTACCGGAATGTATGCAGCAGTACACATACATAATCTGCAAGCAGTATGGCGTTGAATATACGCTGGTGCTGGCAATTATCGAGATAGAAAGCGGGTACAGATGGGACGCCAGCTACAAAGAGGGTTCAACCGGATATATGCAGGTATTACCGAAGTGGCACAAAGAGCGTATGCACAGACTGAATGTTGATAATGTGAAAAATCCATATTTCAACGTTCTTGTCGGTGTAGATTATCTGGCAGAACTGCAAGAGAGGTTCGACACAGAAGCAGAAGTGCTGACAGCCTACAACTACGGTGTTGCTGGTGCTTATGAACACGTATGGAACAAAGGATTGACAGAAACAGAGTATTCAAGAGAGGTGCAGCAGGCGAAAGAAAGAATTGAAAGAAGAATGAGGGGTGAATGGTGATGGAAAATGAAATCAGACTGGGTGACATTATGGACAAGCTGACGCCCAGTGACAGAGTGGTGATATATAACGCAGCCAGACAGGTTGTATACCGTGGATATGCTGCAAACGCAGTGCATGGAACATTGAACCCGCAGCGACGCATTAAGAAAATGGGGCTGGGAATGGAAACATACAGAGCCACGGAACAAATGTGGGACTGGGAGAAAACAGACAGCCTGCCGGAGCAGGTGCCAGTTGAACAATTCACACAATACCGGGTGGAAGACCTGCAACACATTCTGTATATCAGAATTGAACTGAAAAGCGAATTTGAACAGTAAAGGCAGGTGAAAAGAGTTGAAAAAGCAATGGGAAGCACCAGAACTGGAAGAAATGCCAGTGGTCATATTATCACTGCACCAGAAATGGTGGCAGAAGATGGCAGCAGGTGAAAAGGTTCTGGAACTGCGGAAGACAAAGCCGCAATGCAAAGCACCGTTCCGGGTGCTGGTATACGTGACAGGCGGTGCCGGGGTGCTGGGTGAATTTATTTGCCCGGAGGTTTTGGAAATCAAGAACTTTGAAGAAGCAGAGAAGAAAAGCAAGGGTTCCTGCACATGATATTCACAATTATGCAGCAGGGAGCCGCAACAAGGTTTACGGCTGGGAAGTCGCAGACGTAAAAGAGTACCCACGAGCAGTGGCGCTGGAAGAACTGGGAATTAAAAGGGCGCCGCAGTCGTGGCAGTATATGAGGTGAGAACATGGACCAGATACAACATGACAAAATCAAAGCAAAGCTGGCAAAGATAAAAGCCCTTGCAGAACGTGGCGTAGGTGGAGAGAAAGAAACCGCAATGCGTATGTATGAGGAATTAAAAGCCAGATACGAAATTGAAGACGAAGAAATAACACTGGACGAAGTGACGCTGCACTGGTTCAGCTACAAGAACGATTTAGAAGAAGACCTGCTGACGCAGATTTTCTTCATGGTGACAGGAAGTGCCAGCTATCACAGATACACCGGAAGTTATAGCCGCAGAAAAAAGCGTGGCTGCGACTGCACAGAGGTTGAAGCGGCAGAAATCACACTGTATTTCAATTTCTACAAAGAGGAACTAAAACGGGAAATGGAAGCGTTCATGGCAGGCTTTAAGTTCAAAAACAACCTATTCCCGGACGAAAACGCCCGTTGCTATCAAGAACATAAGGGAGAAGAACGGGAAAGAACAGACGAAGAAAAAAGAATGTTGAAAAAGGCTGCTTTCTTTGCAGGCTTCATGGACGGCAACCAGCCGCCACGGGCACTGATAGGAGAACCGGAGGAAGAAGACTGATGGAAGATAGACAGAAAATCATTGCAAAGCTGGTGAAGATTAAAGCCCTTGCAGAACGTGGCGTAGGTGGAGAACGGCAGACAGCGCAGCAAATGTATGAAGCATTAAAAAGGCGCTATGGCATTACAGACGAAGAAGTGAACCGGGCAGCAGTTCCGGTGGACATAAGCGGAATTGACTTGAAAAAATTCTGGGGTATCAGTTTCAGAATGGCACTGATTGTATACAGCCTAAATGAAGAACAAAAAACGTGTGAAATGTGCAGACAAGTTCTTTTGCAAGAACCGGAATGCGAAACGTGCAGCACATATAAAAATACAAAAGGCTTGCAGCAGCAGTTTGAAGACCTGCAAAGGCAGCTTGAAAAAGCAGCAGTGGAGGTGTAGCGCATGGCAACAAGGAAACCCAGAAAGCCAAAAGCACAGAAGAGCGAATATCCCACATTGCTGGGACAACTGGGATATTTGAACAGTTACTATTGCCCGGTATGCGGAAAGCATTTGTTTTCAGCGTATGACAAGGATTTGCGGAAAGACCGGGAAGACGGCTATTACTTCCATGTGTCCCGTGATTTCAATTATTGCAGTAAATGCGGAACGCTTCTGGATTTGGACGAATGGAAGCGAGAGGAAGAACCAGCGGCAGCAGATGAAGAACTGACGCTGGAAGATTAGGAGGTGACGGCGGGTGAATGATTTGTTGTATGTGTGCAGCCCATACCGGGGCGACACAAAGCGCAACAAGGAATATGCACGCAAGCTGACACGGGCAGCCATAAACAATGGCTTTGTCCCGGTCACGGTGCATTTATACTTGACGGAAGTTACAGACGACCAGAACCCGGAGGAAAGAAGCCGGGGCATGGCAGCGGGAATGAAGATACTTGAAAACTGCAAATACATTCTAATTGGCAACAAGTACGGCATATCAGATGGCATGAAAGCAGAAATGACGCTGGCAGCACTGAAAGGAAAAGTCATGCTGTATGAGCAGGACGGCAAAATATATCTGGTGGACAGCCGGGAAGAAACCACAGGAGGACAAGACAATGAATGAAGAACAGAGAATGGCAGAGGTTGAGAAGTTCAAGAATTACTTTTCATACATAAACAGACCGGGAGCAGATAAGCTGCTTGCGTGGCTGGAAGAAGCGGGATTTTTCACAGCCCCGGCAAGCACAAAGTACCACGGCGCATACGCAGGCGGTCTGGTAGAACATACAAACTATGTGTACCGCAGATTGGTTCAGCTGGCAGACGCAGAGGACAAAAGACAGGGCAGAACGTACCCGGAATACACCGTGGACACAATCGCAGTTGCAGCGCTTCTGCATGATGTTTGCAAGGTAGACGCCTACAAGGTGGAAAAGAAGAACCAGAAGCAGAAAGACGGAAGCTGGAAAGAAGTTGAGGTATACGGATATACAAACAGCCTGCCACTGGGACACGGTGAAAAGTCAATTATCCAGATTATGCGATATATGCAGCTTACGGAAGAAGAAATGCTGGCTATCAGATGGCACATGGGCGCTTTTGATAGCGCAGTAAAGGGCGGCAGCTATGACATGAACAATGCTTTTGCAGGCAGCAGGCTTGCAGTCATGCTTCACATTGCAGACATGATGGCAACACACCTTGACGAAAGGACAAACGCCAATGAGTAGAGGATATTACAGAAAGCGCAGTGAAGCCACAGAGCAGGAAAGAGTTATAAACTGGGCGACGTTCTATGCAAAGGACTTCCCGGAATTGGAATTGCTGCACCACATACCAAACGGCGGTAGCAGGAACCAGCTTGAAGCGGCGAACCTTAAACGGCAGGGAGTAAAAGCAGGCGTGCCGGACTTATACTTGCCAGTAGCCAGAAACGGAAAACACGGGCTTTATGTTGAAATGAAGTGGGGAAAGAACAAAACCACAGAGAAACAGGACTGGTGGCTGGAACAGCTACGGCAGCAGGGATATGAAACAGCGGTTTGCTGGACAGCAGAAGAAGCAATGGACACAATAGCGGGTTATCTGGGAATTATGGAGCAGACCGGAAGAAAGGCGGAAGAGTAAATGGGAGCAATGGACCACACATTGAAACAGACAGTGCCATATTACAGCACCATGAAGCGTGCAGGGGCGTTCAGAAAGCCCCAGAAGCCACAGAAGCGGCAGAAGAGAACGACGCTGACAGAATACAGCCAGAACGGGCAGAAAGCCATATTAAAACCGCACGTCACAGTCAATCAAGCCGCAAAGAAGCTGTACGACTACGAACAAACCGGATTGTCACCACATGAGGTTGCAAACCTTGTTGAGCAGGTGCAGAACTTGACAAGGCGTGTGAAGAAATACGAAAGTTGGGAAGAATGAACGACGTTGACCGCTGCTTGATATGCGGTGAGATTATCCCGGAGGGTTCGCAGGTCTGCACCGCCTGCCGCAATAAATACGACATTGTGACCGGGGAAACAGAAGAAATGGCACAAGAACTGCGGGACATAGCAGACGTGCTGAAAATCACAGAGGGCACAGACACAAACATTAGAAAGTCAATGGAAAGCATATTGAGGATTGCAGACAGACTGGAAAGGACAAGCAATGGCAAGAAAAGAAGATAAACAGCCACAGTATTTACCGTTAATCGTAAAAGCAAAGCTACATACTGGCGGCAGGGACTATGAGAAAATCAAAGAGGAATTAAAAGGGCAGGGCTTCACCTGCAAGCAAATGAAAGGCATGGTGCGTGAGGGCAACTACTTTGACGGAATAGTGTTGTATTTGTCAAAGTGGAACTGGGACAACCACGAAAGCTGGCACCTTTACAACTGGGACGACAAGGACGACAAAGAAGTTATGCTGGGCATATATGAAGCTGAACAGTACCACCCACAGGCGCCGTATAGATACAGAGATAATTTTGAGAAGTTCCAGAAAGATTGGACAAGCGGAGAGTATGACCCAGGTATGACATTCACTTTCAAGGACAGTGAAGTTGAAGTGCTGGAAGTCCTGCAAGAAGAGGTGGACAACATAGACCACGAAGCAGTCAAAAGGCAGGTGACAGCAGCAGAAGACGCCAAGTACCAGAAGAGAAGAAAACAGCGCCAGCGACGCAAACAGGCGAGCAAGGGCAGCAGATACCAGCGCAAATACTTTTAGGAGGAATAAAGATGGCGAAAATATCAAAAAAGACAATGGAAAATCTGGAAGACATTTTGAACCGTGGTTGCGATTGCGCAGCAACACAAGAAGTGGTGACAGAGATTGCAAATGAAGCGCTGAAAGAAAGCGGCTGTGAGTTGTGCCAGTGTGACGACGCAATGGTTGTTGACTGGGACGGTGACGAGGTTTGCAATGTAGAAGAATTTGCAAATATCTTCTGGGACAAGGCAGTTGCAAAAATCTTGAACGTGTTAGCTACGGAGGAATAAAGATGGCGAAAAAGAAGCGGAAGTATTACAGCGGGAAAGAATTACTATACCGCCGACAGTTGGAACGGCAGCAGGCAGAAGCGGAAGAAAAGACAAACAACATAAGAGTGCGCCAGCTGCACCAGATAAACGCAAGCAGCCGGGCTATTGGTTGGGCAAAACAGAAAATGAGGGAGGGCAAGAACAATGATTGCATTTCTGATTGAGGTTGTAAAAGCACTGGTAACATTCTTTGCGGTCTGTGTGGGGCTGGGTATTTTATATCTGGTCTTTGTAGTGGTCAGAGAAGTTGGCTGGGAGGTAAGAAGACAGAACAGAGAGAAGCACGAACAGGAGGACAAAGAGGAATGAAAGCAGAATTTTTCAAAGCGGTGTGTCCGTTAGAAATTGGGGACACAGTAGCAATCAAGGCAACAAAGGACGGAGAAACGAAAGAAGCGCTTTATTTGCCACAGGGCTGCACGGTGATTACAACGGCAGCAGTTGCACTGCATAAGGTTACAGACATTGCGACGCTTCACTATCTGAAAAAAGGTGAAACACAGTTCTTGTATGAACTGGACGGCTGCGGGAAGTATGAACCGTTGACCGTGAAAGTTCCGGTCAGAGAATTTGCAGACGAACTGAAACGCCGTGGCAGATAATAACAAATACTTACGGAAGTATACAAAATATACAAATATACTTCCGTAAGATTGTGCAGAATGTCAATAGATTTTATACATGGTGCCATACGATATGCCAACAGCAATAAAAGGGCTTTTATGTATGCAGTACCAATAAGCATACAAGCACGGGTGGCGCAATGGATAGCGCAGCAGCCACCGAAGCTGCCGGGTGCGGGTTCAAGTCCCGCCCCGTGCATTACTGGGAAGCAACTATAAATTCATACCAGATACAAGGAGGAATACCACATGAAAACATTATCAATTATCAATCTCAAAGGGGGAGTGGCAAAGACCATTTCCAGCGTAAATATGGCACACATTCTGGCAGCAGTCAAAGACTGCAAAGTCTTATTGATTGACAATGACAAGCAGGGCAACGCAAGTAAGATTATGAACCGCCACAGCTATGACCATAAGGGCACGGCAGAGGTAATGACACAGCGGGGCATTGACCCGGCAGAGGTTATCCAGCACACGGACTTTGAGGGCTTAGACATTATCACAGCGAACATGAATTTGCTTACAGCCAACCTTGAAGTAATGCTGGACCAGTCAAGACCGCAACAGACACGCTTCAAAAAGTTTCTGGACGGCTTACAGAATGAATATGACTACTGCATTATTGACAACGCCCCAGACATTAACATTTCAACCATAAATGCGCTGGTAGCTTCACAAGACGTCATGGTGCCTATAACCATTGATGATTTTGCAATAGATGGGCTGGCAGAACTGAAAGAACAGATTGACAACACCCGTGAGGACTTAAACCCACAGTTGCGCTTCTGCGGCTGCTTTGTCACACAGTACGACAGAACCAATGAAGCAGACACACAGGGAGAAGAGTTCTTGAAGACGCTTGAATATCCGGTGTTTGAAACACATATCAGAAAGACACCAAAAATGAAGCCCAGCACATTTGAAAGATTACCAATCATTTTATATTCCCCACGCTGCGGCGCAAGTGCCGACTATAAAGCGTTAGTGGAAGAATGGTTGAGAATGTGACCAATTCGGACACGTTAGGAGGGAAAAGACAATGGCAGGAGCAGCAAAGAAATTCAACTTGACAGAGTTATTAAACCAGCGGTCAAAGGAAGCTGGGGAGCAGCAGAAAACAGAACAGCAGCAGGCAGCAGCAGGCGCAGAGGTTGTCACGTCCGAAGAGGGCGTGAGCAGCACAGCTGATATTTACGACCTTATACCGTCAAAAGGTAATTTTTACAGCGTAGAAGACGTGCAGGACTTAAAACAGTCTATTGAACTTCTGGGAGTGCTGCAACCGCTTCTGGTGACTGATGAAGAGGAAGACGGCAAGCGCCGTATCATTGCAGGACACAGAAGACGGCTGGCGGTCATGCAGCTTGTGGACGAGGGAAAAGAACGTTTCAGACGGGTTCCAATCTTAATCAAGCCGAAGAAAAACGCCATACTGGACAGATTGGCACTGATTATGGCAAACCGTTTCAGAGAGAAAACAGACTGGGAAAGAATGACAGAAGCGCTGGAAACAGAAAAACTGGTGCTGGAATTAAAAGAAAGCATGAACATTCCGGGCAGGACCCGTGACTTATTAGCGGAAATTATAGAAACGTCCCCGGCACAGGTTGGAAGATATAAGGCAATTTATAACAATATCATTCCAGAACTGATGGCAGAATTTAAGGCAAACAGAATTGTTGTATCTGTCATTTATGAAGCGTCCGGGCTGCCGGAAGATTACCAGAAGCAGGCGGCAGAGGTATTCCGGGAAAATGAAGTGCTGACGTTATCAGACATTAAGCAGTTAAAGAAGAACTGGGAAGCGTCGCAGCAGATACCGGGGCAGATGGACATTAGCCAGATGGAAGAGAAGCAGGAAGCCGCAGGAGCGGGAGAAAGCACCGCAGGCAATGAAACAGACCAGCAGCAGGAAGAAACAGCCACAGAGGGAGCAGGAGAAACCACAGAGGGCACAGAAGACGCAGCCGGGCAGCAGTCAGAATACATTGACCCGCAACCGGAACAGATAACATCACTTTGTTACAGCTGCACACATTATGAGGATTGCCACGACAAGACAGCAACCGTGACCAGCTGCAACGCCTATGAGAACCGCAGAGAAGCGCAGAAGACGGACGAAGAGAGATACAACGAAGAGCAGGCAGCTATTGACCGGGAAACACAAAAGAAACTGCGTGAAATGCAGCAGGAAGAGAAAATGCAGCACTTGCCATCTGACGAAAGAAAAGAAAAAACAATCAGAGTATCACCGGACAAAATGAAAGCCGTTGCAATCGACCACACAAGACCATACGTGATTTTGAAAAATGATGATTACAGAGAGGGCGACACAGTGAAGCTGATTGAGTTTGCAGAGGGAAGAGCAACCGGAAACACGTCTGACATGAAAATTATCTGCATGGACGACGACACGACCAGCAGCGCACTTGAAGAGGGCTATTGTGTAATAGCGTTGCAGGAGGTGTAGACGTGGTACAGATTTTAGAACTATTTGGGGGAATTGGTTCCCCCAGATGTGCTTTGCGAAATTTGAACATTCCAACAAAAGCTATTGACTATGTGGAAATAGACGAAAACGCCGTAAGGTCATACAATGCAATGTTTGCGGAAGAATTAGAGTATAAAACACAATCAGTGGTAGGCTGGAACCTCAAACCAGATATTCTGATACATGGCAGCCCGTGTCAAGATATGAGCATTGCGGGACATCAAGGAAAAGCAACTGCGGAAGCAGGGAGGATAAACAGAGGAAAAGGGGCAGACAAAGGAAGCGGCACCCGGTCAAGTTTGATGTGGGAAACAATACACATTATTCAAAATATGGGCGAATGGAAGCCGAAATATGTTATCTGGGAAAACGTGAAAAATGTATTAAACGGCTACAACAAGAAGAACTTTGAACAATACATAGCAGAAATGGAAAAGCTGGGATATACAAGCAATTATCAAATATTAGACGCAAGGGACTTTGGATTGCCACAGGCACGGGAAAGAGTTTTCACGGTATCGGTGCTGAATGGTGAAAAGTTCGACTTTTCAGACTTAATCAGAACGCCAATGAAAGATATATCAGAATTTCTTCTGAATAACGACGAAGTGCCGCCAGTGTATGACGTGACGCAACCGAGTGTGTACAGTGTGATTGGAGAAAAAGGCATAAGAAGAGCAACAGTAATAAAAGATTTTGCATACACAATCACGACCAGACAGGACAGAACACCAGCACAGGTGATTGACTGCGGAAACGGGCGTTATAGATATTTAACAGAACGGGAGTGCTGGCGCCTGCAAGGATATACAGACAAGGACTATGAAAGGGCAAAAGCAGTCCAGAAGCGTTCTGGAAGATACAGAATGGCGCTATACAAGCAGGCTGGAAACAGCATTGCAGTTCCGATATTTGAAAGTATGTTCAGAAAGATAATTTTGCATGAAACAGCATAGGAGGTGCGGAAAATGCCAATAAACATGACAGATTATAGAATGATTATCAACGAAAGAGTATACAACGTATTGCAAATTATGATTGATTTTGCAGGACCGTTAGAAGAGGGGGAACCACCAAAGCCGAAGTTTATTGACGCAGTATACATTGACGAAGACGGAACAATAAAAACCATACGTGATGAAGCGTGGTGCTTTCAGTTTGTGAGAAGAAACGGAGGTGCAGCAGATGGAAAGACCAATAATAATGCTTAATACAGACAATATGCCCGTGTTTTGCCGAAACCAGTGCGCAAATACAAAATGCGCAAAGCACATTTCAAAAGCCTATGAGTGCGGCGGTTCATGTTCAATGCGGCTATTGAGAGGGGAACCGGAGTGCGCAGGCTACATATCACGGAGGAAGCGCAAATGAAAGAAAATGTTTGCGTAGACTGCAAATATTATGAAAGCTGCGGAAAGCCGGAAAGATACATAAAGTGCATGGGGTACAAAGAGAAAGAGCGGCAGCAGGCAGCAGGAAAACACGCAGTTGACGTGCAAGACGGATAGCAGCCGGGCAAAACTGGCAAAACAAAGAATGGAGGAAAAGCAAATGGCGCAGGCAATGGAAAAAGACAGGGTTATTGAATTGCTGGAATACTATAAAGACATAGACGGGGAGGTGAATATATACAGAAAGATTATAAGTGACTTAACGGACCAATACTACAACCCCATTGGCGCTATACAGTGCGACGGTCTACCAAAAGGAAAAAATAATATATCACGACAAACAGAAAATATGGCGCTGAACATTCCAGATTTTGTCAGCGGAGAAATCAAAGACTATGAAGCAAAGGCGCAGCAGTTACAGAGTTTGAAAGCACAGCTTTTGCAGGAGATTTCAAGACTGAAACTGAAAGAAAAGCGTATTATTTTCGATTTTTACATTCATAACCTCAAATGGGAACAAGTAGCGGTACGCAATTCATACAGTGAACGGCAGTGCAAGAATATTAGAGATAATGCACTTGCTACGCTGTCACAGAGGTTTGAAAAAAACCAGATAATTTCACAATTCAAGAAGATTGCATAAGCAATCATTGCCCGCCATTGCCTGCGTTTCACTGGTATAATTTATATCAGCAAAGCAGGCTTTACACCGTTATATTTGCACGTTGGCAATAGTGGGCTTTGGTGATTTTTTGAAATTACAAAGCCCATAATTTTTTATACTTCCGTAAACCGGAAGAGTTGGAAAGAATGAAAACGAACGAAAAGAGGTGAGAAGATGGGAAGACCACGGAACCCGGAGCGGGACAAGTCAATGCAACGCTATCTGGACACAGACGGCAAGATTGAAACAGCAGAACTGGCAAAGCTGGCAGGGGTGCCAGAAGTAAGGATAAGAAAATGGAAGTCAGAAGACAGCTGGGACGAAGCCTTGAAAAAGAAGCCTAAAAAAAGGGGTGGACAAAAAGGCAATAAAAATGCTGCGGGAAAAACCCCGGCAAAAAAGGGGAACAAAAATGCTGTCACACACGGAGCCTTTGCACAGGCAGGCTATGAAGACATAGACCCAGCGCAAGCGGTGGCAATACAGAACATGGGCACACCGTCCGCACTATCTCAAATGATGGAGGAATTGCAGGCATTGTACCTGCGCAAAGCTTATCTGGAAAGCCTATTGAAAGAGTATGAAAGCCCGGAAGCAGGCGGCTTTTACACAGATAAAATAGTACACATGATTGTGCCAAAGAGCATGGAGGAAAGACAGCAGGAAGAGGACTGCGGCATGGAACACCAGCAGTGCGCAGACCCAGAGGGCAGCAAGAGCGAAACATATAAAACAGCCATGAAGTCTGTTATTAAGTCCAGCCCATTTGAAAGAGCAATGAAAGTGGAAGCTGAACTAAACAAGCTACATGGGCGTATCATCAAGCAGCTGGACAGTATCAAGGCGTATGAGTTAGAGGACAGACGCTTGCAGCTTGCAGAAAAGCAACTTGAATTGAACAAACAGAAGCTAACGGGAGAATTTGAGATTGACCCGGACGGAAGCACCGAAAACGACGAAATCACAGGCGTTGTGGACGACGTTTAATAGGTTCTTCCGGCGGTCTGGAAGCACTGCGGGTACGGCGACGCCCAAAACCTGCCCAGATATAATTTTGAAAATTTCATTTCCGCTTCCGACCCGGTAAAAAATAAAGGGGTAGGGGCTAAAAAAGAAAAAATGTGACCAATTCGGACACAAAAGAAAGGGGGTGCGGTTTTTGAAAGCGTACACTTCAAAGGCGGTTGCCGCTTGGCTGGATATTTCAGAACGCAGAGTGCGCCAGCTGCGTGACGAAAAGGTTATAACGGAAATCAGACCGGGGCTGTACGACTTGAAGACCGTAAACCACCAGTACATAAATTATTTGCGCAAAAACAACCCGGAAAGTGAAAGTGCAATAGATTACAACACAGAACGTGCAAAGCTGGTCAGAGCAAAAAGAGAAGCACAAGAACTGGAATTGCAGCTGCGCAGAAATGAGGTACACACCACAGAGGACGTGGAACAGGTAATGACAGACACGCTTGTTAGGTTCAAAACAAGGCTTATGGCTATACCTGCAAAGTTAAGCCCCATTTTATCAAAGAAAAAGGACCAGACAGAAATATTTAAGCTGCTGAAAAGCGCCATTGATGAAGTGCTGGAAGAACTTTCAGACTTTCAGACAGTGTTTGGGTATGGTGTAGACAATGAAGAAAAACACAGTTGATATGTTTACACGGATTTTCAAAGTGCTGCAACCACCGCCGGAAATGACACTATCACAGTGGGCAGATAAGTTCCGCAGACTGTCTGCCGGGTCTTCCGCAGAGCCGGGACGCTGGAAGACGGCAAAGGCGCCGTATCAAAAAGAGATTATGGACGCCATAACAGATATTACAATAAAAAAAGTCGTGATTATGTCAGCAGCGCAGGTGGGAAAGACAGACGCAATGGTGTTGAACCCTATTGGATATTATGTGCATTATGACCCGTCACCGATTATGGTTATACAGCCGACAATAGACATGGCAGAGAAGTTTTCAAAAGAAAAGCTGTCACCTATGTTGCGTGATACACCCGTACTGGCTGACCGTATCAATGAGAAGAGCCGCAACAGCGGTAACACAATCATGCAAAAGATATTTCCGGGCGGCTTCATAACGATTGCAGGCGCAAACAGCCCAACGGGACTGCGAAGCCACACAATCAGAATATTGCTTGCAGACGAGATAGACGCATACCCAGCCAGTGCAGGAAAAGAGGGCGACCCACTTTTGCTGGCTTCAAAGCGTCAGACTACATTCTGGAATAAAAAGCAGGTGGACATTTCAACACCGACAGTCAAAGGGGCTTCCAGAATAGAAGTGGAGTACGAAAACAGCAGCCGGGGAGAATGGAACGCACCGTGCCCGTGCTGTGGAGAACTGCAACCGCTGGTCTGGTCAAATGTTGTGTTCGACAAAAACGACCTATCAGAAATCAGATACGCTTGCAGCAAGTGCGGCGTCATATCCAGTGAAGCAGAATGGAAAGAACACTTTATTGACGGAACCTTTGTACATGAAGACCCAGACAACCCCGTGCGTGGGTTCCACTTGAACACGCTTGCTTCCACATTGACCACATGGCAAGAAGTTGTTGAAAAGTTTCTGACGGCAAATGACCAGATGAAAAAAGGCAACGTGGAACTTATGAAAGTATGGACTAATACCGAAATGGGGCAAACGTGGGAAGAAGACGGGGAAACCATAGAAGACGACGAACTGATGAAACGCCGGGAGAAATACAAGTGCGAAGTGCCAGAAGAAGTGCTGTACTTGACAGCTGGCGTAGATACGCAGGACGACAGATTTGAAATTGAAGTTGTGGGCTGGGGTCCAGAATATGAAAGCTGGGGCATTAGGTATGCGGCAATATACGGCGACAATTCAGACATCAACAATCAAGTCTGGCAAGACCTTGACACATTCTTATTGCAGACCTTTGAAAAACCAGACGGAACGAAAATGAAGCTGTCATGCGTCTGCATTGATAGTGGAGGACACAGAACCAATCAAGTATATAAATTCTGCAAAGCCCGGTTCAATCGCAGAGTATTTGCAATCAAAGGTTCAAATGATAGCGCCGCAGCGTATATCCAGAAGCCGTCAAAAAGCAACCGTGAGGGCGCATATCTTTTCACACTGGGAGTTGATACCGGAAAAAGCCTGCTTATGGACAGACTAAAGCTGGAGGAAGAGGGACCCGGCTTTTGCCATTTTCCAAAAGAAGAGGGCAAGGGATATGACGAAAAGTATTTCAAGGGCTTAACGTCAGAAAAAAAGGTAATGCGTTACAAGATGGGCAGACCATATTTTGCATGGGAACTGAAAGACAAAGGCGAACACAAACGAAATGAAGCGCTGGACTGCCGAAACTACGCAACGGCAGCCATTGAAATTATCAACGTACCATTGAAAAAACCAGACAAAAAGAAAGACACCACACAAGCAAAGAAAATTGTAAAACGTGGCAGAAGAAGAAGTGGAGGAATTTTATAAATGGCAGGAATTACACTGGAAACAGCAAAAAGACACCTTGACGCATGGCTGGAAGCGGAACTGGCAGTGACAAACGCCCAGTCGTATGTTATAGGGTCAAGAACAATGACAAAAGCGGATTTAGGGGAAATACGAAGACAAATAGAGTATTGGCAAGGAAAAGTCACTGCGCTTGAAAATGCGGCAAAATATGGCGGCAGGAACCGTGCAAAACGATTTGTACCACGGGATTTATAAAAATATTAAAAACCTCTTGACTTTTTGTATCACCAGTAATATATTAAATGTGTCACCAAAAAGAAAGGAGGTTTTTATATTTTTATGTCACCACGAACAGGAAGACCACCATCAAAAGACCCAAAAAAGCATGAAACAAGGATAAGAATGTCAGACAATGACGTTGAAAAGCTGGAATTTTGTTGTAAGAAAACTGGAATGTCAAAGGCTGATGTTATCAGACGGGGAATTGAACTGGTCTATAAAGAAGTGTCAGAGAAATAAAAAAGTGGCGCACCACCAACCAAAGCAACTGCGCCACTCAACACCAATGCAACCCACATGGGCTACGTTTATATAGTACCACGGGTTGCAGACACTTTCAATCATTTTTGAAAGGAGAAATGCACATGGGAAAGATTATAGAGTTTCCACATAAAAGTATTGTGCCAGAGCATTTGCCGCAAACAGAGGGAATGGAACTATATTTCAAATTTTATAAAAATTGTAGTGGACGGCTGAAAGAATATATACTGGAAAGAATAGGGAATGATATATCACAAACATGGGATAATAGAAACTTTTGGAAAACAACAGAGCCAACAGACGCACTGGAATTGATAGGGTATGCGTCGGCAAAGAAAATACTAAAGACGACAAAAGCGACGGCAGACTATTATAAAAAACTGTCAGAGATTATAGAAAAATACGGTTTGGAGGTGCTAAAGAGTGTCAAAACGAATTGATTTGACAGGGCAGCAGTTCGGAAGACTTACAGTGATTTCATTTGCTGGAACAGACAAAAGCGGGAAAGCACGCTGGAACTGCCAGTGTGAATGTGGAAATACAACAGAAACATACGGACAAGGTTTATTGAACGGAATGGCAAAAAGTTGTGGTTGTCTGCATAGAGAAGTAGTAGCAAGGAACAACACTACACACAACATGACAGGAACACGGATATATAATATTTGGCACGACATGAAAGAGAGAACACGAAATAAAAACAATAAAAGGTATGACAGATACGGAGGGAGAGGAATAACGCTTTGCAAAGAGTGGGAAAAATACGAAAATTTCTATACATGGTCAATAGAAAACGGATACAAAGAGAATTTGACAATAGATAGAATAGACAACAACAAAGGATATTCACCGGAAAATTGCAGATGGACAACACAGGCAGAACAAAACAGAAATAAAAGCGACAATGTTTTAATAGAACACAATGGAGAAACAAAAACGGTGGCAGAGTGGGCAAAAGAAAAAAACATGACATACGATTGTTTGAGATACAGGATAAAACGTGGCTGGTCAATAGAAAAAGCACTTGAAACACCAGTAAAGAAAAAACATTGCCCGTGATTGCCCGTTTTGGGGCTTTATTTCCCCCCATTGCCCGCAAAAATGGGGTAATATTGTAGCGTGAATAAGTGAGAAAAGACAAAAAGCACCCGTGAAAAGGTGCTTTTTTCATGCAATAAAGGAGGTGAAAGCGTGGGAATTGCAGCGGGAATTGATAAGGCAATAGCAGTCATAGCACCGCAAGCAGCACTGAAAAGAACGGTTGCAAGGCAGAAAATGCAGATTTTAGACAGCGGGTATGGCAATTATGGCGCCAGCGTCACAAAGAAATCACTTGCAGGCTGGCTTCACGCAGGCGGCAGCAGTCGTGAGGACATAGAAGACAATGTAAGCGTATTACGTCAAAGGTCACGTGACCTTTACATGGGAACGCCCATTGCTTGT
>ULQU01019162.1_pt1 | contig 17522 bp, 15 predicted proteins | sample 1954841 | NCBI WGS metagenome assembly ULQU01 (sample SAMEA4835664, study PRJEB28245) | human gut metagenome | biome: gut microbiome; material: fecal sample | place: Denmark | collected 2008
TCAGAGGGTCGTTGGTTCAAGTCCAACCTGAAGAGCAAAATGAGTTCGTTTCTCAAGAACGAACTTTTTTTGTGCCCGGAATCAAACAAACAATTATATATGGACGACTCAAACTCGCGAACGCACACATACAGTAAAAACCTGCTTCTACAGAAGTAGCGAGATTTGATTCATCCCGTTACTTCTTAGACAGCGCAAAAAGAAAGGAGTAACGCATATGAGAAAGTATCTTTACTGCGAAGCTGGCTTTGTGGAAAAAGCCAACTGGCTTCCTAACTGCTGGGTAAACGTAGAATGTCCCACACAGGAAGATTTCGATTTCCTGACCAAAGAACTGAATGTCCCCGAATCTTTTTTACAGGATATTGCCGACACAGACGAACGCCCTCGTACCGATACAGAGGGGAACTGGTTGCTCACCATCCTGCGTATCCCTATGCAGACTCAAGGAAACAAGGTTCCTTACACAACCGTTCCTATCGGAATCATAACCAACAATCAGGTTACCGTTTCAGTATGTTACCACTCCACAGACATGATTCCTGATTTCATCGAACATACCCGCAAGAAAGAGATTAATGTACGCAACAAATACGAACTGATTCTCCGCCTCATCTATTCATCGGCCGTATGGTTTCTGAAATACCTGAAGCAAATCTATAATGAAGTGAACCATGCCGAAAAAGAACTGGAACGGAGCATACGTAACGAAGACCTGCTACGCCTGATGAACCTGCAGAAAAGTCTGGTCTATTTCAATACCTCCATCCGTGGAAACGAAGTAATGATAGGCAAGCTCCAGAACATATTCAACGACAAGGATTACCAGAATGTAGAACTGACCGAAGATGTAATCATCGAGCTGAAGCAGGCACATAATCAGGTGAATATCTACAGTGACATCCTGACGGGAACGATGGATGCATTCGCTTCCATCATCTCCAACAACGTGAACACCATCATGAAACGTATGACCAGCATATCCATCATCCTGATGGTTCCAACCCTGATTGCAAGTTTCTATGGGATGAACGTAGATGTACATGTAGACGAAATGCCACATGCCTTTTCATTCATCGTACTCTGCTCTGTCCTGTTATCGGCCTTAGCATTCGTAATTTTCCGTAAAATAAAATGGTTCTGATATACAAAAGGCTGCCCTTATAATACGGGCAGCCTTTTGTCATACTATCTTTCCAGCACAAATCTTCTTATGTCTATCATTCCGCAACCTGGACAATGACTCTCCGATACCCTTTCAACGCAGGAACCCCTTTATCCGTCACTTCACAAATTACATGAATCTGTTTCCCTGCCGCATCCTCAGGCACACATAAAGTGGCGCAACTGTCATCGGACTTCAGGATTTCAACCTTCCCTGCATAAGTCCCCGCCTCAGGAAGGACCCACCAATGGCAGGGAAAGGCATCACCGTCCGGATCGGTTGTTCCAGAAGCATCCAGCCTGATTTCTGTACCCGGCCCGGCAGATACAAGAACCGGCGCCAGACCTTTTTCCTTATTCACCACCACTACAGGATTCCTGTTACCTTTCCCTTCAGCAGCCCAATCCATGCGGGCTGCAAAACTGGCGAACGTTGCCGGATAGAAATAATTCTCGTATTTCTGTGAAACAGCCTTAACCGTCGGATCAGTATTGGTATAACATTCGGTTTGCCCGTCAAGCGACAAACCCCACCGGAAATATCCGCCCCAACCTACCTGCCCGGGGATAGTCGGATCATTCAGCCCATTGGGAAACACATGCAGGAAAGAAGGAGTATCACCTTCCACTCCATACTTGTTTTTCGGATAGATCTTGCCCAAGTTTCCATGTCCCTGTATATGGGTAGCATATTCCTTCCAGTTACTGCTTCCCGTACTGTTCTGGGTCAGCCATGCACTTTCATCCCAAATGAAATGAATATCTTTTCCACAGGTCTTGCGTATCCATTGATGAGAACTGAAGGCATAATTTCCACGGTCACCCCAAGGCACATCCTGATCGGTAATGGTATAGACATACAACTTATGGAGAAACTTACGGAACTCTTCTTCTGTACGATCATGTTTTACCCTCCAGATAGCCTGTGCCAAGGTATTTGCCCCACCCCATACGGTAATCCACAAAGGACGGTCGTCCTCTTCATCGGCCAACCGGATAATCAATTCGCTACCGGGAGAATCATTCCCTTCACCCAACTTTCCAACTCCTAGTTCAAGGCTTCCCAATAAAGTACGGCTCCGCAAATAATCAGGACTCGGCCAGTAACCTAAAGACTGTTTCTGGGATTCCTGATCTGCCGGAAGGAAACCTGTCTGGCCTGAGCGCTTCATCAGGTTCGGCAAATCCCTCTCATACGCATTGATGGCTATCTTCAGACTATCCATCCAATCGGTCGGATATGCTCTGCCACTGCTGTTCCAGCCTCCTGTACTTATCAGTCCTTCTATTTCATACAAATCGGCATGTACCAACAGACGAACCATGGATTCCATATCGTCCGGTTCCACATCCACCGGTGCAATATCCGTCAGAACTACAATACGCGGTTTCAAGAAAGAAGTTTCAGATTGAGTCTTTTCCGAAGCACAGGCAGTGGCCGTAACAAAGAAGGCTCCCAGCAAAAGGCCCGACCACCTTGCCAAAATCTGTTGTATTCTCATCATTTTCCTCATTAGATTTGGTTATTCACATTTCAATTACAAATGTATAGGATAAAAAGATTTATATTTACCTTTTACCCACACACCTGAAAAGCCCGCTCCATTTTTAAATAATTTTAACTTATTCAATTTATTTCCAGACTTCACAAAATTCCCACCATGTATTCAAACAAAGCAGTTCCCGGTAACAACTATTTTTCATACATTTGCCCTATAATAGCCTTAATAGACAAACAAAAAAATACTTCAAACATGAAAATAGTATTACTCGAACCATTAGGAATCAGCGAAGCTTCCCTCGAAAAATATACGGCTCCGCTCATTGAAGCAGGACATTCTTTCAAAGCATACCCGAAAGATACAGATCCTGCCATCCAGATTGAAAGGGCCAAGGATGCCGATGTAATCATGATTGCCAACATGCCCCTCAAGGCAGAAGTCATCAATGCCTGCGACAAGCTGAAATTCATAGACGTAGCCTTTACCGGAGTAGACCACATAGCCCTCGACGCCGCACGTGCCAAAGGTGTCAAAGTCAGCAACGCTGCCGGCTATTCCACCCAGGCAGTAGCCGAACTTGCACTCTGCATGATGATTTCTCTGTTACGTAATGTTCCACAGGTATCGGAACGCTGCCGCAGCGGTCAGACAAAAGACGGACTGGTAGGTTGTGAACTCCGGGGAAAGACCGTGGGCATAGTAGGAGCCGGAGCTATCGGAACACGTACTGCCGAGCTGTGCCATGCCTTCGGATGCAAGGTGCTGGGAAACAAACGTCACGTTACCGGACAGGAACCTTCCTTTATCGAGTTCGTTCCACTTGAAAGACTGCTGGAAGAATCGGACATCGTTTCACTCCACTGCCCGCTCACCGAAGAAACCCGACACCTGATCAATGCGGAACGTATCGCACACATGAAGCAGGGAGCTTACCTCATTAATACTGCACGCGGACCTGTTGTCGATTCGGAAGCGTTGGCAAAAGCATTAAACGAAGGCCGTCTGTCGGGAGCCGGAATCGATGTATTCGAAAACGAGCCTCCATTGGATACGGCACATCCTCTGCTACATTGTAAAAACACATTGGTAACCCCACATGTAGCTTTTGCTTCGGCCGAGTCAATGGAAGCACGCGCAGCAATCGTTTTCAATAACCTGTCTGCCTGGATGGCCGGCAAACAGCAGAATGTCATTCTCTGAAACGAACCATAATCAATACTGGGACAGCACCAGCTCTTCCGCATCGCCAAAGTTATCATATCCTGTCGTAATCACCCAATCGCCTGGCTTCAGACCTTCGGTGATTTCATACTGTACAGGATTCTGCCTGCCGATGGTGATGGGAACTTTCACCGCACGGGTCTTGTCGGCATTCAGCTTATAGATCCAGTTTCCACCCGTCTGCTGGTAGAAATTACCGCGGGAAACCACCAAGGCCTTTTCCGGCTGTCCCAGTTCAATCTGTACCCTGAAACTCTTTCCCAGACGGACATTCTCCGGCAGGCTGTCCGTAAATACCAGATCCACTTCAAACATACGGTCCTTCACTTCGGGTACCACTTTTGTAACCTTCAGCGGATATTTCCGGTTCTGGTAAGAAATGGTGGCAGGAAGTCCGGTGGTAACCCGGTCGATGTAATACTCGCTGAGCGATGTATGTATCTTGAACTGATCCATCACCTTCACTTCGGCAATGTTTTCTCCGGCAACCACTTTCTGACCGGGAGCCACTTTCACGAAGCTCAGTTGTCCGTCAATCGGGGCACGTACCACCAGTTCCTCTACCCGGTTCTGGCTACGTTCCATCTTCTTGTACTCCCGCTCCAGATCATTACGGAGCAGTTCTTTCCGGATAACCGTCATAGCCGAGTCACTGCGCAGGCTCTGCAGCTTCAACCGGGTGGATGCCGTCTTGTACCTGAACTCATCTTCCGAAACCTCCAGCTGTGCCTTGCTACGGATGCCCATCGAATACTCTTCTTTTTCAAGGGTATAGCTCTTGCGGATCTTATTCAATTCGTATTCCGCTTCCAGTGTCTGCTGTTTCAGAGTCAGACTCTTCTGTTCCATTTCCAACTGCTTCTCCCGGTAAGAAATACGCTGTTTCTCCCATTCATCCCGCTGGTCTTCTATATCACGCATCAGGTTCGGATTGGTAAGCACCAGAATGGTGTCTCCCTGCTTCATCAACCGGCCTTCCTCGGCCACAATACGATGTACATTCCCCTCTTCACGGGTATTGACGATGATGGTCATGATCGGTTGTACAATGCCTTCCACGTCTACATATTCCATAAAATCGGCATCACGTACTTCAGCAATCTGCACATTCTCCGGTTTGATGCGTAACCGACGGGGTCCTGCTGCCAGCACAATGACATAAACCAGTCCGGCAAGCAGGACTGCACCGCCTATCAGGCTATAGCGGTAACGGATGTACCACGGTTTTTTCTTCAATCTGATATCCATAGTCGTTGATTTTTGTTTCTGGTTAGAGTTCGGCCGGAAGATTATGCCACAACGGCCGGTCGTGTTCGAAATCATATTGGGTCATGCTCCGCAAGCCGTAATACAGAGTCCAGTACGTCTGCATGGCGGTCATGTAGTTTCTACGGGCCGAATCTTTCTCGGTTATGGCGGCATTGAGGTCGAGTATCGTCGATTTTCCCAACAGGTACAGACGCAAAGCCACCTCATAACGTTTCTGCGCCGTACGGTCCGTCTTGGCGGCTACAAGAACCTGACGCCCCTGCAGATTGAACTGACGCACCATCTTTCGTACATTCAGTTCAAAATCGGTTATCCCTTGTGCTACCTGGGTCTCAACCAGTTCCACCTGCGATTTGGCTACACGCACCTTGCCTTTTCCCCGCCCCCAATCCAGAATAGGGATAGCAATGGAAAGGCTGACATACTGCTGGTCGAGCGGATTACGGTATGATTCCTTAAACTTGTCTGCCGTCTGTGACAGGCCGAACTGCAGATACAAATCGGCTTTCAATCCCCGGGAAGCCCGTGCCGAAGCCAGCTGGCTCCGGCTTTCCAGGCGGAGACGCTGATACATATCCATGTCCGGGCTGTTGGCGTATGCCTGCCGTAGAGCCTCATCCAACGCAATCTCAAAAGAAGGAATGCTGTCGGAAGGCAACACTTCTATTGTTACATCTTCCCGTATACCCAGAAAAGAGCGAAAGGTAAGCATAGCATCTTCCACTTCCATACGGGCCTGCATAAGGTTGGTCTCTTCATTCAGCCTGTTCACCTCCAGCTGCAACATTTCGTTTTCGGTAATGCTCCCGATGTTATAGCGCCCGCGTGCATAACGGTACAGGGTATCGGCCGAAGCATAATTCGATCCGGCAATATCAAGGTTGGTCTGGGCTGTTGCCAGCTGATAAAACAGCTCGCAGGTTTTCGAAGCGATAAGCTCCAGCGTCTCCGCATAACTTTTCCCGGCCTCACGGAAACGCACCGGTTCAATGCGTTTGTCCCATTTCAGGTAGTTGTAACCGAAAACAGACTGGCTGTAGCCTATAGAGAAAGGTTGGGTATTATACGCTGTCGACCCGTTGCCCAGTTCATCCATACGCTGTACGGAAGTCTGCACAAAGAAGTTACCTCCCGTCAGTGGAACATTCTGACTTATTTCAAGTCCCATATCGGTACTGAGCTGGTTCTGGCGGATAAACAGTTCCGTTCCGTCGGGCTGGGTCACCTTGTTTATCTGACGGTTCAGATAGGGATTGGAAATCAAGGAAACCGAAGGCAGGTAATTGGCCCGGAACGAACGGTAGTTCCAATAAGCGGCCCGATAAGTATGCCGTGCAGCCTGCGCCTCGGGCGAGCGCTCCTGTGCCAATGCAATGGCACTGTCGAGTGTAAATACCTGCTTGTCCGTCTGTGCCGGAAGGAGAAGGCAGGAAACGGCAAGCAGTCCTATCATGAAAATCAGCCGGTCCATAATCATTGCTTTAAACAGATCTATATGAAAAATCCGTTCAAAAACCGTACCATTTTCACAACACGATGATTAACAGAATATTAGAAGCATAACAGATATACGGTTCCTGTGCGCATCCGCACAAAAAACGTGCGGAACCACACACTATGACACACCTGGAATACAGAACCGGAAAAGATTCCGCCGTCAGGAATGACGTGGACGGATCTTTCTGAACACATTCGAGAGAGTCCGCCGAATAGTGTCCGTAAGAATAATCATGATTACAGCAATAATGATCAGTACGATACCTTCACCTTCCTGACGGGTAAACGCTTCCTGGAAACACCATACCCCCACACAGACTGCCGTAACGGGTTCGAGCGCTCCCAACACCGAAGTCAGCGTACCTCCTATGTTGCGGACTGCCAGCAGCAAGGTAATGTTTGATATGACCGTAGGCACCACAGCCAGCAAAATCAGGTTAATGACAGAAACTCCGTCGGGGATAGGCTGTATCCCCTGGTTGGTCATTGCCTTGACGGCAAAGAAAACGGTAGTAAATACAAAAACATAAAACGCCAGTTTACGGCTGGGTACATCACGCAGATGCGACTTGTTGACCGCAACGATATAGCTGGCATACCCCACAGCCGAAAGCAGCACAATAACGACACCCATCGCATCGAACCCGAACGACGTGCCGTCCAGTGACAGTTTGGCCACTCCACAAACAGCCAGTACAATAGCCAGATAAGTCACCCACGATGCCTTTTCACGGAACAGCAACAGAAGAAACAGGGTTACAAACACCGGATACGTAAAATGAATGGTTGTAGCCACTCCGGCTCCCATAAACTCATATCCCCAGAAAAGGAACATGGCCGAAGCCGTATAGAACAATCCCAGCAACATAAACCAGGGAATATCACGTCTTTTGATTCTGAAAGATTCCTTATTCAGTTTCATCATTCCCGCAAGGGCAAAGGTTGCGAGCATAAAACGGTAAAAAAGGATGGAATCGAACTCCATACCTTTCTGCATCAGCGGTAAAGTAAACAGCGGAATCAGGCCAAACGTTACCGAAGTGATAATTCCATACAGAAAACCTGCTATACGACTCATTTTTATCCGATAATATCAGTTGTTTTAAAACGTTTTGAAATCTTCTTAAAGACACCTTGAAATTCAATCCAAAAGAACTTGATGTTTCTATCGGAAGAACTTGTAGTTTTGCGCGGAAATTCAAGTTCTTTTCCAGAAATAACTTGAAATTTTTCCCTGAAGCAAAATCAGCATAGAATGTACCGACAGTTGACCAGCCAAACCAGACAGAATCCATAAGGTTATCGTACCTACAAAGATAATACAAAAAACTATCCCCGCAATACATAACCTTTCTTTGTCAATGATTCGATCCTGACCGATGCATCTCCTTTCAAGGCCCTGCGCAAGTAAGTGATCTGTACGTTCAAGGCCAACGAATTGGCATACGAAGCGTCCCCCCAGACATGCTCCAGCAACAGCTCCCTGCTCACCACGGAGTTCTTGTTCTTGATCAGCATACGGAGGATTTCTGCCTGGCGGGAAGTAATCATCACCTTATTGGCCTGAGTGCGCAATTCATTGTTCGTATAATCGAATGTGGTATGACCCAACTGGTAAACTTCCTTATCCTCAGAGTCGTCTACATCTCCAAAGCGTTCCCGGATCCGGGCTGTCAGTTCTTCCGGATAAAAAGGTTTTGCCAGATAATCGTTGGCACGCACCTTAAATCCTTCCAGACGGTCTGTCTTGTCGGAGCGGTCGGTCAGAAAGAAAATCAGCACATGCCGGTCGTGCTCCCTGATCTGCCGTGCCACTTCATATCCGTTTACTTCGGGCATATTGATATCCAGCAGCACCAAGTCCGGTTTCACCTCCGGATACTGCTCCAGGGCAATCCGTCCGTTGCCTGCATAAAATACTTCATACCCTTCCGCCTCCAGAAAGCGTTTCAGGATCATGGCATACTTCAAATCATCGTCGGCAAAAAGAATCTTCAGTTTTTTCATATGCATCTTTATTTCTTATTGAGGAATCTCGAGGGTAAAGACGGAACCTTTGCCCAATACACTTTCTACACTTACAGTCCCTCCATGGGCTTCCACCATAAGCTTCACATAGCTCAACCCCAGACCGATTCCCGGCAGGCTGCGGCCGATAACCTGTTCCGAACGGTAGAACTTATCGAAAATATGCAACTGGTCCTGAGAAGATATTCCGAAGCCATTGTCTGCTACCTGTATCACCAGCCTTCCCTCTGCCAGCGAGGCACTGATGCGAATGCACACTTCGTTCCCCGAATACTTTATGGCATTCTCCACCAGGTTGCTGATGCTATTCGTGAGATGTACCGGATCGGCAGTGATCCACAACGGTTCGGGAGTGAGACGGGTCTCAAAACGTACATGTTTGTCGGCCGGAACCACAGTCAGCCTCAACAATTTCTCCAAGGTCTCACTCAAATTAAACAAGCGCACCGAAAGCGGGGTCTGTTCATCATCCGCCCGCGTCATCTCGCGCACCTTCACCAGATAAGCCGAAAGATTATCAAGTTCGAACATGGAGTCTTTCACCACTTCATCCATCATCTGCTCATCTTTCCGCATCCGCCTGTTGTTCAAAAACGCCACGCACATCTTCAAGGTCTGTACCGGACGCTTCAACTCGTGGATCATCGTATTGACAAAACCTTTCCTCAGCTCATCCAGTTTGTACTGTTTCAGGATGGTCTGTACCTGATAGATCAGGCAGAAAATCAACAACAGAATCAGTACCAACGAACCGACCAGCTGCCATCCCATCTCTTTCAACAACGGATTTGTCGGAAGGTCGATATAGCCTGTCACCGCATCGCGGACAAAAGGATTGTAGGGATAGATGAACTTCATCCGATACCTCATACATGATTTCTCGGCCACATACGTCCCCTTCCAAAGAATGGAATCAAGTTTGGCCAACTGCAAATCCACCGCATGGATATGATGACTGGCGAAGAGCGAATCCAGCGCATGCAGATCAAACGGCCGGTCTGCATACTTAGTATAACGCAAACTTGCATTCACGACCTCGTCGAGAAGCAAACCAGTGACATCAAATGAGTCTACCAGATGTAAATTTCCCAACGAGTCAGCTTTAGAGAACCTGACATACGATTCAGCCTTCCCTTCCCCAAAATTCACTTTCAGAGAATACCCCAGCTTGACCAGGTCAGAATCTTGCATCGCACGGTTCGCGTCAACCATCTTGATAATATGGTTGGCATCCATTGCCGAAGTAAAGCTCCTGTCCTGAAGCACCAGCAGGGTATCATTCAACCGGGCCATATAGGCCAACGCCGTATAGGTATATTGATGGTACAGCCAGTACACCTGCCCGCCAATCACCAGCAAGGCGGTTACGATTGTCAATATCCACACCAGTTTGATCTGTTTTCCCATCTTTTCAAATTCTTTTCCACAAAAATAGAATCCTTACGCCATTTATAAGGTATATCCGCTACCTAAAATCGGAGAAGGTAATATTTCAGTAATAACTTTTTCCGGAAATTCACCCTACTGCCATTTACCTTTACCGCATCGGAAACTTAAAACTGCAAGATTATGAAAAAGATTTTAGTTCTTACACTCAGTCTGATGGGCAGCTTATTCCATGCCCTTTCTTTACAAGCACAGATATTTGTCGTGGACACAGGTTCCATCTTTAACCAAGACTCCATTGATACCCAACGCATCAAGGTACAATATGAGATGACTTACCTGCAAGATACGGTTTCGGAAGACGCCAAACCCGGCCAAGAAACCCTGATGCTGGAAATCGGCAGACAGTACAGCAAATGCTACAGCTACAATTTCTATGTAAGTGATTCGTTGCTGATTGCCGACGCCCAAGCAGGTGCATCCAAGGAAACCATGCTACAACACGCCACGGCAATCGGAAATTCCCGAATCTCTTACCAGATATTCAAACATTACCCGGCAGGTAAAGTCACGACACTCGACCGCCTGGCAACCACCAATTTCCTGTGTGAGGAGAAAGAGGAAATGCCGGAATGGACCCTTCTTCCCGATACAGCCACCATTCTTTCTTATTCCTGCCAGAAGGCTACCTGCCATTTTAAAGGCAGAAACTATACTGCCTGGTATACTATGGAAATTCCGGTTTCGGAAGGTCCCTGGAAACTGTTCGGCCTGCCGGGACTGATAATCAAAGCGGAGGACGACAAGAAACACTATACGTTCAACTGTACCGGGATAGAACAATGCAAAACTCCGAAACCTATCCTGATCAATCTCAAAGGAAGGGAAAAGGTTTCCCGCCAGAACTTGAACAGGATGTATGAACGGATGGCTAAAGACCCGATGAGTTTCATCGCCTCGACGGCACCCAATGTAAAGGTCAGTGTGACCGACAAACATGGAAACCCGATGAAATCGATGAAATCATTCTCCGTACCTTATAACCCCATTGAACTGCCTGAATAACCCTCCTGCCGTATGAAACCACTGATTTTGTTTTCCTTTCTGCTTTTCACCTGTCAGATGCAAGCGCAGTTCCTTATCAAAGGAAAAGTCATCGACAACGAAACGCACCAACCGCTGGAAATGGCTGCAGTCACCCTCACCCGTGACTCAAGTAGTACCGTCTACAAATATGCCTTGACCGATCCCAAAGGATATTTCTCTTTTTCGGTATCCGAAGACGCTGCATGGAAAGTACATGTCACCTATCTGGGATACCAGAAAGAAAGCCGCCCTGCACGGATGGGAACAGAAATGACGTTCCGGTTGGAACCGGAAGCCATCTCCCTGAAAGAAGTGGAAATCAAGGGAGGACGTATCTACGGACGACAAGATACCGTGACATACGACCTGGCTCGTTTCACTTCCGGAAAAGAGCAAAACATCAAGGAGGCACTGAAAAAATTACCGGGGATCGACGTGAACGAACAAAATGGGGAAATCCGATACAACGGAAAAGCCATCAGTCAGTTTACCGTGGAGGGAATGGATGTGTCGGGAGGCCGGTACAACCAGATTACGGAGAATCTGAAAGCTGATGCGGTGGAAAAGGCCGAAGTGATAGAGCACTTCCAACCCATCCGTTCCCTACGCAACAAGATGCCGAGTGACAAAGTGGCTTTGAATCTGAAACTGAAACCGGAAGTACGTTCCCGCTGGCTGCTCACCTTGCAAGCGGCAGGAGGGTATGGCGACCAACTGCTGTATAGCGGAAAACTCAATGCCTTACAACTGGCCCGTGAACGGCAAGGCATCTATGCGTATAAGACAGACCATACAGGGAAAGACCTTTCTACCGAGCTGCAACAACTGGCATCCGACAACCAGAACTTTATCACGCCTGCCGACGTTCCGAGTTTTATCGGCCAGCCAGACTTTTCTTTCCCTCTGGAAAAACAACGGCTGATGGACAATACCACTCACCTGGTATCTGTGAACCGTCTTTACCGAAAAAACGAGGAACGACAGTCCCGTTTCAGCTTCCACTATCTGTACGACGAACAGCACCGTAATCAAGGGACCCAGGAAATTTACTACTACCCTACCGATACCGTCCGTATCGCACAGGAGCAGACATACGGTCTGTACACCCATCAGGTACAGGCCAGCTACAATTATGAACGGAACGGCGAACAGTCCTTCTTCCGGAATCTGCTGGAAGCAGACGGAACCTGGAGCAAAAGCCGGGAAAACCTGCGGGGCAGCCGGGAACTGACCCAACACCTGCAAACGGCCGGTCTTCAACTGACCAACCGGCTGAATTACCTGACCACCCGCGAACACTCCACTTCCGGCTTCCGTTCATTCTTCCGCTATGCCTATCAACCCACTACACTCCGGTTCACACAAGTCGACCAGTCGTTCGGGCTTCAGCAAGTGTATACAGACAACCAGGCTTATTACCAATGGAAAAAAAACGGAATGACTTTCGGAATTACCGGCGGTATCCAAGGGGAGTTGCTGTTCCTGAATCAGACGACAGATTTCTCCAGCCATCAATTCAAACTCTACGCAACCCCGATGTGGATGTGGGAACGGAACACCTTCCGTCTGACCGTATCTGCCGATGCCGCCTACCTGAGAAAACCCAACCAAGGATATACCGACATACGGATCAGTCCGACGGTCTCGCTACACTGGCAGCTCGGTCCACGCTGGGAACTAGTAACCCGCGCCCAGCTTCAACAAAAGAACGGAGAGGCAACCGATTATTATCCATACTCCTACTGGCAGAACTACCGTACCCTCATTTCCTTATCGCCTCGTATCCCGGAATTACAGGATCAGCTTTACTCCTTTTACCTGACATACAAACGGACCGTCCACGAATTTTTCTGGAGCCTCTCGGGAAGTTACTGGAACCGGAAGAACCGGCAACTGACCCATTCGGAATACCGGGACAGCATCTTTACCCTTACTACCTGGGACGTACCGAACCGGATCCGTAACTACAACCTGAACAGCCTCATCTCGAAAGGATTCTACGGATGGAACCTGAAAACCTCACTGGAAACCCAACTGATTCATAGTGAAGGGAAGCAGGCCGGACAAGGTTCAATCCAGAACTACCGCTACACCCAGCTCACCCTGACTCCCAAAATCAATTGGGCGCCCCTTAACTGGTTCAGTGCCACATATCTGGCTACACTTACCTGTAACCGTTCCATCATCGGCGAAGGGAACCGTCTGCCTGCCTTATGGGATATCCGTCAGAAAATCAATTTTGAAATAGGAAACAGGACATTCAGTATCCGCCTTAGCGGAGAACACTACTATAACCAGCTCGATGAAGACAGCCATCAGCACGTATGGCTTGCCGACGCCGGAGCTTCGTACATCAAGGACAAATGGCGTTTTTCCATGAGTCTGTGTAACCTGTTCAACCAAAAGGAATACCGATATACCACCTATTCGGCAGTCCAACAATATACTTCGTGGATTAAAATGCGGCCAAGAGAAATCCTGTTTTCCGTTCAATACCAGTTATAGGAAGCAGGAACAGCAAAAGGATATATCTTATATTTTAACTGTCCTAGAGAAAAATAAAAAACGCTAACTACTTATTTTCAAGTAATTAGCGTTTCTTGTACTCGAAGCGGGTACATAACCCATATTTTAAGAGAAAACAAAAGAATAATAAGAGAATATAAATAACTGATTTACAATATTATTTAGAAAACTATATTTTCACTTGACTTCATAAAAAGGTATATGTTTTGTTGTTTTTGGCTACCCTTTGGCTACCCAGAATAAAATAAATAACTATATTTGCAACCAAAGGAAATAAAGAGCTAATAAGTTATGGCAGCAAAGAAAGAAATAAGGTCTGATAATACTTATATCATTAGCACCGATGATACAGATAACCCTAAATTGGGGGCTAAAATTTTATCAGATGGTAGGGAAAGCCTTTTTTTGGACTACTATTTAGGTTATAGAATGGTCTATGATGAGGCTAAGGGTAAAGAAGTAGCGAGAAAAGAGCGTAAAAGGGAGGCTTTGAAACTATATCTTTGGCAAGCTCCCAGAACACCACTTGAAAGGCAGCAGAACAAAGAAACCCTACAACTTGCAAAGGAGATAAGACATGAACGGGAACAAGAACTGAAAGACGGCACATTGGGTTATAGGCTAAAGGCAAAGGCAGTGAATTTCTTTGATTTCATTCAATCTTACTATGATGAATACACCAAAGGAGATAAGCGTATGATTAAAGCCGCCCAAAAACGTTTTACTGATTTTATTGCTTTGGAATATCCACTATACAAAAACAACATTTCACCAGAAAAGATAACAGCCGACATGATGGAGCATTTTGTAGAGTATCTGCAAAGTATCAGTAAGGGTGAAGGGGCTTTGACACATTGGAAGCGATGGAAGAAGATAGTCAAAGCGGCTGTAAAGAAAGATATTCTAAGGAAAAATCCATGTGAGGACATAGTTTGCAAAGCTGATGAGGAAGCACTAAAGAAAGATATTCTTTCAATAGAGGAAATGCAACAGCTTATAGCTACCACTTACAAAGGACAGAACCCTGAAACAAGGCGGGCTTTTATCTTTACCCTATATACAGGCATTAGATTTTGTGATATTAAAGATTTAACCTTTGCCAACGTGGATTATTCAAATAAGGTACTAACATTCAACCAAAAGAAAACACAGGGACACAGCAGCAAAAGCTATGTAAATATACCCCTAAATGATGGCTTATTAGCATTGATTGGTACAGCCTCAACAGATAACCCAGATGAAAAGATTTTCAAGTTACCGAGCCAAGAAATGTGTTTGAAAGCGTTAAGGCATTGGACTGCAAAAGCGGGTATTACTAAACATATCACGTGGCACTGTGGCAGACATTCATTTGCCGTGAACATTCTTAATAATGGGGCAAATATTAAAACGGTTGCAAGTTTGTTAGGTCACAGCAGCATACAACACACTGAAAAATATACCAGAGCAGTGGACAGTCTTAAACAAGCAGCAATAAACAGTTTACCCGAACTTAAATTATAATTAAAATGAGCAGACCTACTAAAAAGGAAAAACAATATCGTATTAATGAAGATATCGTAAATGACATAAGAAACAATCCTGACAAATATAGAACACATGAAGAAAGAAAATCCACAGATATTCTCAAATCTAAAGAATTACAAAAGTTCATAGAAGCTAACAAACGGATGAATAACAACAAATTAGCATTAACATCTTTCAAGTTATTATTAGAGACAGGACTATCTCCTAATATAACAATACCCTACATCAGGGGAAAAGAAATAAACCCTTTCCACGCAAATCTAACAAATAAACAAATTGACATCCTATATCCATTCTTTAATAAACTATTGCAGGAAGCTATCACTTTAGATGATTTCAGAAAGCTTTTAGATGGTGACTTATCCAACACCCAATATAAAGTTAAAAAGAATAGGTCGGTCGCCATATTATTTAAGAGATTACAGGAAAATGGATATATTGACACAGATTGGCAAAACACACTTGAAAAGCTGAAAACATTTGCTTCAAGAAATGATAAGCCTCTAAAAGCGTCTGATTATTCTAAAGCCTTAATTGAAATACACGATGATAACAAAGGAATGAGAAAGGAGCTACAAGAAATTGAAGATTTGATGCAAGAAGTTAAAAAAGCGGGAGAATAAAAAGTCCTCAAATTCTCTATTTTTTTCTTTTCCTATAGACTATAATTTTGCGCTTGTTATCAAAATGATAGCGAGACTTACGCGTATGTCTCTTTGTTTTATCAAAAATTACAATTATGGAAAAGGAAAACAAAGAGATTGCCGACCTTATAACGGCAAACATTATTTTCTGCACTAAAGAAGTGCTCACAAGTGACGAGGCTGCAAAGTATATGGGTATTTCAAAAAGTTACCTATATAAACTTACAATGAAACAGCAGATACCACACTTCAAGCCATTAGGTAAGATGTGCTACTTCAATCGATTAGAACTTGAAACTTGGCTGCAAAGCAATCGTATTGCAACCAATGGCGAAATTAACCAAAAAGCACAGTCATATTGCATGAAGAAAGGAGGTATCAAATGACAACACCTAATATCCGCTATTACGCAAAAATGGTGTACAACCAAGAACAGCAAGGCAAGACCCCCAAATATACAATAAGGGAACAAGCCGGATATTATCCACCCATGGACACCCTCAAAGGAAGAAATGGACTAATATCAATGTATTTGATGGAAAAATTAAAAGAAGGCGAAAATATTCCATCTATTAGATTGCAAGCAAAAAATAGTCTAAACTTCACAGGTTTAAAAGAGTTCTTTACCAATGGAAAATTAAGCGGATATGCCTATGGCTATCCATTAAGCAGTAAGACGTATAGCGGCAAAGGCAAGACAAATCCCTTTTATGAATATAAAGATGATGGCTTTCTTTTTATAATCCACCAAAATAAAAATGCCCAAACCGCAAAGGAGCAAATAACGCCATCTGCAATAGAATTAATTGTATTAGAGGACGCACAGGTTTTAATTCCTTCTTATTGCAAAATGCTTACTGTAGGTGGTTTTGATGAGGCTATTAAAAGTCTAAGGAAACAGGCAAAATCAAATGAGACCTTATAATAAGATGTAATTTGTACCCAAAAAATGGTAACAATGTACGATAAGCTTAAACTATGGATTGCTTTTAATGCTAAAGCACCAGATATGACCCAATACTTGACAAATATTAGAGAACAAATCGACCATCAAACGGGAGAATACATTCTCTTTGGAAATCTCAAAGGATTGAAAGTTTCCGTTTATGCCAGTGGTGTATCTATCATAGGCAGTCTTACAAAAATAATATTCCCTAATAATATATACCCACTAAACATGCAACGAACAGCCCAAGCAATAGAAAAAATATCAGACTACTTACATCTAAATGCTAAAGAAGCAAAAGTAACGGAATTAGAATTTGGAACTCAATATCCTATGCAATACCCAGTAGAATGTTATTTACCCAAACTTGGAGATATGCCAAAACTCACGAGATACAGCTTTGATAAAAACGCCCTATATTATCAAACAAAAGGGAAACGCCCTAATAAAATCTTTATATTTTACGATAAAAAAAGCCGATGCTAAAGCAAAGAAAATGATGCTACCACCAGGATTTGAAGATATAAATCTACTAAAATATGAAATGAGATTAAAAGGGCGACTTCCCAAACTATTAGGCGTACCAGAAGTTAAAGCCTCAACTTTATATGATACTCTTTTTTACAAAACGCTTATGAAAATGTATAAAGATGCTTATTTCTCAATAGACAGACAAGAGACCTGCAATAACGCCGATATTACTTGCATAAAGAATGTCACAGACGG
>ULQU01030940.1_pt1 | contig 17511 bp, 14 predicted proteins | sample 1954841 | NCBI WGS metagenome assembly ULQU01 (sample SAMEA4835664, study PRJEB28245) | human gut metagenome | biome: gut microbiome; material: fecal sample | place: Denmark | collected 2008
TTCGGGAGATAGAGCTGCTTTTTTATAGTTTCGACATTTAAATCCGCCGTCAAAAAAAGTGTAGCATACATTATGTTGTTAAAAGGCGGAACAGAGAACCGGGGCACCCAGTCGCCTGACGTCCAAGGTTTCCCTCGTGAATATTTTAGCATATTATCGGGGGGAATGCAACTTCATAAACAGCCGCTCCCAAGATTGAGCTAAAAATCAACCGCCTTTTAATCGGGGCGGCTTCCTTGCTTTTTCCTCACGGTGCAAAAATATCGGCAAGCAGTCGTATTTTTCGTCAAAGCACTTGATTTTTCGGGCGGTTTGGTTTAAAATAATAATGATATTGCGTTCAGCAAAAATAAATTCAGAAAGGTATCTTATTTAAATGAAAATTCTGGTAGTAAATGCCGGCAGTTCGTCACTGAAGTATCAGCTTATAGATATGAAGGATGAGTCGGTCATAGCAAAGGGAAATTGCGAGCGTATCGGTATAGATGGAAAGATCACTCACAAGACGTTTGACGGCAGGGAATATGTAGAGGAATGTTCGTTCCCCACTCACACAGAGGCTTTTGAAAAGCTGGTTGAGGTAATGACAAAGGGCGCCGCCGCCGTTATCAAGGATATGAGCGAGATAGGCGCTGTAGGTCACAGAATAGTGCAGGGCGCTGAGGTATTCACAAAGACAACAATCGTAACGGACGAGGTTATAGATCAGATAGACGGTCTTGCAGACCTTGCTCCCGTACATAACCACGCACACGCACTTGCGCTGAGAGCCTGCAAGAAGGTTATCCCCGAAACAACTCCTCAGGTAGTAGTATTCGATACGGCGTTCCACCAGACAATGCCTCCCAAGGCTTATATGTTCGGTATGCCTTATGAGTGCTATGAGCAGTTCCATGTAAGAAAGTACGGCTTCCACGGAACATCACACCGCTTTGTATCAATGAAGTACGGCGAGGTCACAGGCAAGAGCCTTGAAGGTCTTAACATCGTATCTTGCCACCTCGGCAACGGTTCATCCATAACAGCTATCAAGGACGGAAAGTCTGTAGATACATCAATGGGCTTTACTCCTCTTGACGGTATCATCATGGGTACACGCTCGGGTAGTGTTGACCCCTCGGCTGTTGAATTCGTACAGAACAAGCTGGGCTTCACTCCCGCACAGATGAGCGACTATCTCAACAAGAAGTCGGGCTTCCTCGGACTTTCGGGTCAGTTCAGCGACAACAGAGATATTACAAGTGCCGCACAGCAGGGCGACAAGCGTTCACAGCTTGTTACAGATATGCTGACATACGAGATAAAGAAGTACATCGGTTCTTACACAGCCGCTATGAACGGTCTTGACGTTGTTATCTTCACAGGCGGTATCGGCGAGAACGCTCCGGAAGTAAGAAAGGGCGTATGCGAGAATATGGAATATCTCGGCATCAAGCTCGACAACTCTGTAAACGACGGCTTAAAGGGCAAGCTCACAAAGATTTCTGCTCCCGACAGCAAGGTTGAGGTATGGGTAATTCCTACAAACGAGGAGCTTCTTATCGCCCGTGATACACTTGAAATCACAGGTCTTGACAAGAATGCGTAAGTGAAGCGATAGATATAGGCGATTTCCCCGCTCCCGAGGTTTCGGGGGCGGGGTTTTTTGTATGCGGAAGGGGTATGCATAAAAAATATTTGTATTGAAAAAATTGTTCTTGAATGGTATAATTAAATTGTTTTGTAGAGATTTTGAATTTTTATGGCATAAGGAGAGTTCTGTGCATAAAACCAAAGAACAAATTTCATATAATATGCACCGTGTTAAATCCAAAGACACAAAGATAGAGGTTATGCTTAGGAAAGAACTTTGGTCGAGAGGTTTACGCTATCAAAAAAACTCGAAGAAAGTATTCGGAAAACCGGATATTGTTTTCATAGGCAAAAAAATTGCGGTATTTTGTGACAGTGAATTTTGGCACGGTTATGATTGGGATAATAAGAAAAAAGAGTTTAAGTCGCATCAAGATTTTTGGATTCCTAAAATCGAAAGGAATATTGTCCGTGATAAGCAAGTGAGCGAAAAACTTACCGGTATGGGATGGACAGTGTTAAGATTTTGGGGTGATGATATAAAAAATAATTTACAGGCGTGTGCTGATGTAATTGAGAGGGCGGTTAAAAATAAAAATGGTTAAATATAAATCAATTGATTTATTTGCGGGAATCGGCGGAATTCGTCTTGGATTCGAAAAAGCCTTCGGCAACGAAATCAGTACGGTTTTTGTAAGTGAATGGGACGAATATGCTCAAAAAACATATAAAGCCAATTTCAAAGATGATTTCGAAATTGCAGGAGATATAACAAAAATCGACGAAAACGATATTCCGCAATTTGATATTTGTCTTGCCGGTTTTCCTTGCCAGGCGTTCAGTCTTGCAGGAAAAAGGAAAGGATTTGAAGATAACTATAAAGGAATGTGCCGTGGCACTTTATTTCTGGACGTTGCAAGAATCTGTGAACAGCATAAGCCGAAAGTGATTTTTTGTGAAAATGTAAAGGGTCTTAAAATTCACGACAGAGGCAGAACATTTGAGATAATAAAAAAGACATTTGAAGACTTGGGGTATAAAGTATTCTGCACAGTTTTGAACAGCAAGGATTTCGGAGTTCCTCAGAACAGGGAAAGAGTATATGTAGTAGCGTTCAGAAACGATGTTGCTCCGGAAAATTTTGACTTTCCAAATGCTACGGACGATTCAAAAAGGTTGAAGGATATTATCGAAGAGAAGCCTGTACCGGCTAAGTATTATTTAAGTGACGTTTATGTTGAAACATTGAGAAGGCACAAAGCTCGTCACGAGGCAAAAGGAAACGGCTTTGGATATGAAATCCGTGAATGGGACGGCATTGCCGGAGCTATAGTGTGCGGAGGAATGGGAAGAGAACGTAATTTATTGATTGACAAACGCCAAAAAGATTTAACACCGACAACACACATTAAAGGCGAAATCAATAAGGAAGGTATCAGAAAAATGACACCGAGAGAATGGGCTCGGCTACAGGGCTTCCCGGATACATTTAGTCTTCCGCTTGCCGATGTTCACATGTACAAGCAATTCGGAAACAGCGTAACGGTAAGTGTTATTGAAGCAATTGCAAAACAAATTAAGGAGGTACTTGATAATGCCTAATAATTTATCAGGAAATAAAGGTGAATGGTCAGAAATTTACATTTTTCTTAAACTTATGAGTGATGGAAAAGTATATGCTGCTGATAGAAACATGAATCGCTTAGCAAACGTTTTTCTTAATATCATTAAAATTATACGTGAGGAATATAGAAACCAAAAATACGAGTATTACACGGGACCCGTTGTTAGGATTTTTTTGAATGAAAAAGATGTGGGTCCAAACGTAAATATATCCGATTTTAAATCAGCTAAAAATCAACTTTGGGAAACAATAAAGAATTCTACGCAAGGCAATGGAATTACTTGCAGTGATATTGAAAATTTTCTTGAATCAATTCATATTACAAAACTAAAAGCACCGGCTGTACAGCAAAGTGAATTTTTTGGTGGTACACAAGATATAACTATGCAAGTTCAAGATTACAGAAATGGCATAACGTCTGTTATTGGTTTTTCGTGTAAATCGGATTTCACCGCAAAATCTACTCTTTTTAATGCAAGCAAAGAAAATACGAATTTCGTATATGAAGTTGATGGCAGTATTACCGATGAATTGATGAATACATTTAATAATACCTACACTATACGAAATAAGCAAAATAAAGATACAGGAATAACAGAACGCCGAGAGATTGTTGCTATTCAAAATCGTATAAATCTATTAAAGGAAACCGGATGTGATATTATTTATAGGGATATGCCGGTGAATAACGCAAAGCGTAATTTAATATTATCTGGCGGTAATGAAATGCCATCGATTGTCGCTAATATGCTTAAAGCTTATTATTTTGAAGGCGAAAGCAAAGTTGCTAATTCTTCTATTGAGTACGCACTCGACTATGTTATTCAAAATAATTCTGCAAACTATGAATTTGATGACACCGCAAGTATGTATAGGAGAAAAGTAGGAACGCTCTTATACGATATGTTTACGGGTATGCGTTTATCTGATGCGTGGAATGGAAGAAGTAGCGTAAACGGAGGATATATTGTTGCAAAAGATGATGGCGATGTTATTGCTTATCATTCTTGTATGGCTGATGAGTTCAAGGATTTTTTAATCCATCAACTTGGATTCGAATCACCATCTGCTTCCAGACATCATTATATGGAAATATATAAAGAAAACGGCAAATACTATTTAAAATTAAACTTACAGATAAGATTTAAAGGCACCACACGCACCGATTAAATTAATTTCAAAGGAAGAAAATATTGTGAGGGTAAGTAGCTTATTTGCCGGTATCGGTGGAATTGATTTGGCTTTTCAACAAGCGGGATTTGAAGTCGTATGGGCAAATGAATTTGATAAAGATGCTTGTAAAACCTATAAGCACAATTTTCCTTATACTATATTATCCGAATCGGATATAAGAGAAGTCGATGCAGATGATATACCGGATTTCGATGTTCTTGTTGCAGGATTTCCGTGTCAATCGTTTTCAATATGCGGTAATAAAAAAGGCTTTGCCGATGAAAGAGGCAATCTTTTCTTTGAAATAATGAGAATCGCAGACGTTAAAAAACCTAAGATCATATTTCTTGAAAATGTCGCAAATCTTACCGAACACGACAATGGCAAAACATTCAATCGAATACACAATGAACTTTCCGAGAGAGATTATTATATACGATATGTAATTGCGGATGCTTGTAATTATGGAATACCGCAACACAGAACGAGAACGTACATAGTTGCGTTTAATGATTATGAGATTTGCAACCGTTTTTGTTTTCCGGAAGAACGACCGTTGCATAAACATATTTTTGATATTATTGACCGTTCCGTAAAAGCAGATTACAAATTTTATCTTTCTGAAAATTCAGTTCAGTGTCAAAAAATAAAAGCTGTTATTACGGATAAAAATCAAATATACAGATTTTCGGATTATGGAATTCAAAAAAGCAACTGCGGAATATCTTTTACGTTAAAGGCAAATATGGGTACTTGGTATAACCGTGTGCCGATTATCAGAGATGATTTCGGAATAAGGACAATAACACCGGAAGAATGTCTTGCGTTGCAAGGTTTTCCGCAGAATTTCGGTTTTCCGGACATTCCGATAAAGAGTATGTATAAGCAATGTGGTAATACGGTGGTAATACCTTTTGTAAGAGAAATCGCACATAATATAAAAATGCAATTAAAATAAACAGGAAAAGTTAAATGAAAAATTGCGAAACTCCGCCTCCGTGATTTCGGGGGCGGGGTTTTTTATGCAAAAATGGGGATGGGTATTGCAAAAAGTGCGGAAAAGGAGTAAAACAGCAAAATAAAAAATGCGAAAAGGATGGAAAATGCCAAAATAAAAAATGCGAAAACAGTTTTTGCATAATATACGGCTGATTTTATTGACGGTTTGTGGTATGCAGGTAAAACGCTGTTTTTGATATAAAGCGGTCTGCTTTGGAAATTGCGGAATTTTTGGTTGACCGCCGGAGTGAAATCGGTTATAATATAATTAGCGACAACTAACTTTAGAACAGGAGCGGAAAAACCATGCAGAAAGTAAGCAATATGACAAAGGAAGAGCTGGCGCATTACGGAACGCTTATCGGAGAAGCCTTCGCCGCAGAGGGCGACGGTATTGCCACAACTGCGCCTCGTGAGGATATTATAAAGGCGTTTGAGATAATGACGGAGTATTTCTACAATTCGGGGGTTTTGTACACTACGTCCGACAATCACGAGGGGTTTCTTGCATATTGGCGCAAAAGCACTAAAATAAAGCTGAAGCCTGCGTTGCATATGGTCGGGAGAATGCTCAGGGAGATGTCATTTCGCAGTGTGAGAATAGTGGCAGGTTCAAGCGAGGAGCTTTATGCCAAAGTCTACAAAAAGGAAAAGGATTATGTAGCGGTGTCGATGGTGGTAGTTCTGCGTGAATATCAGGGAAAAGGATATATGAAAAGGATATTGGAACATCCTTTTTCCGAAGCGGCAAGGGAGGGTATACCCTGCGTACTTGATACCGACACTGAGCTTAAGGTAGCTAAATACACTAAATGCGGAATGAAGAATACCGCTAAAAAGCAACTGAAATCCGGTCAGTATCTGTATACTATGGAGTACAGGGAAGATTGACGGGTTCGGATAGCATATTGAATACAGATTTTTTCCGTTCCGGGTTATCGGGGCGGAATTTTTGGTTGCAAGTGCAGGAAATACGCTTTTTTACGGCGGTTTTATGCTGTAAACGCTTGACAACAGAGCCGAAATAATGTACCATTAAAGTATCTTAAAACGTAAATCCGCCCGTGTGACAGGCTTGCGGGCGAAAAGGAAGTAACAATGGAAAAGAAGAAAAAATCTTATCTGAGCAAAGCGGTGTTCGGATTGCTTATCGTGGCTTTTACGGTATGCTGTATTATTGCCGCACCGATAACCGAAGCCAAAGGTACGCTGTGGTCGCTGTTTCCGCCGGTCATAGCGATAGGGCTTGCACTTATCACAAAGGAAGTGTATTCCTCGCTGTTTGTCGGAATATTGTCTGGCGGAATAATCTATGCGGCGGCATCGGGAACGGGATTTGAGGGAACGTTCAAGGCAGTCGTGCAGGACGGACTTATAACAAATCTTTCAAACGCATACAATGTCGGAATACTGGTGTTCCTTGTTGTACTGGGAATAATCGTTGTACTGATGAACAAGGCGGGCGGCAGCCGTGCCTACGGTGAATGGGCGGCGGCTCATATCAAGGGCAGACGGGGAGCTGCACTGTCAACGTTTTTCCTCGGTGTGCTGATATTCGTAGACGATTATTTCAACTGTCTGACTGTAGGCTCGGTAATGAGGCCGATAACCGACAAGCACAACATATCACGTTCAAAGCTCGCTTATCTTATAGATTCGACAGCCGCACCTATCTGCATTATCGCACCTATCTCATCGTGGGCGGCGGCGGTAAGCGGTACGGTCGAGGGCGTAAACGGAATATCACTGTTCATAAACACTATCCCGTATAATCTGTACGCATTTTTAACGATACTTATGGTAATATTCATATCGGTGAGCGATACGGATTACGGACCGATGAAAATACACGAGGACAACGCAAAGAACGGTGATATTTTCACGACACAAAACAATACTTATGAGCAGGACGCGCAGCCGGTTACCGAGCGTGGCAGGGTTATAGACCTTATACTTCCTGTTGCTGTGCTTATCGTGTTCTGCGTTGTGGGTATGATCTATACCGGCGGATTTTTCTCCGGTACGGATTTTGTGACGGCATTTGCAAACTGCGATGCGGCTTACGGTTTGTCGCTCGGCTCTATCTCGGCGCTGATAGTTATAATCGCATATTATATGCTCCGCCGTGTGCTGAAGTTCAACGAATGTATGGATTCTATCGCCGCAGGATTCAAGCAGATGGTGCCTGCGATACTTATACTGACTTTTGCGTGGACGCTTAAAACGATGACGAACCACCTTGAAGCAGGTGCGTTTGTTTCGGGAGTGGTACAGAGTGCAACGGCGCTGAGCGTGCTTCTGCCTGTAATACTGTTCGTGGTGGCTATCGGGCTTGCTTTTGCAACGGGTACATCGTGGGGAACGTTCGGCATACTTATTCCTATCGTTACGAGCGTGTTTGAGGCGGATCTTGCGAATGTTGCGCAGACGGGAGAAATTCCGTCAATGGTCATCATCTGCATTTCAGCCTGCCTTGCGGGTGCGGTGTGCGGCGACCACTGCTCGCCTATCTCGGACACCACCATTATGGCATCGACAGGCGCACAGTGCGACCACGTCAATCACGTTTCGACACAGCTGCCGTATGCGCTGACAGTTGCGGCGGTGTGCGTTGTCGGCTATCTGCTGTCGGGCTTTGTACATAACGTATTCATAGTGCTTGGCTTCTCGTTGGCGCTTATGCTGGCGGTGCTGTTTGCAATAAGATTTTTTGTAAAGAGAAAAGAAGGCAGAGGCTGAGAAATGGCAACATCGCAGGAATACATAGAATTTGTCTGTGAACAGCTTGTCGGCATCGAAAACGTGCGGTATAAAAAGATGTTCGGCGAATATATGGTTTATGTTAACGATAAGCCTGTCCTGCTTGTCTGCGACAATACGGTATATGTTAAAAAGCTCCCCGAAATCGAAGAACTTATGTCGGGCGCTGAGTGCGGTGTGCCGTATGACAGCGCAAAGGAGCATTATATACTTGATATAGAGGACAGGGAGCTTACGGCAAAGGCGGTCGAAATTCTCGAGCGGATAACGCCTGTGCCGAAAAAGAAAGCCAAGAAGAAATAAACCGGACATTGCCGCCGTGAATATATGCGGACGGAGCTTTGGATACCGAAAAAACTGTATATTAAAAATGACGCTGCCTTTTCGGTAACGTCATTTTTTATGCCTTATATTCACGGCTGAATTTCAGCCGCCTGTCTTTTCCGCATTGCGCTCCAGCTTACAAAGCCGTATATGTCATTTACAAAGAAAATCACAAAGCAGACTACGACCGAGATATAGCTTATATCGGTCAAGGCGGCGAGCGACCACAGGATTATAAGCACTATATCATTTGCGGCATAGGCGACAGCGAAGAAACGGTTGCGGCGGAATGTGAGATATACGGCGAGGAAGCTCGTTGTGACGGAAACGGTACTCGGAATCAGATTTGCCGTGTTGAAAAAGTCGAGTACGAAGTAGAAAACTACGGTGACAACGGCGGTGAGTATGAACATAAAGAGAACCTCGCCCCTGTGGATATGATTTACCTTTACCTCAGCCTTGCCCTTTGCAAACGGATTTCTTATCCAGCTTATAAAAGCGGCAAGCGCCATAGGTCCTGTGAGTCCGAGATAGGTTATCATCTCGCCGTAATAGGCAAAGGAGAAGGAGATTATCGCATAGAGTATGCTGAAAATCACGCCGAGAGCCTGTCCTATGGGGTTGCCTTTGGCATTGAGCAAAAGCGAGGTAGCGCCGATAAGCGACGCTATGACGGACAGTATCCCGTCCTTGCCGAACATAACGGCAGAGCCTGTTATCAGCACTAACGAGCCTATCCATAGTATTTTTTCAAAGGTTGTGAAGTAGTTGTTCAGTTTTCTGAGCATTGTATCCTCCGTAAATTTACCGAAAAAGCACCGCAGGTACATCTTCAAAGACCTAACGATGTACTGACGGTGCTTTCGCATCTCTACCCGGTGGCAGAATTATTGTATTGTTTGTATTGTTATTTTAGCATAACGGTCGGGGGTTGTCAAGAAAAGATCTTCTGTCAATGTTCCATAATCTTTCCGTACAACTCGGGACGGCGGTCACGGAACACGCCCCAGCTCTGACGCAGGTCACGGTTCTGCTCGTGGTCTATTACCGCTGTTATAACCGCCTCGTCCGTTCTGTCAGCCTCGGCAACTATCGCTCCCGTAGCATCGGTTATGAATGACGAGCCGTAGAAGGTCAGCGATGAGCTCTGATTCTGATTTTCGGGGGTGGGGTGAACGTACTCTGTACCTATCCTGTTTGCGGCGATAACGGGAACAAGGTTTGCCGCCGAATGACCCTGCATAGCCCTTCTCCAGTGGGGCATCGAGTCGCACTCCAGTATAGGCTCACTGCCGATAGCGGTGGGGTAAAGGAGCATATCTGCGCCCATAAGAGCCATACAGCGTGCCGCCTCCGGAAACCACTGATCCCAGCATATACCGACACCGATACAGCCGAACTTTGTATTCCACACCTTAAAGCCTGTATCGCCCGGTGTGAAGTAGAACTTCTCCTGATAGAAATGGTCATCGGGAATGTGGCTCTTACGGTATATTCCCATAAGTGAGCCGTCACAGTCTATCATAGCTATCGTATTGAAAAATGCGTTTCCGTGCTTTTCATAGAAGCTGACGGGGATAACCGTACCGGTTTCCTTTGCGACCTGCATAAAACGCTTTACGGCAGGGTTTTCTTCGGTTTTGTCGGCAAGATAATAGTAATCGTAATTCTTCTCCTGACAAAAGTACGGAAGCTCGAACAGCTCGGGGAGAAGTATCACATTCGCTCCGTCCGATGCCGCCTGTCTTACCATACGCTCTGCCTTTGCAATATTTTCTTCACGGTCGTCACTGCAGCTCATCTGTACTGCCGCAACCTTGACATTACTTATCATAGGGAGTTTCCTTTCTGACAAATGACGGTATCTGGTGGGTTATGCAATGGATATTGCCGCCGCCGATAAGTATATCACGGGCGTATATCTGTATTATCTCACGGTCGGGGAATACCTTCTGTACTTCACTCTTTGCTCTGAGGTCATACTCTGTATTCTCACCGCCGAAAGCAGGCATCACCACTGTCTTATTGCCTATATAAAGATTTACATAGCTTGCGCTGAGCGGGCTTACGGTATCTCTTGTAGGCTCGCCGTCAAACAGGTCAAGACCTGCGACTTCTTCCTCGGTCATATATATCGGATTTGGCATAGCGAGCTTTACAACGTCTATCTTTCTGCCGAGTGCGTCTGTGCTGTTTTCAAGCACGTCAAGGCAGGCACGGCACATCCTGTACTGTTCGCTCGTTTCGTCCTCGCACCACGATAAAAGCACGGTGTGGGGAGCGGCGAACACGCAGATATTGTCAACGTGTTCGTTTGTTTCATCGCCCAGTATACCGCCCGGAAGCCATATTACTTTTTTTGCGCCGAGTCCCTCGCAGAGATTTTCTTCGATTTCCGCTTTGGACAGCTGAGGATTTCTTCCTGCGCTGAGCAGACACGCTTCAGTGGTAAGAATCGTACCCTTGCCGTCAGCACTTATACTTCCGCCCTCAAGAACGAAGTCGCCGAAGTCATACACATCGACATCGAGCATATCGCAGACCTTGCGTGCTATCTTGTTATCCTTGTCCCACGGGAAATAAAGCCCGTCAACAAGACCGCCCCACGCATTGAAATACCAGTCAACACCACGCATATTACCCTTATCGTTCACGACAAACTCGGGGGAAACATCTCTCGCCCACGCATCGTCAGAGGACATCTCGACAACACGGATATGAGGGGGGAGCATTCTGCGTGCGTTTTCATACTGTTCAAATGAGGCAAGAACGGTGACCTTTTCGCTTTTTGCAATGGCGCAGGCAACCTCGCAGAACGCTTTTTTTGCCTTTACTCCGCCGTACTGCCACGAATCCGGCCGCTCGGGGAATATTATTATACAGCCGCTGTGCGAGGAAAACTCCGCAGGCATACGGTAGCCGTCAATGAGCGGCGTTGAGTCGGAAATAATCTTCAAGAAAAGCTCCTTTTTGAACGCTTACATATCTCTGCCGAGATCGAAAGCCTTTTCGTTTATCTCTATAACCTTTGCGGGTACGCACTTTTCAACTGCCTTTTTCCAAGCGTCAAGCTCGATGCCGGGAAGTACCTTTGAAAGAACGCCCATAAGCACAACGTTAACGGCTCTTGCACTGCCGGCTTTTTCTGCGGCTGAGAGAGCGTCAACTGCGATAATGTTTATACCCATAGCCTTTATCTTGTCGATAATGCCGTCGGGATATTCAGCCGCACCCGTGATAACGGGCATAGGGCTTATCTTCTGTGTGTTTGTGATTATTGTACCGCCTTTTTTGAGGTATGATACATAACGTGCGGCTTCAAGCTGTTCAAAGCTTACTATCATATCAGCCTGACCCTTTTCGATAACGGGGCTGTATACCTTTTCGCCGTATCTTATGTATGTTACGACAGAACCGCCACGCTGTGACATTCCGTGTACTTCGCTTACCTTAACCTCATAGCCTGCCGTGCCGAGAACACTGCCGAGTATACGGCTTGCAAGAAGTGTACCCTGTCCGCCAACGCCGACTATCATTATTGATTTTGTTTCCATAGCTATATTCCTTTCAGAGCTTATTCCTTGATAGCGTCAAACTTACAGAGCTGTTCGCACAGTCCGCAGCCTACGCACAGGGTATTGTCGATAGTGATGCACTTGTCGCCTGAAACCAGTGCGGGACAGCCTATTCTCATACAGGACTTGCAGTTCTTGCACTTGTCGGCATCTATATGGAACGGAGGCTTGTGCTTTACAGTCTTGAGCAATGCACAGGGCTTGCGTGCGATTATGAGCGAAGGCTCAGCCTTTGCAAGCTCCTCCTTTATAACTCTTTCGGTTTCGGCAAGGTCGCCGGGGTCTACAACTGTAACGCTGTTTATGCCGATAGCGTGAGCGAGTGCTTCAAGATTAACGGCAGATGCAGGGTCGCCGTATATGTTCTTGCCGTTTGCAGGGTTGTTCTGGTGGCCTGTCATACCTGTGATGCTGTTATCAAGCACGATAACGGTAGAATTACTGCGGTTGTATGCAATGTCAACAAGGCTCGTGATACCGCTGTGCATAAATGTGCTGTCACCGATAACGGCCACCGCCTTGCCCTCGTATTCGCCCTTTCTGCCCTTGTTGAAGCCGTGCAGACCGCTTATGCTTGCGCCCATACATACTGTCGTGTCGATCGCACTGAGAGGAGCGGCGGCACCGAGCGTGTAACAGCCTATATCGCCGCTTACCATAACGCCGAGCTTTTTGAGTATGTAGAATACGCCTCTGTGGGGACATCCTGCGCAGAGTACGGGAGGACGAACGGGTATCTCGGCATCAAGAGTCTGCCATTCGTCATTTTCACCGAGAACGACCTGTCTTACCTTGCTCTGGAAGTATTCGCCCTGAAGGGTGAACAACTCCTTGCCCTTTACGGCAATGCCGTTCTTGCGGCAGTGTGTTTCGATAACATCGTCAAGCTCTTCGATAACATAGAGCGTCTTTACCTTAGCGGCAAAGTCCTTTATAAGCTTTACGGGCAGAGGGTTTACCATACCGAGCTTTAAGTAGCTTGCCTTGTCGCCCAGTGCTTCCTTTGCGTACTGGTAGCAGATACCCGATGTGATAACGCCTATCTCGTCACTGTTCATCTCGACTGTGTTTATGCCTGATGTTTCGGCATATTCGATAAGGTCGAGTGTACGCTGTTCAACTACAACGTGCTTCTTTATAGCGTTTGCGGGAACCATTACGTTCTTTGCGATATTCTTCTTGTATTCGGGGATAGTGTGGGGGATTCTGTCCGCTGTTGTTACAGCCGACTGAGAGTGGCTTACTCTTGTTGTAAGTCTTAAAATCACGGGAGTATCGAACTTTTCCGAAATCTCATAAGCAAGCTTTGCGTAGTCCTTGCACTCCTGTGAGTCGGACGGTTCAAGCATAGGAACCTTAGCGCCGATGGCATAGTGGCGTGAGTCCTGCTCGTTCTGTGAGCTGTGCATACCGGGGTCATCGGCTACGGCAAGCACCATACCGCCGTTTACGCCTGTGTAGCTTGCTGTGAAAAGAGGGTCAGCCGCCACGTTAAGACCAACGTGCTTCATAGCGCAGAAGCTCCTTGCACCTGCAATACTTGCGCCTATTGCGACCTCGCAGGCTACCTTCTCGTTGGGCGCCCATTCACAGTACATTTCGTCTTCGGGATATTTTGACGAAAATTCGGTTATCTCGGTGCTGGGTGTGCCGGGGTAGCTTGATATAACGCTGACTCCTGCCTCGTAAAGACCTCTTGCGACCGCCTGATTACCTAACATTAATTCAGACATAAGATGTTTCCTTTCAAAAATGCAGGGACGGCAGATGCTGTCCCGTGTGATGATACTGCCTCCGTTATAAATTCCGTGTCGGACGGGGCTGTCGATTTGTATTTGCCTTTATATTATACTACATTTTTGCCGTGATGTAAAGAATTTGTTGAAAATGTGCCGTAACTGCCGAATAAAATCGTTCCTGTACTGGAAATGGTACAGCAAATATGTTATTATATTAACGATAGCAAACAGCGTATCTCGTTTTAAGGAATATATTTTACGGAGGGAAATAAAAAGTATGACACATATCATCACAGGTCCTGCCGGAAGCGGTAAGACAGCCGCACTCTATGAGCTTCTTAAGAACGACAGCAAAAGCAGGATACTTCTTGTTCCGGATCAGTTTGTTTTTGAAAGCGAAAGACGTGTCGCAAATGAAACCGATGAAAAGACTTCGGACATAAAGGTAATGGGCTTTATGTCGCTGTCCGAAAGCATATTGAAAAAGCACTGCCCTCAGAAAACCTATGCGGATACCACAGCCAAGACAGCCATAATGAGCGGTGCTGTCAGAGGACTGTGCGGCGATCTTAAGTTTTACGGCAATGCCGCAAGGAAAAACGGCTTTGTAGAGATGTGCCTTTCGGCAGTAAACGAACTCAAGGCGGCAGGCATATCAGCTGATGAACTGACGAAAACACTGTATTCTCCCGAAAAAAACACGGCTGAACGGCTGCCTGTTCATCTTGCCGAGAAGATAGGCGATATTGCGGCGGTATACAGCGTTTATGATAAAAAGCTGACCGAGAAATATGCCGACAGGCAGGATAATCTTACGCTTGCCGCACAGGTGATAAGAAACGGCGACAGCTTTGACGAAAACACAACGATATATATTGACGGCTTTGACAGCTTCAGCGGAGCACAGCAGAATTTTTTAAGGGCGCTTGCGGATAAGGGCGTGAACTTTGTGGTTGCGCTCTGTACGGACGAAAACAAGGCGGAGGTCTTTGCAACGTGCGACAGGACAGAGCGGTTGTTCGAAAGAGGCAACAGGGAGGACATTAAATATACCCGTCTTTGCGGCAAGGCTCCCCGTTACAAAAACGGCAATCTCAAGGCATTGCGTGACTTTTTACAGACGGGGGTAAAGGATAGCACGGCGGACAGTGACGGCATAACGATGGCTTATTCGTCCTCTGTCAGCGGCGAGGCTGATTTTGTGTGTGCAAATATCAGAAAGCTGGTACGCAGTGAGGGCTACAGATACTCGGATATTGCGGTGATATGCGCATCTCCAGCAAAATACAAGGACGCAGTAAATTCGGCGGCGGCAAGATATGATGTGCCAGTATTCGCCGACCTTCCCGTGCCGATCTCGGAGAAGCCGATGCTGAGATTCTTTGAGGCACTTCTCAAAGCGGCGGATAATCCTACAGGTACAAATATACTGCGGTATATAAGAAGCGGTTTTGTGCGTCTGCCGTCCGAAAAGAATAGCGGCAAGACAGTCCCTATGACGCTAAAGGAAAGACACCTTGTAGAACAGCATCTTATGGAGGAATATGCGGAGTGCTGGGATCTTAAACGCAAGAAGTGGGATAAGCCTATGCCGCATATAACAAACGCATCGGAGCAGAGGGTAGAGGAGATAAGAATCGCAACGGTTACACCTCTTGTTGAATTTGCAAAGTCGGTGCGTGGCATCGGCGGCAGGGAGCTTGTAAAGAAGTTTACCACTTTCCTTTTCGACAAGGTGGATATAAGCGCCGCTATACAGGGCAAGTGTCAGGACAACTCTACAAGACAGCTCCGTTATGTAAAAGAGCTTACCGAGGAATATAACCAGCTGTGGCGTACCGTGTCGGAAATGCTGACATCGCTGTATGAAACGCTTGACGATACTCCTCTTACGCTTGCGGAGTTCTCCGCACTTATCCATAGCTGTGCCTCCCGTATCAGCATATCACGCACTCCGAATGTTCTTGACAGCGTGCTGTTCGGAGATCCTGCAAGAACAAGGAGCAGGGAGGTTAAGGCGGTATTTGTGATGGGAGCCGCAGACGGCGCATTCCCCGACATTTATCCCGAGGGCAACAGCGTGTTCACATCTGATGATGTACAGCGTCTTGCCGAAAACGATATTGAACTTGAAAATGACGAGGCAAGATATTCATCGGCGGTGCTTGACGCATATAAGGCTATGACGCTTGCAGGCGAGAAGCTGTTTATCACGTTTACCGGCGAAAAGGAAAACGCATCGGAATATATTGCTGATATAGCAAAGCACTTCGGTGCAAAGCTCATAAATGCGGATAATCTTGACGCACTTTATATGACCGAAAGCGTGAAGTCGGCTGAAAAGCAGTATGTAATAAATTCGGCACAGCTTACGGACGGACAGAAGAAAGCCGTTGAAGCCGTGCTTTCGGAAAACGAAAAGGAACCAAGTTCAATCGACAGGATAAAGGCGGTAATGAGCAATAACAGCGGAAACTCCGACATACACAGGATAAGCGATATTGCGCCGATAGTTTTCCCGCAGACAGCGCTTTCGCCTACGGCAATAGAAAAGCTGAACGGCTGTAAGTTTGCATATTTCCTGCGCTACGGTATGAACCTTTCATCGTCCGCAGGCATTGCGATGAATGCGAGCAACTACGGAAATATAATGCACTACATAATGAAATACTGCTTTGAAAGGCTGTATGTGGGCGCAAAGGAGAACGGAAATCCTCACGTTTCCGACGGCAGAATAAAGGACCTTATCGAACAGGCGCTTGCGGATTACAGGGAAAAGTATCTGCTTACCGAGGAGAATATGAGTGCAAGGTTCAACACGCTTTATAACGCACTTTCGGTAACTGCGTTCTATCTTATAAAATATATGGCGCAGGAGCTTGAAAAGAGCAGGTTTGTGCCGTCATATTTCGAGCTTAAGCTGGAAAGCGGAAAGAGCGAGAACGGTTTTGACATTTCGCCGTACAGCTTTGATATAGAGCTTGCAGACAAAAGCCGTCAGACGATAACGGTAGGCGGAACGGTAGACCGTGTAGATATAGCGTATAACGATGACAAAAGCGGCGGTCAGATAAGAGTAATAGACTACAAGACCGGAAACAAGGACGCAAAGCTGAGCCGTATCTACTACGGGCTTGACCTGCAGCTTTTACTGTATCTTTTCACACTCGCAAAAAACAATGGGGCAAACGGCTTTACGCCGTCAGCCGCACTGTACCATCCGTCCGGAAAAACTTCTCTCAAGGATATAAAAGCGCCGTCCGATGAACTTAAGCGTGGTATCTGGCTTGACGAGCATAAGGAGAAGGGCTTTGCCGTTGAGGGTACTCAGCAGGAGGCGGAACGCCTTTTATACAGCGGTGTGAAGTTTGACAGGGACAAGGAGGTCAGCACCAATTTCTATTCCGCTGTGGCTATAGCGGGCGATAAGCTGAAAAAGCTCGAAAGCAGGATAGAAAAGGTTGTAAAAGAAAACACCGAACAGGTAAAAAGCGGTATTGTCGATGCAAGACCGCTTGTCGATGACGGAAAGGCATTATCCTGCGAATACTGCGATTTCAAGGATATATGCGGAATGAAACAGAGTTCGTGCGTTGATGTCGGGTCCGCAGAAGCTGTTGGATTCGGTGAAGATATAGTTGTTGCGAAGGCGAAGAAAGGCAAGGGTGATAAGTGATGAAATATACTGACGCTCAGATAAAGGCGATAAATCAGGGCAGAAACCCGGCAATAGTATCGGCAGGGG
>ULQU01036367.1_pt1 | contig 17252 bp, 11 predicted proteins | sample 1954841 | NCBI WGS metagenome assembly ULQU01 (sample SAMEA4835664, study PRJEB28245) | human gut metagenome | biome: gut microbiome; material: fecal sample | place: Denmark | collected 2008
CGATTCAGTAACCCGGAAATCCCTCACCACCGAAAGACCGGAGCGATACGTCGTTCCGGTCTTCCGGGTTACTTTCGGTCTGCATTCGGTTGTAATTCAGCCCCGCGGACAGCGGCCTACAAGTGCGATGCCACGCCCTTCCACCCCACCCGCCGCACCCTCCACACCCCTCTTCTCTTTTCCACATCCGTCCACCCCTTTCAACGCCGGGCCGTTCGGCCCCGCCGCATTGCATCCGACCGGTCGCACCGCCCGCACCGGAGGACCTCCACCCCCCCCTTCAGGGCTGCCGGCGCCCGACGCCTGTCGCCCCCCTGTCACCCCTCAACGCCTCCGCCTCTTCTCCCCTTGCCGCTCCCCTCGCCCCTTCGCGCGGCATCTTCGCTCCCTCGACGCGGCATCTTCCTCCCCGCCGCAGGGGAAGCACCCCGATTTTCGGTCGGAGGCGCGGTTTTTCGCGCATTAATTCCTACCTTTGCAGCGCAGGTCCGCTCTGTCGCCGCCGGCTCGGCCGGGGGAGGAAAGTCCGGGCAACGCAGAGCGCCACGCAAGCCAATCACTTGATATCCGTGAGGGTATAGGAGCGTAACAGAGAAGAACCGCCCCGCTGTCGGGTTCGCCCGCAGCGGTGGTAAGGGTGAAAAGGCGGGGTAAGAGCCCACCGCAGAGGCAGTGATGTCGTCTGGCCGTACGTCTCGTGGGTTGCAAGACCATGTATACCGGCAATTAAGGGTTGCTCGCCCGATGCCGGGGGGTAGGTTGCTTGAGACGGCAGGAGACTGCCGCCCTAGATAAATGACAGAGACCCGGAGGCAACTCCGGGGACAGAACCCGGCTTACAGGACCTGCACACTTCAGGAACCGGCTTCCCGCGAAGGGGAGCCGGTTCTTTTTTGCTCCCCGCCGGCCGCGGCAGAGGGGGCGGAAGAGCCGGGGACAGGGGCAGAGGCGGCAGTCCCGGGAGCAGAGAAAATGGCGCCGGGAGCGGGTGCAGAGGCTCCGGGAACGGAGGCGACGGAAGAGGGGGCGGAGTCGACGGAGGAGCCGGAGGTGGGCGCAGAGGCGGCAGTCCCGGACGCAGAGAAAATGGCGCCGGGGGCGGGTGCAGGTGCGGCCGCTGAGGTCGATGTTGGAATCGAAGACGGAGCGGGCGCAACCGTTGGCAGGCGCCGAAGCGACCGAAACAGGGGACGGAGCGGTCGAAGTCAGGACGGATGGGGCGGATGTTGGGGTCGTGGCAGGTGCGACCGTTGATGCCGGAGCCGGAGCAAAAGTTGGGGCCGGGGCCGGAGCTGCCGGAGTTGGAGCCGGGGCCGGGCAGCTGTTGGCGGCGGGGTGCGCCGCGGGGCTCAGATGCGACGTCAGCCAGGCCAGCACCACCCCGACGGCCACCCCGAGCGCCGATTCGACAAAGCGCAGCAGGCAGTTCACCCCGGGCGGCAGGGCGTGGCTGCGCTGCGAGACAAGCAGAATGGCCAGCAGCGTAATGGTCGCCATGCGTCCGTTATCGGGGATGCCGAGCAGCATGCTCAGCACGACGAGCAGCGCCACGGCGAGCATCATGCCGAGCGTCGAGAAGGCGAAGAGGCGCAGATAGGCATAGGCAAGCAGCGCCCCGAGCGCCGTGCCGGCCACGCGCAGCAGCCCCGCACGCAGCGACTCCCTGAGTCCCGGCGTCTGGAGCACCACCACGGCCGAGGTGCAGGCCAGCATGGCCCCCATGCTGCTCGATGCCTGGTGGAAGGGGCCCGTGACGAAGGTGCCGATAAGGTAGGCCATCACCACCCCGATGCAGCTCGCCACCACCATCACGGGGCGAATCCGCCCCAGCAATCCATGTATCGTCGGTTTCATGACCTCCGTCGCCCATTTTGGGGGAGCATGCAGCAAGAAACGGGCCGAAGCCGCAGAGAGGACCGCACGGCCGGTGCCATCCCCGCTGCGGGCCGGGAGGGCACAAAAACCCGCTGCGGGCCGGGGGCACAAACGCCCATGCGGCGAGGACACAAAAAAACCGTGCGGCTGGCTGCACGCTGCAGCCGACCGCACGGTCTCTGTTCCATGGATATACGGCCGCCCCAACCCACCGAAGGGGCGGCCGCTGCCCGCAGGACTACATCCAGCGGGTATCCATCATCGTCGGGTTGCTCGAACCGCCATGAGCATCGTAGCCGTGGCCCGTCAGGTCGGGCACGATGTTGCCGCCGTCGGGGTTGGGCGTCCACTCATTCATGCGCCAATAGGCCAGCAGACCCTCCGACGTCGGGTCGACGTAGTTCATGTTGTTGGCAATCTCGCTCTGCGAGAGGGCGCGCGTCCAGACGCGGCACTCGGCCAGATAACCCATCAGCGGGCGCGAGCTCTGCCACTGCGACAGCGCTCCCAGACCGAAGCCGTAGCCGTCGTTCTTGCCCAGGTTCATCGACTCGCCCTGCGTCGGGGTGCCGGCGGCATACTGTCCGTCGATGTAGATGTCCCACGACGAACCGGTCCAGACGGCTGCCACATGGTACCACTTGTTCGCGTCGCACGGACGGTCCGTGGCGGCGGGCTGGTAGCTCTCGTGACAAATCTGTACGACGTTCTTGTCAATCTTCACGTCGCCGAAACGCACCGAGCACTCACCCTCGATACCCATGATGGAGGAGTTGTCGCAGCCGTTCGAGAAGTTGGTCACGTAGACGCGCGTCTCGAGCGTCACCTGCGGGAAGACCAGGTCGGCGTTGTCCAGGAAGCCCGGAATCTTGTACTTGTTGCCCGAGCCAATCATGATGGCCTTGCTGATGACCGGCGTCTTGAAGACGATGTAGACCGTGCGCGAAGGCTCGAGAACGGCCATCGAGCCGCTCACCGAGCGGATGCTCACCGGCATGCAGTAGGTGGCACCCTCGGCAAAACCGTCCATCGTGGTGACCGTCAGTTCGGCCATCGACGAGGTGGTGAAGCCGGCCGCGATGGAGACCTTGTCGTTGAGGAACTCATAGGTCCCCTCGGGCAGCGGGAGGTAGTTCTTGCCATACTTGAGGTTGTAGCTCTCCACCAGGTCGGGACGCAGCTCGAGCGTTATCTCCAGGTCGTGCGAGACCTGCTCCGACGCGGTAACCGAGAGGGCCGTGCTGGCCGGAAGCTCGTCGATGGTCACGCTCATGGCGGCATTCGACTGCGCATCGGTCATGTAGACGACCGGTTCGTACTTAGCCGACTCCTGGCACCCCGTCGCAAGGGCGGCGGCGAGGAGCAGCGGCACTGCAAAATATTTCAGTTTCATACTCTTTGTTCGTTTTGAGGGTTGGTTCGGTTAGTTCTTCGGACTCCAGACTTCAAGCTCGCGCATGCCGCAGATGTTGCTGCCCGTGTCGTAGCGGTCGACGATGTCGAAGCGGATGAGGCGCGCCTCGACCGGCTTGGCAAAGGTGAACCACTGCATGACGCCGTTGTCGCCCGTTGCCTGGGCAATCGTCACGTCGCCGGCATTCTGCGGCGTCCAGTTCACGCCGTCGGTCGAAACCTCGACGTTGCGGATGGTCTTCACCGAATAGGCCGTATTGGTGTAGCATACGCCCCAGGCCACCGTGCTCACCGGATAGCTCTGCTGCATGTCGATGGTGATGCGGCCGCCGATGCCCACCTGCCACGAGTAGTAGTTGTTGAAGATGGCATAGAAGCCCATGTCGCCGGCATCACGTCCGTTGAAGAGCGTCGTCACGTCGTCGTAGCCCCAGACGCCCGTACCGCCGATGGAGGTGTTCAGGTTGATGATGTCGACCGTCCAGCCCAGCTTGTTGTTGGCGTTGTCAATCTTCGTGCAGTCATCCTCGAAGGGTTCGAGGTTCTGCTGTGCGGCCAGGTTCTCCTCGCCGAGGAAAATCAGCAGGTACTTCACGCCGCGGTCGGCATCGGGCTCGTAGTCGCTCAGCGACTCCAGGTCGGGACGCAGCGCAACCAACGTGTAGCCCGGCTGGAGCACCGAGAGGTCGGAAAGCGTGACCGTCACCCCGCCCGTCGGGCTCATCTCGCCCTGGGCGAACGAGAGCTTGCCGGAGAGCGAAACCTTCGATGCGTCGATGGTCATGTAGTCGGTGCCGTTCTTCTCGTTGTAGGCCTCCGCCAGCGCGTTGTCGGCCACGTAGCCGAACTGGACATCGGAGATGGCCCCCAGCGAGAGGTGCGCCGTGAGCGTCGCCTCAAGGCTGCTGTAGCTGCCGTCGAGCCGCTTCATGACGGAGTGGTTCTCCACCTGGCTGCCGTCGGTCAGAACCTTGATGGTGGTGGTGCTCTTCGTAATGACGAGGTACTTCACATAGCCCGTCTCGTCGTAGCCGAAGCCTTCGGCAAGGGTCGGGAGCAGCGGCACGAGGTACTCGCCGTCGGCGAGCGATGCCACCGTGACGGCCACCTGCACGTCGCTCTCCGACGCTTCGGTGCCGGCAGCGAAGTGGAGCGGACCCGAGATGTTGACCAGCGAGGGGTCGATGGCCGCATACTCGGTGCCGTTGTCGTGGTTGTAGCCCTCGATGAGCGAGTTGTCGACCGCAAGCGCAAGGTCGGTGTCGGCCTCAGCCGGCTCCGAGATGCGGGCCGAAAGCGTGCAGTTCACCTCGCCGTAGATGACGCCCGAGGGGGTGACGCTCACCTCGAACTGCTCGGTGCCGGCCTCGTTGAGGGCCACCAGCGTCTTCGAGTAGTCGCCCACGGGGGCAGGGTTGACCGCCTGGATGGCCTGACGCATGTACTTGTAGGGCATGTCGGCGTGGGCGTACTCGTACTCCATGTGGTAGGCGCCGAAGCCGCCGCCCTCGCCCTGCGTCGGGTTGAAGAGCGCCATGCCCAGCAGCGAGTTGACCGTCTGGCCGTCACGCGTGGTGTGGCTCACGCCGCCCGTCTTCCAGTAGGCCTCGAAATTCTCGGCGAAGATATACTGCTCGGGCTTCCAGCCGGCATTGGCGGCATTGTTGAAGCGGTTCTGCAGGTCGGTGTAGCCGTACGAGGAGTAGGCCTGCACGATGCCGTAGTCGAAGTACTCGACATACTCGTCCCGGACGGCGAAGGGGACGCCGTCGATGATGAACAGACGGCCCGTGCCCGACTTGGGACCCACGTACTTGCCCATGGCCACAATCAGCTTGTTGAAGAGCTCGGGAGCGGGGTTGCCCACGAAGGGACCCACGGCACCGAAGCCCGGCTCGTAGTCGATGTCGATGCCGTCGTAGTTCCACTTGTCCATCGAGTCCTTGCAGTAGGCCTTGGCGTAGGCCTCGATGGCCTCGTCGCAGTAGGGGTCGTCGTACATCGAGGCGAAGGGCTCGGGCATGACGTTCGAGAAGATGGTGTAGGTCACCTTCGTACCCTTGACCTTCTGGACGAACTCCTTGTCGGCCACCTGGGCCGGGGTGAGCGTATGCCACTGGCTCCAGATGGAGATGATGTCCATCGAGTCGGGGCAGTTCGAGATGCGCGTCTGGTAGGAGGGGCCCATGGCCGTCCAGGTTCCGTACCAGCCGAAGGCCAGCTTGTGCTTGCTCTTCTTGTACTCGCGAAGACGCTGGTAGTAGGCGTTGTCGCGATGAATCTGCTCCTGCTCTTCGGGGTGCTGCACGTTCACCCGCTCGGGAGTCGTCTCCTTCTCGCAGCCGGCAAACAGGCTACCCAGCAGCAGCGTGCAGAGTGCATATTTGAAGATTCTTTTCATCGTATTTCGTCTTAAGGTTTCAGGTTAGTTGTTTTTCTTGTCCCACCAGAGTTTGGTCGAGCCCTGGTCGGGGCCGCCCAGCAGCCGGATGGCGCGGTTGAGCGCCGCGCGGTTGTTCGAGTACTCCGAACGCGGGAAGGTCATGCGGCGAATCTGCTCGTTGACATCCACCGTGCCGTTGCTGCGGTCGTTGACGATGGGGAAAATCCGCGGATAGCCCGTGCGGCGGAACTCCGACCACGCCTCCTGTCCGTTGGGGAACATGGCAATCCACTTCTGGGTGATGATGCGCTCGAGCATCTGCTCCGAGTCGGCCGAAGAGTCCCACTTGACGGTAATCTGCGACGGAGCGGCGATGTTGTAGTGGGTCGTCGAGCCGGAGGCATCCTCGAAGGCGGCCGGCGTCAGCTCGCTCTCGGCGTAGGTTGCAGCCTCGGCGGCCGAAAGGCCGTTCTCGAGGAACGAGAGCTCGATGCCGCGGCGGTAGAAGCTCTCGGCGTCACCGCCCATCGCCCAGCCGCGCATTGCACCCTCGGCGCGCAGGAAGGCGACCTCCGAGGACATGAGCCAGCGTACGGGCGTCGTCTTGTCGACGTTGGGCACCGACATGCCGAGGTAGTACTCCTTGCTGATGGCGGCGATGCCGTTGCGCACGCCGTGGTAGAGGCCATCCTCGCAGGGCTTGAAGTAGGTGGCCAGACGCGGGTCCTTGTAGCCGTTCAGGTAGGCATCCATCGTGGCGCCCATGCGCGTGTCGGCGTAGGCGTTCCAGACCTCCTCCAGCGGGTTGAAGACCTGAATCGAACCGACGGTTGCCAGCGTCGCGCTCTCGTCGGCCGACTCGATGACGCCGCTCGTGACGGCCTCCTCGGCCCACGCACGGGCCTGGTCGGGAATGACGTAAACCACGCGCATGGCCATGCGCAGCTTGAGCGAGTTGGCCAGACGCAGCCACTTGGGATAGCTGCCCTGGTAGACGATGTCGACCTCCTGCAGCGGCGTGGCGTCGGGCGAGTTGGTGGCGTACTCCTCCAGCACGGCGATGGCCGCGTTGAGGTCCTCGAAGAGCTTCATGTAGACGGTCTCCTGCGCATCGTAGGGGTTCTCCGTCTCACCGAAGTGGGTCACGGGCAGCGGTCCGTAGATGTCGGTGGCGCGCTGCAGCGCGAAGACCTTGAGCACCTCGGCCACGGCGAAGGTGTCCTCGGTAATCTGCCCCGCCTCGTAGGCGTAGCTGAGCGTCAGCCAGGCGGACATCACGTTGGTGAAGGCCACCGAGAAGGGGACGTTGTTGTAGTCGGTGGCGTCGAGCGCATAGGTGGTCGTGTTGACGCCGCCGTTGTCGAACGAGCTGATGGCCGCCATGTAGCCCGAGTAGGAGTCACCCATCAGGTTGCAGGCGCGCTGGTAGGCGTTGGCGCCCTCGTCGCTGCAGGGGATGACGGCATCCATCTCCATGGTGGTGATGAGGGTCTTCTGGTCGATGTTCTGAGCCGAGTCGGGGTTGGTGTTGAACTTCTCGAAGCCGCTCGTGCAGGAGCCCAGCAGCAGGCCCGAGAGGGCAACCGCGAAGAGCCCCTGGCTCAGGTTCGTTATGATGTTTCGTTTCATTGCGTCGGGTGTTTTAGAATTGGAGTCTTACGCTGAAGCCCAGGGTGCGGACCGAAGGCTGCATGAAGTAGTCGAGCCCCTGGTAGTAGGTGCCCGTCGAGGCGGTGATTTCGGGGTCGAACGGAGCCTTGTTGTAGAACATGAAGAGGTTGCGGCCGACGAGCGCCACGCTCATGCCCACCTTGTCGTTGAACCACTTCGACGGCAGGTCGTAGCCGAGCGTCAGCTCGCGCAGGCGCACGTTGGTCATCGAGTAGACGTAGTGGGCCAGCATCGACATACCGTTGCCCGAGTTGGCGTAGAAGGTCTTCGCGTCGGGAATCTGCTGCGTGTCGGATACCCATACGCCGCCGTTCTCGCGTGCCTGGGCCGAGGCCTCCGAGACGCCGTACTCGTCCATCAGGGCCTGCGTGGCCGAGACGCCGTGGCCGCCGATGCGGGCGTCGATGAGCACGCCCAGCGAGATGCCCTTCCAGGAGAACTGGTTGTTCCATCCCAGACGGAAGCGCGCCTCGGTGTTGCCGCCGTAGACCCACGTGTTGCGGTCGAGCGTCACCGTGTTGGAGTTGGGGTCGACGTAGATGTGGCCGAACTCGTCGGTCTTGAAGCCCGTCACATAGAAGTCGCCAATCGAGCCGCCCTTCTTGACCTGCATGCGGTAGCCGCCGTAGTCCATGTTGACCTCGTCGACCGAAACCAGGTTGCCCGCAACGTCACGCGTACCCTCGGGCACGAGCTCCTTGACCTCGTTGCGGTTCATCGAGAAGTTGACGTTGGTCGACCACGAGAAGTCGCGCCACGTGTTCTTGTAGCCCACAACGGCCTCGATACCCCAGTTGTTCACCTTGCCGGCGTTGATGTAGGCCTGCTTGTAACCCGTGCTGGGGGGTGCATCGTACCTGAAGAGCTGGTTGTAGGTGTTGGTGTTGTAGTAGGTGGCGTCCAGCCAGATTTTGCCGCCGAGGAACTTGGCGTTGAGACCCGCCTCGAAGGACTTCGTGCGCTCGGGCGTCAGGTTGACGGCCGGTGCGGCGGTCTCCGACTCGATGACACCGCCCACGCTGATGGGATAGTTGCGGCCCGTGATGTAGCGCTCGGGGGCGTTACCCACCTCGGCGTAGGAGGCGCGCACCTTGAGGAACGAGATGCCTGCACGCGAGAGGTCGGTCATCGACGAGATGACGGCCGAGAGGCCAACCGACGGGTAGAAGATGTTGTAGCTGTCGGTGAAGGCGAGCTGCGAGGCCCACTCGCTGCGGGCCGTCACGTCGAGGTAGAGCATCCCCTTCCAACCCAGCTGCAGCGTGGCGTAGGCGGCCTGCACCTGGTCGTGGTAGCGGCTCATGTAGGGCTTCGTCTGCGAGTGCTTCATGTCGATGTTGAAGAGGGTGAACTTGTTGGGCTGCGTGGCCAGGTGGCCCTCGAAGCCCGTCACCTTGTTCTTGTCGTCCATGAGGCTGGCACCCAGGTTGAACTGCAGCGAGAGGCGGTCGTCGAGGAACGTCTTGTCGATGCTCAGCAGGGCGTCGGCGTAGAGGTTGTTGTGGACGGCCGTATGGTCGAGGTAGTTACCGTACTTCGAGGCGAAGAGCTCGTTGGACGAGGCGTAAATCTTGCGCGTGTAGTTCATCGTCGTGTTGTCCAGACGCACGCGGCCCGTGAGGCTCATCCACGAGGTGATGTCCCACTTCATCGTACCGTTGAAGGTGTAGCGGTGGGCCGTATTCTCGAAGAGCTCGCGGTTGGTCACCCAGTAGGGGTTCTCCACGCCGGTGAGGAACTCCAGGGGCCAGAACTGCTTCATGTAGCCGTCCGTGGCGTCGTAGCGCTCGTAAATCTGGTACTTGCGGATATCATCGCCGCGCGGGAAGAGGTAAATCGGGATGAGCGGGTTGTGGTAGAGACCCTGCACCAGCGAGTTGCGGTCGTACTGGCGCATGTAGGTGGCACCCACGTCGAGCGTCAGGCGGTCCTTGACCAGCTCCGTGGTGTTGCGCAGCGAGAAGTTGTAGCGGTTGTAGACGTTGTTGGGGATGATGCCGCGCGAGTTGACCGAGGCAGCCGAGGCGTAGGTCTGGTTGCGCGAGTTGCCCGCCGAGACCGAAACCGAGTTGGTGGTGTTGTAGCCCGTCTGGAAGAAGTCCCGCGGATCGTACGAGGTGGGATGGGCCAGCGGCGAGCCCCAGCTCATCGAGGGCGAGGTCTCGGCCGTGCCGTAGCGGTTCTGGAACTCGGGCATCACGAAGGGCGCGGTGAAGGTGGTGTTGTTCGAGTAGTTGACCCGGAGGCGTCCCTCCTCACCCTTCTTCGTGGTGATGAGAATCACACCGTTGGCGCCCTGCGAACCGTAGAGCGCGGCGGCCGTGGCACCCGAGAGAATCGACATCGACTCGATGTCCTCGGGGTTGAGGTTCGAGATACCCTCGTAGTCGCCGCCGTCGGGGGTCTCGTACATGCCGGCCGTCTGCTCCGAACGCAGGCTCGGCATCGGGATACCGTCGATGACGTAAAGGGCGTTGTTGTTGCCGTTGATGGACTTCACGCCGCGCATCACCACGCGCGTCGAACCGCCCGTACCCGAGGCGCTGGCGTTGATTTGCAGACCGGCGACCTTACCCGAGAGGGCATTGACGAAGTTGGCGTCCTTGACCCCGTTGACGATGTCGCCCGAGACCTCCTGCACGTTGTAGGTCAGCGCCTTCTCCGAGCGCTTGATACCGAGGGCCGTCACCACCACGGCGTCGAGCACCTCCGTATCCTCATGCATGACGATGCGCAGCGGCGCGGAGTCCGTGACGGGAATCTCCTGCTTGGCATAGCCGATGAGCGAGACCTCGAGCACGTCGCCCTGACGCGCCTGCGGCAGCGAGAAGTTGCCCTCGGCGTCGACGGCCGCACCGACGGTCGTACCTTTAATAATCACCGTGGCGCCCACAAGGCCGAGGCCCTTGGCGTCCTTGACCGAGCCCGTGACGCCGCGCACGGGGCGGGCGCCCTGGCGGGCTGCCGTACGGTCGGCCGTACGCGAGAGGACGATGTGCTTGTCCTTGAGCGTATAGCCGATGCCGCGGCCGGCGAAGAGCCGGTCGAGGGCGGAGGCGAGGGTCGCGTTGCGGAGCGAGAGGCTCACCTGCTCGGCGGGGTTGATGTCGGAGCTGTTGTAGACGAACGAGTAGCCCGTCTGCTCCTGAATGGACTGGAATACCTGGGAAAGAGAAGCGTCGCGCACCTCGACGGTGACGCGGGGTTCGGCGGTCTGCGCGTTGGCCTTCAGGCCGAAGCATGAAAGCAGCAGGACCGGAACAATCAACAGACAGCGGAGGCGTGCGCATGCACGATGCACTCCCCCTGCCCGTCGCAAGGTTTGTTTTTTCATGGGTTGTTTTAGGTTTGGTTGTAAATTTCTGGAGATTGCTGCGCCGTCGCGCGGACGGCGTCCGGTCGGATGGTAGTTATCGACTCATAGGCATTCGAAGTTTTCGTTCATATTTTATTTCAGGTTCCTGTTGTTCGTATTGTTCGTTCCGTTCTTTCCGTGTGCACCCTGGCGTCGCCCCCCCCTGGTATCGCCCCCCCGGCGCGGCCCCGGCGGGCCGGCGGGTCAGTTGGCGTAGAGCTCGATGTTGTCGCGGTTGACCTTGTAGTGGAACTTGTAGGTGAGCTGCAGCACCGACATGATGTGGTAGATGCCGTCCTCGAGGTGGAAGTCGCCCGAGAAGCGCTCGCCGCGCAGGCTGTCGTCCATGAAGCGCACCTCGACGTTGTAGTAGCGCTCCAGCTCGGAGACAATCTGCTCGAAGGTGGTCTGCTCGAAGCGGAAGTGGCCCTCAATCCAGTCGATGGAGTTGGAGGCGGCGGGGCAGTCGCGCAGCTGCATGGAGCGGGTCTCGCTGTCGAAGAGCAGCATCTGTGCAGGGCGCAGGCGGACCGCATACTCCTCGCTGCCCGAGAGTGCGGCGGCCACCGAGCCCTCGAGCAGGACGGTGGTTACGCGGTGGCGGGCGGCGTCGTTGCGGATGTTGAACTTCGTGCCGAGCACCTTGATGTCCAGTCCGCCGCTCGAGACGATGAAGGGCGACGCGGCGTCGTGCTCCACCTCGAAGTAGGCCTCGCCGCTCATCGTCACGCGGCGTTCGCGCGAGAAGAGCGGAGTGCGGTACTCGATGCGGCTCGACGAGTTGAGCCACACCTTCGTGCCGTCGGGCAGCTCGACCTGCGAGCGTTCGCCCAGGTCGGTGTAGACCACCACGGGGCGTTCGAGCCGCTCGGCGAGCGTGCGGGTCTCGAACCAGAGGCCGAGGGCCAGCAGCACGACGGCCGCGGCCGCGGCAGAGCGCCACACCAGACGGCGCAGCGGGGCGCGGCGGGGGCGCATCCGGCGCTTGACGGCGCGCAGCGAGCCTTCGACGTCGACCTCTTCGGCGGCGCGGAGCCGGTCGTTGAGGCAGAGGATGCGGTAGACCTCGCCCATCGTCCGCCGGTTGGCGGGCGAGGCGTCGTACCACGCTTCGATTTCGGCCGCTTCGGCGGCCGGGAGCTCTCCGCGCAGGTAGGCGGCAAGGCGTTCTTCGGTGATTTGCGGTGTCTCCATCGGGATGTTCATCTATGAGTAATACAATCGGGCGGGCAAAGATACTAACCGCGCCCTGCATTTTTTTCAAAAAAAGGTATGCCGCGCCGGTCCGGGAGGATTTTCGGGGAGGATTTCGGGGAGGATTTCGGGGAGGATTTTCGGGGAGGATTTTCGGGGCAGGGAGGCGGGAAAGAAGGCCGGGGCAGGCGGGACGGGACAGGACGAGCCGCAGGCCAGGACAGAGCGGGACAAGGCGGACGAGAGCGGGCGGGACAGAGCGGCGGCGGGGCCGACAGAAGCAGGGCGAGCGTGGAAGCGGGTGCGGAAACGGGGGGAAAGAGAACGAAGAAAACGGGGGAGACGCGAAAAAACGGAAAGACTGGAAAAAACTGGAAAAAACTGGAAAAAACTGGAAAATGCTGGAAAAAACTGGAAAATCGGACCGGGGTCTGCCGGGAAGACGGAGCGGAGGAACGGGGAGGGAACGCCATTCGGCGGTGAAGCCCCGACGCTACCGGAGCTTGAAGCCCAGCAGCAGCACGAGCACCGGCCAGTATTCGCGGAGCTCCTCGCGCAGGAAGCGCACCGTCTGACCGATGCGGTAGTTGACCGTCTGGGGCGAGACGTGGAGCTCCTCGGCAATCTGGCGGTGGGTCTTCCCCTCGAGCCGGTGCATGCGGAAGGTCTGCTGGAACTCCTCGGGAAGGCGCCGCAGCGCCTCCGCAAAGCGGCGCGCCAGTTCGCTCTCGAAGTAGAGCGCCGGGTCGTCGAACTCCTCCTCGAAATCCGAGGCCAGCTCGCGCAGGATGCGGTTGCGCAATGAGTTGCGCGAGGCGCTGTTGAGCGACTTGTTGCGGACGATGGTGAAGAGCAGCGAGCGGAGCGGCATCTCGGGGATGAGCGTGCGGCGGTTCTCCCAGAGCCACAGGAGGGTATCCTGCACCAGCTCCTCGGCACGCGACAGGGGGACGAAGCGCGAGGCATAGGCGCACAGCGGCCTATAGCAACGGCGGAACAGAGCATCGAAACAGTGCTCGTCTCCGCTGCGCAAAGCCTCGACAACCCGACGGTTGTCCTCGAAATCGAACGTGTCGTATCGCTCCTTTTCCATAGTTCGGCGGTCCGCCCCGGGAGCGGCAGGAAGACTGCCGTCCGCCGCGGTAAATGGGGGTTCCCCGAATACAAAAATACTATTTCGTCGGAAAAATACAAAGAAGAGGGCCCACTTCCTGTCGAAAAAAATCGCCCTCCGCCGTCCAAAAAGCCGCCGCGCCCGCTCCATCCCGGCAAACCGCCCACCTCAAAAAAACGCCCCGCAAATCCGCCTCCGCAAAACCGCCCCGGAAATACCGTGCCGGCCCCGTGCGGACCGTTCGGACCCGAAGGCAGCCCGAACGGAGAAGAACTTCGCGCCAAAACAGACATATTTTGCGAAATATTTTGTATCTTTGTCCAACTCTTGCCTTTTGGATACGGTCGCAAAAAGCGCCCGGAGAGCCCGGACAGACGCATCGCATTCGAAGGGAAGGAGCGGCTCGGGAACCATTCCCGTCTTAAAAGGGTCCGCATCATGATTCAAATCGGAAACAGGCTGCGTCTGGAGCAGGTCGAAGAGGTGCTCTTCGGCGGCGGGCGCGTCGCGCCGCAGCAGCAGATGCTCCTCGAGGTGGAGGAGTGCTATCGTTTTCTGGAGGAGTTCGCCTCCGACAAGGTGATTTACGGCATCAACACCGGCTTCGGCCCGATGGCCCAGTACCGCATCGACGACGGAGACCTCAGAGCCCTCCAGTACAACATCATCCGCAGCCACGCCGCCGGTGCGGGCGAACCGCTGCCGGTGGTCTGCGTGCGTGCGGCGATGCTGGCCCGCATCCAGACCTTCGCACAGGCCCGCTCGGGGGTTCATCCCGAGGTCATCACCCTGCTGGCCGAGCTGCTCAACCGCCGCATCACCCCCGTCGTGCCGCGCCACGGCAGCGTCGGCGCCAGCGGCGACCTGGTGCAGCTGGCCCACATTGCACTGGCGCTCATCGGCGAGGGCGAGGTCTTCGTCGAGCGCGACGGCGTCCCGGAGCGCCGCCCGACGGCCGAGGTCTTCGCCCGCGAGGGCATCACCCCGCTGGGCATCCACCTGCGCGAGGGGCTGGCCATCACCAACGGCACGGCCGTGATGACGGGCATCGGGCTGGTCAACCTGCTCGAGGTGCGCCGCCTGCTCGACTACGCCGTGGCCGCCTCGCTGCTGATGAACGAAATAGCCTCGTCGTACGACGACTTCCTCTCCGAGGAGCTCAACGCCATGAAGCTCCACGCCGGGCAGCGCGACATCGCCGCAACCATGCGTCGTGCGGCCGAGGGCGGGCAGCGACTGCTCAAGCGCGAGACGGTGCTCTACCACCGCCACACCGAGCAGCACTTCGAACACAAGGTCCAGCCCTACTACTCGCTGCGCTGCATCCCCCAGATTCTGGGTCCGGTGCTCGACACGCTGCGGGGCGCCGAGGAGGTGCTGGTCAACGAGCTCAACTCGGTCGACGACAACCCGGTGGTCGACCCCCTCACGCGCAACGTCTACCACGGCGGCAACTTCCACGGCGACTACGTCTCGCTGGAGATGGACAAGCTCAAGATTGCCACCACAAAGCTCACGATGCTCGCCGAGCGGCAGATGAACTACCTCTTCCACGACCGCATCAACGGCATCCTGCCTCCGTTTGTCAACCTGGGCAAGCTGGGACTCAACTACGGGCTGCAGGCGGCGCAGTTCACCGCCACCTCGACCACGGCCGAGAGCCAGACGCTCTCCAACCCGATGTATGTCCACAGCATTCCGAACAACAACGACAACCAGGACATCGTCAGCATGGGTACCAATGCGGCGCTGCTCTGCCGTCAGGTGGTCGAGAACGGCTATCAGGTGATGGCCATCCACCTCATGGCGCTGGCCCAGGCGGTCGACTGTCTGGAGATTGCCGGGCAGCTTGCACCGGCGACGCGCCGCCTCTACGACCGGGTACGCGCCGAGGTGCCGGCCTTCCGCGAGGATACGCCCAAGTACCGCGAGATTGAGCGCCTCGAGCAGCTCATGCGCACGCAACCCGCCGGGCTTCTCTAACCGGGGTGTCGGAAGAGGGCCGGGGACCGGGGACAGAGCTCGGGAGCGGAGTTGAAATACAGGACCGGACCGGAGAGCCGGACCGGAGCGAAACGACGGAAAACAAACACGGAGCGTGCGGAACCCCGCAACGGGAACCGCCCGCTCCGATTACGGATAATATGGAGACGAACCAGAAGAGACGATACGCCCTCGTGACGGGGGCAAGCCGCGGCATCGGACGCGCCGTGGCGCTGCGTCTGGCCGGCATGGGCTACCATGTGCTGGTCAACTACCTTGCGAATGCGGCCGCCGCCGAGGAGACCCTTGCGCTCATTCGCCGGCAAGGGGGCGAGGGCGAGCTGCTCCCCTTCGACGTGGCCGACCGCGAGGCCGCGGAGCGCGCCCTGGGCGGCTGGCTCGAGGCGCATCCCGACGAGGCGGTCGAGGTGCTGGTCAACAACGCCGGAATCCGCCGCGACGGGCTGCTGCTGTGGATGCCCCACGAGGACTGGTACGGCGTGCTGCGCACCCACCTCGACGGATTCTTCCACGTCACGCAGCCGCTGCTCAAGGGAATGCTCGTCCGCAAGTACGGACGCATCATCAACATCGTCTCGCTCTCGGGCATCAAGGGGCTCCCCGGGCAGGTCAACTACTCGGCGGCCAAGGGGGGACTCATCGCCGCCACGCGGGCGCTGGCCCAGGAGGTGGCCAAGAAGCGGGTGACGGTCAACGCCGTCGCCCCGGGCTTCATCCGCACCGACATGACGGCCGACCTGGACGAGGCGGCGCTGCGGCGTACCATCCCCGCCGGACGCTTCGGCGAGCCGGAGGAGGTGGCCGACCTGGTGGCCTTCCTCGCCTCGGAGAAGGCCTCCTACATCACCGGCGAGGTCATCTCCATCAACGGAGGCATCCTCTGACCCGCGCCGGGGAGGGCGGAAATGGCCGCCGGGGACCGAAAGGGGCCGGGCCGCAATTTTTTAAGAGACGGGCCGGAAAAGACCGGAACCGGGCCGGAGAGGCCGGGCAAACCGAGGCTGAACCGGGCAGGCCGGGGGAGACCGGGCAACCCGAGGCTGAACCGGGCCGGACAGACTGGGAAAAGGCAGAAAAAGACCGGGCAGGCCGGGGAAGACCGGGATAAGGCCAGACCGGACCGGGCCGCAACTTTATAAGAAGAGCCGGACCGGACCAGAATGAGAAAACAAACCAAAAAGGAACCTGTACACAGGCAAACAAGGCTATACACGCAAGCAATGGAACAACACAGAGTCGTCATCACGGGCATGGGCATCTACTCCTGCATCGGTGAAAACCGCGAGCAGGTTGCCGAGTCGCTCTACTGCGGCCGCTCGGGCATCGGCCTCGACCCCGCACGCAAGGAGATGGGCTACCGCTCCGCTCTCACCGGCATCCTCCGCAAACCCGACCTGCGCAAGGCGCTCGACCGCCGCCAGCGGATGTGCCTCTCGGAGCAGGGGGCCTACGCCTACGTCGCTACCGCCGAAGCGCTCGCCCAGGCGGGCATCGACACCGACTGGCTGCTCGCCCACGAGACCGGAATCCTCTACGGCAACGACAGCAGCGCCGAGGCCGTCATCCACGGCGCCGACGTCATCCGCGAGAAGCACAACACGGTGCTCGTCGGCTCGGGCAACATCTTCCAGTCGATGAACTCGACGGTGACGATGAACCTCTCGACCATCTTCAACCTGCGGGGCATCAACTTCACCGTCTCGGGGGCCTGCGCCAGCGGCTCGCACGCCATCGGCATGGCCTACCTGCTCATCCGCCAGGGGCTGCAGCAGTGCGTCGTCTGCGGCGGCGCCGAGGAGGTCAACCTCTTCTCGGTGGGCAACTTCGACGCGCTGAGCGCCTTCTCCATCCGCGAGCAGGAGCCCGCACGCGCCTCACGCCCCTTCGACCGCCACCGCGACGGTCTGGTGCCGAGCGGCGGCGCCGCAACGCTCATCGTCGAGAGCTACGAGTCGGCACGCAGCCGCGGGGCCGAAATCCTCGCCGAGATTGTCGGCTACGGATTCTCCTCCAACGGCGAGCACATCTCCTCGCCCAACGTCGACGGCCCGGCCCGCTCGCTGCGCATGGCGCTCCGCTGCGCCGGAATGACCCCCGCCGACATCGAGTACATCAACGCCCACGCCACGTCGACCCCCGTGGGGGACCTCAACGAGGCGCTGGCCATCCACGAGGTCTTCGGCGAGCGGAAGCCCTACGTCACCTCAACCAAGTCGCAGACGGGCCACGAGATGTGGATGGCC
>ULQU01042511.1_pt1 | contig 17180 bp, 13 predicted proteins | sample 1954841 | NCBI WGS metagenome assembly ULQU01 (sample SAMEA4835664, study PRJEB28245) | human gut metagenome | biome: gut microbiome; material: fecal sample | place: Denmark | collected 2008
GAGCGGAACACCGCCTTGTGTTCCCCCGTCAGTTCGCGCCGGAACCGCTTGCTGTCGGGCAGGAAGGTCTGTAGCACCTGCAACCCCAGCTCCCGGATGATTTCCTCATATACCCCGTAGAGTTCCGACTTCTCGCGCCCGTCCACCATGTTCCACAGCAGGTACAGCCCCTTGATGTTCGTCTTGCCCGTGTCCATCAATGTTTCCTTCAGCTTGGTAGCGAAACGCAGCGTGCTTTCCATCACCACCCGGTCTGCCGCGATGGGCGAGAAAATGTAGTCCATGTTCGCCAGCGTCCGCAGCACGCCGCCGCTGTTTACCGTGCCGGGAAGGTCGAAGAACACGATGTCCGTGCCGGGCAGCTTCTCCAATAGTCCTTCCGCCTTTTCCACGGCATCCTCCGCCGTGCCCTCGACGACCGGGTAGGCCTTCTTGCCGATACGTTGCAGTTGGCGGTAGGCCATCGCCTTGTAGTGTTCGTCCTCCATGACGGTTTTCAAGTCGCGCTTGCGCATCTCGGCGATGCTGTGCTGCGGGTAGTCGCAGTCCACCACCGCCACGTTCAGCCCTTTCACGTAGTGCAGGTAGCTGGCCGCCAGCACCGTCAGGGTCGTCTTGCCCGCCCCTCCCTTCTGGGTGGAGAAGGCGATGTAAAGTGTTTCTTTTTCTGTTGGCATAACCGTTTCGTTTCAAATGATGCGGCAAAGGAAAAGAGAAACGGGAGCGGTGGAAAGGGATTTTACGTTTCGGGGTACGAGTGGCACGTCTTTGGCGTGGAGTGGCTGGTTGGTCATACATATAATTATTCGGATAGCCCGTTGGACATCTGTATGATTGCCGGGTGGAATGGCTGATGTTTCGGTGGCTTGTATGGCTGAATGGTTGTTTGTTCCATTAGCCGCTTGACGGGTTGTCCGGTTCTGCAACCGCCCGGTTGTCGGTATGTTTGGTTGTCGGTCTGATTGTCCGGTTGGCTGTCCCAACATTGCAACGGAGGTGCAGACTTCTGTCGGAACCGTTCTGCGGGCAAAGTGGCTCCCCTATGGCATAATGTGGCTGGTCGGGTTCCTATGCGGCAACCGGCAATGCTTCCTACCTTTGCAGCATGAATCCGTTGGCGTGGTCGGAGGCTTTCCGTCAGGTCATCGTCCGCTTTCCCCGAAAGCGCTTTTCCCCACCGGTGGGGAAAACGTATGTTCGCCAGAACATAGCAAGCTGTGTTTTTTGCAGCACGCATCCGCTTCTGCCGCAAAAAACGCTTGCCCTTGCAGGGGGCGCAATTTGGCTCCGAAGTCGCAAATTGTAAGGATGGGGCATAACGGCGGCACGGCCACGGACGGGCAGGTTTCACCTTTTAATAACAGCAAGCATGAATGAACAGCAACAGCACCCGAAAAGAAGGAAAGGAGGACGGACACCCAAGTCCGCGCCCGCCTTCCACCGCGAGACCGTCAATCTCGATGCCGCGCAGCACGCCCGGTTCCTCACCCTTTACGAGCAGTCCGGTCTTTCGTCCAAGTCGAAGTTCATCGCCGCGCGCATCTTCGGCGACAGCTTCCGGGTCATACGCACCGACCGGGGCACGATGGAGTATGTGGCCAGGCTCACCGCCCTGTACCAGCAGTACCGCGCCGTCGGGGTGAACTACAACCAGGCGGTCAAGGAACTGCACGTGCATTTTACCGAGAAAAAGGCGTTGGCTTTGCTCTACAGGTTGGAAAAGCTCACCCTCGAACTGGTGGCGCTCAGCCGCCGCATTGTCGGACTTTCTGAAGAACTCAAAAGGCATGGTGGCGAAAATCAGCACGGGTAAGGACTTGTATGGCACGTTGGCATACAACCAGACGAAGGTAGAGGAAGGGCACGCGAAGATATTGGATGCCAACCTGCTTCCATACCCGGAGGACGGGCATTTCCGCATGGGCGAAACGATGGAGGCTTTCACGGCATGGCTTCCCTCGCACTACCGCACCGAGAAGCCGGTCATCCACATCTCGCTCAATCCGCATCCCGACGATGTATTGACCGACGGGCAGCTTGCCGCCATCGGCAGGGAGTACATGGAGAAGTTGGGCTACGGCAACCAGCCTTTCCTGATTTTTAAGCATACAGACATCGACCGCCACCACATCCACATCGTGTCCCTGCGCGTGGACAGCGGGGCAGGAAGATTTCCGACCGCTTCGAGCACCGCCGGAGCAAGGAAATAACCGAGCAGTTGGAACTGAAGTACGGGCTGCATCCGGCAGAGGGACAGAAGAAGGCGGAGGAGTGGAAGCTCCGCCCGGTGGATGCGGCGCGCGGCGACATACGCCGGCAGATAGCTGATACCGTCAAACCGTTGCTCAAGCTCTACCGCTTCCAGTCGATGGGCGAGTTCCGGGCGTTGCTCTCCTTGTATAACATAGGCATGGAGGAAGTCAGGGGCGAAGCGGGCGGACGTGCCTATCATGGCATTGTCTATACGGCATTGGATGCGGACGGGAACAAGGTGGCGACCCCCATCAAGTCGGCAAGGCTGGGCAAGATGGCGGGTGCGGAGGGCTTGCAGCGGCGCATGGAGTGGTCAGCCTCCCGCATCAGGGCGGACGGTTGCCGCGAGCGGTTGCGCCCGCCGTTGGCCGGGGCGTTGCAGGAGGCGGGGGACGAGGCGGATTTCCGCCGCCGTCTGGCTGCCATGAACGTGGACTTGGTGCTACGCCGCAGCGATTCCGGCAGGATTTACGGGGTAACCTTCATCGACCACACGAGCCGCACCGTGCTCAACGGCTCACGGCTGGGCAAGGAGTTCTCCGCCAATGCCTTGAAAGCGCGTTTCAGCGTGGCGAAGCCCGGACTGGCGGAAGAGGTGCAGCCACATATGGCAACATCCGCGCCGGAACCCGGTATGGACGGCAAGGTGCTGGGCGGGCTGTTCTCAGCCATCGAGCCGGAAACCGGTGCCGTGCCGCGCTATCCGCGCCTGCTCAAGCCCGACAAGAAGAAACGCCGCCGCAGGTACGGGCGGCAGGACTGAATGCAGTCCGGATAACATTCAACCGAATTTCAATCACCGTTAAAACAAGTATAACTTATGTCACAGGAAGATGATTTGAGAGGGCTGGCCAAGGTCATGGACTTCATGCGCGCCCTCAGCGTATTGTTCGTCATAGTCAATGTATATTGGTTCTGCTACCCCTTGATGAAGGAATGGAACATCGACATCGGGGTGGTGGACAGGATACTGCTCAATTTCCAGCGGACGACCGGGCTGTTCTCGTCCATTCTTTGGACAAAGCTGTTCGCCCTTGTGTTCCTCGCGCTCTCCTGCTTGGGGACGAAAGGCGTGAAAGAGGAAAAGATTAAGTGGCCGCATATCTGGGCGGCGCTTGCCGCCGGTATCGTGCTGTTCTTCTTCAACTGGTGGCTGCTCGCCCTGCTGCTGCCCCTTTCGGCGCGTACCGGTTTCTATCTGCTCACCTTGTCCGCAGGCTACGGCTGCCTCTTGGCCGCCGGGGTATGGATGTCCCGACTGCTCCGGCAGAACTTGATGGAGGATGTGTTCAACAACGAGAACGAATCCTTCATGCAGGAAACCCGGCTCATTGAGAACGAGTATTCCGTCAATCTGCCCACCCGTTTCTGGTACAGGAAAAAGATGTGGCACGGCTGGATAAATGTCGTGAACCCCTTCCGGGCCTCTATCGTCTTAGGGACTCCGGGCAGCGGGAAATCCTATGCGGTGGTCAATTCCTACATCAAGCAGCAGATTGAAAAGGGTTATGCCACATATATTTACGACTTCAAGTTCCCGGACTTGAGCACCATCGCCTACAACCACCTGCTCCGCCATCTGGACGGCTACAAGGTCAGGCCGAAGTTCTATGTCATCAACTTCGACGACCCCTCGCGCAGCCACCGCTGCAACCCGCTCAACCCGAAGTTCATGACCGACATCTCCGATGCCTACGAGAGTTCCTACAACATCATGCTCAACCTTAACCGGACTTGGGCGGCCAAGCAGGGCGACTTCTTCGTCGAGTCCCCCACCATCCTGTTCGCGGCCATCATCTGGTTTTTGCGTATTTATAAGGACGGCAAGTATTGTACCTTCCCCCATGCGGTCGAGTTCCTGAACAAGCCCTACGAGCAGATTTTCCCCATCATGTCCTCCTATCCCGAACTGGAGAACTACCTCAGCCCTTTCCTCGACGCATGGCTCGCCGGGGCTGCCGACCAGCTCATGGGGCAGATTGCTTCGGCCAAGATACCGCTCTCGCGCATGATTTCCCCGGCACTCTATTGGGTGATGTCCGCCGACGAGTTCTCCCTCGACATCAACAATCCCGACGAGCCGAAGGTACTCTGCATCGGCAACAACCCCGACCGGCAGGCCATCTACGGGGCTGCACTCGGACTGTATAACTCGCGCATCGTCAAACTGGTGAACAAGAAGGGCAGGCTGAAAAGCTCCATCATCATCGACGAGCTGCCTACCGTGTTCATCAAGGGGCTGGACAACCTTATCGCCACCGCGCGCAGCAACAAGGTGGCCGTGCTGCTGGGCTTTCAGGACTTCTCGCAGCTCATCCGCGACTATACCGACAAGGAGGCGAAGGTCATCATCAACACCGTCGGCAACATCTTCTCCGGGCAGGTGGTGGGCGAGACCGCCAAGACGCTCTCCGAGCGCTTCGGCAAGATTCTCCAGAAGCGGCAGTCCATCTCCATCAACCGCAACGACGTGTCCACCTCCATCTCCACCCAGATGGACAGCCTTATCCCGCCGAGCAAGATTTCCTCGCTGACGCAGGGCATGTTCGTCGGTTCGGTGGCGGACAACTTCGGAGAGAAAATCGAGCAGAAGATTTTCCATTGCGAGATTGTGGTCGATGCCAGGAAAATCGCCGAAGAGGAAAAGACCTACCGGAAGATACCGGTCATCACCGACTTCAGGGATGCCGACGGCATCGACCGCATGAAGGAAATGGTACAGGAAAACTACAACCGCATCAAGGAGGAAGCCCGGCAGATTGTCGCCGATGAGCTGGAGCGCATCGGGAGCGACCCGAACCTGAAGCATCTGCTGGAGTTGAACAAACAGGCATAGGCTTATTTGTTCCGTCGGTATTGCTTCTCGTCGTCCGTATCCATTTTCCGCAGCAGGGCTTCGCGCAGCCGGTCGATGAAATAGGTGCGGTCGTCGCCTTTCCTCCGCCGCATCCGGGCATAGTAGCTCGATGCGTTCTTCACATCCACACCCAGTGCGCTGCACACATATTCCACCACTTGCTTGAGCGTGATTTCACCGTCATTGAACAGCTTCAGTTCATGGCAGGCATAAAGTATTTCTATCAGATGAATTATGTCATCCGTCCAGCGGATAGATGCCGAATTTGCGGGAAAATTTTTTCCTCCGGATTCTTCTTTTACAGGAGGATTCTTGCATACCCATTCAATGGCGGAATCCGTGTATTGGATGGCCGCATGGATATGTGCCCGGCAATGTTCATGCCGGTATTTGTTTACCAAGAGGATGACTTTAATATGGTTCAACCAGAAATAGACTTTTCCCAAAGGGTTGTTATCCATACAATGACAGAGTATTGCATGGGCAAAATCCTCGAAAGCGTCGTTGAGTTCATCAATGCTGACTTGGGAAGCATTGAGCAGACGGATATATTTCAAATTATGTATAGGTTCCATTAACATTGCAGCTTGTTAAAAGCCACAAAGTTAGGCTCTATATGCGAGAAATGAATTCTTTATTTGGCTCAACAGATTGTGTAAAACGTCCAAATCAGAATTGTCGAAAACGGGTGATGAGATTACCGGGAGTGTCGCCAAGATACTTCTTGCAGAAAGAATTGAAATTGCTGGCAGACGAAAAATTGCATCGGTCAGCGATTTCAAAAGAGAGAAATTTGCTGAACTGAATCAGATACATTACCTGTTCCTTACGCTGTTTCAACATCCATTTGTAGGGAGAGGTATGGAAATGTTCACTAAACAGCCGTTTGAACGTGGAATAGGAATATCCGCAAAGGGCGGCCAGTTCCTTTACATCTTTGGCTTCACTATGATGCTTGAATACGGAATCGATGAAACTGTATTGGTGAAGAGGTTCTGCCAATTTAATCAGGATGTCCATTTCTTTATGGACTTTTTCATTTAGGATGTTTTGATGGGCAATAATGCGTTGTTGATAAAGATATTTGTCTATAAGGCATACAATGGGAGAGAGACGAACAAAATCACTCAACATATAAAGGATGAACGACAATGTTTTTAATTCTTCTATTCGTTTTTCTTCTATGTATTGTTGTGCAATAGAAATGAGGAATAAAACGGTCTTTTCTTCAGAAGAAAGACATGTTATTAGGAGATATTGCTGATAATCTGCATAATCAGAACAAAGATATATTTTGTTTTGAATTAATACAGAGGCTATGTCATTGATAATTGGGTTTTCTGTTGTCAATGGCATTAATTTGTTATCTTGCACAAGCAGTTCGAGATAATTGGAATGTTCCAGTGATGCTACCGTTCGGATGAAAATACCCGAATGTAGAATTTCTTGGGGTAAATTACCATATAAGAAATCACGAACTGTCATTGTATCCTTGCATTTGATTAGTAATTTATTATTTGTTTCTATTCCATTTTCAATGTTTTTCACACCTTCCTTAAAACTGCGTACTCCTTTTCCTTGACCTTTCATCAGTTCGGGGATTTTTTGATTTTATGGAATTTACTGTTATTCCATCATATCACTGGCCCAACTTTGTATAGTATTCCGGCTTGCTCTGTTCAGCAGCTTGCCGTCCTATCATTCCAAGCTGGGATAAGTTTTCCGTAATTCTTTTACGCTATTGTTTATGCCACTACCGCTAGAAGTGGCAAACGGAATGAACACTTTGTCTTTCAGGTCATGGCTCTCAATGAATATGTTCATCAATAATAAGTTTCATGGAACAGCAGGTCAAAATACAGGGTGTCATTCCGGAAGTATATCATGATTTTATTTTCCCTCGCCAACCAGCCGATGGCAAATGCCAAATCTGTTGGATTTAATTCTGTTAGTTCAACCAGTTCCTTCATCGAAACGGTTTTGTTATCACGCAACGTGCGCCATACAACGCCCGCATTTTTACCAATCATATTTTTATACATACGTTTGAGTTTTTAGTGATTACAACTACTATTCCTGACCATTCACTTTGTAAAGGTGGAGGTCATTCGCAACCTCCACCTACCGCGTGATATAAGTCTATCACGCCTTGTATCTTCTCAAAGTGGTCTTGCGCCTGTGTCAATTCCGCGTTGAGCAGGTTCTGGCGGGCGGTCAGCACTTCCAGATAATTGGTGGACGAGTGCCGCATCAGCAAACTGGTTTTACGCACCACTTCACGCAGGGCGGCAATCTGTCCGCTGTCGTAGTCAAGGCGGATACGGGCAGACTGCCAACGGGTTAAGGCATCATTTACTTCCTTTCCGGCATCCAGCAGGGATTGACGGAAAAGCAACAGTGCTTCCTCTTGCTGGGCTTTGGCTTGCCGGAGATTGGCAATGTTCGCTCCTTTATTGAATAATGGCTGTACCAAAGAGCCGACGGCGTTCAACAGCCAACTGCCGGGATTGACTACGATGCCCCCTGCATTGTTCGTCCAACCTGCCGAGCCTGACAAGTTAATGCTGGGGTAGAAAGCGGAACGGGCTGCACTGGTGGCGTAATAGGCTTGCGCTAAGTTCGTTTCCGCCTGTCGCACATCGGGACGGTTTGCCAACAACGCTATCGGTATTCCTGCGGACAAGGTATCTGGGAACTCTTGCTTTTCCAACGTACCTCGTTCTATATCCCGTGACGGGGATGCCAGCAATGCGAACAGGCTGTTTTCCGTCTGGCGGATGTCTTGCAGAGTGGTTGTGATGGAGGCTTCCAACGCCAGACGGCTTGCTCGTGCTTGGAGTACAGCCGCGTCATTCGCTTGTCCGGCACGTTTCAAGGCTTCAAGCGTCCGCTCCGTTTCCTCCCAACTATCCAAGGTCTGCTCGCTGATGGCAAGCTGACGGTCGAGCATCAGCAGGGTGTAATAACTGTTGGCAATAGTGGCTATCAGTTGTGTCCGTACCGCCTGTTCATAAGCACGGCTACCTTCCAGCGCGGTTTGCGCACCGCGTTTGGCATTGGTCACTTTCCCGAATAGGTCTATTTCCCAACTGGCAGAGCCTGCCAAGTTATAGGTTTTGGCAGGTTTGCCGCCATCAATGCTGCTCAATCCGCCGTCCGCGTTCAATGAAAGTGAGGGAAGGTAAGAGAGCCGTGCGCCTAATAGCACCGCTTCCGCCGCTTCCACCCGTGTACGGGCTATGCGCAAGTCGGTGTTTTGCGCCAACCCTTCCTTTATCAGGGCTTGCAGGCAAGTGTCGGTGAAAAGTTTGTCCCAAGCGACTGTGGCAATGGACGCCGAGTCGGTTGGCTCCACATCCCTATACAGTCCTTCTGTGTTTATTTCGGGACGGGAATAAGGTTTGTAGATGGAGCAGCCGCCGAGGACAGCCGCCGCTCCAATCATCATCGTTATTATATATTATGTGTTTCATATTCATTTTTTCTTATCTAAATTCTCTATTTCCGCTTGTATAGCCCAATCTGTTTCTTGCCGTGAAGCCTGTACCGGCCTTATTTTTTCTTGCAGATATTGGAATACGATAAACAGCACAGGAACGAACAGGAGCAATGCCACCGTGCCGACTAGCATACCTCCGACCACGCCCGATGCCAATGAACGGCAACCATTCGCACCCACACCGTGTGCCACCATCAAGGGCAACAATCCGAGCACCATTGCCGCGACGGTCATCAGGATGGGGCGCAGACGGTCTTTTGCAGCCATATACGCGGATTGTACCAGCGACATACCCGCTTGCCGACGTTTCACGGCGTATTCCGTTTGCAGGATGGCGGTCTTTGCCAGCAAACCGATGAGCATAATCAGTCCGGTCTGCATATAGATGTTGTTCTCCAACCCGAAGATTTGCGCGAACACGAAACTGCCCAATAACCCGAAAGGCACGGACAGGATAATGGAGAACGGGATGAGGAAACTTTCGTACAGGGCGCACAATATCAGATAAATCAGCACGAAACAGATGGCGAAGATAATCGTCACGTTATTCGTCGTCTGGCTTTCCTCACGCGAGATGCCTCCGTATTCATATCCGAAGTTGGCTGGCAATACTTTTTCCGCCGTCTCTTTCACGGCATTCAGCGCATCTCCTGAACTGTACCCATCGGCAGGCGTTCCGTTGATTGCGATGGAATTATAAAGATTGAAACGCGCCACATCCTGCGGTCCGTAAGTCTTAGTCAGCCGGACAAACTGGGACAGCGGTGTCATTTCTTCGCCCACACGCACATAGATATGGTTCAACGATTCGGGCGTGACACGATACTTCGGGTCTGCCTGTATCTGCACCCTATACAATTTGGAGAAGCGGTTGAAATTGGACACATAGCTTCCTCCATAATATCCCGACAGCGTTTCCAGTATCTGGGCGGTGGTGATGCCTGCCTGTTCACACTTGGCTGCATCGATATCCACCCAGTATTGCGGATAATTAGTTTCGAAAGCTGAGTATGCCATAGCAATCTCCGGACGTTCGTTCAAAGCTGCCACAAACTGGTCGGCCACCTGCTTGAACTCGTCCAGACTGCCACCCATCTTGTCTTGCAGATACAGTTCAAATCCGTTGCCCATACCGTAACCGGGAATCATCGGCGGGGTCATCGCGAATAGTTGCGCATCGGGTATTTCTGGCGCAAAGGCATAAACGCTGTTGGCTATTTCCTGTGCCGACTGTCCCGGTTCGTTGCGCTCGCTCCAATCCTTCAATGAGAGGAAGCAAATACCCATTGACGGGCCAGCCCCGGTAAAGGAAAAACCGGCAATGTTGCCATTGTATTCCACACCCGGAATCTGTTCCAAGTGTTTGTTCACCTCAGCCATAATCCGTTGGTTCTCTTTCATAGATGTGCCCGGCTTAGCGTTCATACTGACCATTACCGAACCCATATCCTCATCTGGGATAAGTCCGGTCTTGGTGGTGCGTATCAAGAATACGAGCAAGACCAACGACAGCCAGATGGTGCTCCACATCAGCCATTTCCGTTTGACGAAGAACAAGACACCACGCAAGTAACGTCCCGAAACGGCTTCAAACGCCGCATTGAACGCCTTGCGGAAACGGGCGGCGAAATTATCTTTCGTCTTGCCCTGCTCGTCTTTGTACGGACGAAGCAGCATAGCACAAAGTGCGGGCGAAAGGGTGAACGCGTTGATGGCGGATATACCTACTGACACTGCCATTGTTATACCAAACTGCTTATAGAACTCGCCGGATGTACCTCCCATCATTGACACGGGAATGAATACCGCCATAAAGATGAGCGTAGAAGTAAGAATGGCGGAAGACACGTTCCGCATGGCATCGTTGGCTGCCATATAGGACGAGCGATAGCCTCTACATCAAATCTCGCCTGCACCGCCTCGACCACGATAATGGCATCATCGACCACCGTACCGATGGCAAGCACCAGCGCGAACAAGGTCAGCAGGTTGATGGAGAACCCCGCTAAGAACATCACGGCAAAGGTTCCCACAATGGAAACCACAATGCTGATGGTAGGAATCAACGTGGAACGGATGTCCTGCAAGAACACATAGACTACCAGCACCACCAGAATGAGTGCTTCCAGCAGAGTCTTCAATACAACATTCATCGAGGCGTGTAGAAAACGGTTGGTGTCGCTCAGTGTAACAAATTCCAATCCGGCGGGCAAATCCTTGCTTATTTCTGCCAAGGTAGCGTCAATCTCGTCGATGGTGGCGGAAGCGTTAGACCCTGCTTTCTGGTATATCATCGCCATCGAAGACGGAAGCCCATTCATCTCCGTGGAGTAGTCGTATGCTTCATCTCCCAATTCGATTTCCGCGACTTCTTTCAGCCGCAACACCTCGCCATTGGGCAGCGAGCGGACAACCAGCTCACCGAACTCTTCGGGCGTGGAAAGGCGTCCGCGGTATTTCATCGTATATTGATAGGCGTTGTCGTGGTTCTCGCCGAAAGCGCCGGTTGCCGCCTCGATGTTCTGTGCGTTCAACACCGCCGTAATATCCGAAGGGATGAGCTTGTATTGCGCCATTTTGTCGGGATTCATCCAGATGCGCATACTGTAATTGGAGCCGAATATCATCATATTGCCCACGCCGCCGATACGCTTGATACGAGGCTCCACGTTGATTTTCATATAATTGTTCAGGAACTGACGGTCGTATTTCCCTTCGGGCGAATAGAGGGCAAATGTTTTCAATTCGGCATTCTGCTGCTTCATCGTAGTCACACCGATGCGGGTCACTTCGGCCGGAAGCAGGCTCAGGGCGGTGGAAACGCGGTTCTGTACGTTCACGGCTGCCATATCCGCATCGCTGCCTTGCTTGAAATAGACATTGATGGTGGCCATCCCGCTGTTGGAGGCAGTCGATGTGATGTAAGTCATATCTTCCACGCCGTTGATGGCTTCTTCCAACGGGACGATGACGGATTTCTGTACGGTTTCCGCATTGGCTCCTGGATAGGTGGTGTACACCTGTATGGTAGGCGGTGCGATGTCGGGATACTGTTCTACGGGCAGGTTGAATATGGCGATGACTCCCATCAGCACAATCAGCACCGAGATGACAATAGACAGTACCGGGCGATCTATAAAAAGTTTCAGGTTCATAAGGCTATTTCTCCTTTCTTTCGTCTTTTAGGGTAATCTGCACACCGTCTCGTAGCGTACCGACACCTTCTGTTACGATTATATCTCCTACGGCAAGTCCGGAACGGACAATATATTGCTTGCCGTTGTTCAGTTTCTCCACTTTGATTTCAACGGAAGATACAGTATGGTCTTTTGCTACCTTATAGGCCAAAATCTTGTCTTGTAATTCGGTGGTAGCGGTCTGTGGAATAACAATGGCGGCATTGTCGCGATGGGGAATGATGACATTGCCGATGCCTCCACTCAGCAGCAGACGGTCTTCGTTGGGAAAGACGCTCCGCACGGACACCGTACCAGTCTGCTGATTGATGACACCGCTGATGCTCTCGATGCGTCCTTTCCCAGCATACAGCGTCCCGTCGTTCAGTTGCAGGGAGATGGATGGCATTTTCCGGATAAGACTGTCTGGCGAACCATATTCACGGAGCAGGGCACGCAACTGGTTCTCGGTCATCGAAAAGTAAACATACATCGAGGAATTGTCCGACACGGTGGTAAGCGGTTGCGGAAGCGATGCGCTGACCAATGCCCCGACCCGATAGGGAAGCGTTCCCACCACACCATCGGAAGGGCTTTTCACTTCCGTATAAGACAGATTGTTTCGTGCATCCGTTTCCTGCGCGTGTGCCTGTTCCAGCGAGGCTTCCGCTACGGCAAGGGCGTTTCGTGCCGTGGAAAGGTCATATTCCGACACCACTTGTTCCGCAAACAACTGCTGCTTGCTCGTGTAGTCCAAACGGGCGGTCTCTACCTGCGCCTCTGCCGAGTGGACATTGGCTATCGCCGTGCGGAGGGCAGCCCGGTAAGGCACTTGGTCAATAACAAACATCACCTCGCCTTTCTTCACTTTCTGACCCTCAGTGACGCAAAGCTCGGTAATCTTGCCTGATACTTGCGGATAGATTTCAATGTCCTGCCTTCCACGGATGGAAGCGGAATAACTCTCGTTAATCTCAGTCGGTCCGGCGGAAACGGTTATCACGTCATACGCTGCCGAAACACTTTCTCCTGCCTCCTGTTGCTTGCAGCCGGCCAGAGATACCATACATCCTATGAGGATGGCTCCAATTGCTGTTCTTCTCATATTCGTTTGAAAACCATTAAATTTGATTTTAGTGAGTGCAAAGAAAATACTCGAAAAAGGGAACGGCAACGGCACTTTGCGCGAAGCGGTAGAATTAGTGCGTGAAGCGTAAATAGGCGCGGATGGAGCGGAAAACTTTTTTACCTTGCAGTCGACACCTCCAATCCACCCCGATAACTACCTTCGACGCAGTCGACGGTACAAATCCTACCGGAAAAGCACTTTCCCCGCTGGAAAATCTCGCTCCGTCCTGCCATTCCGACGCTTCACGCGCCATTATCGCTGTTTCCTGCCTAATGGACTTGATTCACTTTCCAGATGGGCGTAATTTTGCCGGCGTGGAAATAAAAGCTGACGTTATGAACGATAATAAAGAAAATGTTAAGACCCTCGTATTGGAAGTAATCAAGCATCAAGGTGATTCATCTTTTCAGCATTGGATGGAATGCACGGGGCTGGAGTTTGCGGAATTGTCATCCGTTATCGGGGCTTTGTTGGAAGACGGGAAGCTGGCTTTACATACGGTGGAAGAACGGTGTATAAAATATCTGTACCTGCCCCACGACAAACAGATTTTTATCCGGTTTATGGAATTGCTCTCCAAATACTTCACCCAAGAAAGGCACGTGGAATTTTATGCTTCCAAGATGTGCATCTCTCCCAAGTATCTTTCCACTACTGTAAAACAAGTAAGCGGAAAGACACCAACAGTATGGATTACCAATCGGACTATTGAAGAAATCAAGCATAGGCTGCTCCATACGCAAGCCACTATTAAAGAAATAGCTTATGCCCTTAATTTCCCCAACCTGTCTTTCTTCGGCAAGTTCTTCAAAAAGGCAACGGGGATGTCGCCCAAGCAATATCGTGCCAATAATATGCATTTATCCATTAGTCCGATTGGGGTGTTTGCGAAAAGTTGTAATTTTATGCTCGAATAAAGAAATTTCTTATGGAGAAAGCCATTGAAGGATATAAATTCGACCGACTAAGGAACCGTCTGCCACTGGTGGCGGCAGTGTTCTTGCTTAGTTATCCGCTGTCGTTCATCGCAGATAAGGAATATACAATATGGATGCTGAGCGGAAAAATGACGTGGGCTGAATGCCTAACAGATTTCGGGCTGACATTGCTGTTCAGTTTCCTGTTTGTAGAGATTTCCGTCTTCTACTGCAAGCTTTTGCTCCGCTTTATGCCCTTTTCACGCAATCCGTACCGCAGCCTGTTTGTTTATGCCGTGCTGCTGCTTGTACTCAACAATCTTACAGCCGTCGTAGTCTCGTTGCTGACGGATATGGTTTACGATGCGGAGGTTTCCTTTTTTCATGAGATGATGTATATGGTCAGTGCCATTGTGACATTCATTTCGTATGTTTATACAAATGCCCGTTATATGGAGGTCATCATAGACTCGGAAAATCAGAAGAAGAAATTGGAGATTAACCTGCTGAAGGAAAGCGAGCGCACCACGCAAATGCAGTTGGAAGTGCTGAAAGCGCAGATAGACCCACATTTTATGTTCAATAATTTTAGTATTCTTTCCGAGCTGATAGTGGAAGACCGTGCATTGGCGGAGCGGTTCTTGGAGAACCTGTCAAGTGTCTATCGCTACGTCATCCAGAACTTGAAGCGAGACACCGTGCCGATAAGCGAGGAGTTGGCTTTCCTGCGTTCCTACATCTACCTGATAGGAATGCGCTATGAGGACGCCATACGCATTGATGTAGATGAAAGGCTGGAACAAGCCTGCGGGCAAGTTCCTCCGGTCAGTTTCCAGTTGCTGGTGGAAAACGCCATTAAGCACAATCAGTTGTCAGTGCGCCAACCGCTTCATATCAGCATTTTGAAGGAAGAAAACTACATTGTGATAAAGAACGACTTGCGCCCTGTTGCCTCCGAACTGTCCTCCACGGGCATCGGACAACGGAACATCGCCGAGCGTTACTTCCTGTTGTGTAAGGAAAAACCCATCATCGAGAAAAGCGAACATACCTATACAGTAAAATTACCCATAATACCTAACGAGTATGAACATCCTGATTATAGAAGATGAAAAACGGAATTTCAACCGCCTAAAAAGGCTGTTGGAGGAAATGGACGGTACATTCCGTATTGACGGTCCGTTGGCAAGCATCGTGGAAGCGGTGGAATGGTTGCGGACGCATCCTGCTCCCGACCTGATATTGGCTGACATCCGCCTGTCCGATGGACTGAGCTTTGATGTATTGCGCCAGACTACCGTGCCGTCCCCCGTCATTTTTACGACAGCATACGACGAGTATGCCATCCAAGCCTTCAAGTATAACAGCTTCGATTATCTGCTGAAACCCATCAAGGCAGACGAACTTGCCGCTGCCATCGAAAAAGTACGCCGTGCACATACTTCGCAAACAAACGGCGAAGATATGCGCCAGTTATTGGAATATATGCGCCGCAGCAATTATCGTTATCGGGAACGTTTCCTTCTTCCTTACCGTGACGGTTATCTATCTGTACAGGTGAAAGACATCAGCCATATCGCTTTGGAAGAACGCAACACGCTCCTGTATCTGAAAAACGGCACATCCGAGACTGTGCCTTATTCCCTTGACGAGTTGGAAACCCAACTCAATCCCGATGCCTTTTTCCGTGCTAACCGTCAATATATCATTCATATAGACAGTATTCTAAGCATTAATAATTGGTTCAACTCCAAATTGAAGATTCATTTGAAGAAGTATCCCGATGTGGAAATCATCGTAAGCCGTGAGAGGGCTGCGGAATTGAAAGGATGGTTAGACCGATAATAAAAATAAGTTCATTAACCTAGCAGACTATCTAAATAGGTAGTCTGTTGCTCTTAATAAAATTAATGTTTTCATTTCTCATCTTTTACCGGTTGATAGAGAGGGTCGCGTTTAATTTTTTGTAGCCACTTCACGCCACCCCATAGCCACTTGCCTCCCGTCCGCTGATTTCCCATTGTCCGGCAAGGCTGCCCGCTTACTTTCGTGCCGCAATCAACTTATTGTTTCACGAATAAAAGCAATCATTTATGGACAACCTCAAGGACATGAAAGACGAAGTGCTGGTAATGACCAATGCTTCCGACGGCAACACGCCCCACGTGGTGGAGCGCATCGGACAGGACGGCTCGCTGAAGACCCGCCCGTTGGCAAAGGCCAAGCCCGACGGTGATTTCCTCAAAATCGACCGCAGCGAATCTATCCTCGAATCCTTCTTCTCCAACTTCAAGCGGCAGTTCGACAACCCGTCCGACTTCCGTTTCTACCATCTTCCGGCGGAACTGCTGGCCAATGCCAAGGAGATGGCTACTTTGTTCCGCAACCCCGAAGAAAACAAGGAAATGCTTGGCGAATACAGGCTGGAGCCGGAACAGTATGCCACCAAGCAGGCGGAGGAACTGAAGCAGGCTCCCGCCACCGATGAATCCGCCCCGCAGCAATTCACGAAATGGAGCATGGAACAGGTGGACTGGCAGCAGCTTGCACGCATGGGCATCACCCCCGAATCGTTGGGCGAAATCGGTACGGCACGCTTGCTCAACGGGCATGAATCCGCCGTGCTGAATCTTAAAACCAATTTCGAGGGCATTAAATTTGAAACGCCTGCCTGCATTCGGCTGGTGGAATCGCCCGACGGAAAGCCCGTGCTCAACATCGAGTGTTGCAAGCAACGCCCCGAACTTGACTATTATTTGGGTAATGAGATTCCGGATAGATTGAAAGAGAATTTGCTGAAAACGCATAATGCGGGCAGTACCATAGACTTGACTATTGCCGGCGGGAAGGAAGAAATGTGCCTGCTTTCCCTTAATTCCAAGACCAACCGCTTGCACCACATTCCTGTCAGTGAAATAAAAATACCCAAAGAAATCAATGGAGTTGATTTGACTGAAAACCAACGGCTCGACTTGAGCTTTGGTAGGTCTGTGCTCATTGAGGGCATGTGGTCGGAACGGCATCAGAAGCATTACGACGCACGCCTCCAGTATAATGTCTGCAAGGGTGGTTTTGACTACGACTTTCGGGGACTGAACCGCAAGGTGGAGCAAGGCCAAACGGAACGACAGGAAATCATCATTCCGCAGAAGCTGAAAGGGGTGGAACTGACCCAAGAGCAGAAAGATGCGTTGAAAGCAGGCAAGGCGGCGTATGTCAAGGGCATGTCCGACGGTGGCGGGGGCACGTTCAATGCCTACGTGCGCCCCAACTACGAGAAGATGAAGTTCGACTTCTTCCGCTGGAATCCCGACAAGAGCAAGAAGCAGTCGCAGGGACAGACTGGCGG
>ULQU01024566.1_pt1 | contig 17150 bp, 25 predicted proteins | sample 1954841 | NCBI WGS metagenome assembly ULQU01 (sample SAMEA4835664, study PRJEB28245) | human gut metagenome | biome: gut microbiome; material: fecal sample | place: Denmark | collected 2008
TAGCAAGAAAAACCTTTAGTGAGGGATCAAACTTGGGTTAATATTATGGAGCAACAAACAATAGATAAACTCATGGAGATAAAGAAACTCTATGAGGCAGGTATCTTGACAAAGGAAGAAATGGAGGCAGAGAAGGCAAAAATTCTGTCCCCTACAACTTCACAAAGTACCAAGAATGAGAACAATTCTGAAAGTGAACCGTCTGATATCAAAGCAAGCACATCAGACAAAAAGAAATCAGAAACTCAAGAAGTAACAATAGTACATGTTTCAAAAAAAGCAGGAGAGAAACAACAGAAAATCAAATCTACTCCCCGAAAAGGATTGTCTGAGAATGCAAGAATTTGGCTTATTGCAGGAATTGTAGTAGCGGTCATGCTCACTATTGCCATCATCATTCAAAATGGCAAAAGTTCAAGCAACCAATCATACGATAATGATTATGTTGATTCTGTTGCTGTCGATTCTGCTGGTGTTGATGATACTGATTATGATACTGCCGTAGATGTAGATGATAGTCAAGAGCAGACACCACAAAACTACACAGAAAAGGCAGAGGATTACATTGGTGGTCTTGATACTGACACTCGTGTTGTCGCAAGTCTAACGGATGATGATCGCCATTGTGTTTATACACTGACTGAAGTTGAAGCTGGTCGGGGAAGAGTAAACAGTTTGTATTGCCACAATCTTGAAACAGGTTCAACAAATCTCGTTTTAGTTCCTTACAAGGTTGAAGGAGAAGAGGACAATGGCGAACAGGTTGCAGATGCTAAAATGATTGGTAACAATCTTTATGTCATCAACACTTCATATCGTTGCGGTAGTAGTGTTGCTTGCTTGAATACGCTCACAAATAATTGGTCATGTGCTGTCAGAGCCTGTGCTGATGCTAAGTTTGTCGGTTCAAACAAGCTTAAAGTAACATATTCAAAACTCGTATATGAGGGAGAATGTTTAGCTGACAACCAGTATGAATATAAAGATAAAGTAATAACATTAAAATAACGTGACCCTATGAGAAAGTTATTATTACTCATTGCATTAGGATTCGTAATGTTATCCTCTTGCACCAACGGGCAAACAAAAGGTGCTGCCGAAGAGATTGATAGCATAGCACTCAGAGCAAAGACAGATACGGTTCTTAGCTTTAATGGTCATACTCTTGGAGATACTGTTATACAAGAGTTTCCATCATCAGTAGCAGATGAACCGTATGTTGGATATGAAGATGAAACGACCCTAACATTTGATAAATGGAGTTATCCAGTTAAATATCAGGTTTTAGGAGATATTTTGAAGTCGTATGAAAGAAATCATAAAATCATTGATTCCGTTAAAGTTGACAATATCTCTATACATCTTGCTGATAATATTAAACCTAACGATTTGAAGAATATCGTTAATTTATACACATCAAGATATGGTAAATATTCGTTTTATGCAGAAGATTACGTCTCACCAAAACTCTTTCCAAATGACAGAGTGGACAGCCTTTCTCACGATTTTTACTTAAAAACATTTATTGAACAAGGCAAAGGAAGAATAGTTTGGGAATGGGCAAATTGCAGTATAACTATTGAACATGGTGATTTTTTAGATTGCTCTATAACATATAGTTTATCTGGATCTAAAGATAGATTGAAAGAAGAAAAAGAACTTGAATCCCAAGCTAAAAAGCAAGACATTTAAGATAGGATAAAAAAAGAGAGGAAGGACATCCAAAGTCTTTCCTCTTTTTAGTTCTATGGTCGTGGGAAATTAGGTACAGTTGTTTTGAATCTGTAGCCATTGTTACAAACGCCATTAGATTTTAGATTATTTGCTATACTACCGACACCCATTCCGAGAGCTTTAGCGGCATCATTCATGGTATTAAAATCTTGCCATGTTCCGTCTGGTGCAAAAGCCCGGACTGCTTTACCACGTTTTTGTTGGGCGAGTTTCATATTTGCTCTGGCAGCATCTGGAATTTTATGACTACCCCAATAACCTCCTCTATGAGTCTCTCTCCACTTTCTAGCACCCTCAGAAGCTGCTTTTGGCTCAATTCCTTTCATACGGTCAGATTGGGCTTTCTTCATTTCGGGAGTACGTTTTTTGCCTGTATTGCCCTGGCTAATTCTCAGTTTGGTAGCATCAGATTGTGTTCTACCGAGATTAGCTGCCGAGATCTTTTGTTTGGTTTCAGCTGTATGATTTCTACCCTTTGAAGCAGCACCAATTTTTTGTCGATGTGAAGCCGAGAAGTTCACCCCTTTATTACCAGTTCCATATTTAGCAACATTATAACCATTATTGATAGTATCGTATTTCTCGATATAATCTCCTTCCAAAGAGAATAATTTGGGTTTTAACATTCCTAAATCATAGTAATCTGTGATGACTTCAAGCTCATGGTAAATCCAATCTTTCGTTCCTAATCTTCGTTTAGCCTCGTTGAGTTTCTCATTAGCGTATTTGTCATTAAGATTCTTCCAATTACGCCTACGAGCTTTCTCATTGATAGTTTCACCTACATACGACTTGCCATGTTCTTTCCCAACTCCTTGGTAAGTATACATATAAACGACACCTCTGAATTGAATGAATTTGATTGTCATTTCCAGTTTGTCAGAGTCTGCTGATACAGAAATGTCATAGCGGTTGTAATCCAATTTGTAGTGTTGCCTCATTAGCTTTTTATATTGAGGAGCAAAACTTCTAAGTAACACCTTTCCTGCCTTTGCTTGTGTTGGTCGAGAGTCAACAAATTCAAGTGGTTTAGTATTTGAAACTTCCCATCCTGTTATAAGTTCAGCATCCATTATACCAATCAATTTCTTTTTAGGTAATTTGAGGTTACGTTTCCAAGTGAATGAAATAGAATGAAGATCATTTCTGGTAACACTAAAATCAATAAAACCTTTTCCATAAACGGCATCATATTTAGGTTGCATCTTTTTCTGAATGTTCTCAGCCAATTCTCCCATATCCAAGAGAGTATCGAAGAGAATGAATGATTGTTTCTCATTCGTCATAATCTTATATTTTAAAGTTGTGAACAAGACTATTCTTATTCATACTTTAGGCGTTAACGTTCCTTAAACCGAGTTTCGAGGCATTTACTTTACACACGTTGTTTCATGTTTTATGGGACGAAAAAAGGGAAGAAAGCCCATAAAAAGCCTTCTTCTCAATTAGATTAGTCATTATTGCAAACCTCAAACTCGTGGAATGAATAAAACAGATCCTCATTCTCTTCTTCGTGTTCTTCAACGTAAGCATCTAAAGCATTTTGTATTGCATTAACGTTTGGCTCTACATCAATCCCGACAATCTTAGACACAAAATCTGCTGCTTCATCGAGAGTTTCAAAATATTCCCAATCCTCGTATGAATCAAGAAAGTAACGCTCTGGGAAATAATCACCTGAAGCATCATTCGTATAATACACTCCACAGCCAGGTTCTTGCTCCATAAAGTAAACTTTGATGGACGGATAGGTCTTTTCGATTATCTGTCTAACCCCCTCCTGTTCGCACCAGGCAGTATTTTGATTTATTGTCAGTACATTTCCGTCAAGTGAGAAGTCTGTTATCTCCCCACGACAACGATATTCCTCCCAATCTCCACCAAGTTTGTGTACCAAGTTTCCAAGCCACATCTTCCCGAAGCCATTCTTTAAGATAGATGTCTTACGCTTCTCCATATATTTCAAGACTTTATGCAGAGATTTTACTTCCTTCAAATCTCCTACGCACTTATAAGAGGTATCACACCAATTCGGCATCAGTGACCTCCTTTCCATCTTTGTAGTGGTGGTAGATAGATAGTGTTTCTGTTACCATCCACTGTGAATTCTTTAGTCTAAAACCATACTTACATTCGAGGGTTGAGAGAAATTCCTCAAAATCCTCATACTCCTCAGACGCTTTCAATTCTTCATTGGTCAGCTCGATAATGTTCAAGCAACCGATTGTGAAGTCTAAAATCAATACATACTTTGATTCCATAATTATTCTATCCTTGTTGATTTGTAAAACATTAATTTTGTGATAAATGGGTTCTCTCGTAGTATCATATTCCTTGCAGACATTTGATTCTTTGCTTCTACCCACATCTTGATAGGCTTAGTTGATTCTTTAGTCCAAGCCATGAAGTACCAGAGTATTCTCATAGTTCTACACCATTCAAAGAGGCTGCATCAATAATTACTTGACACACCTCCAGTTGTTCTGTATCAGGTAGTTCGGAAAGAGCAACTTCAAATCCTTCACCAACATCCATCATAAGACCTCTCTCTGGATCCCAATAAAAGTCCTCGATGACATTACGTTGTCTCAAATAATTATTACCATCCCAAGATTGAGTAGTGATTGTAGGATAGTAAGACACCTTAAAGGCATCATCATTTTTGTACTCCTTAATAATAGTACTTGCCTTGTCAATAGTCTCTTGCAAGTCTGGAATATCCTTAGAGTCAACAATCTCTCTGTTATCAAATTCCAGTTCAAAATCCTCATTATACAAATCTATCTGGTCTGCCTTCTCGATAGCTTCTTCTTTTGAGTTGGCAAGGACTACAACATCAACTGTGGCGTAGTAATTGTAGTGAACTAAAAATTTTTTCATTTTTCTTGATGTTTTAAGCCCAATCATTCACTAGCCATACCTCAATATCATAATTTACAGTATAGCCCTGCGTTTGAAAGGGGATTTGTAATTCTTGTTTTATTTGTTCTCTTGCCTCTTCTGCCGTAAGTCCATCAAAATCATCCAAAGGAATATTATGATGTTCCGCTATGGCTTCAATGGCTTCTTCTTTTGATGTGTAGATACCCTTGCAGTCTCGATTTGAAAGAGAGTGTCAGGAGTCAGTCTCATACACTGGATAAAGATATTGTTCTGTCATACCGCTTCCTTGACAAAGTAGGTTATGTGGTTGAAGTTGGAGCTATATGGGCTTGTTGTAATCATCTTAAACCCCACTCCATATTTGCCTTGGTACTTCTCCACGTTCCAATGCTTTCTTGTGGATTTACCGACCCCCACAGAAGTATGATGAGGAAGAAAGTTGTGTTGTATGAGTTGTTTAATTCTCATACGTTGTTCTTCACAATAAATTCTAGCGTATGCTACATTTGAAGAATGAAGAGTTCTAATAATAGCACCCTCCTGATTGTGTATATTCTCTTTCATTTTAAGTTATATCTTTTGAGAAGTTTATATATTGTTGATTTAGAGAAAGAGCAACCTTTGGAAGTGACAAATCCCTCTTGATTGAGTGTGTCTGCCATTTCTTGTAAGGTATATTCTTCTTTCACGAGAGTACGGAGCATAGCAATAGCCCTCTTGTTATTAGGGTTGCTATCCGCTTTAGCTTTGCAGGTCTTGATGCTGTTCTGGATTGCTTGCTCATGCTTATCCAGTAAATGCTCTGGATTGCCAAGTTTGAATCCTCTTGCTTTCTTTGCCTGTAATGATGCTTTGGTTCTTGCTGCAATAAGTTCTGCCTCGTATTGTGAAATGGCAGATATGATATGCAAAACCATTTTATTAGCCTGGGGGAAATCGCAAAAGATAATTTCCACATCAGACTCCAATAGATTTGAAAGGAAAGATACGCTTCGGGCGAGACGATCTAGTTTAGCAACAATCAGAGTTGCACTTTCCTTTCGGCATTGTGATAACGCTTCTTTCAGTTTGGGTCTGTCAGATTTGCGTCCACTTTCTACCTCGACATACTCAGAAATCGGAGTTGTGTCACGGAGGTAGTTGTGTATAATTTCTCTTTGTGCTTCAAGTCCAAGTCCACTATATCCTTGCTTTTGTGTAGAGACTCGGAGATAAGCTACATACTTTGTTTCTGCCATTGTTTACTGGTTTTAACATAAGTTCCACAGCTTAGATGTCCGTCTTGTCGGTGGAACCTATATGAGTTAGACAATAAAAAAGGGGAATACCAGAGATTGTTAGTTTCCTGATATTCCCCATCTTCGTAGGATTGAGAGTTTCCCTATACTGCGATTTTATGTGTAAGCCCAAATATAGAGCAAATATAATCGTAGTAAGAAACGCCATACTGTACGTTTACATCTATGAGTGAAACGATATTCTCTAAAGAAACGAAACGATAGATAACTTCGGATTCCAGAGCGTTGTCGGGAGTTATTGTTATATCGTATCTGTTATCTTCTGTCAGCTGTATCTTAATCCATCCACAGACTTTTCCTTGAACATAAAATGAAGTTCCGTTTTCGATGACTTTGATGTCGTTGAAGTGGAGACCCCATGAGAAAGGCTTCATGCTACATTGAAGAGCATCATGCCAGATTTGCTTTGCTATTCTATCGTTCATATTATGCTCCAATTAAGAAGTTCATTACTTTGGCATTATAGTTCTCAACCTTGTCGTTCTCCACGTTTAGGTCGATCGTCTCTGCCAGGTTATCTAAATACACATCGTCTATCTGTTTGAGCAAATTCCCTTTTTCATCATATAAGAGAACTTGGAATACATCAGCTCCTTCGATATAGACAATTCTCACGTTTCCTGTATGTAAGAAGCCCTGAACATGGAATTCGAGAGCATCTTCACTACATACTACTGTTTCTAAGTCCACTCCCCAACTCATAGGAAGGAGAGGTTCTTTGACAATTATACTCCAAATGTACCTTGCCATGTCGGTTGATAGTTTCTTATTACCCATCTTGCCTTTTATTGTTATCAATCCATTTTTTTGCCTCTTCAAGTGAATCAAAGGTATTGTCCTCTATCTCACCATCTTCATTCAGAATAAAGGCTTGAACATCATCGGGAGAGTTCAGAATAATCAAATTCTCCCTATAAGTTATCTCCTTAGCCATGTTGTAGGATTGATTTAATTGTTTGTACTTGTTGTTTGGTTGGAGCTGAGAATACGATATAAGCATCATCGTCCTCTATTCCAGTCCATACAACTTTATCTATCGTACCGCCATTCTCTATAATTTGACTCTTGGCGTATTGAACATCACCCTCATGCTCAACATCTATAAGATAAAATACTCCTTTAGCCATAGTATTCCTTCATATAGCAATCTTCACAGAGAGATCCATAATCATTAACATCACTTCTTGTCATCGGTCTGCCACAGTATTCACAATGTCTTACAGTCTCTTCGTGAACATAGCGGACAACATCAAGCATCGATGCACCACGATAAGATACAGATACCTTACCTTTCTTAGTTGCTTTCTTGTTTGCCATTTGCTTTTAGTTTTGATTCGTACTTGCATTCAACATAGGCAGTAAGAATAGCCTTGATAACTCTGGCTCTGTCTGCTCTGTTGTAATTGGCTGGTTTCTTGTGAGAATAACCATTTCTGAATGACTCTTCGATATGTCCCAGACACTGCTCTTCATATCTGTTGTCGAGAAAGTCTCTGAGTTTATAAGTAACATAGGTATCCCAGTTGTTGCCAGCATCAGAAAGGAATAGTGTTTTATACTTGCATCTTGTTTTGTTACTATCTCCACGACCTGCCTCCTTGATTATTCTGAGGATGGTATTGTTTGTGATAGCCAAGAGTTCGTTTTCGGTAAGAGCGTTGATAATCTCCAATTTTTTCTTTGGAGCGTATCTTTTGAATAGCTCGATATTGATATTTACTGCCATTGTTGTTTACTTTTTAATAAAATACTCAATAGCAGAGCAAACCAAGATATAGTAATCCTGATTCACTCCACACTTGTTCTCATAGGGATTATAGTAGTCAAGTGCTAATGCCTCGTATAGCTTAGGAACATGCTTCTTGATTTTATTTACCAACCACTTGTAATTGATGGGCTTAACGCCCCTCATCTTTTTCTGCCATTCCGAAAGAGTTATATCGGAACAGCAACATTCGTAAGTCATAGGCTAAATGAATGGTAAGTAAATGTCATCCAAAATGCCAGACTCAACCATCTTCTTTGCGGCTTCATGTGCGCCACGATTTCTGTCATCGTAACCGTAATTATCACTTGCCATAACGTGAAGGATTGCTACGAAAGACTTCATCAACGACTGCTGTAATGTTCTGTGCTGCATACTAACAGCAAGTCCAAACTTCTTAGGATTCCATGACATTGAGTTGATGGAATCTGTCAAAGCTTCAGCCGCTTTATATTCTCGGCTCTCTTTCAATATTACAGTTTCCTGATAATTCATATTTTTTGAGTTTTAATGTTGTGAAACAAAAAAGCCAGGGAGAAAATCTATTGTATTTGATCATCTCCCCAGCTCTGTAAATACTGGTTGTTATATGGCAATGCTTAAAGACCCTGCCACATCGGAGGTCTTCATGTAGGCAGACAAATCTATATTAGGATTATCTGCCTTAAATGCTTTCAAGTCAAAACTGCTGCGAGTTGTCGGGAGTTTACGAGTAATTCTCATTGTCTCTGTTACCCAACTCCTCACATCCTTCTCTTCCATGTCAGAGAGGAGCTTGCCCTTGATAATATTCAACTGCTCTTCTGCTGATTTCTTGGCTTCGATAAGTTCTCGGATTGTCTCTTCTTGTGATCGCCACTCATAGGGGATAGCATAAGGATTCTTGAAATGCTCACCTCGAAGGTCTGTGTCGAGAAGATCTTTGCAAATCTCAGTGGGAATACGACTGAGGAAGATGATTTCAGATATATGGTCGAAGTTTCCATCCTTCTTCGGTTTGTTACGAAGATGTATGATGAAGAGTTTATCTACCTTTGCCTTCTTGTTCTGAAGCTCAAATAGATAAGCATAAATTGAAAGTTGCCAGCGAGCCTTTTGAAGTTTGTCTGCTGTCATCTGTCCGTAAGTCTTGATGTCTCCCAAAGAAAAGGTATCGTCAGAAACACGATAAACTTTGTCTATATTGCTTGCCCATGATTTGCCATCTGTCACGTTATATTCAGATGCCTCATGCGTCAATTCATAGTCCTTGCAGATTTGGATATAATCGACTGTCTCTTGTGTCCCATCATTTATCCAGTTCTTGTCGAAGTCTTCTATCGAAGAATGGACTCCTGTACCATATTCTGCTGCTGCATTAAGAGTAGCCTCACTGATACCATTAAATTCATCGGGGAATAGCTGTCTTTGTAGCATCCCTGTGATTCCACTTAGCTGTTTGTCGCCAAGCCAATACTCATGTGCTTCCTCATTGAAGAATACACCAGAGTTCTTTAGTTCGATTCTTTTTGCCATAGTTATGCTGCTTGTTGAAGTTGGAGTTTACGCTGTGTGAAGATTGCCTTTACCTCCTCATTTCCATTTACTTCATTCTGATGCTGATAGTAAAGGCTTGCAAGTTGGTCTTGGCTAATGCAAGAATTCACGGCTGCTCTAATCCCAGCATATTTGTCGAGGGATTTCTGTTGAGCCGTGGTAGTTGTCTTAGTGGCAGTTCTTCTTGTTGCCGCTTTCTTTGTTGTGTTGGCAGTAGATGTTGTACCATTGTCTGCTGTATTGTCTGTTGGAATATCCTCACCAGCATAGACATAAAGTCCAAGTCCAAACATGGCAAGATTCTTCACTAAGCACCTCATGAGTGTTTTGTTGATGTCAAACATTGTAGCGGCTTGAACCGTCTTTTCGATGTAAGCCTTCTTATAGCTGTCCCATACTTGATATGAATAGGGAGTTAGTTTCATGGCTTTGTTTTTTGAATCCATAACCGGGAGCCACATAGAATGGGTTATGTCATCAACAGTAACCTCAGTAAACACCATAATACCTACATTCGGATCTGTGAAGTAAGGCAAATTGGTTTCGGGATTCTTGATAACTTGATAGGTAGCACTTGGGTATGCGGTTTTGAATTCAGCCCAAGCGTTAGCCCAGGATAAGTAACTGAGCTTGTCGTTCTCTCTCTTTTCCAATTTGTCGTTAAGGTCAAGAGAACTAAGAGCGTTGAACATAAGAGATCTACGTTCATCTGCTGTTATATTAGCAGGAATTTCTGGTTTCTTAAATTTACACATTGCGGTATTTTTTAAGTTGTTGTGAATACTAATGATAAACAAAAAGAGAGATACACAAATATCTTCTTTCGTTGATAAATGTATATCTCTCAAACATCCAGGTCTATTAGTTTCCAGACTTTTAGAGTGAAGGATGTTAGTTGATGAACCAAGAATAGCCCTCAGTATCTTTACCTGTTAGGGCTTTTTGGATTCCTAAAGCAAAATCAGTACAGTTCTGGTTTCGATCTAACCACTTATCTATATAAGCGGATTTTACAGATTCGTTAGCGAGCTGTAGTAGATTCCATGTAGTAATATCTTCTCCCTCTTTCTTACCGAAATTGGGATTAGACACATAGTTTTTTAGCATAGCATTTACGGCTTGATCACCGATAGTTAGCTGTGGTAGTTGTTTCTGTTCAGATAGCGAAAGAAACTGGTAAAGTCTCATTCGACCGATAATCTTACAGAATAACTCTTCGGAGATAGCGGTTGATTGCAAATTCTCCAAGAGTTGTAAAGTTTCTTCCTTGTGAGGGTTAAAACCATTGAATAGTTCAAATGACTTCTGCATTATGTCCGCTTCCGTCATGCAATCAATGGTACCTGAATTCCCATCACACGTCAGCATTAAGTTTGAACACACTCTTACTTGCCAACCAACAAAGATTTTGAATTTTAATGCGGTTGGTCTGTTATAGAGTTTGTCTTCGTCATAAGCACGTACTCCACCAATACAAAGGTGAACCGATTGCCCATTGATAGTTTTTGTAAGGTTCTTGACGTGGCAGCAAAAAGCCAATCTCTGATAAAATACGGTTTTGTCTGCATCTGTCAATTCACTCGATTTCTTATGTTGAGCTGAAGGTATTCTTCCAATAATAGGATGAGAAACCCTGCACTCAACAGGTGTAAGTTCTCCAAATACTTTCTCGGCAACACATTTTACTGCACCAATAAAATTCTGGTGTGCTAACGTTAATGTGCCATCAACAAAAGTAGGAATTACGTTCTTTGTTTGCAACTCTTCAAGCGTGATAGCCTGAGTGTTGCTCTCTGTGAAGTTAGGATGGTTGTCACCCCAATCTTCTTCTTCAATAACTTCAGCCTCGATTATATCATCTGATTTTTCGAGACCTAAGGTTATGTCTGATGTGATAGTCCCTGCTGTAGGAACAATCACGGCTGTAGTTGCTTCTTTCTTCTTCATGTTGTTATTCTTTTTAAAGTTGTTAGCAAACTGTAAAGTAACTTAGTCGTGGGAGGAAAGGAAAGCGTATAATCTTTGCCTTCATGTTTCTCACGAGCTTAACAGAGCCATTCTTATTGATTGCTCTGATGATAAATTCTGATTTCTTCTTGTTCATATTTATTACATTTTGAACAGTTAGAACTATGGGAGCAACTGGACTTTAATTTGCCAGTCACCCCCGATAACTTTTTGTACCCTTTGAAGAATAATGTTATTGCTTCAAGTAGGTTTATGATAATGTCGAGTTTGTCGTTTTTACTCACATACAGTCTCAACATTTGCTGTGTCGGTAGGCGTTGTAGGCTTTACCGACTTCTTGTTTTTGTACTTGCCGTAGATGGTTTTCCCAAGGTCTGCGGCTTCGATGATGGTGACAGCTATTGTTAATACTCGGTAGCTGACAACCAATATTTGTTTGATTTTGTTCATATTTTCTGATATTTTACGTTATTAAAATATTTTGTTTTTTTCTATATATAAGGCTTTTAAGCGATAACAGAAAAGACAAAAAAAGAGGTTCAAAAAACACTTTGTTTTTGACCTCATAGATAAAACTTCAAGCATCAGCCCGACCTGTAGAATAGCAGCTCCTTGAGTACCATAATCCCAGCCGAAGCCAAAGTTCATGTTGTTCCAAATTCATCATCTGGCAATCCCTTCTTTATGCTTTGAAGATCGTCAAGAATTTTGTCCTGACGATTTGATATTTTTACATTCAATAATAAGAGTATCAAGGCTTTACAAACGTTCGTTTTTATACCACCCACAAAAACAGGCAAAAATGAACAAAATGCCTTATATATGTAACAAAGTCAAAAGTAACGATTATGTTTGAATATATGTTTTCCCTTGTTACCGATGAATTTAGAGTAGTTGGTGAAGGACAGGAGACTCAACACTCCAAGGAACAGAACAAGGTTGAGAAATCAGTAAAAGGCAAGTATATAAGAGACCTTGAAGCACTCAGAGATAATGGATATGCTCTTACCTCTGGAAGTAATATTGAGATTAGCTTACAAGACATTTTGAAGATTTGCCCCAGAGACAGAAGAAGAGTAGATGCCTATAACTCTTTGAAGGCATATCTCAATGAAGAGTTTGGTTGTACTCTTTGTATTACATCACAAAAAACTAAAGTAAAGGAGGATTAACTATGAAATTTTTAATGCAAGGAATTGAAATTGATACCACTAAGGTAAAGTACAAGCCAGCTTTGGAAGATGTACTTTTGATGGTCGCTAAGTCTTATTATCCAGATATTAAACTAAGTAAGGCTGAATATGAGTATGACGAGAAGAATAATTCTGTCATCCTTACATTTTACAGAGACACAAAATATCATCTTCTTGGTGATATTAAAGATGTAGATGCCAAATTGATAACAGGACTTCCAGAAGATGTTTTTTATCCTACTCCTGGCAAAAACTACTTTTTCTTGTTAGGATATGCAGATGGATATTATATTGACATAAAGGAGATTAAAGATGAATTTATGTCCTGTCAAGCTATAGAAGATGTTAAGGATGTTAGTTTCAGTACATCTGACAGTTACTTGAAAATTATGATTTATGGGAAGTAAAATTAGGGGAAGATTAGCTAAGTACTAAATCTTCCTCCTTTTTCTTTTGTCTTTGGAAATTGTCTTAGGGTTAAACTTACTATACCTTTATCTTCCTACAGTCGATAAAGGATATGTTATGATAATATAGGTGTAATTTCTTTGTCTCTATAATATATAATATGTGTATGAAGTTTTTACACCTCTTAAATATATATTTAAGGTATCTCATTCTGTAAGGAATGAGTACAAGTAAGTTTATCCCCAAGTGAATTTATTGCAAAACCAAGGATATTCCAAATTTCTGCAATATACTGATTAAGAGTTTATAGTCTCTTCTCTTTCTTTTCTTCCCTATGAGATTGTTGACTTCTTTCAAGGACACATTTATGGTTTTATTCTGATTACCCTCCACTATCATTTGAGGTATATAAGGAAATCTCTGAGATAACCTTTCAATTTGACTGATAACTCTTGTGCCATTATTGAGTTTCTTTACCTTATCTCTCCAGTCAATATGCTCTTCTGAAATATCAAGAATGTTCTGGTTAAAATACTTTTCCAAGGTCAATATAAAATCCTTGTTGTGGTCATCTGTATAAAACACATTAATGTCCTTGTCTTGTCTGATACCTATTCTTGTTATTAACTGAACATACTCCCAAAGCATATATCTTGTAAGAGTAGTATTTGTCTGAAAAGCCTTGTTAAATTTTTCTGAAGATGTTGAAACAGGAAGAGACCATTTACCAAGGAGGATTATGTTACTATAGTCCTTAAAGTCATTTACAGCTTTACTTTCAGCACTTCCGTAATAGATAATACTATAGAGGTCTTGTGAAATATTCGCTTTAGTTAGTTCTTCCGAAAGATATGCAACAATACGACTATCCTTACGATCCTGAGTATCAGTAGCTATTCCTTTATCTTCATCCTTAAAATCATTCCAACAGGCAATAAGAGTTTTTCCTTTTACACTGGAAAGAATAGCGATTACGGCTTTAACCATACTCTTCATTAACTCCTCTTGATGGTTGCTACTTCTACGGTTAAGATTGGGAACATTAAAGCTATGGAAGTTAGCCTTGGCACTGTACTTATTTGTAATGTCAATAAGTCTGTATATACTTGAATCCTTGAAAAGCACATCACCAGCACCTTCCATTATCAACACAAGACTATTATTCGTTTGGAAATCGCAAGGGGAGAATTGGATAGCTGCATCACCTTGTACTTTTATCATCTTTGAATAGTCATGTTCAATAATGGATAGAGCTGTATCTGTTTTTAGTTTCCCCAATGTTGTAGTTGTGTCGAACAAAGCAGCATCAGAGTGAGCAATGAATGTTTTATAAAACTTTTCCATTGCCACAAACTCTTTTGCCTTATACCCACCATTACCATCATCTGTCCCAAGAACTCCCAAATGTAGCTTAGATACAGTTGCATACTTTTGAATAAAGCCAGGAATCTCATCAATGATAATCCAACGGCGAGTATTGGGATTGTTCATCATCTTCTTCCAGTCACCATCAAAAGGAGACAGAACGACACCATTTTTATTATAAAGCAGATATATAGGTGGGTATTCTGTGTAAAGCCTTACATTTGTCATTATCAATACCTTCTTTTTTGTTACTTCTTCTGGTGTATTAGCAAATACATTATGAACATTATAATCTGTTTGAGAATGAATCAGCATCATGTCTGTTGCAGCCAAGCCTAATAGATTCAGCAAATGAGATTGTAAAGTATTGGCACTAACGATAGAATCAACCACAATCAGCATACCTTCCATATAGTGTGCCAATATAAATCGTTCAAGCCAGTACGTCTTACCAGACCCACATCCTGTACTCAGAATAAAATTGCCAACATCATCAGGCAATTCCGCGTTACAATTCCTTAATTTTATTGATAATTTAGTCATTGCATATAATTTTTTGAATTATTGCTTCTTTTGTCATTGAAATAATGATACCCAACATGATTTTGAGTCATGCAGGTATCATTATTATAATATAGAGGAGGATTTATAGCAATCTAAGACAGACCAAGTTTCTTCTTACGGCTAACAATTGCTCCTTCATTACGTTCAAGTAACTTTGAAATATCAGCAACAGTAAGTCCTTGAGCTTGGTACTTTTTCAGCATTTCATCTTCCTCTTTCGTCCACGGACTATAAGCCTTTTTATATTTCACTTTCAATTCATCCATGTGGCTTGTTGCCATTGGGGAATTCGTAAAAGAAGGGAGGATTGGAACAAGAGCCTGAGATTGCAAGGAATCTGAAGGCAAATCTTTTTTGATTGCAAACAATGCTCTGGCTAATTTTTCCATTTCTTCATGGGTGAGACTTATAGTGCCTGTAACCACACCTCCAATCTCTTGCTTTAAAACAACTCCGTGGTCGCCAATGTCAATGTGAACCCTACCTATTACACTATTGACATAGTGCTTTTTGTAATTTTTTGCCATACTTATAACTTTATATTTTGCTGTCCCAAGAAGAAAGAGAAGGCTTTGTCAAGAATCTGCTTACGCTTCTCATCTTTTCGCTGCACCTTGGTACTCTTGGCAGCCTTAATATCTGCAACTTCCTTGTCTGTGAGAGTATTGATAAACTCCACCATTATGTCAGTAGCCCACTCAACACCCTTTCTGTTGGTTAATTTTTGAAGGGACAAGACAATCTCTTTCGTAAACTCTTTAGTCTTTATAGTCTTGTCATCCCCCTCTCCAAATCTATCTTTGAGAACTTCATGAATACGTTTGCCATATTCAATGTTTACGAAGAACTCACTCTCATCGCCGTTTGCAACTTGTCTTGCTGTGAGGCGGTCTGGTTTGAGTGTGGCCAATTGACAGGCAGCTTGATATTTGTAGCCTTTAGAAACAAGGTCGTTTATCATTACCCAACCCTCATGAGTATTAATACCATCTTCAATCTGACGCTTGGCTACCATATCCTGAGTCTTCCACTTAGAGACATTGATGTTTATCTCAGTAAACGCTTTGGCGAAATTATAATAACCATCTTTGTCCTTCATCGGAAAATGTCCCATGATGAGAGGCCACTCTTGTACAGTTTGCAAGAAGTCAATTCGACCATGACCATCAACTACGACAATACCATCAGAGGCTATAGGCTTGTCTTTGTTAGGGTCATTGGCAAATCGCTCTACTTTTATACCTGCCTTATCAGCCATCGGTACTGTTATGACAATTAAGCTATGCTGTGCGCCATTTTCAAGGATAGAACGACCTGTCTTCTGCTCGTCTGCACCATGAGTACGATTCACACCAAGACCATAAAACTCAACACCTGCATCTTTAAGTCCCTTCAAGTTCAAAGAAGCAACATCGCCATTCGGGAATGTCGAGACACAATTAGGGTATTGCTCTTTAACACGCAGCATCTCATACTCACAAAAGTCTGTAAATGCTTTCAGGTTTGTCTCTTCACTACTATCCTGAGCGTTTGTCTGCTCAACAGCAATGTTTTCCGTTTCTTCACTAATGGGCTTTACAGCCACATTATCCAATTCTTCTGCCATAATTCTTTAATTTTGTTTTGTTGTTAATAACTGCTGATACGTTTTTTCTTGCTTTCATCAGTTCAAGAGCCAAGTCCGCATCAATTACGATTACTTTGCCATGCTGACTGATTGCTGGGTCTAAGATGCCACTGCTTTTAATTTTTGAAGCGGTTGACTTACATACTCCAAGCAGTTTAGCCAGTCCTGCCAATCCATAAACCAGATGTCGTTTGACCTCTGGAGGTTTGTCATGAGGATAGTCTGTAGGGGTCGCAAACATATCCTCAATCATTTCTTTCAAGTCACCCAGTGTTGCCTGGATGATTGGCTTGTTTTCTTTTTCCATTGATATTTTTGCGTGGCTTTAGTGCCTAATCGCAGTACAAAGTTATTAACGGATTTGGCGATTAAAGAATAAAATTATCCCAAGCGGATTGTTGCGGAAAACATTTCTTATTAACGGAAAAATTAGAGGAAGTTACGGAAAATGTTTTCCGTAAAAAGGATGTCAGTTTGCACAAAATAAAGATGCTACATAACAAAAATAGCCATCGCTCGGAAAAGAACGACAGCTACGATATACGCTTCAAATATATAGCATGATTCTGAATTATGGGACTTACCCAAGTATAATGATTGATTGCTACTACTCACTCAGAACTTATTGTATAATGGGGGACTATCAGGGGGACTACTTAGTAAGATTTATGGCAAAGATACAATATTAGGCAAAAGCACAAGTTACAAATGGGTACAATCTTTCCCACGCAGAAATCAACAAAAACACTAAAAAGACGGACAACAGCGCAGTAACTATTCAGCAATAACACCCCTTTGAGTTTTTGTCA
>ULQU01044928.1_pt1 | contig 16989 bp, 12 predicted proteins | sample 1954841 | NCBI WGS metagenome assembly ULQU01 (sample SAMEA4835664, study PRJEB28245) | human gut metagenome | biome: gut microbiome; material: fecal sample | place: Denmark | collected 2008
GTGTTTCCTGCGTAATGATTACGAACATGTGTATTGGCTATGTGCTGTCCTATATGGTGATTGTATCGTTGTTATGGACAGCAAGCAGGACTACTACCTGGTGGATTCAAATTTGAAGAAGACCTATATAGGATGCAATAATCCAAAGAATGAGAAGGAAGATTTGAATGTCGTGATGCCACGTCTTGGCCAAAAATACTATCATGAGGCGATGTTGCAAAAGAAGAAAATGGAAGCAAACGAAATGCTTCTTTTGCATGAGAAGTCTGAGGCAGGACATGTAGAATTGTATCAAGCAGGAAAGAAATGGGGTGTGAAGGTAGATGGTAAAGTTATCGTGCCACCCCTCTACCACAGTATAGCGCAACCTGTTGGCGTCTATTGTGCCTTCGAAGAGATTCCCAGACATTGGGGTGTTATGACATTAAGAGGAAAAGTGATTGTTGATGCCAAATATGAGAAGGTGGAGATTCGTGACAATGGAATTGCCGTGGTAACAGGCATCACGGGAAAAACACAGACAATCAAACTGAAATGATGAAGGATATTCAGCTTTTTGATTATCAGGAGGACATGGTGAAGAGAGTGCAAGAGGCATTCAAGCATCATGATGCTGTCATGGTCCAAATGCCGACGGGTACGGGAAAGACGTATCTGCTTGCTGCCCTCGTAAGTTTGTTCTTGAAAGAGGAAGTGTGGGTGGTAGCCCATCGTCGTGAACTCGTTTCACAAATCATGGACACCTTGGAAAGATTCTTCTCTTCCCTAAAATCCACCTCCATCAAAGTGACATCAATACAATGGTTGTCGAGACACTATGGAGAGATGGAAGAGAAGCCGGGACTTATAGTGATAGACGAGGCACACCATGCTTTGGCTGAGACTTACGCAGAGGTGATGAATGCCTATCCGAAGGCGAAGAAGTTGGGACTGACGGCAACACCATACCGCTTGAACGGCAAAGGATTCACGGACTTATTTGACACCTTGCTGTGCTCATGGAGCCTGGAGAAGTTTATTGCCGAAGGACGGTTGAGTCTTTATGACTACTACTCCATCAAGCCTGATAGTGCAGCACAGCTGCTGATAGACTCATTGCAGAAACGAGGTGCTGATGGTGACTATCAGCAGAAGGAACTGAACGAAGTGATGGATGTGAGACCATCACTCGAAAGACTATGCCTTACTATCAAGGAGTATGTGCCTGGGAAGAAAGGTATCGTATATGCTATCAGTATTCAACATGCAGAGCATATTGCGGAGTTCTATCGGGAGAATGGCATCAAGGCTGTTGCCATTTCGAGCAAGACACCGCTTGCAGAACGGCAAGAGCTTATTGAAAGATTTAAATCTTCCTCGCTCTCCTCTTCCCTAAATTCCACTTCTGACGATATAGAAGTGTTGGTGAGTGTGGATTTGTTCTCGGAGGGCTTCGATTGTCCAGATGTGGAGTTTATACAGCTGGCGAGGCCTACGCTGTCATTGGCTAAGTATATGCAGATGGTGGGACGTGGACTGCGAGTGGCTGCGGGTAAGGAATTCTGTGTGATACTGGACAATGTGGGACTGTATAAGCGGTTTGGATTGCCATCTGTGGATAGAGATTGGCAGAGCATGTTTGAAGGACGTACTTCTCTAGAAAACATTCTGCAAGAGGCGTGTATGCAAGTCAATAGTCACAACTGTAGGATGGACTTGATGATGGATGGTGATGAGGAGATGATGAAAATCATCAACCATGAGCGTCAGCAGCAGATGATTATGGACACCTATGGCTATCAGATTGTAGAAGACGAAAAAGGACTGAAGGGCATCAAGGATAAGGATGGCAAGATGATATTGGAATGCCAATATAAGAAGATAGAAATGACCAACGATGGCTTTGCCTATTGCTATATAAGAAAGAAGGTGGGTCGGAAGGAATGGATTGATTTGCGGAACAGGTTGTGGTTTGCCAATAAGCCACAAAGTGTGAAGCTGATGGGCATCAACTTCTGTACAGAGGATGGCAAAAATCTGTACCCTCGTATCCTATCGAAGTATATTGATGAAAAGACCTATCTGACGGTAAAAACCTTGGAACTGCAAGTTGGAACAGGACTGAGCTGGAAGCATAGGTTTATTCCATGGGACGAGCCGAATAAGGTGTATATGTATAAAGAAGGAGAAGGCAACTCGCGACTGTATATTGATGAGAATGAACAATATTATGTGCAGAAGAACATCGGCAGTCAACTGGAGAAAGTGGACTCTCGTGAGGAGTTGGCTGAATTTGCCCAAAAAGACGAAGAAGAAAGGGAGGAAGGCTTAGAAAAGCTTAAGAATTCATATAAACTTTATGAATGTTATCCTGTTGATCATCTCTATCCTATCAAAAAATATCTTGGAACAGCGAAAGATAAGATAACAATAGAGAAAGACGGCATTTGGCATGTAGAGGATGCACAGGCTAATGAAAGCTATTGGGTTGACCCTATCACTCATAGGAAACATTATACAAGACCAGTCCTGTTCAAGCGTGGTTATCTGAACATCATAAGGGAAGGCGACTGGTGTTATGTGAGAAATATCCCAGGACTCATGAACAGACCATTAAGGCAATGGGAAATTGTGGCAGATGACAATATCTGTGTCATCAATAATACGTATCTGATAGAGAAAAGTGAGACGGATCAATGGTATAAGATATGCAGGAGAACAGATGACTTCAGTTATTTTTCTGTTCTGGCATGCTATTATGAAAGTGAATACATCAAAGATGATACAGAGATTCAAATTACTCAATTTGATGGCGAGGGCTTGAAAATGACCCAAGAAGGATTTACTTATACACCACTTGTGATAAAAACGTATAAAAGAAATAGGTGGTAGTGACGAAAACAGACCGATGTGAACAAGAGTTCATGTCGGTCTGTTTTCGTTATAACGGATAACTGTTCTAAACACAGGGGTTCCCGGCGATTTGGTGAAGAGTGAAGAGTAAAATTGAGAGTGGCTTTTATGCCAATTGTTTTGGGCAGGATGCAATCTATTCCTATCTATTTTGCGATTTTCTTGGAGAATCATTTGCTTTTTCAGATTATTCTTGTATCTTTGCAACTGATATGAGCAGCCTTCGGCAAAGAATTGGCATGGCTTTTGTTGAATGCTGTATGATTTCATCATTAAAACTATTAGTAAATAAAAAGAAAGGAACAGATAAGATGGAAAAGATCAACGTAAAAGAACTGAATGACAACGTCTTCGAGACTATTGGTAAGGAGTGGATGCTGGTATGTGCCGGCAACAAGGATCATTTCAATATGATGACCGCCTCTTGGGGCTGTTTGGGATGGCTTTGGAACAAGCCGGTGGCTGTGGTCTTTATCCGTCCAGAGCGTTTCACCCACGGCATCATCGAGGAGAATGAATTCATGACTCTCTCTCTCCTCGGCAACAGCGAGGAGGCTCGAAAGATTTATAGCTTCTGCGGTTCCAAGAGCGGACGCGATTTGGATAAGGCGAAGGAAACAGGACTGATTCCTGTAGAAACTGATAACGGCAGCATCGCCTTCGAGCAGTCACGGCTCACCCTAGAATGCCGCAAACTTTATAAGGACAGTATGACCGCCGAGAAGTTCCTCGACAAGGACCTGCTCCAGTGGTATGGTGCCAAGGGTGGATTCCACGATGTTTATGTTGTGGAGATTACCAATGCTTATAAAAAGTAAAAATTAAAATATGGCTCAAGAACAAACAGCAATTCGTGAACGCCAGAAAACCAGGCTCAAGGAGCCGGGGCGTTACGTGGTAATGATGTTCAACGACGACTTCACACCGATGGACTTCGTGGTAGAAATCCTCGAATCCATCTTCTTCAAGTCGCAGGCTGAGGCTGAAGCAATCATGCTCAAGGTTCATCACGAAGAGAAAGCCGTGGTGGGCACCTACAGCTACGACATCGCCAAGAGTAAAGTGGAGAAAGCGATGGAGAAAGCCCGTACGCAGAAGTTTCCGCTTAAACTCACTTATATGCCGGAATAGGCGTTGATTTCGGGGAAATATCCCCAATATATGCTAAGAAAAAGAAAGGAAAAAATAGAATGGACAGTATGGGATTGACCCGATATATGAGTGTTCTGATGGACGATGCCATGAAGCAAGCCCGGTTCTTCGACCACGAGTTCGTGATGCCCGAGCACATGCTGCTGGCGTTGCTCAGGCAGTATGCATTCTGTCAGGCGCTGCAGGAAGAAGGCGTAGACAGCCTCAAGATGCACGAAGACTTGGTGGAATGGCTCGCCAAGCAGGAGCGTGTGCCTGAAACCATCAAGTATCTGCCAGAGCCGTCATCGCTCTTCAAAACCATGTTTGGAACGGCGTGCGCCCTGGCTGCTGCTGCCGACAGACAGCTGGTGAATGTACCCCATTTTGTGCAGGCGATGTTTGGCTTGCAGAATTCAGAAGCCGCCTTCCTGCTGTGCAAGAATGTGGGCGACCGGCAGGGCGAGTTCCTGGCGAGCGTTGACAGTTATTATCCTATTGGAGAAGATACTGGAGAGGCTGGCATGGGCATGGGAGCAGACTTTGATGATGACGATTATGCCAACGAGTATGATGACGACGAGGAAGAAGGCAGAAGACAGGTTGTACAGGATTGGCATCAGCTGGTTACCTGTATTTCTGACAAGGTAGAAGAGCACAATCCGCTCATCGGAAGAGAACAGGAACTGGACAGAACCATCCAGGTGCTCTGCCGTGCCGAGAAGAACAATCCGCTCCACATCGGAGAAGCCGGAGTCGGCAAGACAGCTCTGGTCTATGGTCTCGCCAAACTCATCAACGAAAACCAGGTTCCTGAACGCCTCAAGGGGGCTCGCATCTATGGCATGGACATGGGACAGATGCTTGCCGGTGCCCAATATCGCGGCGACTTCGAGAAACGCATCAAGATGGTGATGGAGGGAGCCGTGAAGGAAGGCAATACCATTATCTACATCGATGAGATTCATAATATGATAGGTGCCGGTCGTGGCTCAGATGGCGGACCTGATGCATCCAATATGCTGAAGCAATATCTGGAGGCAGGCGATATCCGTTTCATCGGTTCTACCACCTACGAGGAATATAACCGTTACATGGCTCAGAGCAAGGGCATCGTGCGTCGGTTCCAGCAGATAGATATCAAGGAACCTACCGAGGAGGAGGCTATCAAGATATTGGAGGGCTTGCAGTATAAATACAACAAGTTCCACAATGTAACCTATCGCAAGGACGCCCTGGAATATGCCGTCCGTGCCAGCGCTAAATATATCAGCAATCGCTGTCTGCCAGACAAGGCCATCGACCTGATGGATGAGGCGGGTGCTTATCTGGAGGTGCATCCGGTAGAATCTCGCCAGCGCTCTTATGTTACCAAGTCTATCATCCAGCAGATTCTGATTAAAGTCTGCAAGATTGATGCGGCTGCGATGAAAGATGAGAATAACGATGCCTTGGCTACGCTCCGCCAGCGCATACTCGACAAGATTTACGGTCAGGACAAGGCTGTAGACAAGGTGGTTGAGGCTGTGATGATGGCAAAGGCGGGATTGACAGATGATGACAAACCATTGGCTTCGCTCCTCTTCGTGGGACCTACCGGAGTAGGAAAAACCGAGGTGGCACGGCAGTTGGCCAAGGAACTCGGCATCGAACTGGTACGCTTCGATATGAGTGAATATACCGAGAAGCATACCGTGGCAAAACTCATCGGTTCGCCAGCCGGATACGTGGGTTATGAGGATGGAGGACTTCTGACCGATGCCATCCGCAAGACGCCAAACTGTGTACTCCTGCTCGATGAGATAGAGAAGGCGCATAGCGATATCTACAACATCCTGCTCCAGGTAATGGACTATGCCCGTCTGACTGATAACAAGGGCCAGAAGGCTGATTTCCGTAACGTGATTCTCATCATGACCTCAAATGCCGGAGCACAATATGCTTCACGGGCTAGCGTTGGTTTCAATGGAAACGTAAGCCGTGGCGAAGCGATGCTGGCACAGGTGAAGAAGACTTTCAAGCCTGAGTTTATCAACCGACTTTCCGACATGGTGGTGTTCAACGATATGGATAAGCACATGGCTGAGCTGATTCTTGCCAAGAAACTTCGTCAACTCGATGCGAAACTGGCAGCAAAGGGAGTTACCGTAACGTTAACCGATGCTGCGCGTGAACAGTTGCTGAAATGGGGCTTTACCAAGGAATATGGTGCCCGCGAGATGGACCGTGTCATCGGTAACCGCCTGAAACCGATCCTGATGAAGGCGCTGCTCTTCGGCAAACTCAAGAAGAGTGGCAAGGCGCATGTCGACTTTGACGGAAAGGAACTGGTGATTAATTATTAGAATGAAAGTCTAGTCAAGAATATTCTTGATAAAAGATAAGCGTATGATATTACAGATAGATGATACTGCGGACGAGATTTACTTTCCCGATCCGCATTATGGCGATGAGGATGGATGCTTTGCGATTGGTGGCGATTTGAGTATCGACCGCCTGTTGCTGGCTTATAGCAATGGCATTTTCCCCTGGTATAGTTTCCGTGACCAGCCTGAAATACTCTGGTTCTGTCCGATGAAGCGTTTCGTCATCTTCCCTGATGAAATCCACATCAGTCATTCTATGCGTACCCTGATGAGAAAGAACCGATACAGCGTAGGAATCAACGAAGATTTCGATGGCGTAATACGGGGATGCAGCAAGACCAACGGACGGTATTGGGAAGATGGCGCATGGCTGGGCGAGAACATCATCCAGGCATTTACTGCCCTCCATAAGCAGGGCTTTGCGGCGAGCGTAGAGGTATGGGATAATGAAACTGATGAACTGGTGGGTGGACTTTATGGTGTCACCATCGGCAAGGTTTTTATAGGAGAAAGCATGTTCTCCAGGGTTCCGTCAGCTTCTAAGATTGCCCTCATCTTCCTTGCCAGATACTTGCAGGAGCACGGTGGCAAGATGATAGATTGTCAGTTGGAGACTCCTCATCTCAAATCGATGGGTGGCAGATATATTTCTTACGAGGAATATATGAAGATTATGAACGAAGAATAAGAGATGTTCTTCTCGGAATAGAAGAACATCTTCTTTTGAATAAAAAATAAAGGCTAGGTTCCCAGAATCGTGAACCTAGCCTTTGTTATTATCTGGCTTTTTGCTTTTTATTAGAATATCGGTGTGCCGATGCAGCCGTTAGGTGCCTGAATATGCAGCATCGCACAAACGGTAGCGGCAATATCTGTCATATAGTGAGGCTGGGCACTCTCGCCGTGCTGGATGCCCCAACCCATAAACAGGCAAGGAATATGGATATCGTATGGATTCCATGCTCCGTGGGTAGTTCCCTTGCTGCTGTAATAATCGTAGTGACCTGGTTTCAGTACAATCTGAACACCTCCGCTGCGCTCGCGGTTATAACCGTTAATGGCGCGGAACTTCAGCTCTTCAGGGATGCTCTCGATAGAGATCTTCTCCATGTCGAAGGCATAGTGCACGTCCTTGTCTTTCTTCAGTCTGTCTACTACCACCTGCTTGATGGCTGCGTAATCCAGACCGAGTTCTTCGATGATGTCTGTATTGAAGAATACCTGATAGTTCATAATTGTCTTTACTAGGTCCTTGTCGGTGTTGAACTTTGTCTTCAGACTCTTGTTCAATTCATCTACCAGTCCCTTCTTGTTCCAAATGCCGGCAGGGATTCGCTGGTCTTGCAGGAAGGTGGCGTTGTTTACGCCTCCATGGTCGGCGGTGAGGAAGGTGAGATAATTTCCCTTGCCTACGGTCTGGTCGAGATAAGCGAAGAAATCTGCCAATGCCTTATCTAATCTGAGATAGCAATCTTCTGTTTCGATGGCGTTCACGCCCACCTGATGACCGATGTAATCGGTGCTGGAGCAGCTGATGGTCAGCAAATCAGTATCTGTGTTTCTACCCAGGTTCTCGCCCTCGATGGCAGCCTTGGCAATATCGAAAGTCAGGTTGCAGCCGAATGGGGTACTGCGGAGAATCTTGTAACCATGCTTTTTATATAAGGTAGGCAGGTCGAGTGGCAATACCGCCTTCTCGCCTTCAACAATTCCATTCTCGTAGTTGTTGTCATCGCTGGTGCTCTCCTTGTAGGAATCGATAGGGTAGAGCGTCTCCCATTTCTTGGAAAGATACTTGTTTGGGAGTTTCTGCTTGTTGAACTTGTTCACCCACTCTGGCAACTTATCCATATAGAAAGTACTGGTGATGAACTTGCCCGACTTGTCATCAAACCAGAAAGCGCCATTGGCGTGATGGCCCGCAGGGAGAATGGATGCTCTGTCTTTCAAGGCTACACCAATCACCTTAGAGCGGTTGTTGGTAGCCAGACGGAGTTCATCGCCGATGGTTGTTACCCACAGATTGCGAGGCGACATCTTGCCAGCCTTGCTGTCTGAACCTACCGGGTTGACGGTATCGTCGGCAGTACAATACACTACCTTTCCATCTTTCACGAAGTTGTTTCCTGCAATTCCGTGGATGGAAGGAACGGAACCGGTCCAGATAGAAGAGTGGCCGATGGCTGTAACCGAAGGGATGTAAGGAATCTTGCAGTTTTCTACGCTGAATCCTTCTCCGAGCATTCTCTTGAATCCGCCTTCGCCGTAGCGGGCGTAGTAGCGATAGAGATAATCCCATCGCATCTGGTCGATAACGATGCCTACAACGAGCTTAGGGCGTTGAGGCTGAGCCTGTGCAATGCCGCAGAAGCAGCAGAGCACGAAGATGAGTTTGATAATCTTATTCATAGTCAAAATGTCTTTTTTATACATAACCATTCAGTATTGTATATTAGAATTCGGTTGCAAAGATACAACTTATTTTGGTATTTAACGATAAAAAAGACGATTTTTACCCAAACTTCTCATGGCGTTCAATACTGCCAGTACCGTAACACCTACATCGGCAAAGACAGCCATCCACATGGTGCCGAGACCAATGGTGGCGAGAATCAGTACGGCAACCTTCACTCCGATGGCAAACACCACGTTCTCGTGAGCGATATGAATGGTTCTTCTGGCTATCTTTACGGCAAGGGCAATCTTTCTAGGGTCATCATCCATCAGTACTACATCGGCAGCTTCGATGGCTGCATCGCTTCCAAGTCCACCCATGGCAATGCCCACATCGGCACGCTTCAATACAGGGGCATCGTTGATGCCATCGCCTACGTAAGCGAGTGTCTTGCCTGCTGGTTTTGTCATCAGCAGTTGTTCTACATGCGAAACCTTATCGGTTGGCAGCAGTTCTGCGCGGCACTCGTCCAGTCCCAGTTTGTGGGCAACATCTTCTCCTACTTCTCTGCGGTCGCCCGTCAGCATTACCGTTTTCTCTACTCCCAGTTCTTTCAGCTCTCTGATGGCATGGGCGCTTCCTCCCTTAAGGGTGTCGTTGATCACAATATGTCCCGCGTACTTGCCATCAATGGCGACGTGGATGATGGTTCCCACCTGGTTGCAGTCGTGCCATTTTGCACCGATGCTTTCCATCATCTTCTTGTTGCCCACGCAAACCACCTTGCCGTTCACTTTGGCACGGATACCCTGTCCTGCAATTTCCTCTATATCGGTCACCTCGCAGCCATCCGTTGCTTCTTGCGGGAAGGCAGTACGCAGGGCTGCGCCGATAGGGTGGGTAGTGAAATGTTCAGCATGAGCTGCCAGATGAAGCAGGATTTTCTCCTTGTCAGAATATTCGCCAATATGCACATTATCAGCATCGTGGGATGAATGGTCTGGGCAGGAATCATCAGCATGAACAGCTGCCACGGCAAACTCTCCGTGGGTCAGAGTTCCGGTCTTGTCGAACACAACGGTTCCCACCTTGGCTAAAGCATCCATATAGTTGCTGCCCTTAATGAGAATACCGTTCCGGGATGCTCCGCCGATGCCGCCAAAGAAGGTGAGGGGCACGCTGATGACCAGGGCGCAAGGACAGGAAACTACCAGGAATATCAAGGCGCGGTTGAGCCATAATGGGAAGTTCTCGCCAAAGGTTCCTTCGCCTACGATTCCTGTTGCTGCCAGGAATGGAGGAATAACCGCCAGGGCAATGGCTGCGAAAACAACGATAGGAGTATAGACTCGGGCGAAACGGGTGATGAAAGCCTCGCTCTTCGACTTGTTCTTGTCTGCACTCTCTACCAGAGAAATAATCTTGGATACGGTACTCTCGCCAAAACTCTTGGTGGTGCGTACACGAACCACTCCCGACAGGTTGATGCATCCAGACATGATAGTATCGCCTTCGTTCAAATCCCGTGGCATACTTTCACCTGTCAGGGCAATGGTATTCAAGGCTGAGCTTCCCTCAACAACAATGCCATCCAATGGAACTTTCTCTCCCGGACGGATTACGATAGTTTCTCCTGTCTTGACGTCTTCCGGCGAAACCGACTCTACCTTTCCGTTTCTTTCAACATTCGCTACATCCGGTCTAATATTCATCAGATGCGAAATACTGTCGCGGCTCTTTCCTTCCGCATATCCTTCGAAGAGTTCGCCCACCTGAAAGAAGAGCATCACAAAGACTGCCTCCGGGAATTCTGTCTCTGATCCAGGGAAGAATCCGATGCAAAGTGCTCCGATGGTTGCAATAGCCATCAGGAAGTTTTCGTTAAACATATCGCCCTTGGCAATACCTTCTGCAGCTTCGCCCAGCGTCTCGTGTCCTATCAATAAATAAGGAATGAGATAGACGAGGAGCAACTGCCAGGTAGCCAGACTGTATTCCTTTTCGATGAAAACAGCGATAATCAGGAGGATGATGGTTGCTCCTATCAGAATGAGCTTGGATTTCAAACCGCCTTCTTCATGGTGATGATGGTGGTGGCAACCGCACCCCTGGTGCTCATGTTCTTCCGTGCCGCATGAGCAGTCATGATGATGTTCATGATGATGTTCGTGAGAATTTTCACAATGGCATTCATGATGATGTTCGTGAGAATGTTTCATTTCTTCCATAATTTTGCAATACTTTTAGTTCTATATAACCCGGAACATTCAGTTCCTTTTTCTATTTCGGTTGCAAAATTACGAAAAGGTTTCTGCAACTTGGTTGCAAAAGCTCCAGTTGGCCTCTTTTTTTCTGTCGGATACGTTTTGTGAAAAAAGAAAAACAGCGGCCTACGATTGCTCGTAAGTCGCTGTAATAGAAGCGTGGACCAGCTAGGGCTTGAACCTAGGACCTCCAGATTATGAGTCTGTTGCTCTAACCAACTGAGCTACAAGTCCATTGAATTTTTATCAAATTCGAGTGCAAAGATACTAGATTTTGGGCAAATAACCAAATAAAATCTTAAAAATTTTCTTAGAATCAGAAAAATAGCGTATCTTTGCACCAAATTATGTGCGCACACGTGCGTATGTACTTATTAATCGTACAAAAAAGAAAAAGTATTTCTATTCAGAAATGGACATAGACAAAAATAAAAGAATCGGTCTTACCGATGAACAAGTTAAACAGAGTAGGGAACAGCATGGCAAGAACGTGCTCACCCCTCCTCAACGTACTTCATTATGGAAACTGTATTTGGATAAATATCGCGACCCGATTATCCAGATACTTCTTGTGGCGGCTTTCGTATCCCTCATCCTTGCTTTTATCGAAAAGAATTTCATGGAGACCATCGGTATCTTCGTGGCAGTTTTCCTTGCTACTACCGTGGGCTTCTACTTTGAGCGCGATGCTGCCAAGAAGTTTAATCTGCTCACGGCGCTCAGCGAAGAGCAGCCGGTTAAGGTGCGCCGCAATGGTAAGGTGATGGAGATTCCGCGCCACGATGTGGTGGTGGGAGATGTAGTGCTCGTAGAAGTGGGCGACGAGGTGCCTGCCGATGGCGAACTCATCGTCTGCAACGACCTGCAGATTAACGAATCTGCCCTTACGGGCGAACCTGTTGCCGAGAAATCTCTGGAAGGTGGTGGCGATGGAGCCTATCCTCGCAACGTCATCCTCCGTTCTACCATGGTGATGAATGGTAGGGGCGAGTTTGTGGTTACTGCCGTGGGCGATGCTACCGAGATTGGTAAGGTGGCGAAGAAATCTACCGAGCAGACTTCGGTGGAGACACCGCTTCACATGCAGCTCGACAAGTTGGCTAAGATGATTTCCAAGGTAGGCTCTGTAGTATCTGTGGCAGCCTTCTTCATCTTCCTGATTCACGATATCCTCACCAATCCGGTATGGGGCGGCAAGGATTATTTCTATATGGCAGAAATCGTGTTGAAATACTTCATGATGGCTGTTACCCTGATTGTGATGGCGGTGCCTGAGGGATTGCCGATGGCGATTACCCTTTCTCTGGCGCTCAACATGCGAAGAATGCTGAAGTCGAACAATCTGGTGCGCAAGCTCCATGCCTGCGAAACCATGGGCGCCGTTACCGTGATCTGTACCGATAAAACCGGTACACTTACCCAGAACAAGATGCAGGTGAGTGCCCTGGAACTCAAGCAGGGCGATGAGGCGCTGCTCGATACTGCCATTGCCCTCAACTCTACAGCCGAGTTGAATGACGGCAAACCTATCGGAAACCCTACCGAGTCGGCTCTCCTGCTCTGGCTCGATGCCCAGGGCAAGGATTATGAAGAACTTCGCAAGCAGGTGAACGTGCTCAAGCAGTTGCCTTTCTCTACCGAGAGAAAGATGATGGCAACCTTGGCAGAAGTTGATGGCGAGACCTATCTCTTCGTAAAGGGTGCGCCTGAAATCGTGATGAAGAAATGCATCATCGAAGATAGAATGCAGAGACAGTCAGCCGAAGAACTCGATGAGTGGCAGCATAAGGCTATGAGAACCCTGGCGTTCGCCTATAAGAAGATAGAAGCTTCTATCATGAGAACTTCCAGAACCTCTACTGCCGAAGTGGTAGCACTTCTCGATGCCAACGATCTTCAGTTGCAAGCCATTGCAGCCATTGCCGATCCTATCCGTCCGGATGTTCCTGCCGCCGTGCAGGAGTGCCGCCATGCGGGTATCGAGGTGAAGGTGGTTACGGGTGATACGGCTGCCACCGCTTTGGAGATAGGCAAGCAGATAGGTGTCTTTGAAGATGAACCTGAGAATATCGGAGCAGATGGCTCTCTGACCTCGCTCGACCAGCAGATGATTACGGGTGAACAGTGGGAGGCTCTTTCTGATGAAGAGGCTTACGAACGGGCAAAGGATATCCGTGTGATGAGCCGTGCCCGTCCTACTGATAAGCAGCGACTGGTGGCGATGCTCCAGAAGCGTGGCGAGGTGGTTGCCGTAACAGGCGACGGTACCAACGATGCTCCGGCGCTTCACTATGCTCACGTGGGCTTGTCGCTGGGTTCGGGAACTTCCGTGGCTAAGGAGGCTTCGGATATGACCCTGCTCGATGATTCCTTCAAGTCTATCGCCAACGCCGTGATGTGGGGACGCTCGCTCTATCGCAACCTGCAGCGCTTCCTCTTCTTCCAGTTGGTAGTAAACGTGGCAGCCCTCCTGCTGGTGCTTGGCGGCTCAGTTATCGGAACCGAGATGCCTCTGACGGTTACTCAGATTCTCTGGGTGAACCTTATCATGGATACCTTTGCAGCCTTGGCACTTGCCTCATTGCCTCCATCTCACGAGGTGATGAAGGATAAACCACGCAAGGCATCCGATTTCATCATCAACAAGAGCATCGGTTTCGGCATTCTGTTCTGCGGCATCGTCTTTTTCCTCGTGATGTTTGCCCTGCTGGTTTACTGCGAGCGCAGAGGCAAGGGTGGAGTAGATGTGCATGAGCTGACCATGTTCTTCACCACCTTCGTGATGATTCAGTTCTGGAACCTCTTCAATGCCAAGGCGCTGATGAGCCATCACACCGCTTTCCGCCATTTCCTGAAGGATAAGGGAATGATTCTGGTGCTTGTACTGGTATTGGTGGGTCAGTGGATTATCGTAACCTTTGGTGGCGAAATGTTCCGCACCACACCATTGTCGCTCCACGAGTGGCTGCTCATCATCGGCTCAACCTCCGTTGTACTTTGGGCGGGCGAGCTGTGGAGAACTTTTAAGAGAATGATAGCAAAGAGAAGATAATCCATCGGAGTTCTTCTTCTGATATGAATGTTAAAGACAGTCCTTATGAATACAATACATTATAATGATATCGTGCAGTTGCCGCCTTGTGTGGCAACTATCGGTTTCTTCGATGGGGTGCATCGGGGACATCAGTTTCTGATTCATCATCTCGTAGAGACGGCACGAAAGGATGGCTTGCAATCTACCGTCATCACCTTCGATGCGCATCCCCGCAAGGTATTGCAGGCGGATTACCAGCCAGAGATGCTGAGTACGCTCGACTCCAAGCTGCTGCTGCTTTCGAAGACGGAAGTGGATAATGCTGTGGTGCTGCATTTCGACAAGGCGATGGCTGCCATGTCGGCAAGAGAGTTTATGCAGCAGGTGCTCCACGACCATCTCAACGTAAGGAAACTCTTCATCGGCTACGACCATCGCTTCGGTCACAACCGCGAGGAGACTTTCGAAGATTACGTGCGCTATGGCAAGGAGATGGGCATCGAGGTAATCAGGAACGAGGCCTTCCAGATAGACGGCATCAACATCTCTTCTTCCGTCATCCGCTCATTCCTGAAAGAGGGAGAAGTGGAGATGGCTGCCCAGTGCCTCGGTTTCCCTTACACCCTCATCGGAAAGGTGGTGAACGGATTCCATGAAGGCAGAAAGCTCGGCTTCCCTACAGCCAATCTCGACATCTCTCACTTCGGACAGCTGATTCCTGCCCCTGGTGTCTATGCCGTAAGGGTAAGACTGGAGAATACGGTGGTATGGAAACGGGGAATGATGAATGTGGGCAATCGCCCAACCTTCAATGGCAGACAACTGACGCTAGAGACGCACATCTTCAATTTCGACGGGGATATTTATGACCAGCTCTTGCTCGTAAGCTTCGTGAAGCGAATAAGGGGCGAACAGAAGTTTGACAGTCCCGAGGAGTTGGCAGCGCAGCTGAAAGAGGATGAGCAGACTGTGCTGGATCTCTTTGAAAAGGAAGCGGAATGATAGCGAGAATGCTATTAACTATAAACGATTAATTATAAACAGTAAAAGCAATGGCAAAGATTAATTTAAAGAGAGGTTTGACGGATATCGTCCTCTACCTGATTATATTTATAGTAGTACAGATTATCGTGATGTATGCTGGTGCAGGAATCTGGGCGGGCATTAAGGGCGAAGGTTACCAGGCAACGCTCCTGGCTATCAGTTCGGGCAGCAATCCTATCCTGATGGCGCTTACCTCAGCGTTCAGCAACGTTATCACCCTCGTCATCTTCCTGAAGACGAAGTGGACACCTCTGACCCGCGATTATCTGCTTTCCAAGCCTTGGGCAACGCTTCTCTGGGTGGCATTGTTTGCCCTGGGAACCATCATTCCTCTGGAGTTCATATATGAGCAGATAGGCATCGAGATGGACGAGAATGCCGAGCAGATACTCGCATCGCTCATGAAGGAGCCTTGGGGCTATGTGGCTATCGGCGTTCTGGCGCCTTTTGCTGAGGAGGTTGTGTTCCGTGGAGCCATTCTCCGCACCCTGCTGGGTCTTATGAGCAAGAAGAACCATTGGGTAGCCATCATGATTTCGGCTGCCATCTTCGGTCTGGCTCACGCCAACGTAGCGCAGTTTATCAATGCCCTCCTGCTGGGCTTACTCCTGGGTTGGATGTATTATCGCACCAAGAGTCTTGTTCCGGGCATCCTGCTCCACTGGGTGAATAATACGATGGCGTATGTCCTGTCCAATATCATGCCTCAGAGCGATGGCAAACTCATCGACCTCTTCCATGGCGATGAGAAGACCATGTATTATGCCGTAGGCTTCTCTCTCTGCATCATGATTCCAAGTTTCATACAGCTGGTTATCAGATTAAAGAAGGTGAAGGCTTAAGAGATAAATAAACGAGTGAAAAGGTTACCTGGATGGTAGCCTTTTTTCAGATATATAACCGGATAGATAAGTAGATTTTATGAAGATTATAGAAAGCTGTATCATAGGAAAGAAGAGCCCTGAGGCTTGTGAGGATGGAATGGTAGTTACCGATGATTTCATCGCTGTGATAGATGGCAGTACGAGCAAGACGCCGAAGCATCTCAATCCTGATATGAAGAACGGAAGATACGCCATGATGCTTATCTCGGAGTATATCCGGGAGGAACTGAAGGCGGATGCCTCGGTAGATGAATTCTGCCAGGGCGTAACGGCGTATATATATAATAAGGTGTATGAAAAGCTTGGGGTAGAAGAGCGGTTGAAGGAGCATCCGGAAGAGCGGCTTACCGCCTCGGCTATCCTTTATAGCCGGATAAGGAATGAAGTATGGATGGTGGGCGATTGCCAGGCAATCATCGCCGGAAAGCTCTATGAGAACGGCAAGCCTTATGAGCAGGAGATTGCCAGAAAAAGGGTAGAACTGATAGAGCAGGGCCTTTCGCCTGCTGAGGCTAGAAAGCAGATAGAGCCATTGCTTATCAAGGCGATGCTTTCGGGGCAGAACCAGACCTATACGGTTATTGATGGATTTCCTATCTATCGGGAGGGAGTGAAGGTTGTAGCGTTGAAAATGAAGCCTGCTTCGAGTAGCATTGAAGTATACTTTCAAGAGCAAACGAAGCCTATTGCATCTCCCAATGAAGTAGTATTGGCGAGCGATGGCTATCCGTTCCTGAAGCCAACCTTAGCAGCGAGCGAGGCGGCATTGGCAGAGCAGATAGCCAACGACCCTCAGAACATCCATTCCTTTATCGCCACCAAGGGCATCGTAGAGGGCAATAAGAGCTTTGATGATAGAACTTATATTCGATTTGTTTATTGCCAGTAAATAAAAAGCTGCAGATTTATTTATTGGCAACTGAAGTTTCGCATGTGGCTCAAGTACGGGCTGAAGGCCCAAAAGCTCCTAGCCCAGGGA
>ULQU01016115.1_pt1 | contig 16973 bp, 10 predicted proteins | sample 1954841 | NCBI WGS metagenome assembly ULQU01 (sample SAMEA4835664, study PRJEB28245) | human gut metagenome | biome: gut microbiome; material: fecal sample | place: Denmark | collected 2008
ATATACCCAAATAAAAAACCGGATAAGTTGACATTCCTGTATGCGGGTATTATAGACTGCAATATGTTTCCAAGGCTGTTTGCAGAGCACCCGGTATGCTATGCGCTGGTGTTTATTGTGCTTGATGCTTTGTTCGGCGGTATTGCCGGGCTGGTGGCAATGTGTTTTGCCAGATGGTGCGGAAGCAGATTTTCCACAATGATGGCACCATTTGCACTGTATGTGTTTACGGGAGTTATATTTGAAGGAACCGGAATCGGCACATGGTCGGCTATGGCAATGATAAATCCTATTCAAAATGTAGTTACATACAGATATCAGATAGTGACAATGTATGTTGTGGTATGCACAGTTCCACTTGCATTGATATATATATGGCATAGGAGGAGAGATATTCTGTGAAAGAGATAATAATTGAGGGACTCAGTAAGAAGATAAAAGGCACGCTCATACTTGATAATGTTAATATGCAGATGGAGCCCGGAAAAGTGTATGGACTCAGGGGAAAAAACGGGTGTGGCAAGACCATGATAATGAGAGCTCTTTGTGGCTTGCTGATACCGGACAGTGGCAAGGTCATTATTGATGGTGAGGTTTTGCACCGTGATATAAAGTTTCCGCGAAGCGTTGGAGTTTTGATAGAGAACCCTTCATTTCTTCCGCAGTATACGGGATATGAAAACCTTCGTATGTTGTCAAAGCTTATGGGAAATATAAGCGATGAAGAGGTGAGGAATGCGATAGAGAGGGTCGGACTTGATCCCGATGATGGAAGGACATACCGTAAATATTCGCTTGGAATGAAACAGAAGCTTGGAATAGCAAATGCAATTATGGGAGAACCAGATCTGATAATTCTGGATGAACCGATAAATGCACTTGATGAGCAGACTGTGATGAGCATAAAAACCGAACTTCTGAAGCTGCGTGACGAGGGGAAGCTAATAGTAATTGCGTGCCATGACAGGGAAGAACTGGAATTTCTGTGTGACATAATATATGAGATCAAAAACGGTACGGTTGCGGGATGCGAGGTGATCGGGGAATGAAAACTCTGAGACTCCTTGGAAGAGATACAACAAATGGTATATTGAGAAGAAGTTTTCTGTTTATCATACCTTTATTATTTGCTGTATCACAGACAAGGGAATTACATTCATATCTCAATGATCTCGTGGATCGAAATGCGTTGTTTACAAACGGTACACTTGCAGATTACATATTGTTTGCTACCAAAGGGATGAGTGTGTACTATTTTGATCCAAAGGAGTATTTCCAGATACCAATATACTGGTTTGCATTTCAGATCGGGCTTGCGTATCTGCTTGCATATTATGCAAGTGATGATTTTCACTCGAATGGAAGGGTATTGTTTATAGCCGTTGGGAGCAGAAGTAAGTGGTGGATAAGTAAATTTATTTACTGCATTGTGACTGTGGTGTTGTATTATGCTGTGTGCATTGGTGGAATATGTGTAACAGCAGCTTTATATGGTGCTGATATGAGATGGGGAGTAACCCCTGGATTGGCAGTGCGTCTGTATACCACTTCGACAGTGAGTATGGGTACGTGGGATGTGCTTTGTGTGACCATATTACTGCCGGTATTGGTGTCTGTTGCGGTCAGTCAGGTTCAGATATTGGCTGGATTTCTTATTACACCTGTAGTCAGCTTTGCCGGAGTATGTGCTATGTATGTATTGTCGGCCTACTATACAGTGTGGTATCTGCCGGGAAACTATACCATGTGGCAGAGGGCATCGTATATAGAGGCGGATGGTGTTAATCCGGCCAGTGGACTGGTGCTTTCGGCAGGAATGATCCTGATATCTTTGATCGGTGGACTTATGTATTTTGACAGGAAGGATATATTGTGAGGCTGTGAACTATAATAAAGGGAGAGCGTTGCAGATGCAAAAAGACATCTGTACTGCTCTCCCTTTAAATTTGTTTAATAAACAGGTTTTCTGTTTTCAAATTCCTGTATATGGTTTATAATAACTTCGATTAAGCCTTTACAGGTTCAGGATAATCAACACCGAAGGTCTCGACTGTTACAGTCTTCATCTTCTGTTCCTGACGAGGTTTGTCATTGTAGTCAGTTGGCACATTTGCGATCTTGTCTACGATGTCAAGTCCCTCGATAACCTTACCGAAGGCAGCGTAAGCACCGTCCAGATGAGGAGATGTCTTATGCATGATAAAGAACTGTGAACCTGCTGAGTCAGGCATCATGGAACGGGCCATTGACAGCACTCCGGGAGTGTGGGCCAGATCGTTCTTGAATCCGTTCTGTGAGAATTCACCTTTGATTGAGTATCCAGGACCGCCGATGCCGATTCCCTGAGGGTCTCCACCCTGTATCATGAAGCCTTTTATTACACGATGGAAGATTATTCCGTCATAGAAGCCTTTCTTGATCAGTGAGATGAAGTTGTTTACAGTGTTTGGAGCAATGTCAGGATAGAGTTCTGCTTTCATGACATCGCCATTTTCCATAGTGATAGTAACTATTGGATTTGCCATGTATATCATTCCTTTCTTGGTATAAGATAGGGTAATGATAACATCAGTTAACAGAACAGGCAAATGAAATTTGCAGATACAGAAGGAGAAAGAGATGGATTGGAGAAACATAGCAAGACCCGTTATTATAATAGCGCTGGCGGTATGTCTGGTGCTGTTCGGGGTATACAAGGTTAAGGAGACGTATACCGGATTTATGCAGGAATACGAGGGCACCTACAGTGCCGGCGGCGGAGAGAAGATCGAGGTTACCATACCTGAGGATACATCTGTCAAGGAGGCAGCATCTATACTTAAAGATGCGGGGCTTATAAAGTATAAGCTTGCATTCCAGCTCAGAATGACCGGCTCGCAGTACAGCCACAGTCTTCAGCCGGGTACTTACACACTCACAACAGGTATGTCGACATTGGATATGATAAAGACTCTGTGTTACGTGGAGTCGACCAGAGAGGTAAAATATACACTGACAGTTCCTGAGGGATTTACGGTTGAACAGATCGCTGACAGATGCGAGGAGCTGGGCTTCTGCTCTGCAAAGGAGTTCCTTGAGGCGTGCAAGTCGGGAGAGTTTGAGTATCCGTTTGAGATACCTTCATCGGAAGTCAAGTACGCATTACAGGGCTTCCTGTTCCCTGCTACTTACGACATATATGCAGATATGACTCCAAAGGAGCTCATACAGGACATGATAGACAAGTTTAACAGCATTTACACAGATGACTTCAGGAAGAAGGCAGAGGAGCTTGGATATACAGATTTTGAGGTCCTCACCATGGCTTCCATAGTTGAGAAGGAGTGTAAGCTGGATTCAGACAGAGCGATGGTTGCGGGAGTATTTATCAACAGATTGAATGATGACATGCCTCTTCAGGTAGATCCATCTGTTCTCTATGTTGTGACTGACGGTCAGTACAATCAGGCAGAACTGTCATATGATGATCTGGAGGTTGATTCACCGTACAATACCTACAAGTACACAGGACTTCCTGTCGGCCCTATATGTAATCCGGGCGAGGCATCCATAGAGGGTGTCCTGAATGCGGTTAAGCATGATTACTACTACTACCTGACATCAGATGAGAGCCAGGGAGCATGTATCTTTAATAAGACATACGAGGGACATCTTGCTGACATAGAAAAGGCTGATGCAGCCAAGGCGGAAAAGGAAGCTGCAGAGGGTGATGGATCAGAAGATGGCTCCGATGAAAGCACTGATTCAGAGTAAAAAAATATAGACAAAATTATATAGCGAAAATTATCTAAAAGGGTATAAACTGCTTGCGATATATAGACTTTTTATATATAATAAAGGAGTATGTACCCTTTTGGGTTTTTATGCATCTAGTTATGCGCTTATGGAGGTGCGATAGGAGGAATATTTGATGAGGAAAATAAGTTTCAAGGTAAGAAATATCGGCTCTGAGAAATATTTGTCATATATTCTGAATGATGATTGTGAGTTTGACGAGGAGTTATTGGATTATCTGGAGGAGAACCGGATTCCTGAGCTCATTGATATCATTTATGAAGAGGATGATGAGAACGATTATCTTACATATAACGTTACAGGCAGGACAACGGTTGACGCACTCCTTTCGAATACGGTAAATGCTGAGAAGATATTGGGGATAATCAGAGGGGTAGCTTCTGGTATAGTTAATTTACGTGATCTTGGAATACCGGCATCATATGTGGTTCTTCACAAGGAGTTTACATATGTTAATCCGGTTACATACGATGTTGGAATGTTATGTGTTCCAGTTGAGTCAGAAGCCAATATCAATGCCGAATTCAGGATGTTCGCAAAGGACTTGCTGACGAGCGTTATTTATGATGACAGTGAGGATTGCAACTATGTGGCAAAGCTTCTCAATCTGTTGAATGCGGATAAGTTCACAGTGAGAAACTTCTATGCACAGCTCACAGAGCTTATGGAGTCTGCAGGAATGCAGGTGGAGGAGAACTTCGTTGATATAGGCTCAGATATGTCGGTTTCACAGTCTTCGGTTGACACGGCGGCATCTGATACAAGTATGGATGATCTGCCTGAGTTTGAGGACGTGTCATTTGGCGATGATGAGGAAGACGAGCTTGATGAGGTAGAGGAGATCAGTGACGAGGCGGCCGCAGCGAATGCGATATTCAAGGATCTTGATCTTGATTCGGATGAGACGAAGAAAGAGAATGTATCAAGCGAGATAGATATGTCGGTATTTGATGACAGCGTTCTTGAGGAGCTCGAGTTAGATGAGAGCCTTGATGAGGAAGAAGAGGATGACGAGGAGGGCATGACAGAGGCTCTCACATCAGATATGGCAGTACATGAGCCATCAGGACTTACAGAGGTTGCAAAGGCTGCCGATGGAGTTACGGAGGTTGAGCTTGACAAGAAGGATGAGCAGAAGCCGGTTCTGATATCTACGGACGAGCTTATGGATAATCCACCTGTTGTTAAGAATATCAAGATCAACCGTGCGAAGATCATACAGAAGGCGGTTGCTGAGACAGAGGAAGCTCAGATAGATAACCCTACAGAACAGATAGTTGCACCACAGTTCATGGACGGTGACCAGCCGGAGCCTGAGACGAATATGGATCCGGTGAAGGAGAAGGCAGAGGAGCCTGAGCAGAAGGGCACAGGAAGCACTGTTGAGCTGACCGGAGGAATGAACGTAGTTAAGGATACCGAACCTGAGAAGGCAGCGGTTAACAGGAACGCTCCAAAGGCTATGCCATATATAGTCCGTGTCAACACAGGCGAGCGAGTTATGGTAAACAAGGCTGTGTTCAAGATAGGAAAGGCGGCAAGAGGTGTTGATTACCATGTCGGTGGTAATGGGGCCATCAGCAAGGTACATGTCATCATCTACCAGAGAGAGGATGGATGTTATCTGAAGGATAACAAGGCGACAAATGGCACATATCTCAACGGAGCGCGCCTGGATGAGAATGCAGAGCAGAAGCTTTCAAACGATGCCATGATAAGCATCGGTGGAGAGGACTTTATCTTCAAATTAAGTTAATATACACCACCCACGATGTGGGACAAGAGCAGGTAGCAATACCTGCTTTTGGTGTTTGAATGAAGGAATAATTTTTGACGGAAAATATGCGGATTTAGACGAAAGGGATTGAAAAAATGAACAGAGAAAAGGTTGTTGTAGTTCCGGCGGGGGAAACTTACAGAGTGAGTTACAGTCTGGATATCAGTGATGTGATAGATGCTAAAGTGTATGATATGAGCAGAAGCGGATCTATGCCTGAGATGGCACCGTGTGACATGCAGGAGAATGCCGGAGTCAGGGTGTTCAATTATCAGATCGATGACAAGAAACCTCTTGCGGAGATACTGAGACAGGAGATGAACAAGAAGGAGATACTCACACTTCTGTACAACATTCTGCATGCACTGGAGATGTTTGGTAAGAATATGGTTTCGCTCAGCTATGTTGCAAGGGACGAGCAGTGTGTATTTGTATCGCCTGAGACATACGATGTCTGCTTTATTGTCGCTCCGGTACAGAAGGAAGTGACAGATCTCAACGAGGTCAGAGCATTTGTGAAGTCGGTGATAGTTGATGCGAGATACTCAGAGAATGACAATGACAATTACGTAGCACGCCTTATAAATTGTGCGAATATGAGAGGTACATTTTCAAACTCGGACATGAAGAACGAGGTTAAGGCGATGCTTGCAGAAGCAGGCATAGACGCTGCTGAGATAGACAGAATGAAGGAGCTTTCCACAAATACTCCAAAGGGTGGCAACAGCCACATACTTCGAGGTGAGTCACCTAAGGTGAGCAGACTCGAGGTTATGAGAAATAATGCGAGAATGAATGGATATGCACAGCCGATGGGACCAAACGGCCAGATGCCAAACGGAATGCCATCGATGGGCATGCCACCGATGGGACCGAACGGCCCGATGGGATCAAACGGCCAGATGCCAAACGGAATGCCACCGATGGGAATGCCACCGATGGGACCGAACGGCCCGATGGGATCAAATGGTCAGATGCCGAATGGCCAGGTTCCGAACGGAATGCCACCGATGGGCATGCCGCCAATGGGACCGAATGGCCAGGCACCGAACGGAATGCCACCGATGGGCATGTCACCAATGGGACCGAATGGCCAGGTGCCAAACGGAATGCCACCGATGGGCATGCCGCCAATGGGACCGAATGGCCCAATACCAAACGGTCCAATGGGATCAAATGGAATGCCACCGGTAGGCGTGCCGCCGATGGAGGAGCCGGTTAAGCCTGAGATGGCTGGAGCACAGCCGCAGGGGGATAAACCGGAGAATGTTGAGACGGTTGAAGCAGAAGCACAGGATGCCAAGCCGGAGATTGTAGAGCCTCCTGTTGAGGCAGAGCCGCAGGATGTCAAGCCAGAGGCAGTAGAGCCGGCTGAGACAGAAGCACAGGATGTCAAGCCTGAGCCAGCAGAGCCGGTTGAAACACAGCCACAGGAGATAAAGCCAATACCTCCAATGCAGGGCAACCCATTTGGAGGAAGACCGATTCCGCCAATGCCACCAATGCCACAGGCACACCAGATGCCAGAGATGCCGCAGAACCCACAGATGCAGCCGGTACCGCCAATGCCACAGATGCAGCCGGTACCACCAATGCCACAGACACCGCCGATGCCACAGGCACAGCCAGTGCAGGGCAATCCATTTGATGGAGCACCGGCACCATATTTCCTTAGGGTGAAGACGGGCGAGAGAATAAGCTTGGACAAGGCAGAGTTCAAGATCGGACATAAGGCAAGACTTGTGGACTATGCGATTACTGACAATTCAGCTATAAGCAGAGTTCATTGTGTTATCACCAAGAGAAATGGCGTGTGCTTCATCAGCGATAACAAGTCTACAAATGGTACATTTGTGAACGGAGAGGAATTGAAGGCGGGCGAAGAAAAGTTCCTGACGAACAATGCGATCGTTATACTCGGGGACGAGGAGCTTGTCTATCACATTAGATAGAATATCCGCAACGAGAGTTGAGACATAAATATTGGGAGGAATGTATATGGGGTTTAGCGCAGTATACAATACAGACGTAGGAATAAAGAAAAAGACAAATCAAGATTCGCTGGCGATCAAGATAGCGGATACTCCAAATGGACAGGTCGTGTTCTCCCTCGTATGTGATGGCATGGGAGGTCTGGCAAAGGGAGAGGTTGCCAGCAAGGAAGTCATAACAGCTTTCTGCAATTGGTTTGACACACAGTTTGTTGAGATGGTTGACAACAACAGCTTTAGTGAAGAGCTGCTGAGATACCAGTGGATAAGACTTGCCGTGGAGCAGAATGAGAAGATCAAGGCGTATGGCGAGCAGAATGGATTTATGCTTGGTACGACCATTTCTGCGATCCTCATATACAGAGAAATGTACTACATTCTCCATGTTGGAGACAGCCGAGTGTATGAGATCACTTCAGGGATAAGGCAGCTCACCGCAGATCAGACGCTTGTTGCAAGAGAGATCGCAGCGGGAAGACTTACACCGGAGCAGGCGGAGACGGACAGCAGACGAAGCGTGCTTCTCCAGTGTATCGGAGCTTCACCTGTGGTGGAACCGGATTTCGTAGTTGGGCAGGCAGCTCCCGGAGCGCATTACATGCTGTGTTCTGATGGATTCAGACATAAGATAACGACTCAGGAGATGATAGAGAGACTTGGCCCGGGAACATGCGTCGACGAGGCGAAGATGAAGGAGGGCTGTGAGTTCCTCACAGAGCTTGTGAAGTACAGAAAAGAAACGGATAATGTAACAGTAGTGCTTATTAAATCGGAGTAATGGGGATCGATATATGACAGAGTTAGGAACGGTATTAGACGGAAAATACGAAATACTTAAAAAAGTCGGCCAGGGTGGTATGTCAATAGTTTATCTTGCCATGGATAACCGACTTAATAAACAGTGGGCTGTAAAGGAGATCAAGAATGATGGCTCCAAGAGTACAGCCACACTCTTAAAGGGATTGGAGCGAGAAGCAAATATCCTCAAGGATGTGGATCATCCGGTACTGCCACGAATCGTTGATATCATCAATGAGAATGGCACGATCTACGTTGTCATGGACTTCGTAGAAGGACGTCCACTCAGCGATGTGCTCAAGGCGGAGGGAGCACAGCCACAGGAAAAGGTAATCGAATGGGGCAGGGCGCTTGCCAGTGCACTTGACTACCTGCATTCCATGAATCCGCCGATCATATACAGAGATATGAAGCCTTCAAATGTCATGCTGAAGCCGGATGGCTCGGTAAAGCTTATCGACTTTGGAACGGCTAAGGAGTACATAGTGGAGAACAATGCGGATACCACGGCTCTTGGAACAAGAGGCTATGCGGCACCGGAGCAGTTCGGTGATGCGCAGGGACATGGAATCTACAACACGGATGCAAGAACAGATATTTACAATCTGGGAGCAACGCTCTATCACCTTGTTACCGGCAAGAATCCATGTGAGCCTCCTTACGAGATAAAGCCTATCAGACAGTGGAATCCGATGCTCTCATCAGGATTTGAGAGAATTATACAGACGTGCTGTCAGCCGAGTCCTGAGGACAGATATCAGTCTTGTTCAGAACTACTGTATGCGCTGGATCACTACAACGAGCTCGACGATGCATACAAGGCAAAGGCAAAGCATAAGATAGCAGCGTTCTCAGTGGTTGCGGGATTATCGATACTCTCAGCGTGCTGTGCTGTGATAGGCGGAGTAAAGAAAGGCCAGCTCAAGGATCTTGATTACAACAACAAGGTCAACGAGGCGAGGGATGCAGTCGATGAGGGCGATTACAACAAGGCATTTGAGTGCTATAAGGCGGCTGTCGACATAGACCCAACAGCATCGGATGCCTATATAGGCTATATGGAGACATATGCTTACTATTATACAGAGGACGATGGAAACACTTCGGCCAACACCGAGACGGCGGCAGAAAAGGGAATAAGACTTGCACTTAAGAACAAGGACGAGATAAAGGACGACGTAAAGTTCAAGATAGCCATGTTGTATTACGACGAGGTCAAGGACTACAGTGCGGCCAAGAAATATTTCAATATGGTTGATGAGAGCAAGGACTTCCCGGATCAGGCAAAGCAGGCAAAGTATTACGCTGCGATATGTGACAGCAAGATAAACAAGTCTGCAAGCTTTGATACGAACAAGGAAAATATATTTGCATTCCAGGATTACAACAGTGACAACATAGATGACACCAATCCTGACAAATACACCAATTACCTCAACATAGCTTACATATATCTTGGCGAGATATCCAATGATCCGGAGCTTGCGAACAGAATAGAGGTGCTGATGGATGAGGCGATGAAGAACCTGGACGACAACGCAGAGGTGCTGAACAGCCAGTTCCCGGCGGACAGAGGCGTAAAATACTACAATGGCCAGTATTCAGGAGTTATGTACTCAGTATATACAGAACTTGCCGAGAATGCGGATGATGCGGGCCAGCAGTTACATTATTACAACTCTGCGGCGAACAGTGCAGCGCTTTATCTGAACAGTCTGGATATAGAGGGCGAGAATGCGACAGAGACATCCAAGAAAGCATATTCAGAATACTCGGTGAACGAGGCTGAGACTTATATCAAGATGGCAGAGAACAGCGGCGATGACAGCTACTATGATGAGGCAGAGAGAATATATGGCAACGCTGAGACGACACTTGGAACCGATGACAACGCAGCGGTCGTGTACGTAAGCCATCTGAGTTATCTGGTCGATAGATATTCGAATAAATTTGGAAGCGATTCGGCAGCATGGAATGCCAGTGCCACAAGGGCTGTGAGGAAAGTGTACGAGAACGGTAACAAAGTTCCGGCACTTGCAAATGGTCTTAAGCAGGGATGGCAGTCGTTATCCAATGACCTGACAGTTAAGAGCATAGTAAATGGCAGTTCAAGGTCAACGAGCGAGTAAGGGAGGAGTGAAAGGTTATGGCAACAGTTTATAATGTAATGTTATATGGCGGCCTGGCACTTGCGATCGTATTCGCTATTGTGGCGGTGGTACTGTTCTTCGTGTTAAAGATACCGAAGGCGGTGGGAATTGCCACAGGCTCAACAGCCCGTAAGAAGATCGATGAGATCAAGGAGAAGGGCTATGAGAGTGTACAGGGAGGCGGTGCCTCCAAACAGGAGGCGATCAAGAACCATACATCCAGAATTTCGGTAAGGGATGTAAAGTCAACTGCAGCCGAAAAACATTCTGAGAAGGGAATGGCAAATTACGAGAAAGCGATAGCTGATCTCGGGAAAAAGAGACTGGAGGATGAAGGCGAGACTGCAACTGATATTCTCCGCGATGATGCCGAGGAGGCAACAGATATTCTGAGGGAAGACGAAGAGAATCTTGACATCAATGGCAGCAGCTTTGAGGAGGCGACAGACATCCTCAGAGAAGATGCGGATGAGGAAGCAACGGATGTACTCAGAAATGACGAGGCAGACGAGGAAGCAACGGACATACTCAGAAGTGATGAGGCGGACGAGGAAGCAACGGACATACTCAGAAGTGATGAGGCGGACGAGGAAGCAACGGACATACTCAGAAGCGATGACGCAGACGAGGAAGCAACGGACGTACTTAGAAGCGATGACGCAGATGATTCCACAGCCGTTCTTCAGGGAGGACGCGCAGCGAGCTCGGTAAGAATGATAAAGAATGTAATTATAGTACATTCCGATGAAGAGATATAGGAGGAGAGGGACATGAAAAAGGTTATGCAGAATAAATCACTTTTGCATCGACTGATCGCGCTTACGATGGCGGTAGTTATGACACTCACTCTTGTGGCGATCGATTCACATTTTCATTTGTTTGCGGAGGAGGAAGATATACAGACCATAGATGTAACGGCCATTGTAAAGGGCGATAAGGCGGATATGGTGTATGGCTTCAAGGATTTTGACAAGGCAATAAAGTTCAAGATCAAGTCCGACAAAGTTGACGGAATCGACAGCAGCAAGTTGGGAGTGGCTGTTTACAAAGGAGCTACAGCGGACGATAAGATCGCTACAGCCACAGATGCAGCAGGAAAGCTTGTCACATTTGATAATGTGTATGAGCTGAAGAATGACACAGCAGTACAGAAGATAGCTATTTACTATTATACAGGTACTGATGAGAGCGGTGATTTCGAGCTGCTTGGAACCATAAAGGTTGCCGTGGATAAGCAGGCACCTACAATATCGGTTGAGGCTGATGATAACTACAATCTTCACAACAAGGTGAGCGATGGCTATTATCTCCTGAACCTCACAAGCAGTGATGCCGACAGAACATTTGTGATAGACGCCAAGGATACCACAGATGCAGCAGAGGAAAATGCCACAGGAATAGACTATGTGGAGTATTCATCAGACAATGGAAAGACCTGGAGCAAGACTGAGAGCACATCCCAGTTTGTTGCACCTGATAAGAGTGGAGCATACAAGTTCAGAGCGGTCGATGTTGCAGGAAACAAGTCAGAGGAGACCAGTGTTATCGTCAAGAAGCTCAACGGAGCTCCTGTCATAACAAGTGTTACCCCTGAGATCATACAGAAGAACGGAGTGGATTACAGATTCCCTCAGCTCAAGGTAGATGATGCTTATAAGTTCACTGTACAGGTGAAGAAGGTTACAGCCGGCAGTGATAACACTGAGATAGATGACGTGAGCCTGTACTACAAGCTTACGGGTGCAGCCTCAGCAGTGGAGTGCACAGGCAAAAAGGCTGTGTCCGGCGGATATGAATATGAATTCGAGATAAGTGCACAGTGGTTCAAGAAGGACAATGCAGACAATGCAAAGAAGCTTGTCATTTACGCCAAGGAGAACGAGTTTGGCAATAACTCAGTCGGCGCAGATGAGGATGGCGACATTGTATTTGTAAAGGAAGGAAAGCCTGAACTCACAGTTACAGGCGGTTCCACAAGCTATGTGAAATCCACAAAGCTGACAGTGAAGGCAACTGGAGAGTATTCTTACATAGACACCGTGTCATACAGCGTGGATGGCAAGAAGGAAACGATCCTTGAAAAAGGAAACAAGTTCACATACAGCAGCGATGTCCGCGTGAGCGGTGGAGATGTCAAGGATTCAACAAAGTCAGACATATATCTGGCTGATGGAGAGCATACCATCACATTTGCGGCAAATGACTTCGCCGGAATAGAGGGCAGGATAGAGACTGTAGTCAAGGTGGATAATACAGCACCTGTTGTAAAGGTTACGGACAACGCCGGAACAGACAGGACAAACAATGATCAGCAGTACACAGTCACAGACGCAAAGGAAGCTGTTCTTAATATAAAGTACAGCGATGCCACATCAGGTGTTGCATCGGCGGTCGCTTCACTCAAGAAGGCAGATGCAAATGGATCATATACATCAGTCAAGAACTGGTATTCAACATCTACAGGTGACAATGGCCTGCAGAGCGGAAAAGAGATAAGCATAGATGGTTCAGGAAGTTATGTCCTGACAGTTGTGGTAACTGACGAGGCTGGAAATAAGACAGAGACGAACACATATGTGTATGTCAATGTGGATGGCCTTTCAGGAGAGAAGTTATCTGCGAACGGTACAGATGCTGACAACGGCGCTATATTCTGGAGAAATGATGATACTCTGACTGTAGAGGGTGCAGTATCAGGCTTCCAGCTTGCAGCAGATGACGCAAAGCTGGTGATCACCAGAACATCATTTGCAGGAAAGAAGGATAAGGCAGTTGAGGTAAAGGGTACAGTTGCCGCTGCATATGACAAGAATACGGTCAACATATCCTACGAGCTTCCAGATGAGGGTGTGTACGAGATCTCACTCATGGCGAGAATACACGATCCGAACAATGCTGACACGAAGTTCAAAGAAGTACAGAGCATAAAGGTTTACTATGATAAGACTGCACCGGCAAATGTGAAGCTGGAGTGTGCAAACCAGAAATACAAATCAGGATCGACATTCTATTACAGATCAAAGAGTGACGTGAAGATCAAGGTCTCTGGTTCCGATAACGATGACAGCAATGGCAAGGTTACATATACGGTAGGCAGAAGCAGCACAGCCGGATCACAGGACATTACAGGAAGCATTAATGTATCAGGAAATGATATAGAAAAGACACTGGATGCAAAGGCCCTTGGCATAACAGATGAAAATACAGAGTACACGATGACTGTTAAGCTGAAGGACAGAGCAGGAAACGAGAGCAAGGCCAGTCAGGAGATACACCTGATAGTTGATACCGTCAAGCCATCAGTGTCAATAGATGGAACTGCCGGCGGAAAGCTGATAAATTACTGGAATAACAGCAATGTGACCATAACAGCAAGGGGAACTGACAATTACTTCGTGGAGAAGTTCGTTGTGACAGGAACACGCGATGGCAAGAGCATAAGCAAGTATGAGCTGGATGCGGATTACACTGCAAATGCAGCAAAGTCCACAACATTCAGAGAGCCTGGACTTTATAATATCACGATCGTTGCTGTCGATGAGGTTGGCAATGAGTCGGGTAAGGCAACAACTTCATTTGTAATAGATAAGAAGAGCCCTGAGATATCAGTTGTGTCCGGTGGAAGCAGCAGATTCCTTAACAGGAGCAGAACTATTACATTTGGCATAGAAGACGATTATGGAATGGATACACAGAATGCGACGCTTAAGGTGTACTACAAGACCTACAGTGATTCAAACTGGTCAGAGACCACAGTTCCGTTCCAGACAGCAGATGGCAAGACCACTGCAGCATATAAGATGACAGCCAAGGGCGGCAAGGCAACTGTATATTATTTCACAGTTGAGGGAGCCGATAATTCCGGCAATGCACTGAAGCCGGCAGCAGACGAGGCGTTCGGTGTTCAGGAGGGCACAAGTGCTCTCAAGACAAAGAATTATTACGTCGACACCACAGAGCCACTTGTGTATGTGGACGATGATCCTGAGTACAGACTGGATAATAACAATTACTTCAAGACTTCAATATCATTCAGAGTTGGTGTGGAGGAACAGTTCAAGTCGCTTCAGAACACTATTATCACAGAGAATGATGGAAATGTAGCAGTGGATGAGAATCCGCAATACTTCTATATAAAGAGTAACGGCGGAACATGGGGCAAGAAGTACACATATGATAAGGAAGGTGAGTATGATCTCACCATGACCGTTACCGACAAGTGTGGAAATGAAGGAACAACAGGAACCCATTTCTACATAGACAAGCACAAGCCTGAGATACAGCTTGGAAATGTCAACACTATAAACAACAGCGATGTGACAGTCCCTGTAACACTTACAGATAACATGAGAGGTGGAAAGTACACCATTCATGTAGTCAGAGCAAATGAGGGTGGATCTGTTGTAGAGAACAGAGATATCAGAAAGAATGTTACCTGGGGAACAAAGGGCGATGGAGTCAGCACAGTCAGAGAGGTACTCAGCGGTGTGACATTTGACGCCCAGGGTGATTACACAGTCACCGTGTCCGCAGAGGATAAGGCGGGCAACAAGGCTGTGACCAGAACAGTGAAGTTCAGAATCGATAAGACTGCACCGGTTATATCGATTTCAGGAATGAACGACAGACAGACAACGGCGGTAAATGCAACCATCAGCATAGATGAGGCATTCTCATTTGCATATGAGAACAACAATCTTGCCGCAGATGCATTTAACGTGACAATAACCAGAAAGACGGACGGAACAGCGGCATCGAATATCGCTACGCTGGGAACAAGCAGCTTCTCAGGAAGCAATCCACATACCGCAACTTACAACTTTACAGAGGATGGCGAGTACACGATCACAGCAAATGCAAGAGATCTTGCAGGAAATGTGGCAGCCAGCCAGACCAAGACCTTCAAGGTTGACTCAAAGGCACCTGTTGTAAAGGTGAGCGCAGTGGATAAGGACAACAAGGAAGTAAAGAATTACGACCCAATAGGAAGTATGGATTCTTCCGCACCGAACTATGTTGATATGTCACTGAGCGTTCAGGAGTCATTCTTCTCGACAGATGATGTGAAGATAACCGTGAAGAAGGACAGCAAGGATGTGTCATCATCATACTTTACAAATTACAGCAATTCTTCAGAGTTCAGCACAGGAAGCCAGAGATTCTCTGAGGATGGTGTATACGAGGTGTCAATAACAGCGCAGGATGAACTGGGAAATAAGGCTGATGATTACAGCCTGGTATTCACAGTCGATAACACACCACCTGAGCTCAAGGCTACATCGACACTTGCCGGATTCATGAGCAAGAGCATTGCAAGCGATGACGGAACACTGCTTCTCAATGCATCAGATTTTGCTGATATACGAGACAAGGGCTACGAAGCACTGTGGGATGTAAGTGATACTTCAGACTTCTCGGTTGACGCCAAGATAGACGGAGTAAATCTTATCGATTTCTCAGATATGACAGACGGATATCACAAGATAACACTTACAGTAACTGACAAGGTTGGACACACGGCAACACAGGAATTTGATTATACGTATGATGGTACTGCACCACGAATCATCATAACAGGTGTTGAGGATGGAGAGACTCTCAGAGAGCCATTCAACATGACGATAGGTCTTGAGAATGAGGAAGACGAGATCACATCCATCGTTATAAATGGCAATACCATAGATCCTGCAAGCTATCAGGCAGATAACAAGTATGAGATGCAGGTAGATCAGTATGATACATACACGGTTGAGGTAACAGCCCAGGATAAGGCCGGTAATATAGCGACAACATATGACAGAGAGACCAGAGAGGTATTCACCTTCAAGCTCAGCGAAAAGATGTCACCGGTTGTGCTGATCATAATAATAATCGCAGCGATCCTGCTTCTTGCATTGCTTGCATTTATCATCATAGCTGGCAGAAGAAGAAAGAAAAACGCCGCTGCTTAATGTAGGAGAAAGTGCTATGTACAGGGCAGTTGTATTTGATATGGACGGCGTGTTGGTAGACACGGAGAAGATATACAGGAAGTGCTGGAAGGAAAACGGCATGAGCATAGGAATTCCTGAGGCACAGATGGAAAATGTATGTGACCGGGTGGCTGGAGGCAACAAGACCTCCAACGCCCGGGTATTTAAGGAAATAATGGGCGAAGATTTTGATTATCTTGCGTTCAGACAGAGAACAATGGATCTGTTCGATGAACATGTGGAAAAGTATGGAATAGACATAAAGCCACATGTCGAGGACACGCTGAGATTCTTAAAAGAACACGGCGTGAAGATAGCACTTGCAACCTCCACTGCGAGGACGAGGGCGCAGCAGAGACTTGATAGCGTTGGAATAGCCGGATACTTCGATGAAAAGGTATGCGGAGACGAGATCACCCACGGAAAGCCGGAGCCTGATATATATCTGAAGGCCTGCGGGAAGCTGGGCGTAAACCCAGACGAAGCGGTG
>ULQU01040892.1_pt1 | contig 16921 bp, 11 predicted proteins | sample 1954841 | NCBI WGS metagenome assembly ULQU01 (sample SAMEA4835664, study PRJEB28245) | human gut metagenome | biome: gut microbiome; material: fecal sample | place: Denmark | collected 2008
TTCTCTTATAGAGAGAGATGTTGCGATAAAGAGTGAAACTGAAATAAATATAAATAGGAAATGAAACGTGCGCTTTTATTATTTATGATAGTCGTCTCCTGTGTCTCGCAGGAACTCTGTGCGCAGAAGGTGGGTGTGAAAACCAATCTGACGGCAGATTTTGCGTTGAATCCGAATATAGGATTGGAGGTAGGCCTTGCTCCCAAGTGGACACTGGAAGTGGATGGTCAGTTCAATGCGTGGACGCTCTCAAACGACAAACGCTGGAAGCATTGGGCAGTGCAACCCGGAGTCAGGTATTGGCTATGTGACCGCTTTGGCGGCTCCTATTTCGGAGCCTATTTGCATGGAGGACAGTATAATGTCGGCGGCATCAATCTCAATGTGAATTTTCTTGGAACGGACTTCCGTAAACTGAAGGATACCCGCTATCAGGGATGGTTCGTCGGAGGCGGTGTGTCATACGGTTACGCTTTTGTACTTGGCCGGCATTGGAACTTGGAAACGGAAATAGGCATCGGTTATTCCTATACCCGTTACGACCGTTTCCGGTGTGCCGGATGCGGCAAGAAGATTGAAACGGACAAGCCGCATCACTACGTGGGTGTCACGAAAGTGGCCATTAACTTGGTTTATCTATTCTAAATTACAGTGAAATGAAAAGGACGATATTCATACTGGCAACCCTGCTTGGCATGACAGGTATGTCTGAAGCGGTGGCTCAGGACACGAAGGACATTCTGCCCGGTGTATCTGTTGAGAACTTCAACATGAACCGCAATGGCAAATACCTGACCGTTACGATGGATATAGATTTGTCGGAGCTTGATGTGAACTCCAACCGTGCCGTATTGCTCACTCCGCGATTGGCCAATGGGACGGATTCGATTGACCTGCCGTCGGTAGGCATCTACGGACACCGCAGATATTACTATTATATAAGGAATGGCATCAGCACCATTTCGGGTAAGACGGAAAAATCATTCAAGGCATCGGACAAACCGGGACAATTAGAGTATGACAACCATACTCCCTACGAAGAATGGATGGACGGCGCCACGCTCAAGTTCCACCGCAGCGACTGGGGATGTTGTCAGGAGATACTGGCGGAATACGAAGGATTGTTGGGACGACACCGTGAGGCTTTCTTTCCGGAACTGGTATTCGTACAGCCAAAAGCCGAAATAATGAAAAGCCGTTCATTGTCAGGCTCTGCCTACATCGACTTTCCGGTGGACCGGACGGTGATTTATCCCGATTACCGCCGCAACACTGTAGAGCTGGGCAAGATTCAGGCAACCATAGACTCCGTGCGCAACGACAGGGATGTCACCATCATGTCTGTGTGGCTGAAAGGTTTCGCTTCGCCGGAAAGTCCGTACAAGCATAACACGGAGCTTGCCATAGGGCGTACAGCCGCGCTCAAGAAACACATCGGACAATTATACCACTTTGCGGACAGTATCATCCGGACCGATTACGAGCCGGAAGACTGGGAGGGCTTGCGCCGCTATGTTGAACAGTCGAACATCAATCACCGCAAGGAGATACTGTCTCTGATAGACAGCGACATGGAACCAGATGCCAAGGAAGCGAAAATCAAACGGACTTATCCTAAAGAGTACCGCTTCATGCTACAGCACTTCTACCCGGCGTTGCGCCATACGGACTACCGCATAGACTATAACATCCGCACGTTCAGCGATGTGGAAGAGATAAAGCGCATCATGGCCGAGCAGCCTCAGAAGCTGAGTCAGAACGAGTTCTACCTCGTAGCCGGAAAGTATGAACCCGGCACGGACGAGTTTACCGATGTGTTTGAAACAGCCGTGCGCATGTTCCCGAACGATGAAGTGGCGAACCTCAATGCCGCCAATGCCGCCATCCGCCGCGATGATTTCGCTACGGCACGCAGGTATCTCGACAAGGCAGGCGACTCTGCCGAGGCCGTCTATGCACGGGGAGCGTTGGCCGTCCGCGAGAAAGATTATGACACGGCACACCGTTACCTGGAGACAGCACGTGACATGGGGCTGGAAAAGGCGGCCGCCACACTGAAAGAACTGGAGGAAAGACGAAAGGAATAATAGATTTTAGTAATAACTTTTAATTTTTTAACAACATGAGAATCAGAACTTTATTTATGTCAATGGTGGCCGGACTGGCGTTCGTTGGCTGTTCCAACGAGGAAGACATCGCCCCCGGCAACAACAACGGTGAATTAAGTGAGCCTCAGTTTCTGACGGTAAACCTTGTAACCAACCCGACTAATGGAGCCCGTGGCACCCGTGCTGGCGGTGATCAGCACACAGGTGACCCTAACAACAATTCCACATACGAAGAAGGTCTCGAAGCGGAGAACAAGGTAACGAAAGTGCGCTTTTACTTCTTCGATGCAGACGGTAATGCTGCTGATGTAAAAAACCTCGGTAACGATATGGTCAACTATCTGGAGTGGGAAAATGTCATCGAGGAAGAGAATAACAACACACCTAATATAGAAAAAATTCTCACTGCACAGTTGATTATCGAGTCTCCCAAGGGTGATATAGCCCCGTCCCAAATTGTTGCGATTATCAACCCAATGGCAGAGCCGAGCAGAGAGCGCTCCCTTGAAAGCCTTATACGTGTAACGCATGACGCTAAGACAGCCACCACCGGCGGCAATTTTTTGATGAGTAACTCCACCTATGCAAAGGACAACATAAAGCAAATGGCAGTCAGTGTGGCAGATAAAATCAAGAAGACCCCGGGCGAAGCTCTGAATGATCCCGTGGAAATTTACGTTGAGCGTGCCGTAGCAAAAGTCCGCCTGAATAGTTCCCTGACGCCGGTTGAGGGTACAGAAAACATTTTCAAGACTTCTGATGATGGTTCCCAGAAAGTTGAGTTGGATGAGGTAACTGGGGAACAGGAAATCTACGTCAAGTTCCTCGGCTGGAACACCACCGCCGTTTCCAACAAATCCCGTCTTGTTAAAGAAATCAATCCGAGATGGAGCACCACTCTGTTCGGTACCGCTTCTACTCCGTGGAACTGGGCGGAATACTGCCGTTGCTTTTGGGCAATCAATGCAAACAGCGTAGGTTACGAGTATGGCGCATTTGTTCCGGATACAGAATCGAAACAAATTGACGGCAACAAGTTCCAGGCTCAGGCCAAGACAAAATTTGACGGAAAAGACTGGGTTTATGTAAACGAAAACGCATCGCCATACGCTTCCGATATCACAACATCGGAAGGCAATAGTGCTTCAACACCCACCAAGGTGATTATCTCCGCACAGCTTGTTGGTAAAGACGGCAACGCACTCGAATTTGCCGAGTACGGTTCGACAAGAACAACTATCGACGGGCTGAAAAAACTCTTTGCAAATAACTGCGGCCTTTACAAAAAGGTAGAAGTTGAAGGTAAAACAAAATTCGTCAAGATTACTCCGGAAGAACTGACTGTAAAAACAGCTACCGAAGTCGGCGAAACAAGTGACCAAAACGGCAAACCGGATATTGAAAAGCCGGGGCGTTACAAATCGTACGTTCAGCTGGCAACCGATGAAGATAGCAAATGGTATGCATCGAACACCGAAGACGCACAGCCTCTTACTGCCAATGAAGCCAACGTCCAACTGCAAGGTCTCGGCTCTGCGAAAGTATGGAAAGATGGTCATACCTATTACTACTTTGAAATCAGACACTTTGGCGACAAGATAGGTGTTGTGCGCAACCACATCTATGACGCAACAATAACAAAACTGGCAGGTCTCGGCACACCGGTGTATGATCCGGAAGAAATCATCTATCCCGAAAAACCGGAGGAAGGTGAAGAGTCATTCATCGCAGCCCGTATCAACATCCTCTCTTGGCGCGTAGTTAAAAACGATGTGGAACTCAACTGGTAAAAATGGAGGATAAGTGTGATGTCTGCGTATGCGGATGACATACTGATATGATGAAAGACTGATAAACAAACTATCGGACGGGGAGGGATTCCCCGGAGGGACTCTCTCCCCGTCCTTAAATATTTTCAAAAAAAATGCACTTGCGTATCGGTGCAAGGAGAGGTGCGCAATCATGGAGTTCCATAAGGAAACACTCCCACTTGTTAAGGAAATTCTTTGCGGGATAAAACCCGCAACCGACATATATAAAAAAATATAGAAATATAAACGGCATGAAAATAAAGGCTTATATAAAGAGAAAGGCATTGCGTGCATGGGTGACGGCGATGGCAGTATTGCCGTTTATCGCTTTTTCATCCTGCGACAGCTGGCTCTACGAGGAAGAGGGCGACTGTTCGGTGTACTACCGGCTCAAATTCCGTTACGACATGAACCTGAAGTGGGCGGACGCTTTCGCCAACGAGGTTTCATCAGTCCATCTGTACGCGTTCGACCCCTCGGGCGTACTGGTATGGCAAAAAGCGGAACAGATAGACCCGGCGACAGCGGAAAACTACTCGATGCTGCTCGACCTGCCCGCCGGCGACTACAAGCTGCTTGCGTGGTGCGGGCTACAGAACGACGGCGAGCGTGACGAATCTTTCTCCGTGCCCGAAGCCCGTGTGGGCGAGACCCGTATGGAGCAGTTGCAGTGTGCGTTGAACCGTCAGCACGACGAGTCGGGCGCATACAGTGAGGAACACTTGTACCGTCTTTTTCACGGCACGAAAGATGTATCGTTGCCTGTTAATGAAGATGGTGGCAGCTACGAATACACCATACCTTTGATAAAGAACACCAACCATGTCCGCGTCATCCTGCAGCATCTTTCGGGAGAGGATGTGAATAAGGAAGACTTCATCTTCCGGATAGATGACGAGAACGGCCTTATGGCACACGATAACGAGCTGATGCCGGACGAGAACATCAACTACCGCCCCTGGGATATACAGAATGTCGAGGCAGGTATCGGCAAGGACGGCACACGTGCTATCAGTAATGTGAAAGGACTCGTTGCCGACTTCACCGTGGGCCGCCTGATAGAGACGCACCGCAAGAAAATGATACTTGCCATTGATACCAAGGACGGCAAGGAAGTGGCGCGCATCCCCGTGATAGACTATGCCTTGATGGGGAAAGAGTACTACGAGAATGAATACCGTTACCCTATGGACGAGAGGGAGTACCTCGACCGTCTGGACGAGTGCGTGATGACTCTTTTTCTTGACGAGAACCGCAGATGGGTAAGCAGCGTCATCCAGATTCTGTCATGGCGTGTGGTGCTGAGTAATGTTGATATTGAATAATTAGATAGAAGGATTTAACTGATGAAACCGAACATTATACATAGCATTGTAGTCTGCCTGGCGGCATTCACACTGCCGTTTATGGTGGCGTGCCGTCGGGAAGAATCCTTGCCGGACAACGATGCGGAGGTTACCCTCTATCTGAACATCGGGCCGATAGGACAGACGAGGGCTGGTACTGCAGGACTGCCGGACAACGAGAAGATGCACAGCGTGCGCGTCATCGTACTGCATAATGACGGAAAGGTGGAGCATAACCGGCATTTTTCTCTGGAAAACGCGCTGGCTGAGGGAACAATCTTACTCAAAGTAAGCCCTAACGAAAAGAAGAAAATATTCCTCTTCGCCAACGAAAAGAGTGTGTCATCGGTAGAGGGGGTAACTGTAGAGGGTGAAAATAAAACTCTGACCGCTTTCTTAAACAGTTATACAGAAGGAAAGCCCGGATTTGAAAACGAGGTGAACAAACTCTATTTCGCTCCTGACTATTCGGGCGGAAAACCCATACCGATGTCCTCCATGTACGAGATAGATATTCCGGAAAAAGGAGTCGTCGAAGAGACTTTCTACTTGGTGCGTGCCGCCACCAAGTTTACGATGAACTTCATGAACTGGCGTGGAGAGGAAGTAACTGTGGAAAACTTCTCCATTGAGAGTCATGCAGACCGGAACTTTCTGATGGCACATGTCAGCAGCTACCCTAAAATTCTAAACCTTGAAACCAACCAACCATACCCCACTTGGATAGATTGGCTGAAAGCAGTTTCCGATGCCTCAAACGAGGATAGCGATGCAGCCACAAACAGGTTCGGTTGGCTGACGGACTACAGACTGCCGGAACAAACTACGGCAAAAGTCTATACCCATGAAGGGCTTAAAATTGGGAAACCCACAGTTGATATAGAAAACCCGGACAATTCAGAACCGGGCGTGGCAAATGTTGTTCCCGTTTTCTACCTGCCCGAAAGCAAGAATCTCAAACAAGAGGGAGCTACAATAGTCGGCGAGCAGGAATACACCCTGAGTATCAATATAGTCGGAAGGGCTGAACCTTTTGTCTGCAAACTCGATAAGTTGAAGGCACTCTTCCGCAACACCCATCTTGTGGTGAACATAACCATGTATAACAGCAACGAAATCGTAGTGGATGTGATTCCATATAGTGAGGTAATCCTTGAACCGGAATTCGGATTGTAAAACAATAAACAAGAAATATATGAAGCATTTTGTACGACATATCATTCTCTTCCTGATGATAGCAACCGTCACAAGTTGCTATGACGAATTTATGAAGCAAGAATTCATAGGCGAAGGCAAGGCAAGCATATCCGCCACTCTTGACTTCAAACCCATGTCCTCGGCACTGAGCCGGACACGGGCTGCCGGAGATGCACTGAAGGATATCAGCAGCCTGCATGTTTTGTTGTATGATAAAAACAAGAATCTCATAAAAAACTGGAAGATAGACGGATATACCGTATCCGATGAAAACCGTAGTAATAGTGATGCCGAAAACGGAAGCAGCGCGGAAACAACTACCAAACGTGCCACTTTCAAGCTGCCGGAAGAAATCGGCTTCGGCAAGTACTATATGTATGCCGTGGCGAATATTCCCGACCTGCTTACAAATACGGCTTATTCTGAAGCCATACAGACAGTGGACGGACTCAAGAATATTCCCCTCACATGGGATTCTGAAGACGTGGCAAAAAATGGTCAGATGATAGGCTTCTTTACAAAAAGCTCCGCACCGGCTCTATCTGCGGATGACGAGTCTCTTATAGTGAATGAAAAAAGCGTAAAACTCCATGCGTGGTTGCGCCGTGCGGCATCGAAAGTGACGGTTGCATTCGATGGTAGCAACTTGAAAGAGGGTGTATTTATCTATATCCAATCCGTACAGATTAAAGATATTCCTTCACAATGTTATTTGGGAAAGGATAATAACGTGGGGAGAGAAGGATATACCTTGGACATGCCGGGAAGTGGACCGGATATGTCCGACGGAGAAACCATCACCTATCATGAAGGAGAACACGATTTACAAAACTTTGAATATGGAGAGGGTTGCGCATCGCATCGTATTACGGTGGGTAGTCCCTATCTCGGTTCTCACGAAGAAACAGCTCCCGCACTGTATTTTTATGAGAATATGCAGGGCACGGGTGTTACTATGCCCGATAAACGTCAGGATGCCAACGGTGATGGAAAACTTGACTTTCCAGGATTGCCAAACAAGCCAGAAGACCCTAATAAGGAATGGAATTACCGTCTAAAAGACGCCGTACCTTACGGCACGTATATAGAGGTACATGCGCATTACATTTCCAACAATTCCGAGCGATTAGGCAACGGGCACATCATCTACCGTTTCATGCTGGGACAGAACGAGACAAATGACTATAACGCCAAACGTAACTGCCACTACAAGCTGACATTGAAATTCAAAAACTTCGCCAATGAAGCAGATTGGCATATCGAGTACGAAGAGCCGGAACCGGGCGTGATGACTCCCGAAACTTATTATATCTCATACTTGTATAACCATTCCATGATGTATCCCATCAAGGTGAACACGGGAGGCCGAAAGATAGAATACATAAAAGCGGAAATCTTGGAAAACAACTGGGCACCTTATAATGCCAGTAGTGATATTTATTTCACGGGTGCTCCGAATGGTGTTGCAGCACCGTGGAACGGTTTCCTGTCATTACATAAAACAACGGAAACGGTTTTATATGAAAATATAATCGGATCAAATGAGCAATACTACAAAACAGTTCCCAAACGTGGAGAACGTGAATATAAAGATTTTGTTTTGCCTGAGGGCATAACTTCCGAGGAATTCACGACGGAGAATTCAGAACAAGACGATAAATACCGTGTAGAAAAACACCCCACGGAAGCAAATACATACAACATCTATATTCCTATGTACACGCGCGCCAAGCAGATGATATCAACGACCGGATACACGGGAAACAATCCATACGTGGCATATCAGAGAAAGGCGAGAGTCAAGATTACAACCAAGCTGGAAGGGCTGGATAAAATCTTCGAAAATGAAGTCCCGATATACCAGGTACGTCGTGTTGTGAATCCGAAGGGCATATATAGATCTCTCAAAAATAACAAGTCGTTTCATGTCGTGTTGAAACGATTGCCGGGAGAAGATCAACAAATGTTCAAAACATTCCAATCTGAAGGTCCCTGGAAAGCCTATGTCGTCAAGGAAACGAATGGAAAAGGGATTACTTTATCGGTAACTGACCCTAATACAACGGAGTTGAAGAACGATCCGGAATATGGGAAAGCCATATATGGTAAAACCGGCAGCGTAATTGATTTCAATGTGAATTTTGAGCAGTCGTCAGATAACCCGTCAGAGAACCGTTATGCTATTATCCGCGTGGAATATCACAATTATACCTGCCAGCATCTGATTTTCGTGCGGCAAGGTGACAAACCTGACGATTTGGTTACAAACGGAGTGAAGTGGTATGCCATGAATATGAAGACTACAAGCGAATTGGCTTCCAATCCGTTGGACGAAGGATCGCTGTTCAAATTCGGAAAATGGAATCATCCGATAGACGCATTGAGTAATAAAAATCCGCGTGAGCCGTGGATAAAAGTTACACCGGAAGATTTCAAAATATATCCTGAAGATGGCTTTACCAATGCGGCAACCGGAGATAAAATGGTGTGGACAGACATTATTCATAGTAATACGACCGATGGGTTCGGTAATCCTCAAATGGCGAATGCCAGGGTGGCTACGGGCGCAGACTTCTGGGAATTGAGGAAATATAGTTATATAGAGCAGGGATACGGTGTATTGTATGGAGATGATGCCACGGAGACGGCTGATGATATCGTAGAAGCTTATGGCTATGACTATAAACATAATAAGTCAGGACGTGGAATGAGAGGTTGTTTTGCGTACAACAGCGAAACGGGTAAGAATCTGTTCTTTCCCATTGGTGCCTCCGGCTACGGGCACAGAAAACAAAGCTATACCCCCACTTGGGGAGATCCCGAAACTCTCAATGGAGTATTGAGATATGCTTCCGGCCGAACACAATTATATCCCAGTCCCGTGGAACGTCCGTTGTTTTATGACATATACAAACGACCGGGAGGCATCTATTGGTTAAATGCGGAAATTCCTCAAAACTACTTTACGCCGACGGACGGTGTCAGCCTGGGATGGGATATCAACTATTTCTCATTTGATTTCAATTTTATCAGCAAGGACAACCTGATTAGAAGCGGTGGCTCGGATGCTTGTTTCGTTCGTTGTGTGGTAGATCCATGATTATGAGAGAAAATTCTTATTTTCAATATGGCCTTAAAAGAACATAAATGCAACCGGCAAAGAGGCTACAAGCCTGAGACTGAAGCCAAATACCGTCCGGCGTTGGAACTATATGCCACGTCCGACCTTTCCACTGTCGATATATGCCGGTGGTGCGAAGTCTCTCTCAGCGGATTTTCCCGCTATGTCAATACTTACCACCGGCATCTGATGCTGGAACGCAACGGCATCAGGTGCAGTCCGGAGGAAGCCGGCAATATCAAGATGAACCGGAGGTGTGGACAGCGTCCTGAAACACATGCCAAGTATAAGGAGGCTATAGCGGCGTGCGACAGCATGGACTATATAGAATACAACGTCTCGCAGATAGCCCGTGAGTTCGGATTGAGTTGGCCGCCAGTTACGCACGCACTATCCCGAAGTGCTGGAGTTCCGCGAAAGGGCACGGCAACGGCTGGGGCTGGATGACGGCCTTCCCCGTGGCATACGCCCGTGGTGCAAGGAACAGTATGCAGAGGCGGTGGGACTTTTGCGTGACGACCGCTACATCACGGTGCAGGAAGCTGCCGATCGTAGCAATGTATCCTACACTGGATTGGAACAACACCTGATATTCTATCACAAGGAGCTTGTAGAAAACCGCATCAAAATACGCGAACAGGCCACCAAACAGCAACGCAAGGGCAAGATAACAGGACGCGGAACACTTCATGCCCCTACCTATGAAACAATCACGAAATATGCGGAAGCATTGCACTTATACCGCACCACACCCATGTCAGCCCGAAAAATAGCCAAACAAACCGGCGTGTCGATAAGAGGTTTCTATGACTACTACAGACCTGGCACAAGGATTTGGTCTGTGAACGGAAAGGCATCCCTTACGAGGAAGGTAAGCCAGTGGAGTGGTCATCCGTGCGAAGATACAATCCTGCCACCGCTGCCAAATATGCGGATGCTATTACCCGGCTGAAAGAGGGAGGACTCACTACGGCAAAGGTTGCGGCGGAGTTCGGGCTGCATCCTGAATGTTTCAGGCAATACCTGAAAGAGCATGAGCCGGAACTCTATGCCCGGCAAGGTATGGTCAAAACAGAAAGCGGTCGTTCTATGGCAAACCATAGCATGGGAAAATACAAGGAGGCTTTGCACCTTTATGCTACGACAACCGAAAGCGTGAAATCGCTGGCAAGACGATTCGGGTTCAACGACTGCTCCTTCGGCCAGTTCATCAGAAGACATTTCCCCGAACTGCACGAACAACACCAAAAACTGGTGCAACAGACGAAAAAGACTGATTAAGTTCACACTATGCTGATACGTTCTTTGGGAGCCAAACCGGACTAAAGTTGAATCCTGTTGATGAGTTCTATTGCCGTAATGTCACGCATGAGGGTGAACCCGAACCATTTTCTGCCCAAATCCTTGATTGAAGCCCCTATGTGGTACACTTCATTGTCTATGAGCAGAAACCGGTCGTGTGCCTTGTTGAATCGCTTTACCTCGATAAGCGGATATTGGGCGTTGTGGCGGTCAACATCAAGTTGGAACTGGTTGCTGACACGCTGCGTGTAGATAGTGGCTGATACTCCTTCCTTTCTTTTATCAAGCAAAGTCAGCACGGTATCATCCGCATAATTGTCAATCAGCACAACGGACTGTTCAGCCTTCCGAATTAAATCAGACACGAAACGGTAAGCGTCAAACACCTGCCCGTCATAGAAGATGCCCTGCACAGGAGGAACGTCGGCATCCAAACGCTTGAAAACCTCGTCGATGCGTCTGTCGGTCACTTCCTGATGCTGTTTCATTTCCAGTTGGTGATACTCTATAGTCTCAAGCCTTTGGAATAATTGGGCATTGGTCGCAATAAAGCGGCGCATGGACACAAAGGCTCTCATAATGCGAATATTGGCTTCAATGGCTGTTTGGGAACGAAGTACACTACTAAGCATGGCGACACCATTTTCGGTAAATGCGTATGGTAATTTTCTCGCTCCCATAGTGATGGATTTGGATGTCGCAAATTGCGACTTCCATTCTTCAAACTCTTCTTTGGTAAGTTGAAACATGAAATCATCAGGAAAACGTTCGATATTTCGCTTTACCTGCTCGTTCAGACGTTTGGTTTCCACTCCATATATTGCTGACAAATCCCTATCAAGCATAACCTGTTTCCTCTGATTATTCTAATCATCGGTTGAATGTTGGTTACTTCGGGCAACTGGTCGCAATTTATGACCGATTCGTTTACTATGCCGTTTGTATTTTCCCTTTCTTTCGCCATTGTCCTGCTTTATTGCTCGTTTTCGTTCAGACCTTTGATAATTTCGATACTCAATGTGTTTTCTATTTTGCAAATGGTTTCCAATGACATATTCTTTTGTCCTTTCAGCATCTTGGATATATATTGCTGAGTGCAGTTCATCTTTTCGGCAAGCATTTTCTGTGTCAAACCAAGTTCAGACATCCGCTTTGACATGAGGACGGCAATAGCCCGTGAGTATTGCGTCCAATCCCTTTTATCCTGCCCTGATTTGACTGTCTGCGATTCAGTCTCCAAAATTCCACAAGGCATCTTGTATGTCACTGTATTCATTGAAACGATTACATTGCTTAATTCAGTTGCAAAGGTAGCACAAATATTTGAAATTGCACAACTTCCGGGTTGTTGTTCCGTGGAAAGAAACGAAATGCCATGCCTAAATCAAAAATTTTGGGAAGTAGAGACTTGTCGCCTTCCCATTCATAATGGTAATGAACTTCCATGCTGTTGATTCCTATCTTCTACCATAAGAACAACGTTTCTCTATTTATTTGTTGTGAATTTGTTGCGCATAGATTATATATCTACTTGTTATGGTTGATTATCAATATATTAATGTTTTTGCAAAATCAATCATATTGATACACCCAGCACTTGCATATGCTTTATTTGAACTTGTTTCTAATAAAGCTCCATGTTCAGCTTCCTCATCGGTCAGGAAATAGCCATCATTGGTCAATCCCCAGATTTCACCAATTGTTTGACCTACATAATAATCTCCTAAGTAGTTACTTGGGTTATAATATTCTTTTATTTTTGACGTATAATCTGATATCCCTAAACGTACGCCATATGTAAAAGGTTTTCCACCTAAATCAATATTATCCGTCCATCCTAAGCTTGCTTCCCATCCTCGAGTGCGTAACTTTGCATTATTTTCTTTAGGAACAGTAGCTCCAAAAACAGATGGTAGTGAATGAAAAGGAGCTAGCATCTGCTTAGTATCGCGTTGATAAATATCAGCTGTTAAAGAAAGGCGGTTTTCCAACATAGTCAAATCAAGTCCTAAATCAATAGTCATAGCTTTTTCCCAAGTATAATTTAATGATTTAGGTTGCGGAGATGAGGTATAGTACGGTCTTTGACCTTCTAGAAGATAACTACTCTGTGCCAAAGACATAATACTTAAATAATCGTACGAGCCTACATTCTGATTTCCCAATGAACCATAAGATGCACGTATTTTCAAATTATCGATTTTATTCTTTAAAGGAGTAAAGAATGCTTCTTCCGATATTCTCCAACCACCAGACACAGAAAAAAACATTGCATCACGTTGTCCTTGAGGGAATTTAGAAGAGATATTATAACAGCCATTAACTTCCAGTAGATAACGTTGATTGTAATTATAATTCACACGGAAGAAAGTACTTTGTGAAGCATATTTGTCATCACTTTCTGAGATTACGGCATCACCTTCTGCTAAGTTTAGTGAATGTTCTGTTACACCAAGTGGATTAGCTCGTTTGCCTGTCATAGCTAAATAGGAATTGTCTTCCCGATTAAAGCCTCCCATCAATGTAAGATTATGTCCTCCAAAACTTTTATCATAAGTAGCATACAGGTTGATATATGTTGTATTTTGTCTACCCATGGTACGAGTAATTTGACTGCTACCATTGGGGTAAGAGTCATTTATCGTATTATTGTTGGCTTGGAGAAAAATCATCGGGCCAGTCAAATCATTCCATTGCAAATTATTAGTATCATAGAATTTGTAAGTAAAATCACCATGCAATTTTAAACTATTTTGCAAGAAAGAAAGATTAAGCCCTAATGTGGTAGAGAATTGGTTCGTTGTGATTTCATTACCTGTTTGATTAGCGATATAATTCCTGTAAAATCCTGCATCAGCAGGTATCTCTTTATCATTTATCAGCACTGTCTCTGGATAGTAAGGATTTATACATTCCAAAAAACGATAGATATTTGAATACCAATCATAAACATAGGTATATGCTAAATCGTACTTGCGATGAATTAATGAAGTATTACTGAATATGCTAACATGTTTATTAATCTCATAAGTTAAATTTGAGCGTAATGAATAGCGGTTTATGTTATCCGGTTTAAATTTGATGTTCCCTTCTTCGTGATTAAAATCACCAGATAAGAAGTACTTAAATTTATCACTACCTCCTAAAATACTTAAATGATGATTCTGACGAGGAGTAAAGTCCCGAAACCATTCTTTGAAATAATTATGTTGATTATTTCCAAAAAGAGTTTTACCATTAGTTCCACCGACATATTGCGCATCAGGAAGAGATGGATCCTCCCAGGATTTTTCAAAGTAAGCTACTTGTTCTGCTGTATAGTATCCTTGTCCAATATTAGAAGCAAAAGTATTGATTATGGAAGCATAATCAGGAGCATTATATAAATCTATTACCCTTGATGCTTTTCCCCATCCAAAATTATTCGTGTAATTAATTTTTAATTCCCCTGCTTTTGCACGTTTAGTTGTTACTAAAATTACTCCATATGTACCACGGGCACCATAAATTGCTGCCGAAGCTGCATCTTTTAAGACTGAAATATCTTCAATATCTTTAGGAGATATATTATTAAGTTCCTCAGCCGTAGAAGCAACTTCATCAATGATAATTAACGGAGAACCACCATTAATTGATGTAGTACCACGAATGTTGAAAGAGGCTGCTCGTCCAGGGCGGCCATCTGAAATATCTACATTCAAATTGGGTATTTGTCCTTGTAAGGCTTCTCCTATAGTATTTACTTGTAAAGCACTGATGGATTTTGAGTCTATTTTATCTACCGCACCAGTCAAATTTACTTTTTTCTGGAGACCATAACCTACAACTACAACTTCGTTCAATTGAGTTTTTTCTTCTTGCATGGTTATTTCAAGATAATCCTTTGCTTTTATCTCAACTGACTCAAAACCAATATAACTAAAAACAAGAATCGAAGAAGAAGATATATTTTCAATGGTAAAGTTTCCATCAATATCTGTAATTACACCTTTAGATTCACCTTTTACTATGACATTTACACCAGGAAGCGCCATACCTGTATTGTCTTTTACAATACCATGTACAGTCATCGATAATAGATCACTTTTCACCTGAATCACAGCTCCATTACTTACACTATTCATGTTACTGGTACTAGGTAAAGCCTTTATTGGGCATGTTGGGCCTAGTGCTAGACAACTAGCAATACATACTGATTTTAAATAATTAACCTGAATAGGTTTAATCTTTTGCCTTTTTTTCATAACTTTGTAATTAAATCTTTTAATGATACTTGAAAGATGATTTTTTATTGCGCACAAAAGTATCCTGCGGGTGTTACACTTATATTTCATTATCATATATTTTATATTTCAAAAATATTTGTATAATTTAATGTGATTTTTTAGTGTAAAACCTATATGGCTATACAATAAATCTCTTTTTACCTTCTATTTTCACTTAATTCACAATCCTGCTGTCATAGATATAACATTACCATTACATAGGTAATTCAGGAATATTATATCTTATCAACGATTTTGTTACAGAGTAAAAGAGCAATAAAAACGTATTTACTTTTGTTCGAAATCAAATTAATTAAAAATGAAAAAAGGAATATTTTTTTTAGTCTTGCTAGCTTTTATTGGAAATTATTCTATTGCTAGAAATTTAAAAGGAAAAGTTTTTTGCAGTGGAAAAGGGTTGAGTGGTGTTGTAGTAACAGATGGAATAAATTGTACGGTTACAGATAAAAATGGAGAGTACCAGTTAAACACAGATTCTACATCCGATTTTGTGTTTATTGTTACACCATCAGGATATATTGCTTCATATGCTACAGGAACTCCTTGTTTCTATAAATCTGTTTCTGCCCATAATCACGATTTTGAACTTTATGAATATAGTGTTCCTCAAGGCACATATACAATGTTTGCAGTAGGTGATACTCAACCTGGAAGTGATCATGATTATGAACGATTAGAAAAAGAAGGGTTCCCAGATCTCAAAAGTTATGGCGAGGAATACAGGGAAAAAAATATCCCTGTAGCTGCTATTTTATTAGGTGATATGGTTTATGATAATCAAGAAACTTATGGAAGATTTAAAGATAACTTAAGAAGACTTGGTTTTCCTGTTTATCCAGTAATTGGCAATCATGACCATGAAGAATACTTTGATAATGGTCAAAAAAGTGAATTAGTTTATAAACAATTTTTCAGACCTAATTATTATGCCTTCAATATGGGGAGAGATTATTATATTGTACTAGATAATATTGACTATCGAGGAAATCGCCAATACGATGAACGGATAACTCAAACTCAATTGGAATGGGTAAAAAAATATGTTGAATACATACCTAAAGGTTCGCAGGTATTCGTTGCGATGCATGCTCCAGCTTACATATATTATCTTCCTGAAAGAGTAATGGGGGGGCTAAGGAGATTATGGATATACTAAAAGATTATAAGGTGTCTATATTGTCTGGACATACTCATATTCATTCGAATTTGAAGTTGCGTTCTAATGTAAGAGAGCATATGATTGCATCAATAGGTGGTGCTTGGTGGTTAGGGAATTGTAAATATACATATGACGGAACACCAATGGGGTATCAAGTATTTGAATCAACTCCTTTAGGTTTGCAATGGCATTATAAGGCTTTAGGTAAGCCACGTAACTATCAATTTAAGGTTTATCCTATAGGTACTTTTCCCGGACATACTAATGAATTATGTATAAAAATATGGAACTGGGATGAAGGGTGGAAAGTTGAATGGAAAGAGGATGGAAAAGATAAAGGTGAAATGAAATCTTTCCCTTCTGTAGATCCTGATTATACATGGTATCTTAATAGAAGTGCTGCTGACGGAACATTGAATTTAAAAGGAACTAAACCGCAGGAAAATGCTTATGCTTTTTTCTCTGCAACTCCTGCTGTGGATAGTAAAACGATTGAAATTATAGTGACTGATCGGTTTGGGAATAAATATGTACAGTTAGTAAGTAATAAATGTAAGCGTCTCCACGATTCCACATTGCAAATAATAAAAA
>ULQU01050359.1_pt1 | contig 16563 bp, 10 predicted proteins | sample 1954841 | NCBI WGS metagenome assembly ULQU01 (sample SAMEA4835664, study PRJEB28245) | human gut metagenome | biome: gut microbiome; material: fecal sample | place: Denmark | collected 2008
ATGCCATCTTATTTTGGGGACATTTACTGAATATCCCTAATGAAAACGAAATCCCCCTTTGCTCTTTACATCTACAGGCATAAATAACAAAGAGGGGAATAATGCTCAAAGACGAGCAAAAAATCTATTTTTCAACTGGCAAAATACAACAAACTAGAAACTAAGTCTTTACCATTATTTAAAGATTTTCTGTGCAAACTCCGTAAGGTAAACACGCCAATTACGCCAGATATGTCCACCTTCTGTTTCCAGATACTCATACGAATAACCTTTACCATCCAGATATTTACGATAATCAGCATTTGCTTTATACAAGAAATCAGTCTTGCCGATAGCAATCCAATACAACTTCGGATGAGCACCAAACAATGCAGCCATCTGCTTATTGAAATCAGCATCCTCATTCATTTGATCCAAAAGCGGTTGCTTTGAATTATTGCCTCCCTTTACATAGATAGCAGCCGAAAACAGTCCGACGTAATCGAACATATTCGGATAAAGCTTCGAAATAGCGAAAGAATGTCCGCCACCCATAGACAAACCACAGATTGCGCGATCTTTCTTATTTTTCAGTACACGATAGTTCTTTTCTACATATTTTACAACATCAGGAAAACTTTCTTCCATTGAAGCAACTGGCTTGGAGTCACGATGTCCCATAAATGAAGGCTTATACATACCTTTCGACCATTCTCCTGGAGCAGCTTCACAATTTGTATTTCCATTGGTCATTACCACAATCATCGGTTTAGCCTTACCTTCAGCAATCAGATTATCCATAATCTGAGCCGCACGCCCCAAAGTAGTCCAAGCATCTTCGTCACCACCGGCACCATGCAACAAATAAAGTACCGGATAACGTCCACCTTTTTCGTAACCAGCAGGTGTATAAACCGTCATACGACGTGTCATCTTCAGCGTGGGACTATCGTACCATACCTTAGAAACATTTCCGTGAGGTACTGCATTTACACTGTATAAGTCGCCTTTATCACCTTTTTCTTTCTCTACAATAAAAATATTGGTATAGGTAGCGATATCACGACACATATATATATTAGACGGATCGAGATAAGTCATCCCGTCGACTTTGAATGTATAGGAATACAATTCAGGTGCCAGTGAGGTCGTTGTATACGTCCATATACCATCCTTACCTTCCGTCAACGGAGCAACTCCTGGTTGATCAAACTCTCCCATAGGAGTTGAAACTTTTACAGTAGGCAAAAAATCGCCCGTCACTTCTACTTTAACTGCCTTCGGAGCATAAAGCCGAAATGTAACAGTACCATCAGCATTTACCTCAGGAGATACAATCTGGTTTCCGCCAAACAAGGCTTGCTGTGCCCATGTCGTAACGGCAAAAAACGCACAAGCCAATACACATAATAGCTTCTTCATAATTATCTCTTTATTTAATACATTAAACAATTATTTATTCACATCCAATTCTTGTATATGCTGGTCGGCTTTGGTACAAGGTTTCCATTCGGGCAAGTCTGCTCCATTCGGATTGCCGCTCTTAGCAAAGTTCGTCCAATAAGAAACCATGCGTTCACTCAATTCATAATCGGCTACTTCCATCGGACGCCAGCATTTATCCAACGTTCCAAACATATACCACAACTCACTGGAATGAAACGCACCCTTCATATCGCCAAATCCACCTTCGGGTGCAGGCATGTCCTCACCCGGTAAATCACGCCTAAAGCAATATACATAAGCCGGATGATGTCCTTGCTGCTCAAGCAGAAGACTCCAATCCACGGCAGCCTTCCGCATCTGCTCTGGAGCGATATCCTCCGACGTGTAGCCTATCATGTAAGGAATATCCAGCTCCTTGTCCTGCATCGCCACATCGTATACCGAGGCATTCAGAAGCTCTCCATCCACACACGGGGAATAAGGCATACCCATAAATTTTTTCTGCTGTTTCATGTAATTCATCATCACTTCCGGAAAACGGTCAGCCGGATAAGCACGCATCTGCTCCAACGTAGTGCAGCCCGAAGCATCCCACATGGCTTTTCCTACAGTTTCAGCGTCTTGTAAGGATTTTGTAGAAATAATGCCTCCCAATCCGCCACCACTTTGTATGATAGCACGCTGTATATATCCTTCGGCCAAAGGTGAAGAAATCAATGCCTGCACACTGCCGGCACCAGCACTCTGCCCGAATACTGTCACATTATTCGGATCACCACCAAAAGCCTCGATATTACGCTTTACCCATTTCAAGGCTGCCAGCTGGTCGAACAAACCATAGTTACCAGAACCCTTGCCACCGTTTTCGGCAGTCAGCAGTGGATGAGCCAAGAAACCACACATGCCCAAACGATAGTTCAGTGTTACCAGAACCACACCTTTCTTGGCGTATGCATCTCCATCGAACTCAATCTCATGTCCGAAACCATTCTGAAAGGCACCGCCATGAATCCACGCCATCACAGGAAGGCGATTATCCTTTTTCCCCACTTCCGGTGTCCACACATTCAGATACAGACAGTCTTCACTCATTTCAGGATTACCATCCTGATAAAATTCCTTCCAATAAAAGGAGCCTTTCGTCTGTCCGCCCTGAAGGGAGGCCGGACCAAACTTATCACATTTCTTCACACCCTGCCACGACTGTACAGGCTGTGGCTGTTTCCATCGCAATTCGTTTACCGGAGGAGCTGCATAAGGAATGCCTTTATAGACAACAACTCCTTCTTCGTCTACCGTGCCCTCAATCTGACCTCCTTCCACAGTGATGACAAGATCTTGGGCACACAGTGTCATCGGCGCCCCCAAAAGGGAAACGCAGACAGCAATATGTAACAAACCTTTTATCATCGTTTAACCATATCAAGTTGAGTAATCTTATACGCAGGTTTCATCGCATCATGCACTTTTACCTTCTGGGCTTTAGCCACCTTTTGAGATACCGTGCAACGAACATCAGCAGAAGAAGCTGCTGCCATCCACTGATATGTACCTTTGGCTAGTTCCCAAGAACAGCTCTTTTCATTGAAGGAAGCCATATCCATCAGATTCCACGACAATGTCACTACTTCCGATTCACCCGGCTGCAAGAGTTTTGTCTTTGCAAACGCCTTTAATTCTTTAGCTGGTTTTTCCAATCCGCCTGCCGGAGCCTTGACATAAAGCTGGACAGACTCCTTGCCGGCACAGTTGCCTGTATTCTTTACCGATACTTTCATCTCACACTTGTCGCCATTAATACCTGACGATACGACATCGAAACTAAAGGTTGTATACGACAAACCGTGACCAAACGGATAAGAAACTTCCTTACCGAAAGTATCGAAATAGCGATAACCTACATAAATACCTTCTTCATAGTTCGTGTAATCCACATTGCGAACGGCCTCTTTAGGTTTTTCTTCCTTTTTCTCTTTCGACTCGAAGTTCATGCCGCTTCCCATTGCAAACGACGGCATTTTAAACTCATAGTCATACGGGAAATTAGCGTCAGACGGTGCATCTCCATATTTTATGGCGAACGTCATCGGCAGATGTCCTGAAGGATTTACCTTACCTGTCAGTACATCGGCTACACTGTTTCCGACTTCCTGACCGGGCTGGAAAGCACAGATTACAGCATCGACTGTATTCTTCCAAGAAGCAGTTTCTACCGGACTACAAATATTCAGGATAACAATTACCTTTTTGCCAGCAGCATGATAAGCCTCAGCCACCTGCTTGATAAGGGCTGTTTCGTTGTCTTTCAAATAGAATTCTTCTACCCGTCTGTCGGAAGCCTCACCACTGGTACGTCCTAAGGTAAGAATAGCCACATCATTACTCTTGACCTGAGCAGCCAGTTCTTCAGCAGTAGGGACAAATTCTTCTGCACGCTTCAGCGGAGTAAGAGAGAAAGGAGGTCTGCCTTTCGGATAAAGACGTTTCTGCTCATCGGCCAGATGTTTCTTGTATTTCTTTATCAGGTTCGCATCAACTGTATATCCGGCATTACGCATACCTTCCACCATAGAAACGCAATAATAGCCAACACCTGTACTTCCAAATCCCATACCGGCAGGAACCATATCGTACGATGTCGTTCCATACAAAGCTACATTCTTGATATTGGCAGCCAAAGGCAAAGCGCTCTGGTTATCCAATAAGACAATACCCTCTGCACCTATGGTACGGTCTACCTGGGCATGAGCCTTCAGGTTTGTTTCGTTGGCATATTTATAATTATCAAACGTATGGCATTTCACCACCATTTCCAATATTCGTTTTACGTTACGATTCAAAACAGCCTCATCCAGCGTGCCATTCTGTACGGCTTCCAGAATAGCCTTATACTGACGATCTTGTCCGGGCTGTAGCATATCATTTCCCGCCTTCATCGAAGTCACGGCATCAGTTCCCGCATTCCAGTCAGACATAACCATACCCTTGAATCCCCATTCGTCACGGAGAATGTATTCCGTCAAGTCTATATCTTCACATGTATACTTACCATTAACTTTATTGTAAGATGTCATAATACTCCATGGTTGAGACTCTTTGACAGCCATTTCAAATCCTTTCAGGTAAAGTTCACGCAACGGACGCTGGGCAACTCTCGAGTCGTTGTTGTTACGATTGGTTTCCTGATTATTTACAGCGAAATGTTTCAGACAGGTACCTGTACCCTGGCTCTGTACCCCATTGATATATCCGGCAGCTATCTTTCCCGTCACAACAGGATCTTCAGAATAATATTCATGGTTACGACCGCACAAAACATTACGCATCAAGTTTGCACCTGGTGCCAATAACACATCCATTCCGTAATCTTTCACTTCCTCTCCCAATGCAGCTCCAACTTGAAACGCAGCATTCGGATCGAATGTAGCAGCTACGGTCGTACCCGAAGGAAATTCAGTTGCATAATAAAAATGACTATCGAAATCACGCTTTACAGCCATAGCCAAGCGATGTGGTCCGTCTGCCAGATAAACCGAAGGAATACCTAACCGAGGTATATCGTATGTACGTCCTGCTGTACCGGGAAACTTGACATCATCTCCCATCGACATACCACAACCAATTACCATGTGTACTTTTTCTTCCAAAGTCATCTGACCGATAACTTCATCAATGTTGCTGGCATTCAATTTCACCTGTCCCTGTACAGTAGAAGTCACCATACATAAAGCAGCGATTCCAACGCCTACCATTCGAATAACGTTTCTCATTTTTGTAAAAGATTTAATATTTATTTTTCATATCCGTTTCCTCCTTTTTCATTTTTCAATAAACAAAAGACTTTTTCAAGGCCCTACATTCTGGCCCTATCCTATTTAAAAAAAGGAAGAATACAGAACCTTAATTCTGATACGTAAAATTAGCTTAAACTACCGGTAAACATTATCTTATTTATTCAAAAAACTAATATCTGTGTTCAAAACAGTTGTTCTATTTGTTCAAATATTGTTCTCCTTATTCAAAATAAGCCGTTATGACGGGTTTTACTACCACTTATCATAACGGCCTAAACGTTTTTATTTAAATAACTGTTGCGCTAAATTATAAAGATCATTACGCCATGTATACCATGTATGTCCACCCGGAGCCTCTGAATACTGATATTTAATTCCGGCCTCATCAAATAGTTTAAGCATAGCCTTACAATTCTTATAAGCGATATCTTCGGGACCACCTTGTGTAAAGTTTAACGAACGAACTGTCTGATTAAAGTCAGCAGCAATTTTCTTCAAATAAGCTCCTTTCTCGGCATACATTTTAGTATCATCAGCAAACCATCCGGAACTTAAAACCCATAAATAGCCAAACTGTCTGTAATGGTTCAATCCCGCTTCCAGCGTTTCCATTCCTCCCATAGACAAGCCCGCCAAGGCACGATGGTCTTTATCCGTCAGTACCCGATAATTACTTTCAATAAAAGGTATAATATCATTCATCAAATCGTCGGAGAACAACGGAACCTCATCCATCAGGTTAGCTGTTGGAATAGAACCGTTGGGCATCACTACAATCATTGGCTTCATTTTTCCTTCAGCCAGCAAATTATCCAGAATATTACCCGCACATCCTACGGTTGGCCAAGAATTATCTGTATCGCCTCCCCCATGAATCAGATATAAAACAGGTAAGTTCTCCGAACCTTTTTCATAACCAGCTGGTGTCCATACATGCAGGCGACGAGTTGTTTTCAGTGATTTAGAATAATAATAACGTTCTGACATGGCTCCGTGAGGAACATTCTTCATGGCATAGAACTCGTCACCTGAACTTCCAATAGTCATCAATGCTGTGGTTTCACCAGCTTCTGGAGACTTGGGATCGAACACCTTTACACCGTCTACCAGAAAATGATAGCGATAAACACCATCCTTTACTCCAGGTATGGTTACCGACCAAACACCTTCGTCCGATTTTACCACATCCAATTTCTTTCCCCAGGGAACAACATCTCCTCCTACTTGAACCTCGTGAGCTTTGGGAGCATAAATACTCAATACTACATTTCCATTTTTCAATACCCGAACCGACTGAAGGGTATCGTTAGGGGTAGGATTCATTCTCCATTGTGCACTCAATGGCAAGCACAAAAAAGAACCCAACACATACAACAAGAATTTGTGATTTTTCATACGCATAGAATCATTTTACAACTAAAATAAAACTGATGCACAAATATACCTCAAAGACGATAAACTTGAATATCCGTTCTTTACATTTTTCTTTTCTTAAGCAGATACCAAAAGACGACTAAAAAAAATTCCCCTCGTCTGTTCCTTACACTGAAGGATAGACAAGGGGATAATGTTTCAATTTACAGATTATAAGTAAGTAGGAAGTCTTGCTTTCCGTATTGAAACAACATGTTATATTATATCAAAACAAACCTATTCTGTTACAATGACTACACGGCTTGCAGGCAAATCGGGAATATAAATCTTTCCTCCAGAAACCGTAATGTCAGCAGGGCCCGATAATTCTTTGTCCAACGAAATATTAAGTGGCGACAAGCTACCAGTCTGTAAATCGACCCGACTCAGTCCGGCTGGAGTCCAGTTTGTAACATAAAGAGATTTTCCATCCGAAGAAAAAGCGATTCCGTCGTATTGTCCAGGAACTGTAACCACTTTCTCAGGCTGCGGATTGTCTAAGTCGTTTATACGATAAATGACATGCTTTTCTCCCGTATTCCCGTCGGCCGGATAAGAAGCAACATACATCATGCCGTCACCTATCAGCAAACCATTAGGGCCAGGTACAGTAGCCCACTCCTGAGCCTCTCCCGGATTGTCACAATCGGTTATATCAATCTTAAAAATCTTATTTGTATTTGTTACCGAGGCATACAAGTTATTACCATCTGCCGCCAAGTCATTTACAAACAGATTACCCTCCGGCAGGTGAATCGTTTTAGGAGCTTTACCTTTCTGATTCAAATCGTAAACAACAATCTTATTGACATCACAGATATACAAATGGTTATTACGCATAAACATTCCCTTCGGAGCATTCAGATTACCATCGGCAGCAACCAACGTACTTACCTTACCATCCTTATAATAAAGGATATATCCCTTACCATCTGTATTAAGCGGATTCAACTGTTCTGTTCCAAAATTGGCAATCAGAATACCTCCATCATAAGGGTAAGTACTTTCGCAGAAGCGGATACCTTCATTAACAACCTCAACGTTTTTTCCATTGTCCGCCAGACTAATTGCGGGAACGGACATCATTATTGCCATACCGACGATGGCTGTAAACTTTACTCTTCTCATACAATCTATATTTAAAAATGAATAATGACGATACAATAAGCGCGCAAAAAAGCAGAGCCAGCAAGACTTCCATCAACGAAAACCATCCACTGTTAACCAGTACGATTCCCGTCAACGATCCAATCAAACTAGAACCGGCATAATAAAACAGCCAGTAAATACTGGTAGCACTGCTTTTCAAATGCTGGGCATGCATGGAAACAATCCGACTTGCCAGTGTATGCGTACTAAAGAAAGCAAAAGTCAATATACCCAATCCAAGCACAATAGCCCAAAGCTTCATCACCAGCAAAAGCGACATGCCTACCCCCATCAGCAGTAATGCACCTTGCAAAAGTACCTCCGGCCCAAACCGATCGGATAAGACACCAGCCACAACCGATCCTATGATTCCAGCTACATACATCATGAATATCATAGCTACCAAATAATGGGGCAAACCAAAAGCAGGAGACTCAATCAAAAAAGAAAGATAATTATAGACACTTACAAAGATTCCCATAGAAAGAGCTGCAATGACATACATACTGATAAATGTCGTTTGCGTAAGCAGTGAACGCATTTGCCTCATTTTTTCTCCAAAGGAAACCATCGAAGCCGAAAAATTTCTTCCAGCCGGAATTTTCCAGCAAAAGATAGCACCTAAAGCAAGACTTACTATTCCGATAATCAATGTAGCAAGTTGCCATCCCCCATATCCGGACACTAAGGTCGCAGCTACACGTCCCGACATTCCGCCTAATGTATTACCGCTCAGATAAAGACTGATTGCCAATCCAATCTTAGAGGAATCCACTTCTTCCGACAGATATGCCAACGCTACAGCCGAAACCCCTGCCAGGACAATACCTTTCAACAAATTAAAAACCAACAGAAAAGAATAGCTATCAATAAAAGCAGATGCAATAGTCAGCACAGACGACAGAATCAGCGAAACTCCCATCAGCTTCTCACGTGATATTCCGTCAGCCTTAAATGCCAGAAAGAGCAACCCGACAGCCATTCCGACTGTTGAAGCTGATACGGTAAGACTACTTTCGGCTGGAGTTATACTAAAAGAACGGCACAAATCCGACAACATCGGCTGAAAAAGATACAGCTGCGCAAAAACAGAAAGGCCCGACAGAAACATACAGTTGCGTATCATACGAAAGCGCACTGTGACTTCATGCTCATTATTTACTTTTTTGCTCCCCATCAATCACTTTTTATTAGGTTTGTGATGCAAAAATAGGTTAGCCCAGATTATAATTTTATATTTGTAAAACTCTTTTTTTCGATAATAATCATTGATAAAACCGATTTGAAAATGGAACTTCGCCAACTAAAATATTTCGAAAAGACCTGTGAACTGCTTAACTTTACAGAAGCGGCCCATGCGTTATGTATCTCACAAAGTACCCTTTCACAACAGATAAAACAATTGGAAAACGAACTCGGTATTTTACTTTTCGACCGTATAGGAAAACGTATCATACTTACAGAAGCGGGAAGTTCATTTTTGCCTTATGCAAAAAATGCCATAAGAGAAAGTGAAAACGGGAAACAGATCATCCGTGATTTACAGAATCTGGATACTGGAAAATTATGTATAGGTGCAACATTCAGCCTGAGTTCATTGCTCACTAAAGCACTTCCATTATTTTCAGAGCAATATCCTCATATACAAATCAGCATCATCTTTGCCACGTCCGACGAACTGATGGTAAAACTGGAAAATAATGAAATGGATTTTGTGCTGTCTTTCGGTTCAGAAGAAAGTTTTATTGATTTTGAAAAAGTATTTCTATTTTCTTCCCGACTCTATCTGGTTGCAGGAAAATCTCACTCGGTAGCTTCTAAAGCCATCATCAAGTTCCAAGATATCGCTTCAATTCCACTGATACTTCCAAGTAAAGGTTTCGTTACTCGTGAAATAATAGAACATGTCTGTCTGAAAGAAAAATTACACCTGACTACCGAAATTGAAATCAACGATGTTAATACGATCATAAACCTTGTCAAGAGCGGAAATCAGGCTACAATACTGACATTCGCAGCTGTACGAAACGAAGAAGAGTTAATAAAAATTCCCATTGCTTCTGGAAACGAGTTATCAACCCATGCTTATTTGTTCTGGTCCAAAGGACTCTACCGCAAAAAGGCAGCACTTCATTTTAAACAGATTCTGACCCAAATAATAAACAAAGGATAAAAATACAGAAGCAATAATCAAGCCACCGATTAAGCTTCTGTATCTGATGATTTTTCAGAGGACAACTGTTCCCTATATTGTTTAGGAGAAACTCCCAGATAACGTTTCACGTACTTGCCAAAAAAAGAGAGATTTGGAAAGTCCAGCTCCATGGCTATTTCCTTTATGCTCTTGGGCGACCACTGCAACATGTATTTCACATTCTTCAAGACATATTGATTTACCAGATCGAAAGCTGTCTGTCCGCTTACTTCTTTACACACAGCAGACAAATATTTAGGTGAGACATGCAGCTTATCGGCATAGTAAGCCACTTTCCGACAGTTATTTCCCGGAGTATTCAGCAAGTCCAGAAAGTTTCGGAACAAGACTTCAGACGATGAAAAGGTTTTCGGATTCTCATTGTAGAAACGTTCCATCGTATCATAAAAATCATAATGAAACATTTCCAGTAAGGCATCAAACAATTCCTTTTGGTGTTTACGAGGAGCTCGGGTCATCTTTTCATACAATAAATCATAATACTGCCTGAACAGTTTTGCTTCTTCTTCATTTAAGGAAAGGACTGGATGTTTTTCTACAAACGAACGGAAACTCCAACTACTACATTCAAACAAAACCATATTCTTCATGTATTCAGGAGATAGTACCACACCACGCATTTCGAAGTCTATACTAATCATACTCCTTTCGAATACAATGTTCGGAACACAAACCAACAAGTCATTCGGATGAATCATGTAAGTATCCCCATTGATGCACAAGGAAGCTTTTCCCTTCACACAAAAGACCAAAAGTACCGCATCTACCTTCACCAAATCATTCAAGCAATTCTGACCATCCTTTAAACCTTGGATATTATCAATAATGGCTATGCGATCATCTTTGTAAACCGCATTTCTATCTAAATCGCTATTATGCCATATTCCTCTTTCTAAAATATCTTTTTCCATATCTATTCTATAGCTTCTTTTTCTGCAAAATAACGGTAATTTTCCCCAATAGCAGTAACCAAACAGACACAATAAATGGTCTATTATTCTGATTGGAAAAGGCATGAGCTTTTTAGAACACTTTTAAAGACTTTAAAAGAATCAATACGTCAGGCAAAATGTATTCTTTTGCCACCGAACAAATTAAAGATAATTCAGAAAAGGTATGAAAAAGTGTCATTACATTACAGTATCATTACTGTTATTCACATTGTTATCTTGTCAGGATAATAACAACAAGCAGAACTTTTCCGCCGACCCGGTAAAAGTAAAAGTCATGCAAGTATCTTCTGGTACGACCAATGAGTCCAGATACTATTCTGGCACCGTAGAAGAATCGAATGCGACTGCGTTAAGTTTTTCCGTCATGGGCACCATCAAGAAAATATACGTTGACTTAGGTAAACCAGTGACTAAAGGTCAACTGATAGCAGAAATAGATCCGACATCCATTCAAAGCAGCTATGCAGCCGCACAATCGACGCTGAAACAGGCTGAAGATGCCTATCAGCGTATGAAACAACTGCATGACAGAGGAAGCCTTGCTGATATGAAATGGATTGAAGTACAAAGCAAACTCCAGCAGGCTCGTTCCATGGAGGAAATGGCACGCAAGAACTTATCCGACTGCAAACTATATGCTCCCTATAGTGGTGTCATTTCGTCCAAGAACATCGAAGTCGGACAAAACGTAATGCCGGGAATGCCGGTTGTTCAACTGGTTGCCGTAAAAGACTTGAATGTCAAGATTGCAGTTCCTGAAAATGAAATTGCCAACATACAGAAAAATCAGAAAACACAAATTCAAGTTTCAGCATTAGACAATCGTTTCTTCGAAGGGAGCGTTATAGAGAAAGGAATTGTAGCCAATGCCTTATCCCGCTCTTACGAAGTTAAAATCCGGATAGACCAACCTGATAAGGAACTGATGCCGGGTATGGTCTGCGAAGTGGTCCTGAAAACGGACAAAGACAGCTCCCACTATATTCTACCAGCCAACATTATCCAGTTAGGTGAAGGAAATCAGAACTTTGTATGGGTAAATAACGAAGGAAAAGCAGAAAAGCGTATCATACAATGTGGTGACTTTACAGCCGATGGAATAATCGTACTGAAGGGAATTAAAGACGGAGACATGATTATAACGGAAGGACAGCAGAAGGTTTGTGAAAACACGCCGGTAACTATAAAATAAAAAACAACAATGGAAAAGGAACGTAACATAGTAGAATGGGCAATGCACTACCGGCAGATTGTCATACTGGTAGTATGTTGTCTGGTCGCATTCGGTATATACAGCTTGCCCAACATGCGCAAGAATGAATTTCCTGATTTTACAATCCGTCAGGGAATGGTAGTAGCCGTAGCTCCGGGTAATACGGCCGAAGAGATGATTGAACAAGTTACCAAACCGCTGGAAAACTACATCTTCTCCTATAAAGAAGTAAAGAAAGAAAAAACATTTTCTACCAGTCGCGATGGAATCGTGTATATACAAGTAGAACTAAACGACGACCTCAACAACAAAGATGAATTCTGGAACAAATTCAAGCATGGCATCGCAACATTTAAGTCGAACCTACCCTCGAATGTGCTTGCCGTACAGGTACTGGATGATTTCGGGGATACCTCTGCCCTGCTGATTACCATGGAGAGCAAGGACAAGACTTATCGGGAATTAAAGGAATACATGGACGACTTGCAGGATCGTTTGCGCCGAATCAGCAGCATCGGACGTATGACCGTAAGCGGATTACAGAATGAACAGATTGCTGTTTATCTGGATAATGAAAAACTTTCGCAATACGGACTGACAGAACAGACGCTGGCTGTCAACCTGTTTTCGAAAGGGTTCGTTACTTCAGGTGGACGAGTGCAAAATCCTGTCTACATACTGCCTGTACATGTAGAGAAATCCTTCAATAGCGTTTACGATATACAAGAACAAATTGTATATACCGACCCATCTGGACATAACATTCGCCTGAAGGATGTAGCCCGTGTGGTAAAGGAATATCCGCATGCCGACAGCTACATTACCAACAACGGGAAAAAATGCATTCTGCTTAGTGTAGAAATGAAAAAGGGGCAGAACATTGTAAAGATGGGAGAACAAATCAACCAGACACTCGAAGAGTTTAAGAAAGAACTCCCGTCGGAAGTCAACATGTTCCGCATCACCGACCAAAGTGAAGTTGTAGGCGACAGCGTAAATAACTTCCTGAAAGAGTTATTGATTGCTATCGTAGCCGTAGTCATTGTAGTAATGTTGCTTCTCCCGATGCGTGTAGCACTGGTAGCGGCCTCTACAATTCCGATTACCATATTCATTTCACTCGGTCTGTTCTATGCTTTTGGCCTCGAACTGAATACTGTAACGCTGGCAGCACTTATCGTTACACTGGGAATGATTGTCGACAACTCCATCGTTATCATCGATAATTACCTGGAGAAAATAGGAGAAGGAATGTCGCGCTGGCATGCTTCCATACAGAGCAGTACCCATTTCTTCCGTTCCATCTTCTCGGCAACACTTGCTATCAGTATCACCTTCTTCCCGTTTCTGTTTATCATGACAGGAATGTTCCACGATTTTCTGCTCAGCTTTCCATGGGCCATTACACTCATTTTGGGTATCTCACTGCTGGTAGCTTCATTGCTTGTACCATTCATGCAGTTCTGGTTCATACGGAAACCTCTCCAGACCGGTAAAAAGGGATTCTCTTTCTTGGATATGCTCCAAAAATACTATAATAAGCTGCTGGATGTATGTTTCAAGCATCCTTATTATACAGTGACAACAGGATTGACTTTCATTGTCGTGGGTATTATCCTGATGGGCAAATTACCCCAAAATCTGATGCCGACAGCCGACCGTAATCAGTTTGCCGTAGAGATCTATCTTCCTACAGGGACTGCCATCGAAAAGACTGCTGCTATAGCCGACACACTGGAAAACATACTCCGTGCGGACGATCGTGTTGTTTCGGTAACTTCATTTACCGGATGTGCTTCACCTCGCTTCCACACAGCATACGCACCACAGATAGCAGGTCCCAACTATGCACAGTTTATTGTCAACACAAAAGGAAATAAAGAAACAGTAGAATTGCTGGACGAATATGCCGCAAAATATACTGATGCATTCCCCGAAGCACTGATTCGTTTCAAGCAGTTAAGTTACAGTCAGTCAGTTTATCCTATCGAACTGCGATTAAGCGGTAGTAACCTCGACAGCCTGAAATGTACAGCCGACAAATACTTGAGCCTGTTGCGCAGCATGCCTGAAACCGAACTGGCACAGACCAACTTCAGTAATCCGCAAACTACGGCACGCATCGTGCTGAAAGAAGATGAAGCTGCACGGTTAGGCATTACCAATGCTACGGTAGAAGCGACATTAGCAATGAGATACGGTAGCGGAGTTCAGGTTGCCAATGTATGGGAAGGTGATTACAATATTCCTATCGTTCTGAAAAGCAACAAAGCCGATAGTGCACATTATAACGACATAGAGAATGAATTGATTCCAGTTGCCGGTGGATTATCAAGTGTTCCACTTCGTCAGATAGCCAGTATCGAGCCCTCTACCGAAGACGGACAACTTGTACGTCGGAACGGTATCTATACCATTACCGTCATGTCCGACTTGCGAAGAGGAGAAAATGCAATGGAGATAACAGCAAAAATCCAGGAAAAGATAAAGGAAATCCCCTTGCCCCAAGGTGTAACGCTGACATACGGAGGCGACTTGGAACAAAATAATGAGCAAAATCCGCTTATCATGGGAGCACTTGCCATCGCAGCCGTCATGATATTATTCATCCTGATAGCTCATTTCCACCGTCTGAGTATCGCCTTGCTCATCTTCGGCAGCATGACATTCTGTGTTTTCGGTACAGCAATAGGCGTATTGATACAGGGAGTCGACTTCAGTATGACGTGTACGTTAGGTATCATCAGTCTGATGGGTATTATTGTCCGTAATGGAATCATTATGATAGACTATGCCGAAGAACTGAGAAGCACCGAACATTTATGCGTACGCGATGCCATATATCATTCCGCACGCCGACGTATGCGACCGATTTTCCTGACTTCGGCAGCAGCTTCCATGGGAGTTATCCCAATGATTTTGGGTAAAAGCGGATTGTGGATGCCCATGGGAACAGTGATCTGTTACGGAACTCTTATCACCATGATCTTCCTGCTGACCGTTCTTCCGGTTTTGTATATGTTATTGTTCAGAGGTTCTACCCGCAAACGGGCTGCCAGTGCACAACTGGAACTTGAATAACATAGTAAACTCAAAGTTACAACTAATTTCAGTTACGATGATGAAAAGAAAAAATATCCTATCTTTATTCCTGCTGTCGGCTGGCTGTATGTTATCACTAAATACATTTGCCCAAAAAACTTATTCACTGGACGAATGCATAGAAGCCGCACTCAGCAACAATGTACGCATGAAAAATGCACAAAACAATCTCCGTATGGCAGAACACAGCAAACAGGAGGCTTTCAGTAAATACTTCCCTACAGTTAGTGCCATGGGTAGCGGATTCCTCGCCGACAAAAGTATGGTACGCATGGAACTATCCCCTGAAATGCAGATGGCTTTTATGAAAAACGGACTTGTAGGTGATGTTTCCGCAACTCTGCCGCTGTTCACCGGAGGACAACTTGTAAACGGCAACAAACTGGCTCAGGTGAACGTAGAAGTAAACCGCCTCCAGCAGCGCCAGTCGCAAAACGAAGTAATTCTGACGGTAGAAAACTATTTCTGGCAAGTCGTAATGCTAAAAGAAAAATTGCAGACTATCGGTACACTCGACAAGCAATTGAGTCAGTTGCTTCAGGATGTGGAAACCAGCGTTAAGGCCGGTGTTACAACCCGCAACGACTTATTGCAAGTACAGCTCCGCCAGAACGAGATACAAAGCAAACGCATCCAGGTGGAAAACATGCTTTCATTGTCACGGAGCATGCTTGCGCAGTATATAGGACATCCGGCAGACAGCATAGAAGTAGCAGCAACGTTGAAAGATACGTTGCCGCGGGGACCGGAAGAGCTCTATACGGTTCCCGAAACAGCCCTTACACTGACCAATGAATATAACCTCCTTCAGCAAAATGTAAAGGCAAGCAACCTGCAACATAAAATGGCTATAGGCAAGAACTTGCCTACCGTAGCCATCGGAGGAGGCTATGCCTACGAAAATCTGCTAGGGAAAGATCATACATTCTGGCTGGGATTCGCTACCGTATCCGTACCTATCTCAGGCTGGTGGGGAGGCTCACACGACATTCAGCGCCAGAAACTACAACTACGCAATGCCGAAAACCAGCTCGCCGACCAAAGCCAGTTGCTGGTAATCCGCATGAAACATACATGGGGCGACTTGAATGATGCCTATAAACAGGTGAAAATAGCTCTGCTTTCCATCGAACAAGCTAAGGAAAATCTGCGTCTGAATACCGATTATTATGCAGCCGGTACCTGCACCATGAGCGATCTGCTCGATGCACAGAGCCTTTATCAGCAAAGTCGCGACAAGTATGTAGAAACCTATGCTCAGTATGAAGTAAAAAAACGTGAATACCTGCAAGTGACAGG
>ULQU01015509.1_pt1 | contig 16525 bp, 11 predicted proteins | sample 1954841 | NCBI WGS metagenome assembly ULQU01 (sample SAMEA4835664, study PRJEB28245) | human gut metagenome | biome: gut microbiome; material: fecal sample | place: Denmark | collected 2008
TCGGGGAGACCGCTTTCGACCTGCAAAAGTAGCAAGAAAATCCCACAAATGACCCGCGGGGGCAAAGTTTTTCGCCTTTGCCTTTGCCGTTTGGCCGAATTGGTGTAACTTTGTGGCAAAATACAAGTTTCATACACAAGAGTCAATCCCCGTGCAATCGGGGCAACCGTATTAAATAACTAAAAGAATTATGCCGGAAATCTCAGCACGTGGCCTTATTGTGCCCGAATCGCCTATCCGCAAGCTCGCACCCCTGGCCAATGCAGCCAAGGCGCGCGGCACGAAAGTTTATCACCTGAACATCGGCCAGCCCGACGTGCATACGCCGCAATGTGGTCTCGACGCTCTGAAGAAGGTCGATGCCAAAGTGTTGGCCTATTCGCCCAGCCAGGGCATTGAGAGCTATCGCAACAAGCTCGTGGGCTACTACGCCAAGCACAACATCAATCTGGTGCCCGACGACATCATCGTCACCACGGGCGGCTCCGAGGCCTTGCTCTTTGGCTTCATGTCCACCCTCAACCCTGGCGACGAGATCATCATCACCGAGCCCGCCTATGCCAACTACATGTCCTTTGCCCTGATGGTGGGCGCCAAGGTGCGCTCCATCCACACGAGCATCGACAATGGCTTCGCCCTCCCCGCCGTCGAGGAGTTTGAGAAACTCATCAACGCCAACACCCGTGCCATCCTGATCTGCAACCCCAACAACCCCACGGGCTATGTCTATACCCGCCAGGAGATGGAGCAGATCCGCGACATCGTGAAGAAGCACGACCTCTACCTCTTCGCCGACGAGGTCTATCGCGAGTATATCTATACTGACGAGCCCTACACCTCGGCCATGCACCTGGAGGGTATCGAGAACAACGTCATCCTTGTCGATTCCGTCTCCAAGCGCTACTCTGAGTGTGGCATCCGTATCGGCGCCATCATCACCAAGAATACCGAGGTGCGCAAGGCCGTGCTGAAGTTCTGCCAGGCCCGTCTCTCTCCCCCCTTGATGGGTCAGATCATCGCCGAGGCCTCGCTGGAGGCTCCCGAGAGCTATATCGAGGGCGTGCAGAAGGAGTATGTGGAGCGTCGCAACTGCCTCGTCAACGGTCTGAACCAGATCCCGGGCGTCTTCTCTCCGATGCCGAAGGGTGCGTTCTACACGGTCGCCAAGTTGCCCGTGGACAATGCCGAGAAGTTCTGCCGCTGGCTCCTGGAGGAGTTCTCCTACGAGGGCGAGACCGTCATGATGGCCCCCGCGAGCGGTTTCTACAGCACCAAGGGCGCCGGCCTCGACGAGGTGCGCCTGGCCTATGTGCTCTGCTGCGACGAGCTGCGCAAGGCCCTCGTCTGCCTGGAGAAGGGCCTGGAGGCTTATCCCGGCCGCGTGAAGTAAGTCTATCGCATTCCCCCTTATAGGGAGCGGGGAGTCGCCCAAGGAGCGGCTCCCGGCTCCTTTCCCTTTATATGATGCCGGACGATTGTTGGTCCGGCCTGCTACGCATTCATCTCAATAGAAACACTATGAATTTCCCCCTGTTTATCGCACGTCGTATCTACGGCAAGGGAGCTGGAAGTCAGAAGGTGGCCAAGCCTGCCATCCGCATCGCTACGGCAGGTGTGGCCATCGGTCTGGCCGTGATGATCGTCACGGTGAGCGTGATCCTTGGTTTCAAACATACGATCCGCGACAAGGTCGTGGGCTTCGGAAGCCATATCACCGTGGCCAATATCGCCAGCCTGATGTCCTCCGACCAGTATCCGATACAGATGGACGACTCCATGACGACCGTCCTCCGCGCCATACCGGGCGTGCGCCACGTGGAGCGCTACGCGATGACACAGGGCATCCTCAAGACCGACGACGACTTCCTGGGCGTGGCCCTCAAGGGCGTCGGTCCTGAATACGACACGACCTTCATCCACCAAAATATGGTGGAGGGGTCGATTCCCCATTTCTCCGATTCCTCCTCCACGCAGCGGCTGCTCATCTCGAAGACCATTGCCGACCAGTTGCGCGTGAAGTGTGGGGAGCGCATCTTCGCCTATTTCATCAACCACCAAGGGGTGCGCACGCGCCGCTTCACCATCACGGGCATCTACGAGACCAACCTCAAGCAGTATGACCAGCAGATGTGCTTCACGGACCTCTATACCGCCAATCGCCTCAACGGTTGGCAGGAGGACCAGTATAGCGGGGCGGAGATGCTGGTACGCGACTTCGGCCAGATCGACGAGGTGGAGCACCAGGTCGTGAAGCGCGTCAACCGCACCACCGACCACTATGGCGAGACCTATTCCTCCGCCACGGTCACGGAGATGAATCCGCAGATCTTCTCCTGGCTGGAACTCATGGACCTCAACGTCTGGCTCATCCTCGGACTGATGATCGCCGTGGCGATCGTCACGATGGTCTCGGGCCTGCTCATCATCATCCTGGAGCGCACGCAGATGATCGGCGTACTCAAGGCCCTGGGAGCCAAAAACCAGCAGGTGCGCCACGTCTTCCTGTGGTTTGCCACGTTCGTCCTGGCCAAGGGCTTGCTTTGGGGCAACGCCTTGGGCCTGGGCCTCATCGCCCTCCAGCACCTCACGGGCTTCGTGCGCCTCGATCCCCAGACCTACTACGTCAGCACGGTTCCCGTGGAGATCTCCTGGCCCATCGTCCTGGCCCTCAATGTGGCCACGCTCCTGGTCTGCGTTGCCGCCCTCGTCGTCCCCTCCTTCCTTGTCTCTCGTATCCATCCCGCCAAGAGCATGCACTACGAGTAGGGCCTCTTGTCCTTACCATTTGCGGGTCTCCCGCATAGATTCTCCTCCCACGACAAAGGGCTGGATCCCGATTCGGAATCCAGCCCTTTGCATTTATGGATGATCAGCTGCTATGGCAGCCGAGGGGAGTATTAATCGTCGCCCCAATTTTTGCTGTTCGATTGTTCCCACAAGTCTTTGTAATCGTCTTTGGACGTCTCCTCGCCGACCACATCAAATTTGCTGATGCACACATCGTTAAGACTGCCTCGGTAGACGCTACCATGCAGAAAGCCTCCGCTGCAGAGGGAGTCGAGGATGATCACATCTATCTTGGGAGCGATATAAATCTTCTTCATTTTGTGTCGCTGTTATTGTCGTTTTGTTATTTGATAATGACTTTCTTTCCGTTTACTACATACATTCCCTTGGGCAAGCCCTCCAGGCTATTGTCGCGGCGCACCATCTGTCCGTGCATGTTGAATACGCCCTCTATGCCGCGCTTGTAGGAGGTGCTATTGCTGCTGCCGTGGATGTCGTCGATGCTTGTAGTGCTATCCTCCACGCCGTCGATCATGAGCGAGAGGGAGCCTCCGACAGGCGTGTCGCTCGGCAGCTCAAACCAGCAGCGGAACGCCTTCAGTCCGTATGAATACGGCTTGCCGTCGTTCATATTGCCGTGCGGCACCTGTATCAGCTTTCCCTTATACATGAAGTAGTTACCGTTGAGGTCGTCTCTGCCCGAGATTATCTCGCCATTATCGTATGTCTTCGCCATTGTGCCTTTGCAGACCATCTTGCCATAGTTGCCGTCGATGGTTTCGAACTGTATTTTTGATTCCCATGTGTCGGTGTTTACATGCTGCATCAGCTTCTCCCTATCGAGCGATACCATCGTGATGTCGTAGTGGTCGGCTTTCAAGGTCTTCGTCAGTCGGTTGTTTTCGTCCTTAGATTTCTCGTAGTTGGTGCCCAGCCATTCGCTGTTGTCCTCGCCTGCTGATGTGTAGAATCGGTCTACGGTGTAGGGTGCCGACTTCACCTGTGTGTATGGCGGGAAGACGATATATGGCTCGAATGCTGTTACCATCACGTCATCGTCGTTCTTTGGCTCCACGGTCACGAACTGCACGCTATTCTCCGTCAGCGCCGCAAGTTTTGCCACCTTCACGTTGTCTCCGAACGTGCGCTTCATCTGTCCCCATGTCAGATCGACGGGCAGAATAAGCGAGTTCCACATATTGTCGTTCAGCTTGCGGTTCAGATGCAGCACGCTGTTCTTGTATTCGTCTGCAGCCTCGGTCAGATAGCGCAGGTCGGTTGACTCCTCGTCGAGAATCAACTCCGGGTTGCGTCGCGGTCCGGCATAAAGCAGCTTGAATTCGTCCACGGCGGTCAGCTCGTTGGCGTCAACCTTCGACTTGTCTGTAGGGTCTACGTAGAAGCCTATGCGGAGCGTAACGGGATTGTCGCTTGTTATTTCCTTTCCATTCGGGGCTTTGTCGAGACATATCTGCACCTGGTTCTCATACTCTCCCTCGAAGAAGGCATGCCCGATACCGGCTCCATTGTATTTCTTGCCATTGTGTGTTTGGGCAAGCTGATAGGCATCAGCCTGACTGATACCGTCGAGGGATGCTGTTGAGTATTTCTCGTTAATCGGATTGCCGTCGGCATCGAGCACCGTAATGAACAGGTTTGCAAGCGGTCCGCCGTTCTGCTTGATGTTCTCCGAGCTGTTCGATGTGCTGAATCCGTTGCATCGCAGCAGGTACCATCCTCCCTTGTGTACCTTCACGTTCTGATAGAATGTGAAGCCGCGCAAGCCTTTGGTGTAGCAATAGAAATACTGGCCGTAGTCGCGCTGATGATCTTCATTATAGTTTACCCAACTTCCTCCACCAGTACTGCTTAGGTTGTCACGCGTCTTATACATCTTTTCGTCTCCGAAGCGCACATGGCTTTTCCAGTCTGTTGGCAAATTATTACCTTTACCTGTGATAGCCCATTGTAGAGCGTCCGCATCATTTGCTCTGAAATCCGGACATGCAATAAGAAAAGAGGCATCGACAGGCGACTTCATATATGCAGGGTTTGTGTTGAAGAGCAGGTAATACTCATTCTTTGTAATGACCTTCCACTCCTGATTCTTGTATTCTTGGGTGCTTTTGTCGGCTAAGGTCTTCTGATAATCGCAAAGTTTGTCCTCGTTGTTAGGATAAGCCGTGAGATAACCTAATACGTTTTTATTACCGATTTTGACGAGATATACCTTGTTGGTTTGTGAATAGTCATTGGCTTTTTCAAATCTGATAGCGCTTTTCTCTCCATCATATGTGTCCATAAACACCTGGCCATATCTATTGTCTATTCCCAAATATGGTATATTTTTAGAACCTTTCACCTTGCTCTCCAGAAAATACGTTTGTGAACTTTCATTCCATGCCATATAAATTGGATACGGTGAAACATCCAATGAGGCATGGGTTCCCCACATACCGCCAACGCTCAGAAACTTTTTGGCTCCGACATTATACAGACACACAATCTTATCTCCGTCGGTTTCATTTGTGTGATTATTTGTACAATTTGCTGACGAAGGATCTATGCCATAAAGTTTGTCAACACCTTCAATAGTATTTCCTGTTCCGTTGTTTTCTGTCGCTTTATTTTGTGCCGAAGCCTGCCCTATGGGGACAAGAATCCACACGAGTAGCAGGGCTGCGAACAGTTTCCAAAGGCTGGATGATGCCTTGGAAGATTGCAATGTTGTAGTTCTCATAAAAATTGATCCTGTGTATAAACTTGTTTTGATTTATTTCTCTGTCCGAAGGGCATGGCGCTGCAGAGTCCGCTCCTATGGTGATAGAAGCTACTCTGTTTGCTAAGTCCTTGTCGAATGGTAATAATGGGTGGTTGTGGTCAATCAAGCCACTGGCGTATCCCGAAGATATCCTTCCCTCCTTTGCGTCTCTATGGTGTGTGTGGCGCGAAGATCTGCCTAAAAACGACCGATCCGGGCCTTGTCTCCATTTTGACGGCGCAAAATTACTGTAATTTCTCTAAACTGCCAACTTTTTATCTGTTAATTTGTATTGTTTTCATTCCAAAAGCCAGTTTTACCCCCCCCCCCCCCGTTCTTGATCTGCATCAATCTCTAAGTCTTGTTTGTTCGCCAGTTTTGGAATGGTAATAACGCGCTTTTGGTGATGAAAGCTTCCTCCCTCCTGCCGTCTTCTCCTCGTGTCTTCTGCCCTTTTTTGTCCTCTTCTGTCTTATTCCCTTCCTTCGGTAAGCCTTCGGGATTTCTTCGGGGTAGCGCATCTTATTACTGTTGCCGGGCAGGCTACAAGCTCTTACACGAACGTTCTCCTGCTATTCTTTCTCGTCATGGCAAAACTCGAGCGAGCTCGGTTTTACGCATGGCTCATCGAAAGCGTTGTTATACGTTGTACTTATTGTTCTTGTTGTTTTCCCTACTCAGCAGGCTGTATCGAAACAACGCAAACAACCCTGACACGCTATTTTTTCGGATGAACCATTTTCCCCATTTTTCATGCGATCGTTTTTTGATTGATTGCCCTTGGTTTTTCTTTTCAACATGCGTTTTTGTGAAAAAGATACCCTCAAATCGTGGTGAAACCTTGATTTTGATGTACCACTTTCGTAGTCAATTCTGCGGCCTAAAGACCGGAAAGCAAGCCTTGCGAGAACTATTTTACCCCATTTTCTTCGGCTTTTATCGGCTATCATATCGACTATGTTGTCGAATTTAGAGGTGAAAGTAAAGTAGTAGAAAAGGATAATCTGTTGGTAATAAGCCTTTTAGAGAGAAAAGGGTGTGTGCTTTGTTCCAGTTCCAGTTGTTCCAGTTATTTTTTGAGGGTATGCAAAATCCTATTACCCCTATATATACTATATAACTAATTAGTTATTAAGTAGTTATAGGTAATGAGAGAAAAATGGGGGTGTCTCGAAATTAATTGGAATACTGGAATACTGGAACAACTGGAACAACTGGAACGCACTTCTTTTCTACGAGGCTTCTCAAGTGCTGTGATGCCTCTTTTTTCCAAGGCCCTTCCCTTCCAAGGATGTCCTCCTCTCTGAGGCCCTTTCTGTGATGGCCCTTCCCCTCGCTGGCCCCAGCCATTTGCTCGAAGCTTCGACAGCAGGGTATTTCCGTCTCCTTGAGTCTCCTTGCATCTCCTTGCGTCTCATTCCACCCTCATCACCCGTTATCTCACCCAATCGCATCCAATCGCATCGTATCGCACTATTGGGTTGGCAGAAAGACTTAACTTTGCAGCATGAACACGATTCTAGGGCAGGCCCGCCTCCCGATTGGCCACGGCAAACATCCGCCTCTCCTGCAGAATCCATGTCTCCACGGTCTTTGACATACTGACACACAAAGGGCGGGCCCAACCTGTGACAGGCCAGGCGCCCCCCTCAGACCCAAAGCGAGGAGGGAAATCCCCCTATGCCCCCTCGCGCAGGAAGTTGAGCGCCTGGCGAGTCTCCTCGTTGCCGACGGTCTGTTGTATCTTAGCGTGATAGGACGACGTGAAATCTGCATTTTAGCGTGATAGAACGAGGCAAAACCTGCATTTTAGCGTGATAGAAACATCAAAAACCTGCATTTTAGCGTGATAGAACGAGGCAAAATCTGCATTTTAGCGTGATAGAAAGGTCAGGAATCTGCATTTTAGCGAATTTTAAAGTGGCTAAATTGCTCGTTTTCAATATTTTCAGTATTTTTGCACTTGAATAGATCAATAAGCTTACGGTTATGGTGGAAGAAAGAATCATGCTTCAAGTATTGGCAGAGCAAAAAGAATATGTCGGCAACTATCATCCCGAACAATGGGTAAAGCGGAACGAGGAGAGTTTGTTTGAATTTGACAGTCCCCTTGCACAAGTCGTGATAGGAGTGAGGCGAAGTGGTAAATCGACCCTTTGTCATAAGGTGCTTTTGGAGCATCGCGTCAACTATGGCTACGCCAACTTTGATGACGACCGTTTCGCAAAATTGCAAACAGAAGACCTGAATACGTTGCTTTCTTGCATCTATCAGGTATATGGTACTGATATACAGTACATCTTTCTCGATGAGATACAAAATGTTGATGGATGGCATCTGTTTGTCAACCGTCTTCTACGCTCCAATCTACACGTTGTGGTAACGGGGAGTAATGCCAAACTGCTCAGTGGAGAGTTGGCAACACATTTGACGGGACGTTACAATGAAATCCATTTGTTCCCATTCTCTTTTCGAGAATATTGTTGTTTCCGTCGCATCGACACTCGTGGCATCACAACAAAAGCCGAGGCCGAAAAGAAAGCGGCATTTATTGACTATATCAATGATGGAGGTTTTCCGGAAATGCAGAACTTGCGCAATAAGCGTGGATACGTACAGAGCCTCATGGAGGCCATCATCACAAAAGACATACAGCAACGTTTTAAAATCCGCAACACGGATGCCCTGCGGAAAATAGCCAACCACCTGATCAACAATGTGTGCCAGGAGGTCAACTACGATAGCATCTCTCAATTGTTGAAGATAACGGATCAAACGGCAAAGAAATACGTCGGTTATTTGCGCCAGGCTTTTCTCATACAATTGCTTTCCAAGCATTCCTTCAAGAGCAAAGAGCGCATAAGAAACGCAAAGGCGTATATCGTGGATTGTGGGCTGCAGAACAATCGTGAAAATTCTTTTGCGCCCGAAAATATTGGTTGGCGCTTGGAGAATGTTGTTTATATAGAACTGCTGCGCAGGTGTAGCAACGACTTCTTGGATATATACTACTACAAAGAGTCGCCGCGCTCCAAAGAGGTGGATTTTGTAGTGTGCAACCAAGACAAGGCCGTGGAGCTGATACAGGTGGCATACGACATCGACAGCACAAAGACCTTCAACCGCGAGACTAGCTCGCTTGTGAAAGCCTCGACGGCATTGCGTTGTGACAACCTGACGCTCATAGCCATGACCACGACACGTGATATTGTGGTAGAAGGCAAAAGCATTCATGTCTGCTCCGCTATCGACTGGCTTCTGAAAATAGAGAGATAGGCAATCATTTCGACAACTTAAACCAGTAAGAAGATCATGAAAGAAAAGAAACTGTGGCATAGAAAAATCCCCCTCAGAGAGGCGGGTCTCGGAAGGGGAATCTTGAACCACGTGGGGCGTGGCACAGCCCGAGGCGGGCAGGGCCTCAGGTCGAAACAAGAGGGAGGGTGAGCGCTTTAGGCCCCCTCGCGCAGGAAGTCGAGCGCCTCGCGAGCCTCCTCGTCGCTGACGGTCTGGTCGATGATGGGCCGGCCAAAACCACTCAGAAGCACGGAACGGATCTCTCCGTGGTGCGACTTCTTGTCGTGGTGCATGAGCGTGACGAGCTCGTCGTAGTCCTGGCAACTGATGGCCGGCGTGCCGTAGAACTCGCGTACGAAGCGCACGGTCTGCTGCATCTGCTCCGTGGGGAAGCCCGTGCGGAGCGTAGAGAGATAGAGTTCGCAGACCAGTCCGAAGGCCACGGCATGGCCATGGGGCAGCGCCTGGCGGCTGAGCGACCACTCCTCGATGGCATGGCCGAAAGTATGTCCAAGGTTGAGTGACTTGCGGATGTCCTTCTCCAGCGGGTCGCGCCTGACGTAGCGGAGCTTGATGTTGATGCTCGCCTCGATCATCTTGGCCAGCTCGTGCCAGTCGGGCTGCGAGAGGTCGAAGCCGACGAGTCGGGCCCATCGCTCCTGGCTGTCGAGGAGACCGTGCTTCAGCATCTCGGCATAGCCGCTGCGAAGGTCGTCCGTGTCGAGCGTCTTCAGCCAGTCGGTATTGATGATGACGCGGGAAGCATCCTGAAACGTGCCGATCTCGTTCTTCATTCCCCCGAAGTTGATGCCCGTCTTGCCTCCCACGCTCGCATCGACCATGGCCAGCAGCGTGGTGGGGACGTTGATGAAACTGAGGCCCCGCTTGAAGGTCGCTGCCGCGAAGCCGCCGAGGTCCGTCACCATGCCGCCTCCGAGATTGATGACGAGCGAGTGGCGGTTGGCTCCGCCCTTCTGCAGCCGCTCCCAGACGCGCGTGAGCTGGCGCAGGTTCTTGTTGGCGTCGCCATCGACGATCGTGATCACCTCTGCCTGGCGCAGGGTGGGGAAGTGGGCCATCTCGCTCCAGCAGAAGCGATGAGAACTGGTGTCGCAGATGACGAAGATGCCATCGTGCTCACACTCGGAGATACATAGCGCGAGATCGCTCTCGAAACGATCTGATAGGATGATTCTCTGTTCCATATCTGTTTCCTTTCTTTGTCTGTTCTTATTCTATACAAAATTATCATTTTTCGCCGTAACGACGGTCAAAAGCTGGCTGTTTTAACAATAATACACATTTCGGCTTCCGTTCTTGCGCATCCACCCCGCGTGGTGTGCAAGATTGTAAGGACAGGCCGAGACGACACGAGCAATGCTTCGTCAGGGCATATAGACAACAACTGATGCAATGCTTCGCCAGGACATGATAGAAAAACAACTTGAACAACTTTTACAACTATGAACAACGCTTCGCGGGGACATTGCCTCTTCGAGGCCCATGCTAACCAAGGCAGGATTGCAATACGCGCAAAGCGTGTAGGTTCCATTTCATGGTACCCTTTCTCGCCATGGCTAAACTCGAGCGAGCTCGGTTCTGCGCATGGCTTATCGAAAGCGTTGTTACTTGTTGTAAAAGTTGTATTTGTTGTTTTTCCCCATCAGCAGGTTGCGTTTTCTGCTAGCCCATTTTAAACTATCGGGGCGCTGGCGCATCCTAAGACAGGACAAAGCGATAGATAGAAAGTAAAAACAAGAGCAAAAGCAAGAACAAGAGCAAAACAATAGTAACTACACAAGAACAAGATGGATATAAGAAAGAGAATCAGTATGCTCCTGGTGGCACTCCTTGCCCTGGTGGGCGTCTCGGCCCAGGCACAGACCGTCTCGGGCACGCTCATCGACGGCCAGCACAAGCAGCCCCTCGGCTACGCCGTCGTCCAGCTGCTGGGATCGGACAGCACCTACGTCTCGGGCACGACGAGCGACGACACAGGCCGCTTTGCCCTCGCCGCCCCGCGCGACGACCGCTACATCCTCAAGGTCTCCTTCGTCGGTATGCGCACGCTCTGCCACGACGTCGTGGTCGCTGGCGGCAAGGACAAGGAGGTAGGCGCCCTCACGCTCCAAGCCGACGAGCACGTGCTGCGCGAGGTGACGATCGCCGCCCAGGCCCCGAAGGTCGTGCTCAAGAACGACACCTTCCAGTATAACGCCTCCGCCTACCGCGTGGCCGAGGGATCGACCGTCGAGGCCCTGGTCAAGGTGCTGCCCGGCGCAGAGATAGGCGACGACGGATCGATCAAGATCAACGGCAAGGAGGTGAAGAAGATCCTCGTCGATGGCAAGGAGTTTATGACCGGCGACACCAAGACGGCCATGAAGAACCTCCCCGCCTCCATCATCGACAAGGTGAAGGCCTACGACCAGCAGAGCGACCTGGCCCGCGTCACGGGCATCGACGACGGCGAGGAGCAGACCGTGCTCGACTTCGGCATGAAGAAAGGCATGAACAAAGGATTCTTCTCCAACATCAACCTCTCCATGGGCAACCACGGGCGCTATAGCGAGCGCGGCATGGCGGCCTACTTCAAGGACAACTTCCGCATGATGGGTTTCCTCTCGGCCAACAACGTCGGCGACATGATGTTTGGCGGCGGACGACGGGGCGGATTCGGACAGACCCGCCAGGGACTCAACAACACCAAGATGGCCGGCATCAACATGAACTACGACAACGGCAAGACCTGGCAATGGGACGGATCCCTGCGCTGGAACCATAGCAACGGCGACCTGCAGTCCAAGGTCTTCTCCGACAACTTCCTGGCCTCGCAGCACGCCTACTCCAACCGCCTGCGCCAGCAATACACGCGCAGTGACGGATGGGACGGCCGATTCCGACTGGAGTGGACCCCCGACTCGATGTGGAACGTGATGTTCCGGCCAAGCCTGCAGCTCAGCAAGAGCGACGGCCTCGACGTGAGCACCTCGGCCACCTTCTCCGAAGATCCCTATGCCCAGGGCGACGACCCGCTCGCCGAAGACCTGCTCGCGACCATGCAGGCCCAGGGCTCCCTGGTCAACCGCCAGCGCAACACGACCGTGACCTATGGAGACAACACCTCGGCACAGGCCTCGCTCCAGGTCAACCGCAAGCTCTCGGCCAACGGACGCAACGTCACGCTCCGCCTCCAGGGCAACTACAACGACGCCGACGCCAAGACCTTCTCCACCCAGGACCTGCAATACTACCAGCTGCTCGACGCCCTGGGCCAGGACTCCATCTACCGCGCCTACCGCTACAACCTCATGCCCACCAAGAGCCACGGCATCGGCGTGGAGGCCACTTATAGCGAGCCCATCGCCCGCCGCACCTACCTGCAGCTGGCCTACCAGTACAACTACGCCCTGAGCAAGAGCGACCGCTCCACCTACGACTTCTCCTCGCTCGGCGGCGGCTACTTCGACGGCGTCGAGCCCGCCTACCGCTCCTGGAGCAGCTATCTCGCCCTGCTGCAGCAGCCCCTCGGCAGCTACTTCGACCAGTCGCTGAGCCGCTACTCGGAGTACAAGACCCACACGCAGAACATCCAGCTCATGATCCGCATGAACCAGGAGAAGTGGCGCTTCAATGCCGGCGTGCAACTCCAGCCGCAGCACAGCATCTACCAGCAGGACTACCTCGGCGTCCACGTCGATACCGTGCGCAACTCCTTCGACTGGAGTCCGACCATCGACTTCCGCTATAAGTTCTCGCCACAGAGCAACCTCCGCCTCTTCTACCGCGGATCGGCCACGCAGCCCACGATGAGCCAGCTGCTCGACATCACGGACAATACCGACCCGCAGAACGTCAGCGTCGGCAACCCGGGTCTGCGACCCGCCTTCACCCATCGCATCCACGCGTTCTACAATGGCTACCGGCAGAGATACACGCAGTCGTGGATGACCTTCTTCCACTTCGCCTCCGTCCACAACGCCATCGGCAATAGCGTGACCTACGACGCCAGTTCGGGAGCCCGCGTGGTGAGGCCCGTCAACATCAATGGCAACTGGAACCTGAACGCGGGCGTGATGTTCAACACGAGCATCGACACCCTGGGCGTTTGGAATGTCAATACCTTCACGACCGTCGATCTCAACCGCTACGCCTCGCTCCTGCAGCAGTCGCGGCAGAGCCTCGTGGAGCGCAATATCACCAATCAGACCAACCTCAGCGAGCGACTGACCCTCAGCTATCGCAACAGTTGGCTGGAGGTGGCCCTCGACGGGTCGGTGGAGTACAACCACACGAAGAACCAGCTGCAGTCGGCGCAGAACCTCAACACCTGGCGCTTCGCCTATGGCGGATCCATCAACCTCACGGCGCCCTGGGGCACGAGCCTCTCCACGGACCTCCACATGAACAGTCGCCGAGGCTACAACGACGCCTCGCTCAACAGCAACGAACTGCTTTGGAACGCCCAGGTGGCGCAAAGCTTCCTGCGTGGCAAGCCGCTCACCATCTCGCTCCAGCTCTACGACATCCTCCACCAGCAGAGCAACCTCTCGCGCGTGGTCAACGCCATGGGCCGCACGGACACGGAGTATAACAGCATCAACAGCTACGCGCTCCTGAAGATCTCCTATCGCTTCAACCTCTTCGGAGGCAAGCCGCAGCACCCGGCCGGCGTGCGCCGTGGAGACGACGGCCCGATGATGGGACCTCCGGGTGGCCGTCCGCCTATGGGACCTCCGGGTGGACGCCCGCCCATGGGTCATCCCGGAGGACGCCCCTTCTGACGCCCGTTAGCAAAACAGCGTGATGGTTTTCGACCTGTATCGCTTGCTGATGAAGGAAAACAACTTGAACAACTTTTACAACTTTGAACAACGCTTCGCGGGGACATTGCCTCTTCGAGGCCCATGCAACTAAAGGTTGCTTGTAGTGAAACAACAATATACAACGCTTCGCCTTGGACACTTCCTGACATTTTGTCCTGGCGAAGCGTTCCATTTCATGGAACCCTTTGTTGTATTTTGTTGTTTACCTTGCAGCAAGATTGCTCAAGGCGAAGCGTTGTTCATGATTGTATTGGTTGTATGAGTTGTTTTCCCCTATAAGCAGGTCGTTTGTCCACGTCTTGTTGCTTGTTCTTTCCCTTTATAGTCAAAAAGAGAAAAATGAGCCCTGAATGTTTTGGCATTCAGGGTTTTTTCGTATTTTTGCATCGGAGATACGCTTTTCGCCTTTTGGCGGATGCGAATCTCGCTTCCTCCAAGAGCCGAGAGGCCGGGGGAAAACATCATTAAAAAAGTAGAAATAAAACAGAAAGAAAAGTATGTTGCTAAACGCTTTGTGGATCGTGGTGGGCGTGGTGCTCGTCCTTTGGGGCGCCGACCGACTCACCGAGGGGGCGGTGGCCGTGGCCGAGCGGCTCCGCGTGCCCCAGATAGTCATCGGACTGACCATTGTCGCCCTGGGCACCTCCATGCCCGAGCTCTGCGTCAGCGTGGTCTCCGCCCTCAAGGGCACTCCCGACCTGGCCGTGGGCAATGTCGTGGGAAGCAATATCTTCAACGCCCTGCTCATCGTCGGCGTGGCCGCCCTCGTGGCCCCTATGACGATCCTGCGCTCCACGGTCTTCAAGGACGTGCCCTGCGCCCTCGTGGCCTCGGTCGTCCTACTCATGATGTGTCAGAACGACTGGGTCATCACACGCCTCGACGGCGCCATCCTCTTCGTCTTCTTCCTCGTCTTCATGCGCCTCACGATCAAGGGCGCCACCTCGGCCCAGCCTGTTGCGCAGCCTGTCCAAGGAGAGCCAACCCAAGGTCAGACAGCCCAGGAGGCCGCAGCCGACGAGGCTTCTGCCAAGCAACCCATGAAGGGCTGGCTGGCCGGCCTGTGGATGGTCGTGGGCCTGGCCGCCCTCATCGGCGGCAGCAACCTCTTTGTAGGCGGCGCTACCGAGGTGGCACGGGCGCTGAACGTGAGCGACGCCGTCATCGGACTGACCATTGTGGCGGGTGGCACCTCGCTGCCCGAACTGGCCACGAGCGTCGTGGCGGCCAAGAAGGGCAATAGCGGCATTGCCATCGGCAACGTCCTCGGCAGCAACGTCCTCAACATCCTCTTCATCCAGGGCCTCACGGGCATGATCTCGCCCATGCACATCGAGGGCATCACCAACGTGGATCTCTACATGATGCTCGTCTCGACCATCATGATCTGGTTTTTCTCCTTCACCAAATATACCATCGAGCGATGGGAGGGAGCCGTCCTCGTGCTCACCTTTGGCGGCTACATGTGGTACCTCCTCGCCTAAAGCGGGGGAAGTCGTGGTCTCCGTTCGCCTAAGGGCGCTCCGCTCGCTACGCAGTATTCACCAATTTTTAAACTACTTACGATATGAACAAAATCAGACTATTACCATTGGTCGCTGCCTCCCTCCTCTCGCTGGGCATGGCGGCGCAAACGAGTTTTCCAGGCGCGGAGTCCATCCGCTACGAGGCGCCCGAGGGCACGACTCACGCCCATCAGGTGAGGAGCGCCACCAGTTTCTATGACCCGGGAGAGGGCGTGGCCTACCTCGACAGCGTGGAGTATTATACGGCCGACTATGTGGAGGCCGAGGACGGCAGCGTCTATTGGTCCAATCCCTTCGTCTTCTTTCCCACCGACACGTGGCTCAAACTCGACCGTGCTGGGGGCGACACCCTCGTGGCGCGTCTGCCCCAGGCGATGTTCGAGGGCGACGACGGCACCGTCTTTTATGCGCGCCGCATGGTGCTCAGCGACCGGGGCGATGGGGAACTCGACTGTCTGCCCGACGAGACCGAGACCGACGTCCGCTTCACCCTGCGTGGCGACACGCTCGCCCTGGTCGATGGAGGACTCGATGAACAAGGCATGCCCCGTTACATCCTCGGACTGGCCACGGCCACGGGCGGCTGGAGCTGCTATGGCGAGGGACTGACCACGATCGTACCGCTCAGCTATGAGCCCACGCAGAAGCCAGAGGGAAAGCCTGAGCAGAACATCCATTTCGTCTATTATAACCCCTTCATAGAGGATGAACTGGACGAGACCGTGCCTGCCGTCTGCGATGGCGACAAGATCTACTGGCAGTTGCCCTATAGCTCCAACAGGGACGAGACCTACTGGATGGTAGGCGAGTGGCGCGACAACCGCATTACCGTCCTTCCGCAGTATCTTGGCGTCGATACGTGGTCCTGTCTCCACCTCTTCGCCATGCCTGCAGGCTATCTGCCCGAATCCTCCGATCTCGACCCCTTCGGCCTGAAGGAAATGCTGGTCTTCAACTACAATCTCGCCACGGAGACCTACGAGAGCGCGTACGAGAACCAGACCCTGCTCGTCAACGTGGGGCCCGACCGCGTCTATTACGCCGACTCCTATGTCACGCCCCGCTTGCAGTCGCTGCCCTCCACCTCCATCCTTTCGCGCCCGCGCCTCGACACCCATGCGCCCTCGGTCTGCTACAGTCCTGACGGACGCAGGCTCCGCCAGCCCACGCGCCACGGCATCGTCCTCCGCCGTCAGGCCGATGGCACGGTCGTCAAGCAGGTGGCCCGGTAGTATCAAAATGGTCTGCTGAGTAGGGAAAACAACCAATACAACTTTTACAACAAGTTAAAACGCTTCGTGTCGGTTGAAGCGGGCTGAAAGCCCAAA
>ULQU01024185.1_pt1 | contig 16346 bp, 13 predicted proteins | sample 1954841 | NCBI WGS metagenome assembly ULQU01 (sample SAMEA4835664, study PRJEB28245) | human gut metagenome | biome: gut microbiome; material: fecal sample | place: Denmark | collected 2008
GCCGATAAAATTGTCGTGGCGGAATATAGAATGGTTACAACTGATTCTTAATTTGGAAAGTTGGAATCAGTTGGCTTTTCATGTTTTTACCGGACAACCTATTCGCTTAAGGCTGTGTTGACGGTAGTTTCATAAAGTGGGAACGGCCAGCAATAAGTCGTTTTATCCGATGGTGTGGCAACGACAGTCCAGCTTCCATCTGTTTGTGGATGACGGTAATTTTCCGCTCTTCGTGAAATATCATAGCCACGAAGTCCTTCTGCCATGAACTCCCAACGGCGTTCATTGTCTATTACTGTCCAAAGCGCTTCACCAGTCTCTTTATACGTTACCAGAGGATCCTTGTCTGCTGCGATTGAACGGGTCCGGACTTGTTTTACACAATCGATGGCCTTACTCTCATCTCCTGTATTATAATAACATTCCGCAAGGTTCAGCAAAATTTCTGCATAACGGAATACAGGAATCCATTCATATCGGGTAGAACGTTCGTTGTATTTTTCGCAATACGTATAACCACGTTCGTCTGTGTAGAGGAAGTTTGTGCGGTCGTCACCTTCAATGCCATAAATGGTTGCAATGCCGTTGATGTTATTGACAACCGTAATCTGTCCCGATTCATGATAGAAATACCCGACCGGATGGGTCTGGCTGTTCGATTTATCGCTTTCGCTCATCGGTATCGAGAATATATTTTCAGCAGTCTGTGCATAAGGTGAATCGAACATGGTAGAGATTGAAGGGATCAATGAAAATCCGCTGATTGCATTTCCTTCCGCAATGGCAGCATCCCAATCTTCCATGCACATATAAACTCGCATCCGCAGGGCGTGTGCCGATGCCTGTGAAGCCTTGGTTGACGAAAAGCCTGTCGACTCATAGTTTGCAGGCAGTGCGTCAATCTCTTCCGTGTCGGCCAGTATCTGTTTGAATACTTCCGAAATGGTAGAAGCCGGACAATCATTATGTCCTGCACCGGTAATCGCTTCGATCCTTAAAGGTACATTCGATGCATTAGGGTCGGTTTTATATGGCAAGCCATACAGCTGACTCAGATAATAATAGGATATTGCCCGGACGAATTTACATTCCTGTACATAGCGTCGTGCTGTCTCTGCATCGCACGGCAATGAATTCGCGTAAGTTTTCTCGATACCGTCAATGATCATGTTCGCGTAATTGATGGCCAGGTATGCGTTACGGAATAAGGCATCGTTTTCAATGCTTGATGCATTGACCGAATGACTGTAGGTATCACGCATTGTATAACCGTTGTCTCCGTAGTTTATCATATCATCAGAGCGGTTATCACCGGCTAATGTAGCAAAACCTCCCATAAAATAACCGTCGCTTACTGAATTACTGCCTTTAAGAGCTGTATATGTTCCCTCTATTGCCGCTTCAAGCCTTGTGGCGCTTCCGAAGATGGATGCCTCCGTTACTTTCAAATCGGGGGTCTTGTTGATAAAATCTTCGCTACAGGCGGTTACTAAGCTCATGGTGACCGCTGCTGCTATATAGTAGATATATTTTTTCATATCAGTGGAATATTTAGAAAATGTTGGTTTAGAATGATAAGTTGATACCAAAAGAGTAAGTCCTTGTCAATGGGGCTGTATTTTTATCGATTCCGGAAATAGTATTCGAGCTATCGGCGCGGGAGTTGATTTCCGGGTCCATGCCGCTATATTTTGTTATGCAGAACAAGTTTGTTGCTGTAGCGTAAAGACGTAGCTGCGAGATACCGATCTTTTTGGACCAATTCTTTGTATTGAAGGTATAGCCGATCATAAGATTTTTCAAACGGAGGTAGTCACCGTTTTCGATAAAGTCACTGATAGGATTGGCCGAACCGTTTGAATAGTTATCATTCACTTCCGGTTTTGCATAATCGGATACGTCACCCGGTTTTCTCCAGATTGTTTTATAAACATCGGTAGAATTGTTCCAGAAACGCATATCCGACATGGTTGCTTTCATACCGTTATAAATTTTGTTTCCACCTGAGAACTGGAAGAAGAGTGTGGCGTCCCAGCCTTTCCAGCTAAAGTTGTTTGTCCATCCACCATAGTATGTCGGTTTGGTGTTACCCATGATGTGTGGGTGCCAGTCGTTAATATCCAAGGTTTCGCCTGTTGTGCGGTCATAAACCGACGCTCCGCGTCCATAGGTATAGACCAGTAGAGCTTCTCGTGTAGGATTTCCGTTTGCATCGTCGAGCAATATTACACGGCGTCCTGTTTCCGGATCAACACCTGCGGTGGGATAAACATAGAGCTGTGCCATAGACAAACCTTCTGTTGTTATGTTGCTGGCTCCTGTACCGTCTTCTATGATATCACTTTCCAGTTCAAGTACTTTATTTTTTACGAAGGTAAAGTTTACACTGCTATCCCATGAGAACCCATTGATATGCAGGATATTTCCGCCCAGTGAAAATTCCAGACCCTGATTCTGTGCTTTGCCAAGGTTGGTCGTGATGGAGAAATTTGGAATACCGGTCGAATAGGCTTGGCTGGAATTTAGAATCAGGTTCTTTGATCTTGACTTGAAGTAGGTAATTTCAAAATTGAAGCGGTTGGCTATTTGTCCGGTAATACCGATATCTGTTTTTGCTGTCTGTTCCCAGCCCAGTGATGAGTCGGCAATGGAAGTCGGGTAGTAAGCACCTGTACCGTTATAGTAAGTCGAACTGTAAGTCGACAAGGAAGCATATGTACTTACATTGGTATTACCAACGATACCATAGCTGGCTTTAAAACGCATGTCGGTGATTGCATTCTTTAAAGGTTTGAAAAATTTCTCATCAGAAATACGCCATGATGCCGATACTCCCCAAAAGTTACCCCATTTATCGCCTAACGCTGAAAGACCGTCCCTACGGAAACTTCCTTCCAGGTAATAGCGGTAATTCCAGTTGTAAGTGAGACGGCCAAGGTAGGAAATCATAGACCGTTCCTCACGTCTGTTGGTTGAGGCACTACTTGAATAGGTAAGATAAGGAGCTTCCTCGTATACCATTTCCTTATCGGCAAGAGTTGAGGCACTGTAGTAGCGGCGTTTAAACTGCATTTCCTGTGCCTCCATACCAATTGTTGCAGCGAAGTGGTGATTTTGGGCCAGATCGAACTGATAATTGGCAGTGTTGGTCCATGTCCAGGTCTTGCGGGTTGTTGCATAGGCGTAAAGATTTCCCTCTGAGGCATAACCATCACCACCGTGGGGTGAATACATGGTTGTTGAGTTGGTGATGAACCAGTCAACTCCATATTGTGAGCGGATGTTCAATCCTTTTATCGGGTGTAAATCCAGAAAGCCACTGGCAATGATACGGTTGTTTTCCATGCGGCTGGCCTGTTCATCGATATAAGACATCGGGTTATAATAAGTACAGCCTATTTTGTTGTTTCCGTAACCAAGGTAGTTTCCATTATCCATGTATGGAGTTCCATCTTCATTGAAGGCTGGAAGGTTGGAAGGCAAAATGGCTGCCATACGTGAGAACCCGTTGATAGAGAATGATCCTGAACCATAACCGGAATCGACATTCTTTTGTTGCGTGTTGGAGTAACTGGCGTTGAATCCTCCACTCAGCCAATCTGTAGGATTGAAGTTGGTGTTGGCTTTAAATGAATAGCGCTTGAATTCATCGCCTACCGTAATACCATCTTGGTCCATAATGCCTGTACTGATGTAATAGTTTGCGCCGTCATTTCCTCCTGAGACACTTAAATCATGATTCATGATACTTCCAGTCTGGAAAAGCAGCTTGCTCCAATCGGTGTCGACTACATTTCCATTGCTGTCGTACATTAATCCATAAGCATATTGGTCATAGAATCCTTTGTCGTCCAGACGAGAAGCCGTATTGGAAACGGAGAGATTCTTTAATTCGACGTATTGTTCTGCGTTCATGGCCTCAATCATGTTGGTCGGTGTACTGATAGTATAGCTGCCATTGTAGGAAATTTTCGCTTTTCCTTTTTGACCGGTGTTTGTTGTAATCATGATGACACCGTTGGCGGCCCGTGAACCATAAAGGGCTGTTGCAGCTGCATCTTTTAAAATCTCAATTGATTTGATATCTGCAGAGTTGATATCCGCCAGTGGGTTTTGTCGGGTGCTTGATGTTCCATCCATTGATATAATCATGCCATCGACTACATACAATGGGGTTGTACTGTTTGAAATGGAGGAAACACCACGGATATTGATGACTGGAGTCACGCCGACGGATCCAGAAGGTGAGGAAATCATTACACCGGAAGCACGTCCTTGTAGCATTTCGTCGACCGAAGGACCAGGCAAGTTCTTGATAGCTTCTCCTCTGACCGATGAAACAGCTCCTGTCAGGTTTTTGGATGATGTGGTACCGTAGGCAATGACTACAATTTCATCCAGATTCTGACTGTCTGATTTTAATGTGATTTTTAAATCAGGTTTGATTCCTACTGTTTGAGGAACCATACCCACAAATGACACTTTGATTTGTTTGGAGCCTTCCGGAGGTGTTAATGTAAAACTACCGTCTATACCCGTAATTGTTCCTCTATTAGTTCCAACAATGATAATTGAAGCACCAATTACAGGTTCACCATTCTCGTCGAAGACTTTTCCTTTAAAAGGAGTCTGTGCCATGGCTAGAGTTGAGCATAAAGCTAAACCAATACCTAAGGGAATTACCTTTCTCATAATGAAAACTGTTTTTGCGTTGTAAATTACGCGTGTTGTTAATTTAAAATAAATACTGCTGAACAATCTTTAATGCAAAGATATATATTTTTGTTTTATAAATGCAAATAAAAATAGAAATTTGTTTTGAAATACTTTTTTATTATGTCTATTTGCTATGTATATCTTAATATATGTATCATAATGAGATTTGTTTTATGGAGGGTGTATTTTTGTATTGCAAAATAAAGTTAATGGGTGTGCTCTGTCGTTGCTCGTATATTTCTCAAAGGATATTCGTTTTATAATCAATTGAAAGATAAAGGCTATGATAAATTTGAAAAAATGGCCGGAAGCCGGTTTATATGTCAGACAGAGATGAAGGTACGAATAGATTAAAGGGATATTCAAGTGGGTGATATAAATCCCTATCAGGGAATGTGATGTTTTTATTATTAACAAATATTAATAAGTTCTCGTAGGGATATTTTGCCCAAGAATTGTTTTTAAATAAAAGTCGCCATGGAGAAACTTGCATGTATCCCTAAAAATCGGGTTACTTTAGTCTTATCTATTGCGACAAATATCCTTTGGACTCTTGTTGTCTATTCTTAGAAATGAATTACAAGAGTTTTCCAGTAATCAGGAATAAAACCGAAAAAATATGAAGACAAAACACATTTTTCTGGCAGGGACATTATTTTTATTCAGTCTCGGAGAGATATCGGGACAGGAATCCCGGAGTACGGTAAAAAACGATCCGAAATTTCATGTGCTGTTGGACTATCACTACAATCTGGGATTGGCGACCAAACAACAATGGCAAAACAGTGGCATGTCAAAAGGAGGGCACTCTCTTCACCTGACTGCCTTATATGATTTTACCTCCAGGATAGCTGCTGGAATCGGTATCGGAGCCGACCGGTATACCTATCCTCATTTCAATACCATTCCCGTTTATGCGACGTTCCGTTATAAACCTGTTTCAAGTATTCCGAACGGTTATATCTATACGAATCTGGGTTACGGATGTTTTTCCAATGAAGCCATAGCACCTGGATGGTTGTGGAATTTAGGTATCGGCTATACGAAAATGTTCCGTCGGCATTTTGGATTGAATTTTCAGGTAGGATACAATTTAAAGGAATTTGGCGGTATTCCTTCTTATAACTATAATATCGATACCGAAGAGATTACCTATCTGGGTACAATAAGTGATTTGCGTCATTCGCTTTCTGTGGGAATAGGATTCGTATTCTGACTCTTGGTACATCCAAGGGGAGATTTCTGTTTGTAAAAAAAAGATAATTGATGACTGGCAAGAGAGATTTCCTATTTTGTCTTCTTATACACCTTCTACGTTATATATGAAGGCAGACATCGTTTTGTGGGGATTACGGATTGATAAAATTTTTTCAAAAGAATATCGTATTCTCTTCGAATGTCTGCCATTATGGGAGGATTCCGTACAGAAAAGAAACATTCCCGTTTTTTACACTGAACTTTGGGGTAAGAATGGAACCCAATTTTTTATAGATTATGCTTCTCATGACAAATTGTTTCAAACAGCTTCTGAGTTTGCCGAGAAACAGTTCGGGCTATTCTTTCACCCTGAAGTTACAGTCAGCGATGTATGGAAATGGCTTGATCAATTATCTTCTTCATTAATCCCAAAACATAATCCGATTAATCTCTACCGTATTTTTGAGTTCAAACTTGCCTTGGCTCTTTTTTTTAATGACAGGAGTTTGATGGATAAAGCAAAAAAAGAGGTTAATAAAGAAATCAGGCATTGGGACGTGCTGCATTTTCAAAAGCTATTTTCAAAATCTCCTGATGAGTGGCGTGCAGAATTGTATGCAAAGTTTGGAAATCGGGATTCTTTTATCCGGTCGGTTGATTCCAATATGAATGATAAAAGAATTATAAGATTAAAAGAAGCTCATTTCTGTACCTTGGGTTTTCCTAAAATATGAATTAAGAGAAATCTTTTCGCAAATACACCATGTCGGTAAGCTGTTTCCCATCTTCATAGATCGGTTGATCATAATTATCTATGAAGAAGTTTTTCAGTCGATGTGAAATACGAAAGCCGCAATGTTTGTAGAAAGAGAGAGTAGAAGGCGTATCTCCTGTACCGACATACATGACAGAACATCTCCCCTGATAATATTCGAAAAGATAATCAACGAGCTGTTTCCCGTATCCTTTGCGTTGAAAAGAGGGATAAACGGCTATGTTTTTTATTTCGTAAATACTTTCTCCTTCACACGTAACTACAGAGATTGCCTTAAGTTCATCATCATAAAGAGCAAACATTTCACCACGTTCCAGGTATTTGTCTATCATACTCTCTTGCTCATCTGCTAACAACAGCAAATCCAAGAATTGTTTCTTGTTAGAAGTAATAAGTTTTATTTCCATGTTACTATCATTTATAGTTCTATATTTACTTGAAGTAAATCCGGACTTCTTTTAATAGGTTGCCTGTACCGTTCTTCAGGAGCTAACCTATAAAAATTGGTATATCTTGAATAGTCTGAAAGCACATTTGTTTTGCTGCGATGCGTGCAATATATTGATTTAGCAAGTGTATTTTATGATATCTGATTCTATATATCCCCAATAAGGAAATATATCACCTTCTTTAGAGATATATTCCCCTTTTTTATAGGAATTATGCGCTTCCATATTTTAGGCATAAGCTCTTAAAAAAAAGTCAGTGAGTATGTTAACATATATGTGTTAAATGCATCCATTTTCATATAATAGTCATTTTAGGAAGTTGTTTTCTTGCAAGATCCTGATCAGAAAAAGAGCCTTGATTGAAACAGTGAATGACGAGCTGAAGAACATTGCACAGATAGAACACTCCAGGCATCGTTCATTCAATAACTTTATAGCCAACTCTTTGTCGGCTATTGCAGCATACTGCTTTTTTGAGAAGAAACCCGCCATTGATGTAAACTTTATCAATGACGGGCAACTTACTATCTTTTGATTTTATGTCGAACTCACGTTATTTATATTTTCAATTATTTTATTACCTATAACTTGTTTATTCATCATATCCATCATAACTGCAAGGTTATTCCCATTAGACCTATTACCACATCATTACTTAGTGTCGTAAGGGTCAACTCTTTCAGTTCTTTCCGTGAATCGAGCTTTATATCAAGCAGTTGTCCAGCACCACCCGGAATTTCCCGACCATATACATCTTCTATATTCAATTGGTCACCCAAATTCCGACTTACAAGACCGGACATCAAATGAACCCGATAAGGACGTTTACTCGTGACATAAAACGCGTATTTGTCTATGTAATAATCTTGTTCTATCGGACACCAGTTATAAGGATTGACCAACTCCATTATTTCTTTGCTCCCATCTGTATATGAAATGGTTATGCGACCGTTAGCTATGCGGCTTTGCATGTGATTGGTTGTTCCAGCCAGCATCAAATAAGCATGCGAAGCCTTCCCTTTCAGCGGAAGAGTCAGGCTATCCGGATAATTATTCCATAGGGACGTGTAGGCTATATTACGGCCTTCAGCTACCGACCGGAATGGGATTATCGTCTTCGTATCGTCCAGACAAGCCTTAAAAATACCGTTATCGACTTGCGAACGAAATACGGAGTCATTTGTTTCCGCATAAAACAAGGGGTGGCACCACTCGCCAAAACCGTTCTTGGGTATACGCAACGTGGTATATGGAGAAGCCGGAGATACATATTCGTTCTTAAATATATCCGTTACCTCCGCATTGAAATAGCGGGTCATGTCAACTGGGCGGCATTGCGCAGTCCGTACTTCGTCAAAGTCAGTCCCCATGTCTTTGTTTATCATCGGGTCTTTCCTCATCCATGCATACATGTCTGCTTCCGGTTCTTCCACATGCGCCACTGCATCAAGTACGATATGCTGATGTTTGTCGTTTGTGAAAACGCTTTCTTTATACTGCCCTTTAGCCGTATTCTGGCGAATGACAATCTGCAAGGGACGCGCGAAGTTCTGTTTTATGTCATAAATTTCCTGGTTGCCTACCCGTTTAAACGTATATTCTATATAAGGAGTGCGGATGAAAGCACTGTCCCACGAAGAAGGAAAGCCGGGGCGGATGACACAACGACCATGAAGCGCATCCGGACTAATGCCAAAAAGGCCTTGAACAGCAGCCTTGGCCGTCACTCCTACATTATCAGAAAAATCACGGTAAGTCTCACCACGAGCTGCATCATACGCGCTCACTTGCCCTATGTTGCCCGGACTTCCGCCCAAATACATGCCGTCCAACAATACACCTTTCATAATACGAAATGCCTCATTGGGACGTCCCGCATGAAAATAAGCCAAGGCTGTGTGCATGGTCTCCGCCGGTGCCACATTGTTGATACTCCAAGAGTAAGGCAACCAGTTTGTGGTACTCAGCACATAATACCGCGGAGTTTCTTCACCTTCAATACGAATAGGTATGTGAGGAATGCAGTTGTCTACATATTGAGTAGCCCTATACGCCTGCTCCGGTGAGCATGAATAGCTGTCTATCGGCGTATAGACCGACCATAATGCCGCACTTGTATGCAGACGTTTCAACCCCATAAAATCTCTATATTCAGCCCAGCATCCTTTATCATCCATCCATAGAGATTGATTCATTGCTTTCAATATCTTTTCCGCTTCGGCACGATAAGAAGCCGGATCATAACCTAAGATTTCCGCAATACGTGCAGCCACTAAGTTACCACGATAGTTATAAGCGGATGAATGTGTTACAGCACCGCTATTATAATAAAGTGCATCACTTGCCCATATGCAACAATATGCGTCATACAAACCATCATCATTCGGATCGAAGTTCAATTTCTCCCATTTCAGATGCCGCTCCAATACCGGCCACATCTTGCGCATGTAAGCTGTGTCCGCATCAAACTGAAAATGCCATAACAGTTCATCTATATAGTTAAGGTTCATATCATAATGGTGCATCACATCGTTACGATGGGGAGCACGGCAGATATAACCATTGCTATACATCGGAGTTCCCCATTCTTTTACAGCCCGGCAAAGATTGTTCAGCGAGTCTTGTGTCGGATGGGGAATGGTGTTGGGCACATTGGTCACTTGGCTCTCAGCATAAGCCGAGAAATGCCGTTTGGCGCGGTCGTTCCATCCTAAAAAGTCACCCATATAGGCAGCCCTCCAACCAGGCAAAGGAGAATGCCAACCTATAGCTCCGTGAAGGAACGTATCACCATCCCATGAACCGTCGCCGGCTGTGACCAATACACCTCCCAGCGTATTGATATAAGGATCCGGTGTATGAAACTCCACCATCGAAGCCAATCGGGAACGATGAGCTTCCGCCTGTTCATAATAAGAAGAATAGGTGTTGAACAAGGTCTCGTCTGCAACCGTTGCCGCATAAAACACTTGTCCTTCTATAATGGCGTAGCTCAGATTGTTCTTGCCATTCCATGTCACTGTTTGGAGTTGCTTAGGAGACGATGCTGCTTCAAGCGATCCAGGTACCTCGGCTCCCATATCTCCCCAACGTCTAAGATTCTGATTCTGTATCTCGCATACCCGAGCCGTCAGTTGCACCGTTCCTGTAAAGTTTTCCGTCTGAATTTTCCAAATTCCTCCTTGCCGGTCAGGAAACGCCAACACCGAGATGTAGATAATGCCTTTCCCCCATCGATGGTCAGTCAGTTTGTAAGTACGTCGTCCGGCAGTATAACGAGCTTCACAAAAATCAGTCTTATCCAACTCAACCATTACCCCATCAGTTGTCAAGCTAAAACTGATATTACGACTATCTTTTGCCTTGTAAGCTACAAAGACAGGACGATCACTTGTCTCAATGCGATCCTCTGTGGGACTTCCGTAAAGTGCACGAGTATATCGATTATTACCATTTATGCAAACAAAATCTTGTCCATCGGGTTTGTATTGCAACGTGCGAAGCTCATCCACACCCACATAATTCACTTCTATTGTTTTAAGATGGTCGCTAACCTTTTGAGGTTTTTGTCCAACAACGCCTACCGGTACTAACAACAATAAACATCCAACAATTTTTCCTATTTTGTTCATATATTAAATCACCTCCTATTAATCTATAAAAACCTTATTATGAAAGAGTTAGATTTACTAAAATACGGAATACTTTTCCGGGATTGGCAGCCCATTGCTTCATCGCAGCCTGCGCTTCTTCAGGAGCGACAACAGCCGAAATAAATTCTTCTATCAGACAATTTCCGCTTTGTAAATAATGAATAACTGCACGGAAATCAGCAGGCAAAGCATTACGCGAACCACGGATGTCCAATTCTTTCTGCACAAAGTACTTGGTTTGGAAAGCCACTTCGCTCTTGGCATAACCGATACATACCACCCGACCGGTAAAGCTTACCACATCTACAGCCATTACGTATGTAGCCGGACTACCTACGGCTTCTATCACCACATCCGCGCCCAAGCCATCTGTCAACTGACGCACACGTTCGCGCACATCTTCCGTTTTAGAATTAATGACATACGTTGCCCCTGTCCGATGCGCCAATGCTAATTTTTCGTCATCCAAATCAACCGCTATCACAGTAGCTCCACGCAACGAAGCACGTACCACGGCTCCCATGCCTACCATACCACAACCGATAACCACAACCACATCATTATCAATAACCTGTGCACGTGAAACGGCATGAAATCCTACACTCATCGGCTCTATCAAAGCACAATCACGCGGAGATATGTTTCCCGCAGGAATAATCTTCGTCCAAGGTAATACGGCATATTCACACATCACCCCGTTACGTTGTACACCTAAGGTTTCATTATGCTCACAAGCATTGACACGACCATTGCGGCATGAAGCGCACTTACCACAATTGGTATACGGATTTACCGTCACATGCATACCCTTACTGAAGCTCTCAGGCACATCCGGACCAATTTCCTCTATCACCGCACCAACTTCATGACCGGGAATGACCGGCAACTTCACCATCGGATTACGTCCCAAATAAGTATTCAAATCCGACCCACAAAAACCTACATAGGCAATCTTGACCAACACTTCGCCGGCATGCAACTCCGGGCGTTCTATTTCTACAACCTTCATATCAGAAGGCGCTACAATTTGAACTGCTTTCATATTCAACTTCAACACTAAATAATACGATTCTTAATTTATCACTTTATATCCTTTCCAGCCATAGTAAGCACAGAAAAGGAAACATACTAAAGGTACAATATATGCCACATGATACATCTGTTCGTTGATGTGCATCAAATATGCCGTAAACTGAGGCAGACAGGCATTGCCTACAATCGCCATGACCAAGAAAGCCGAACCGCTTTTAGTCTGCTCACCTAACCCTTCCAATGCCAAAGAAAACTGCGTAGGATACATGATGCTCATAAAGAACGAAATACCCAACATGGCATACAGTCCTATCTGACCGCCAAATGCCATTACTACCGCACAAAGCACCACATTGGCTAATGCATAAACTAACAACATATCCTGCGGACGGAACTTCACCATCAGTCCGGTACCAATCCACCTTCCCAACAAGAACATCAGCATATACAGTCCGAAATAAGTGGTAGCCGTAGCTTCGGGCAATCCGGCATACGTACAACAATACACCAAAAACAAACTGTTGATAGCCGTCTGCCCGCCATTATAAAAGAACTGAGCGATTACACCCCAACGCAAATGTCTGTGTTTCAACACACCAAAGTCAATCAGTTTTTCTTTCAACTCGCTTTTCCGTCCTTCATCACCAATCTTAGGCAACTTAGAAAAAACAATCACCACAGCAATCAATAACAAAAGTAAAGCCAATGCCATGTAAGGCAATTTCATTGCGTCCGTCTCCATCTGAATATAAGCATCCCAACCTCCGGGATAGTCCATAGGAAGCGTTTCGCGGGTGTATGTGTCACCGCTTAGTATCAATTTACTCAAGAACATAGCGGCAATGAATGCGCCCAGTCCATTAAAAGATTGTGCCAGATTCAATCTACGAGGTGCTGTAGCTGGGTCGCCCAATGCCGTAACGTAGGGATTGGCAGCCGTTTCAAGGAAACACATCCCTGTAGCGATAATAAAGAAGATACACAAGTACGCCCAATATTCCTTAATGGCAGCAGCCGGAAAAAAGAGCAGTCCGCCTATGGCGGCAAGCAACAAGCCGAAAACAATACCCGCCTTATAACTATACCGCTTCATAAACATAGCGATAGGTATCGGGAAGATAAAATATGCCAGCCAGTAGGCTGATTCGGTAAACGAAGCCTCGAACGTATTCAATTCGCACGTCTTCATCAGCTGCCGTATCATCGTAGGCAACAGGTTGCTGCTGATAGCCCACAGGAAGAACAAGCTGAAGACCAGTGCAAGAGGCAATGTATAATTCTTGTTTTTCATACGCATACCGATTGGGGTTATTCCGACATATTCTTAATGTAAGGCAATTCGGGCAAATCGCCAAAGCCGTAAAAGCTACGTGCATTCTCGCCCAAGAAAAGCCGCTTTTCCTCATCCGACAATTCCGATGATTTCGTAATAAAATCATACGACATACGGTAAGTGATAGCCGTAATCGTACGCGGATAGTCCGAACCCCACATCAGTTTCTCAAAGCTCACCAAGTCGGCTGCCTCACGAATAGCCCTTACCGCTCCTCGGAAAGGATAAAACTCCTCATTAAAGAGCCACGTAATGCCACCCGACTCAATGCGGACATGAGGATGACGAGCCAATTTAATTTGCTCGGTCCAGCCCGGAGTCGTGACCATGCCGAAATGACCGATAGCTACTTTCAGCCCGGGACATTCGGCTATCACTTCTTCCAACTCGCCTACCTGTGTATCACCGTCTGCCATATCAATCGAAAGCAATACTCCGTTCTGCTCCATCAGGTGAAACATTTCCATCATTTCATCACTGTTGAGCATCACACGCCCTTCCTTCAACAACAAACGCTGGGCTGGTATTTTGATTCCTTTAAACCCACGAGATATCAACCGGCGAGCCTGTTCCAAGAACCCGGGTTTACGGAACTCGCACATTCCGCACACAAAGAAACGGTTGGGATAACGCCGGATAACGTCTTCCAAATAATCATTCTGAAACCCATCAATGAATTCTTGCGTAATCACAGCTGCCCCTACCTGGGCATAATCCATATTCGAAAGAAAGACCTCGGCACTGTTCACCCCATCTACCATAAAGGGAGGAAGCATCTGCCGTTCTTCGCCCATAAACATCGAACGGCCGTTTGCCAGCGTACGGATGGGCAGGCCATCCACCACTGTATCCTGCCTCAGCCACAAATGGGCATGGGCATCTATTATTGTATAAGCCATAACGCGTCCCTCCGTTATGTATTTGCCCAACTGACACGCATCTGGTCACCGATGATGGCACGGACCTCCTGCAACAAGGCCTCGTCCATCGGTTCTTCTACAAATGCCACATTCTTGCGGACATTCTGCGGATTCGCCGTACTGAACAACGTCGTAGCGATACGCGGATTGCTTACGGCATATTGCATGGCAAGTTTCTCTATCGGATAACCTTTCGCCTTACAGTGTTCCATTGCCCGGCGGCAAGCCTCTACCAACGGTTTCGGTGCCGGATGCCAATCGGGTACACCCCGCTCGGTAAGCAATCCCATCGACAAAGGCGAAGCATTGATGACACCGATGCCTTTCCCTTCAAAATAATCCAGGAAATCCGCCAGCTTGTCATCGCAAAGACAATAGTGGCAAAAGTTCAGTACGGACTCCACCGTGCCTGCCGGCGAATGGTCAATAACCCATTGCAGGTTTTCCAGTTGCAAATCGGTAATGCCCACATGGCTTACTATCCCTTTCTCGCGCAAGGCTACCAAAGCGGGCAATGTTTCGTCTACCACCTGATGAAGGTCGGCAAACTCGATATCGTGCACATTTATCAAGTCGATATGGTCAATGTGCAGACGTTCCATACTTTCGTACACGCTTTCCGTAGCACGTTTGCCCGAATAGTCCCACGTATTCACTCCGTCCTTACCGTATCTGCCCACTTTCGTAGAAAGATAATATTTGTCGCGCGGAATCTCCTGCAACGCCTTGCCCAATACGGTCTCCGCCTTGTAGTGCCCGTAATAAGGCGACACGTCAATGAAATTCATTCCTGTTTCGATAGCGGTGAACACCGCTTCAATGGCTTCTTTTTCTTTAATGTCATGGAAAACGCCTCCCAACGAAGAAGCGCCAAAACTGAGCGATGATACCTTCATGCCCGTTTTCCCGATTTCATGGTATTGCATAATTCTTTCAGGTTTAATGGTTACGAAAACAAAGGTAAGCAAGGATAAACCTCGTCTGTCCGTAGCATTACCAGAAAAAGCACGTAATGGTTTACGTAAAATTTCCGTATATCCACATGGCTGTTGCATGAAAAAACGCTTTCTTTGCAAATGGATACAGAAGGAACCAATAATCAAACATTCATGAACAACCCGAAACATACCTCGCTGAAAGACCTCGCCCAACGGCTCGGCGTATCTATTCCCACCGTTTCGCGGGCACTAAAGGACAGTCCCGAAATCAGCCGTGAACTATGTGCCAAAGCCAAACAGCTTTCCAAAGAAATGAATTACCGCCCCAATCCGTTCGCCATGAGCCTGCGGAAAAACACGCCCCGCATCATCGGAGTCATCGTGCCCGACATCGTGACACATTTCTTCTCGTCCATCTTAAGCGGCATTGAGGATACAGCCATAGCCAACGGATATTTCGTCATCATCACTACCTCGCACGAACGTTTCGAACATGAAAAACGAAACATCGAAAACTTGGTGAATATGCGTGTAGAAGGCATCATCGCCTGCCTTTCGCAAGAGACTACCGACTATTCGCATTGGGCATCACTAACAGACATCAATATGCCGCTCGTCTTTTTCGACCGCGTATGCCTGACCAACCGCTTTTCTTCCGTCGTTGCAGACGGAGCGCAATCGGCACAAGCCGCCACCCAACATCTGTTGGATAGCGGAAGCAAGCGGATAGCATTCATCGGAGGTGCCAACCACCTATATATCGTCAAGCAACGGAAACACGGCTATTTGGAAGCCCTACGTGCCAATAAGATTCCCATAGAAAAAGAATTAGTCGAATGCCGCCGCATCGATTACGATGAAGGGATGCGGGCTACCGAAGCCTTGCTTGCCCTGCCCAATCCGCCCGATGCCATCTTAGCCATGAATGACACTTTGGCTTTTGCCGCCATGGAAGTCATCAAAAGTCACAGCTTGCGCATTCCGCAAGATATCGCCCTGATAGGCTATACCGACGAACGCCATGCCAATTACGTCGAGCCTAAACTTTCCTCGGTATGCCATCAGACTTACAAGATGGGCGAAACGGCATGCCGTCTCCTGATAGACCAACTACGAGGAGACCGTACCGTACGCCAAGTGGTGATACCTACCTCACTTCAGATACGGGAAAGCAGTATGAAAAAGAAAATCACAATTGGATGAAAACTATTAAAAAAGAAGGGAATACAAAGAAAAATCATTATTCAAGTTTCGCAAGTTAATAGAAAACCTTCTTCTTGGGATATAAAAGGGGCACAGGGATTTCCGCATATCGCAGAAAATGAGTAATTTT